>Ga0335081_10021324_pt1 | contig 10492 bp, 12 predicted proteins | sample Lox_Sample_35_FD_206713 | JGI IMG/M metagenome (GOLD analysis project Ga0335081, IMG submission 206713) | Soil microbial communities from Loxahatchee National Wildlife Refuge, Florida, United States - Lox_Sample_3.5 | ecosystem: Environmental > Terrestrial > Soil > Wetlands | place: USA...
CCTAGGAGGCGATCATCGATCTGACCAGGGTTCCCTGCTCCACTCCGGTGGTGTCTTGCGAGCTCAGCATGCCGAACTGGAGCATGGCCTCGGCCGTGCGCTGGATCCTCTTCTCGTCCACCGGGCCGAGCGGGAAGTCGGGCAGCGCCATGACCGAGGTCACCATGGACGGCAGCTGGTCATATTTCGCCATCGCCGCCCGGACAATGGTGGGGTCGGTGTCCGCGAGCTCCTGGCCTGCCTCGATCGCGCGGACGAACGCGGCGACCGTCTTCGGGTGCTGCTGGGCCCACGCCTGGGTGGCGACGTACCCGTCGATCGGGAAGTTCAGCGTGGCGCCCTGGTCGAGATCGGCGAGTTCCTGATCGCCGTAGGTCTCTTCCGCCATGGTGACGTAGGGCTCGGCGAGAAACGCCGCCTGCCAGGCCCCCTGCTGAAGCTGGCCGGGCATCGCGGGGAAGCCGGCCTGATCCGTGATGAAGTCCACGTTCTTCGGCGAGATGCCGTTTTCCTGGAGCAGCGCGCTGATCAGCAGGGTGCCGATGCTGTTGGTCCCGTTGACCCCGATCTTCTTGCCGGCCAGGCCGGCGATGCTCGTGATGCCCGATTTGGCCGTGACCACCAGCGTGCGCGTATCCGGCCGCAGCGTGGAGGCCTCGGCCAGGATGCGGAACCTGGCCCCCGCGGCTTGGGCGGCGATGTAGCCGACGTAGCTTCCGGCGCTGATGTCGACCTCGCCCTTCAGCTGGGCGGAGATCACCGCCTTGCTGCTGGCGATCTTCGTGATCGTCACGTGCAGGCCCTGCTTGGCGAAGAGCCCCTCGTCCTGGGCCACGTAGAGGCCGGCCAGGTCGACCGAGGGAAGGGCGGCCACCGTGATGTCGTGCTCCTCGGGCGAGGGTCCCGCCGAGGCAAAGGACGCGCTGCTCGGCGCGCTGGTGCAGGCGGCCAGGACCAGGGTCATCGCCGCGATGACGGGCGCGGCACGGAAATTCCAGGTGCTCATCGTTCCCCCCCGAGCACTCACAGGCCGAATCGTGACCGTGCATGCACATCCGGTCGTCTTGTGGCTAACCACCCGGAATGTGTGGTTAGCAGTTATATCAGCGATTCGGCCCGCGAACGGCGACTTAACTGATAAGTAGCGTTTTTGTTCCGGAAACTTGTTGTCGATGATTACGGTGTGACTAGAGGGAAGCAGGTGGCGCGGCGTCCCGGAGCCGGGGCGCGGTGCTCACGCGGGGAGAGAAACCAGGGCCCGTTCGGGATATAAGTTCCGAACGGGCCGGGAACGGGCCGTGCCGGCGGTCATGAGCCGCTCGGCTTGGGAGCGGTGCAGGAGATCTTGGGATCGAGGCCGACGTAGTTGAGCGGGCCCGCGATGATGGTCACCGCGATCGTCGCCCCCTGGGTGCAGCCAAGCGTGGGGGCGCTGAAGTAGCCGCGCTGCCCGGCCGCGGCTGCTCCGATGATCAGCCACAGGAAAAGGATAATCACCGCTGTCCTGCTCAAGATCATCTCCTCCGGCGGCCAGGACGCCTAGCTTGCCGCGATAGTAGTCGCCGAATCCTGCTATGGAGCCTCGCCGCGCCGTTAGCTGCGGTTCAGGAAGGCCCGGACAGCGGCCTTGCCGGGCTCGCGGTCGTAGCTAGCGACGTAGGCGCCGGCCATCCGCACCGGGTCGCCGAAGAAATAGTACTCGTACAGGGCCTGGCGGCCGGAGAAGGCCGAGATGCAGGTGTCCCACACCAGCCGGAAGAGCCGGACCCGGTCGGCTCCACCCAGCGTGGCCGACTGCAGGTAGGTCTCGATGTCCGCCGCCGCGGGGCCGGTGACGTCGGCCTCGGTCGGGGTGGCCATCAGCCCGGACGCGCCGAGCTTGCGCAGGATCCCGGGGAACCGCTGATAGAGCCGCGGGTAGAGGTTGCGGGCGGTGTTCAGCGGCGCCCAGGCCGGGGTGAGCACGCCGAACTCGTTCGGCGCGGCGTCGGCCTCGGCCGCCCGCATCAGCGCGCGCAGCGTCTCCAGCGTGGTGATGACCTCGGCCACATCGGCCTGGACGTGCTGGAACTGCTCGATGCCGATGGCCTGGGTGAGCAGGGACACCAGGCCGAGGATGTACTCGGTCTTGGCGGTGGTGCGGGCGATCACCTGGTGGGTCATGTGCACCACCGCCGAGGTCTGCGCGTAGAAGCCGTTGCACAGTTCGGGGTCACCGAGCACGAAACAACGTTCGTAGGGCACGTGCACGTCGTCGAACACGACCACGGCGTCGGGTTCCTCGAAGCGGGAGCCGAGCGGGTGATCGTGCCGGGGCCGGCCGTAGTCGAGCGGCTCGCGGGCGATATAGCGCAGGCCGTCCGCGTCGTTCGGGATCGCGCAGGCGAAGGAGTACTGCTTGTCCTCCGGGTCGTTACGCAGCACCGTCGAGGGGAACACGAGCAGTTCGTCGGCGAACGGGCCGATGGTGGCGAGCATGCGGGCGCCGCGGATGACGATGCCGTCGTCGTCTTCGGAGGTGATGTGCGCCATCAGCGCGCCGCGGGCCTGCTGGCTGCCGGAGACGGCGCGGTTGGCCTGCGGCGGGATCAGCGTGTGCGTGCAGAGCAGATCCTCCTCGCGGACCTTCTCGTAGTAGTTCTTGATGTTCTCGCCGAATCTCGGGTCGGCCTGGGCGAACCAGTCCTGCGCCGAGGCGAGCGCCATCAGCGCGCTGTTCAGGTAGTCGCCGGTCCGGCCGAGCATGCCGAGCGAGCGGTCGGCCCAGAGCTTGAACGCCTGACGGCGCTTGACCAGATCTTCTGGCGTCTTCGGTGTGAGGAACGCGGTGGCGACCGGCTCGCCGGTCGTGGGCGAGGGGTAGGTGAGGACGTCGCGGAACGCGGGGTCGTGCTGCATGTCGTAGAGTTCGGCGTAACTGCGCACCACGTTGCGGAAGGCGGGATGGTCGGCCACGCCCCCGGTCAGCGTCTCGCCCTGGACCTCCACGTGGACGCGGGCGGCGGCCAGCCGCCCGAGAAACTCGCTGCCGCTTCGTGCCGCCATACCGGCGACGGTACCGTCTGTTCATGGGCGCTCGTCAAGGTCTGCCTGGCCCGCTGGCCGCGCGGGTCACCTACCTGCTCGAGCCGAAGAACTGGCTGATCGTCACCGTCCTCGGCGTCGGCTTTCACGCCGACGGCCCAGACGGCGCCGGGTGGGGGCTGCTGGCCGCGTTCTTCGTCGCCGTGCTGCCGACCTTGTTCATCTCCCGCGGGATCCGGCGCGGGCGGTGGGAGGACAGGAACGTCGGCGCGCGGCGGGCGCGGATAGCGGTGCTGGCGTTCATCACCGCGTCGGTGGCCACCGGGCTGGTCCTGCTCGTGGGGCTGGGCGCCCCGTCCCTGCTGACCGGCTATCTCGCCTTCATGCTGGTCAGCGTGGCGGTACTGGCCGCCATCACGCTGGTGTGGAAGATCTCCATTCACTGCGCGGTGGCATCGGGTTCGGTGACCATCCTGGCGCTGACCTACGGGCCTTTCGTGCTTTGCGCGTTCGTGCTGGCCGGGCTGCTCGCCTGGTCCCGGGTGGCGGTCCGGGATCATACGTGGCTGCAGGCGGTCGCCGGCTCGGTGCTCGGCGCGGCGGCGGCCGCGCTGGTCTACACGGCCTTCTTAGGCCACAGGCAGGACAGGACCACCGCGAGCGGCCACAGCGCCTGGGCGGCGCCCGCGACCCGTTCGGCCAGCCCGACCTGCCTGAATCCCAGGATCAGCTCGGCGCCGAACCAGAGTACCAGGGCAAACAGCACCGTGACGGCGGCCGCGGCCACCGCGGGCCGCAGGCCCCAGGGCACCGCGGGCCCGCGGCGCCAGGCTCCGGCGGGCCAGGCGCCGCGATGATGTGCCCTATCGGATAGGCGTCGCCGGGGTGCTCGGGGTTCGCCGCCACCAGCATGCCCACGAGCGCGCCCGCGAGCAGGATCAGCCGCCCCGCGGCTCTGGCCGGCCGGAGCGAGAGCGCCGTGACGACGTAGCTAACGCCGACGACCAGGAACGTCACCGTCATCACCCACCGGTCGGTCGCCCCCTGCGCGGCCAGCGCGCTGACCGTATCGGCGACCGGATCGAACCGCGGCTGCAGGCTGGCGGCGACAGTCCAGCCGCTGACCAGCAGGACCGGAGCCGCCACCGAGGAGAGCACGCCCCACCAAGGCACGTCCCGCACAGCACTACCGTAAGCGATGGCCGCCAGGGTGAGGCGCGGCCGGGTGCCCGTCCGAGCGCCTCGGCCGGGCCGACGGACGCCGTCAGCGCGAAATTAGCGAATTTATCGTGGAGGATCCGGCCTATGCGGAGACTTCGGGACCCTATAAGGTCCCGGATCTTCCACGTAGGCCAAATACTCCGCGATCTTTCGCCGCCGAGGACCCCATTGCATCGCTTGGGCATCACTACTCACACCGACGTCACCGGGTAAGGGGGCGCGGTCCTGATTGCGCGCTTGTGCACTTGTGCGCCGGATGTATGAGTAGGCTTACCATGTTCCGCGCTTTGTACCAATGGACCTGAGATGCGCGGCGGGGATTGAGCGGTCTACCTGGACCGTTATACCGGCGATAGGACTAGCGCGGCCCGGTGAGGGGAGAACACCGGGCTGAGGCCCGATGGCAGAAGGGATCCGAGATGAGCAAGGGGTTCGCGGATCGCTGGGGGGTTCCCGTACGGGCGAGCAGTGCCGAGGCGGTGGCTCTACTTGATACGGCCATCGAGGACCTGGCCGCCCTCGCCGGGGACCCGGTCGCGGACGCCGAGGCGGCGGTCACCGCCGACGACAGCTTGGTGCTCGGCCACATCTACCTCGCCTACCTGCAGCTGTACGGGACGACCCCCGAGGGCGTCGCCGCCGCGGGCGAGATCCTGAAGCGGCTGGACGAGACGGTCATGGGCGAGCGGGAACTCCATCACATGCGCGCCGCCCGGTACTGGGTCGAGGGCAACTGGGAGGCCACCACCCGCTCGCTCGAGCGCGCGCTGCTGCGTCATCCGCGGGACCTGCTCGCGCTCAAGGTCGCCCAGGATCTCTACTTCTTCCTGGGCAACCGGCTCGAGCTCCGTGACACCGCCGCCCGGGTGCTGCCCGCCTGGCGGCGGGAACTGCCCGGCTGGGGGTACGTGCAAGGCATCTACGCGTTCGGGCTGGAGGAGAACGCGGACTACCGGCAGGCCGAATCTCGCGCCCGGGCCGCGCTCGACCACAACCCGAAGGACGTCTGGTCAGTGCACGCGCTGGCGCACGTGTTCGAGATGGAAGGCAACCAGCGGGACGGCGTCGACTTCCTCATCGCGTCGGCGCCGGACTGGTCCCCGAGCTTCTTCGCCACCCACAACTGGTGGCACCGCGGCCTGTACCACCTGGAACTGGGCGAGATCAGCCAGGCCCTCGCCCTGTACGACGACCCCATCCGCGCGAGCCGGTCCACCGAGTGGCTCGACGTCGTGGACGCGGCCGCGCTGCTGTGGCGGCTGTCGCTGTTCGGCGTCGACGTGACCGAGCGCGCCGAGCAACTCGCGGCCGACATCGACGACCTGGTCAGCAGCCCCGTCTACATCTTCAACGACTGGCACGCGGTGATGGCGTTCAGCCTGGCCGGAGACACGCTGCGGACCGAGCGGGTGGTCGCGTCGAACCGGCACCTGACCGCGCCGACGAACGCGGGTGCCGCCGAGCGGGCCGGCCTGGCCATGCTCGAAGCGTTCAGCGCGTTCGCGGCCGGCCACCCCGACCGGGCCATCGACCTGCTCATCGACATCCGGCCCCGGGCCAACGCGGTCGGCGGTAGCCACGCGCAGCGCGACATCATCGACCTGACCCTTATCGCCGCCGCCGCCCGGGCCGGTGACGACAGCCTGGCCCGCGCGCTGGTCACCGAGCGGATCGCCCGCAAGCCCACGGCCGAGGCGGCCGCCCGCAGTCTCATCATCGAGAATGGCGGCTCCCCTCGCGCCCTGCGCTGGTAAGGCGCTCGTCATGCGCCGGTAAGCGACGATTCACGTCCAGGCCACGGCAGCGTTACCCTGACGGGGCTCCGCTTCGTCAGGGGAGCGTTCCTGTCGTCGGTGAAAGGCCTGTTCATGACGATTTACCAGCACATAAGGCATCCGCGTATCGCCGCGCGGCACGCTGACCGCCCCGTGAAAGTAGTTGACCAGCTGCCACGGGGGTCGGCGGTCAACCGGTTCAACACCAAGGTCGCGATCACGATCACGCAGGTGGTCGGCAGCATGTGGTGCGCCTACGCGTTCGCGCTGTTCGACCTGATCAGCCTGCCGGCTGCGATCCGGGGCGGCGCGTCGGCGATCGTCTCCTGGGTGGCGCAGACCTTCTTGCAGCTCGTACTGCTCTCGGTCATCATGGTCGGGCAGAACGTGCAGGCGACCGCGGCGGACAAGCGCGCCGAGGCGACCTTCCACGACGCGAGCGCGACCCTGCACGAGGTAGCGCACGTGCAAGGCCACCTCGCCGCCCAGGACGAGTTGCTCACGCGGATCGCCGAGAAAATCGGCCTCGACCCGGTACCGGTCATCGATACCCCGGCCGACGAAGCGGCCGAGTCGGACGAGGCGGCCGAGCCTGGCGAGATGGCCGAGGCAGACCCGGAAAACTGACCATCAGGGCGGCATTCGCGGCAGGCGTTCTTTCTGAGCCGACTTTCCGGGGCAGCTTTCTGGCGGCCCGTTGCCAGCGAACCCTTATCCCGCGAGTCCGGCCGTTCCTGGTTATACCCAGGATCTGTGGATGAATTGTGAATAACTGCGTGGACAACCGCAGTCAAATGCGGATAACTAGTCATTTTCTGTGGATAGCATGTGGATAGCGAAGAAACGAAAAATGAATACTCGCGGAACCTTGCGTGGTTTCGACCGGGGTAGTAGAAATACATTTAACGTCGGAAAAGGGGCATCACCGGGGGCGACCTCGGAACGTGACAGGAACCGGAAGACCGGCGATTCGAGCGGATGCTTGGCCCTGGCGGGCGGCCGACGGTGCCGGGGCGGCGAGGCAACTGGCCGGCCAGGCGCGGTGCGGCCGGGCGAGGCCCCCTCCATCTCATACATGGAGGGGGTCTTCGCCGGTTGCGGCCGGCTCCGGAGTACGCCCGGCCGCAGAAACCCGGGCCCGGACGAGAACCGCGAGCGCGAGGCTGACCGAGGCGGCTATCTCAAGCAGCCAGCCGCGGCGGAACTGGCCGAGCGCGCCGAGGACGAGGCGGCCGTGCAGGCGAACGTGCGGTGCACACGCTGCGGCACGGCCGGCGTCTTAGCGGGACAGCAGCTTTCGCAGGACGGCGAGGGACGCGGCAGTATCGCGGCGCATCTTGGGCGCGAACAGCCGGAGCAACGGCCCGGCCCCGCCCTCCACCTCGGCCCTCTTGACTACCCGGACCTGTCCTGCAGCGACCGTTTCCAGCGTGTGGTGGAAGACCACCTTACCCAGCGGAACCGGGCATTCGGTTACCCAGCGCTGTCCGGCCTCGACCACGGTGATCGTGAACGGGCCGCCGAGGTTGCCGCGTTGCTTGGCCCAGCCGCACGAACCCGGCTCAAACGGGCCGTCTAGCTGCGCGATCTCCTTGCTGACGTCCCACTCGGGCCACCGGGCCACATCGGTCCATACTTTCCAGACCTCATCCGGCTCGGCCTCGAACGTCGCCTCGCATTCGAACAAGTACATGGCTGCCCTTGACTGAAGCCCGGCCGACATGAAGAAGCTAGCCCGTATATGACCTGGGAAAACCTGTGCCGCATCCTACTCGCAGGACTCGCAAACCGCTGTAATTGCTGCAAATCGGTTGGACCTGTGACAGGGCACTTCGCCTGAGACCTCAGTGCACCGCGGAGGGTGGTCGCCAGTGCCGCCAGCCGGGGTGCACGGGGATCAGCCGGGAAGGGCCCGGCGGGGCGGCGATCATCTGCGCCCGCGGGTGCAGCGCCAGTCCGGCCGGCACGGGCTCCCACCAGCGCTCGCGACGGAACAGGCGGCTGAACATCTCGGGCGGGCGGCCGGGGAGCCCGAGGACGAGTTCGGCCGGCGCGGGCTGGTCGGCTAGCTGCCAGCGGAAGTCGCCGGAGATCCGCAGGACGGAACCGTGGTTGGGCAGGGCGGCGTGCGGGGTCAGGCAGTGGAAGACGAGGGCATCACCGGGCTCGTAGCTGGTGGTCGCCCAGCCGGGTTCGGTGACGCTGAGCGGGCGCGGGCGCCGGGGCGCCCCGAGGTGGCCGGCGGGCTGAACGGCCAGCCCGCCGATCCGGACCGGGATGTCCATCAGCGGGAGCCAGCTGGTCAGCATGTCCTGGACGCCGGACACCCCGTAGTCGTAGTGGATGTACCGGCCGCGGGGGCGGGCCTGCGGGTGTTCGGGGTAGACGGCGCGCAGCACCTTCGCCGGGTAGGAGAACGCCCGCGGGCCGAGTACCCGCCGGATGACGTCCCGCAGCGCCGGCAGGTAGGGAAGCTGGTTGAACGCGGGACCGAACATCGCCGCGCGGAACGCCGGGTCGGCCAGGGCGTCCATCGAGTTGACCGCGTGCGGCTGTATCGACGGGATGCCCCGGTCGTCGACCCAGCCGCCGGATCGCAGCCGGGCCAGCACCGCATCACCGGCCGCCCGGATCTGCCCGGCGGGCAGCAGGCCGCGGAAGAACAGGTAGCCGTCGTCGGCTAGGCGGCGGCGCAGTCTTTCCCCGTCGTCCAGCAGCGGGGCGGAATCGGCCAGCTCATCCACACGCCCACTGTAAGCGGCGGGCGGCGGTCCCAGGCGGGGCCGGATGCCTGGGAATTAAGCGCCGACGCTTGTCCTCCGGCGCGGCGGGCTGCTTGGGGATCCAGTGATCGCCGCATTTCTCGAACTTCCGCTTGAACTCGGCGTACGCGGCCCGGTCCGCCTGGTCCCCTTCCCCGCAGGCCCGCACCGCCTTGTCGTGCGCCAGGGTGAACGCCTCCCGGGCTTCCTTCGACGAGCGCTTCAGGGTGCCCGGTAGTGCGCCGGTCCGCGCCAGGCCGCGCCGGCTGGACTTCGGCATGGTGTCTCCTCCTTTACTGGGTACGGCTCACTCCAGGAGCTTGGCGGGGGTGATAGGCAGGTCCCGGACACGGCGGCCGGTCGCATGGTAGACGGCGTTGCCGATGGCGGCGGCGGTCCCCACGATGCCGATCTCCCCGATGCCCTTGGGGGAGCCGCTCGCGGAGCAGGTCGAGCAGCGACGTCCTCGGGTCGATGTGCTGCGTGCCGCTGACGCCGTTGACGACAACGGAGATCTTGGCGAGAACGGGCTCGCTCATGCCGCGTGCTCGGGGCGCTGGTCAGGTAGGTGGCGATGATGCGCCATCGCGAAGCCCATCGTCCCCCGGCGCCGAGCACCGCGACCGTCTCCGCTATCAGGGCGGACCGTTCGGCGGACGTCTGGGCGTGCGTCATGCGAGCATTTCCCTTCTTGTCCGGATTTGGGTGATCCGTACCGGTTACCCGGGGCGGCCGGGGCTACACATCGAATTGGCCCAGCGGCGCGCCGGACGGGTAGAGGCTGCCCGTGACCTCCTGGCGGGAACTCAGAGATGAGGCGGCCGGATACACCCGGTGCGGTTACTAGCGCGACGCAGACGGTCTTGCCCTCAAGTCCGTCGTGAGGCCGCTGGCGGCCGTTTGATCGGTTGGGTGAGGTGTGTGAGAGCGTCGTCCAGGCTGGTGAAGGTGGGGATCATCCGATCGATGCCGGTGATCGCGAAGATGCGCAGGACCGCCGCACTGGGAATGACCAGCAGCAGCTCGCCGCCTTCGGCCTCGGCGCGCTTATGTGCCGCCAGCAGGGCGTGGAGCCCGGACGAGTCGCAGAACCGGGTCCGGGTCATGTCGGCCACAAGCGTCCCGGGCCCGTCCGCGGCGGCGGCCAGCAGGGCCGAGCGCAGGTCCGGGGCGTTGGTGATGTCGACTTCCTCGGGTGCCGTCACGACCGGCACGCCGGTGACCAGCTCGACCGGGAACCTGCCGTCCTGCATTTGCGTCACCTCCGTGGCCGTTGGTGCGGCTGCGCTGGCCGCCGCTGCGGGGCCGCGCTGCGGGGGCCCGTGCCGCGCGGGCCGGGGCGGGGCGGGTGACCCGGCCGGTGCGGTACCAGGATCGGCCCGCGGCCGGAGACCTGTCAATCTAAGCACGAAAAAAATCCCGTGCTTTTTCTCTCGCGGGAAATCACTCGCGGGTTCTACGCTGGGAGGCATGAGCGGCGATGACGGGAGCGGCGGGTCCTGGACGCTGCTGACCGGACACGGGCACGTGCTGGTCGAGATCGCCCGCGACCCCGGCGCCCGGATCCGCGACATCAGCCCGGCCGTCGGCCTGACCGAACGCACCGTGCAGGCGATCGTAGCCGACCTGGAGGCCGCGGGCTACCTCACCCGGACCCGGGTCGGGCGGCGCACCCGCTACACCGTGAACACGGACAGCCCGTTCCGGCAC
>Ga0335081_10021325_pt1 | contig 10491 bp, 8 predicted proteins | sample Lox_Sample_35_FD_206713 | JGI IMG/M metagenome (GOLD analysis project Ga0335081, IMG submission 206713) | Soil microbial communities from Loxahatchee National Wildlife Refuge, Florida, United States - Lox_Sample_3.5 | ecosystem: Environmental > Terrestrial > Soil > Wetlands | place: USA: Florida...
TAAGCTCCTCCCTCTCCTCAATGAAAGCCGTAAGTGGTCTGAAAAGTACGTCACCGGTCCCACGGCGTCCGCAGGAGAGGCGATCGGCAAGGCGCGGTTCGCCGTCTACGGGAAATCGGTCAATCCCGATGCGACGTTCACGCTCCGCCTCTCGTACGGGTCGGTGAAAGGCTACCCGATGAACGGCACGAAAGCGCCGGCCATGACCACGCTCTACGGCCTGTATGACAGGTCGTGCGGATTCGGCAACAGGGGGGCGTGGGAGCTCCCGAAGCGGTTCGCGGACGGCGCGGGGAAGCTGAACATGTCGACCCCGCTGAACTTCGTCTGCTCGTGCGACATCATCGGCGGCAATTCCGGCTCACCGGTGGTTGACCGCGACGGCGCGTTCGTCGGGTTGATATTCGACGGGAACATCGAAAGTCTCCCCGGCCGGTTCATGTACGACGAGGAGTCGAACCGTGCCGTGGCGGTGCATCCCGCGGGGATCATCGAATGCCTGCGGAAGCTCTACAACGCCGGTCCTTTGGCGGACGAGCTTGAAGGCGTGATGCAGGTGCAGTAGATTGCTCTTCCGGGCGGATCTCCGCCTCCCGGGCCGGATCCCCGCAGGGCAACTTGCGGGGATCTTTGGTTTTTGGAGGCGGGGGTAGTACATTGTCATATGGATCCTGAGCGGAGTTCCACATGATCCGGCTCGGCCGGAGCGTCCGGGGCACGTTCATCTCCGGCGCGTGCGTACTCATGCTGCTGACCCTTCCTGCCCGTGCGCAGTGGGCGAGCCGGGGGATCGGTGGGGGTGGGGCGCTCTACTCGCCTTCAATCAACCCCTCGAACGTCGGCGAGTATTACGTGGCGTGCGATATGAGCGGACTCTACCACACGCTCGACTTCGGCGCTACGTACAGCCTCGTGGACTACCTGCGGTTCCAGGGAGGACCCGACGCCGGCGTCCGGTTCACTGCCGACCCGCGCCTCCTCTATTCAATCACGTATGCCAGTGACGAGGCGGTCCCCGCCGCAAGCACGGACGGGGGGACGAGCTGGTCGCCTCTTCCCGGCAATCCGGATCCCACGGAGACGACGTACTTCATTACGGCAAACTACGGTACCCCCACCGGCGTGATCTTCTCGACGTACGGGACGATTTATTCGTCCACGGACGGCGGAAAGACGTCTGCAGCCGTACACACGGCATCCAACGGGGGCGCAGGCGTCAATATCGGGGGGGCGTTTTATGACGGAAACACAGTCTATCTCGGGACAAACGACGGGATCCTCCGTTCGACGAACGGCGGCGTGTCGTTCAGTGTTTTCACCGCCGGGGGACTGGGGCCCGGCGAGCGCATCTTCTCATTCGGCGGCGGGAAGAAGGGGAGCGCGCTCCGGTTCTGGTGCCTGACGGCGGACTCGAACGATATCTATGTCGGCATCACGGGGAGTGACTACTGGGGGTTCGTGAAAGGGGTGTACACGCTCGATGCGGGCGCGACGTCGTGGGTCCGGCGGATGAACGGGATTACGCAGGGGGTCGATTTTCCGATGTACATCGCCGTGCCGCAGAACGACACCGCTACCGCCTACCTGGGAGGGAGCAGTACGGCCGGTGCGCCGGAGATCCTGAAGACGACGAACGGCGGGGGTACGTGGGCCCAGGCGTTCTTTTCCACGGGTAACCAGAACATCTACACGGGCTGGAGCGGCGACGGAGGCGACAGGAGCTGGGGCTACGGGGAATGCGTGTATGGCATTACGGCGGCCCCCGACGGGGGGGCGCACGTGGTCTTCACCGATATGGGATTCGTCCATACATCCACGGACGGCGGCGCGACGTGGCGCGAGGCGTATTGCACGCCCGCCGATGAGAACCCCCCGATGGCATCCACGCCCAGGGGGAAGTCATACAGGGGATGCGGGCTCGAAGTGACGAGCTGCTGGCAGGTCGTCTGGACCGGCCCGTCGAATCTCTTCGCCTGCTTCACCGACATCGAGGGGGTCAGGAGCACGGACGGGGGAGCGAGCTGGTCATTTAACTACTCGCCGCGCAGCGCCAATACGATGTACAGGATCGCGCGGGTGGGAAGCGTCCTCTATGCCGCGACCTCGAACGTGCACGACATGTACCAGAGCACCCGGTTACAGGACGCGCAGCTGGATTCCACCGACCTGCAGGGGAAGATCATCCGCTCCACCGACGGGGGGGCCACGTGGAGTGACATCCACTATTTCGGCCATCCGGTCTTCTGGCTTGCCGCCGATCCGAATGTCACAGGCCGGATGTACGCAAGCGTCATCCATTCCTCGCTCGGGGGAGTCTTTGTCACGAACGATCTCCAGGACGGGGCGGCATCGGTCTGGACGCGGCTTCCCTCGCCGCCCCGGACGCAGGGGCACCCCGCTTCACTCGGTGTGTTGAACGACGGGTCGCTCGTCTGCTCCTTCTCAGGCCGAAGAACGTCGCAGGGGTTCACGCAGAGTTCCGGCGTCTTCGTCTACGCTCCCGGGACGGGCACGTGGCAGGATGTCTCGGACCCGGGGATGCTCTACTGGACGAAGGATGTCACTGTCGATCCGTTCGACTCCGCCCAGAGACGCTGGTACGCCGGCGTCTTCAGCGGCTGGGGGGGTCCCCCGAACGGGCTCGGGGGGCTCTACAGGACGACGAACCGCGGATCTTCGTGGACGCGGATCAATGCGCTCGACAGGGTCACCTCGCTCACGATCAACCCCGCAAAAGCCGCCGAGGCGTGGCTGACGACGGAGACGGAAGGACTCTGGCACACGCTCACGCTTGACCAGCCGTCGCCGCAGTTTGCGGTCGATTCCGCCTATCCGTTCAGGCAGCCGGAACGCGTGTTTTACAACCCGTACACGCCGGGGGAGATCTGGGTCACGAGTTTCGGCGCCGGGATGATGGCGCGATCGCCCGTCGCGTCCCTCCAGGCGTCCTCCGGAAGCGGCGTCCCTGCGGAGATCATGCTCGAACAGAATTATCCGAACCCGTTTAACCCGGAAACCACGATCCGCTATACGGTGCCCCGGGAGATGCGGGTGACGCTCATCCTCTATGATGCGCTCGGCAGGCGCGTGGCTCTGCTCGTGGACGGACTCGTGCAGCCTGGACCGCACGACGTGCGCGTTCATGCGTCCGCGCTCGCCTCGGGAATGTATGTGTATACGCTGAAGGGGGGAGGCTTCATTCGTTCGAAGAAGCTCCTCGTCATCCGATGACGGCCTTGTGCGCGGCACTGCTCCTCATCCTCTCCGGCGGGGGGGGAGGTCAGGCACGGAGCGCGGAACCGGTCACGCTCTCCGTCGTCCCGCCTGAGAGCGGTCTCCGCCCCGGCTCCTCGGCGCGTGCATCGGTCCTCGTCACCGTCGCGAAGGGGTGGCATATCAACTCCGCTTCCCCCGTGGACTCAGACCTGGTCGCCACCGCGCTCGCGTGTACTCCTCCCCCCGGCCTGGCTGTTGCGCCCGTCAGGTTTCCCCCGGGCGTGCGGAGGACTTTTGCGTTCTCGAGCGAACCTCTCGACGTCTTCGAAGGGACCGTTCCCCTCACGCTGGAGATCAGCGCCGCGGAGGGGATTCTCCCGGGGGAATACGCGATTGCGATCGAGGTTTCATACCAGGCCTGCACGAACGAAATCTGTCTCCCCCCGTCCACGCTCCGTGCGACGGTGCCGCTGCGCGTTACTTCACCATAGGAGGTGTCCATGAAGCGCCTGTTCCTGATCGCACTGTCCATGATCGTTCCTTCGCTTGCGGCGCTGCACGCCCAGTCCGATACGGCGGCGTTCCGCGCGGCCCTCGCGCTCCAGAATCCCCCGGCGAGGATCGCCGCGCTCGTTGCCTTCGTGGATAAGTATCCGGAGAGCGCCTTCAGGGGGGGAGCCTACAACGCGCTCTTTGCGCTCTATGTCCAGGAACGGAACGAGAAAGCGGCGCTCGAGGCGGCCGACCGCTCGCTTGCAACGCTCCCCCCGGCGGCGCGCATGTCGCCTTACAATCAGTATGCATACATGCTGGCGACGAGCAACATCGGGCTCGATACGGCGCTCGTCTACGCCGCGCGGGCCGAGGCGATGGCGCAGGGGGAATCTGCCTCCGCCCTCACGCCGATACAGGATACGCGTGCGTACGTGCTGTTCCGGAAAGGGGATGGTGCGGGCGCCGAGGCCCTGCAGCGGCTGGCGGTCCGGGGTCACGAGGACGACCCGGAGTACATCGGTCATCTTGCGCTCTACATCGAGGCGAACGGGAAGCACCGGGAGGCGCTTGCGACGCTCGCGCGCGCGATGTACCTGGGTGGGGGCGCGGACATGAAAAGCATGTTCGACAGCTGGCTCGCGCTGGCGGAAAAAGACGCCCGCCGCAGGGACGCGTTGCGGACGTCCGTGGTCATGAACACGGTGCACGCGTACGTCGACACGGCAACCGGCGAGGGGAGATTCGCGGCGCGCAGCGCTGCTGCGGCGTTTATGGCGTCCGTGGGGGTCGATCTCCCTGCCGCCGAACGATATGCAGCCGAATCGGTTCGCTCCCTCAGGAAAGACTCACGCGTGGAAGACGCCGTCATGTACAGGCAGAATCTGGCGCTCGTCGAGGCGGCGCGCGGGAAAACGAGGGATGCGCTCGGGGTGCTCGAGTCGATCGAGGACCTCGCATCTCCCTGGTCTTCGGATTTCTGGCTCGCGCTCGGGAAGCTGTACAGGAAGGCGGGGCGGCCCGCGGACGCCGTCACCGCGTATATGGGCGGGCTGACCGTGGCGGATTCCCCCGAGCTGCGCGACTCGCTCGCCTCGGTCTATACGGCGGTTCACGGCTCGACGGAAGGTCTCTCTCCCGCGCTCGAGAAATTCCGTTTATCCTGCGCTTCGTTCGACCCGGGGAAGTACGCGCCTGCCGCCGGGGGAAGCGGAAAGACGGTCCTTGCTGAGCTCTTCACGGGGGCGGAATGCGGTCCCTGCGTCGCCGCTGACCAGGCGTTCGACGCGCTTGCGGAGTATTTCCCCTCTTCGGCCCTCGTGATGCTCGAGTACCATGTCCACATCCCGGGACCTGATCCCCTCACCACGAACGTGTCATGGGCCCGGTACAAGGGGTACGGCTCACGCGGCACGCCCACGGTCGTCATCGATGGCACCGAACGGATCACGGGAGGGGGACCCAGGTTCGTGACACGGAACCGCTTCAACCTCTACCGCTATACGATCAACAAATACCTGGCCGATAAGCCCGGCGTCACGATAAGCCTTGATGTTGCGCGGCGTCGCGACAGCGTCTCCGTGGCTGCCCGGATCGAAGAGGTCCAGGGTGCCCCCCGGCCCGGGAACGCCGTTCTCCACGTCGCGCTCGTGGAACGGTCCGTGGACTACACGGGAGGGAACGGCATCACACGGCAGGCGATGGTTGTCCGCTCGCTGCTGGACGGCGGCCCGGGCATCCCGCTCACATTGCCCGGTGGGATGATCCGTGTCGCTGAGAATGTCGCTGCGTTGGACTCAGCGAACAGCGTCATGCTCGACGATCCGAAGGACCAGCCCTCATGGCCGGGGAGGACGAGGAACTTTCCCGGCTGGCGGACGCGCCCCCCGAAGAACGACAGGTCCAATCTCCTGGTCGTGGCCTGGGTGCAGGACGCTGCCTCCGGGGACGTGCTCCAGGCCGTTTGCCGGGACGTGCCGACGGGGATGAGCGTCAACTAGGAAGGTCGGGGGGGATATGCTCGTGCGATCGCAAGTGAGAGGAGGATTGACGTGAGTCGGGAGTGTGGGGTCGCACGGCTCGCCGTCGTCGCGCTCGTCATCGCGTGCGGGTGTTCCAGGGACGCGTCTCCCCCGCCGGCTCCCGCGGCGCCTGTCGATGTCCTTGCCGCCGTACCCCCCTGGGTTGCCGTCGGAGTGGGGGGGATACAACACGTCAATGTGAGCGGCGGAGTCCCCCCGTATTTTGTTGCCACCGAGCCCGATTCCATTGCGCGCGTGGACATCGCCTCTGCCGACAGCACAACAGCCATACTGAAGATCACGGGACTCATTACCTCATCGGGCGGAACGCAGGTGGTGGTGAAGGACCATACCCCGGATGCCGCAAAATCAGTCTCGATCCCGGTCACCGTCTTCTAGAAGACTGTCCGCTACGTCTTACTTTCCCCTAAATACCATAGGATTTTGAGCATATTCTTGGGGCTTGACAGAATGTGCTCAATATGATATATTTTATTCGCAGTCAAATACGACACCCACCAGCGCTGCCACTTACTCAAATTATTCCTTACTCATTGGGGGGAGGGATTATGAGGAGAGTTGATAGCCGCTTTCTGCTGATTGCCGGCCTCACGCTTCTTGCCGGCACGGCCTTCGCGCAGATTCCGCCGCCGACACACCTGACCGCAAAGGGAGTCCCTTCACAGGGGGACTATGACTGGGGGCTTTCACTCTCCGTCCAGCTTGCCTGGATGGAGGTCCTGCCCGGTGCGGTACCGTGGGACCACGTCGCATTCAGAATTTACCGTTCCGTCGACGACTCGACGTCTTTCGCGCCGCTGAGCGTCACGGGGGACCGGTCATTCAGCGACCATGACGTCCTCACGGGGCATACCTACTTCTACTACGTCACGGCATTTGCCATCGCCCATGACACCGCCTCACACGAGAGCGGAAAGAGCAACACCGCATGGGCGCAGGTCCTTCCGCCCCCCGGACACGTGACCGGGACGGTCGCCGGGACCGTGACAGACAGCGTGACAGGGACGCCCATCCCTGGCGTCCGCATCAGGTTCTTCCGCGACGCTCATGACTACGATGACGGCATGCAGGTGCGTACGGATTCGCTCGGGCGCTACAGTGCCCGGCTCGACACCGGGACGTATCTCATACTTGCGCAGCCGGGCGCGTGGCCCGATCTCTCCATGAAGCCCGTGCTGCCGTACAGGCCCAAGTGGTACCTGAACGCGACCGAGCCGTCGCACGCGGCGCCGGTGACGGTCGCCGACAGCATGACGTTTACGGCAAATTTCGCGCTCGTCCACCCGGTGGTGCCGGTCAGGGTCAATGTGCGCGGTACGGTGCGCGACTCGGCAGGGAACGCCCTGAGAGGAGCGACCGTCCTCCTCCTGCGGACAATCCAGCAGATGCAGCAGATGGCGGAGGTGAACGGGGACGCGATCGACGCTCCGGGAGAAACCGCCGACTTCGACGACATAGGCCGCCTGTACGGGGTGATGGCGGAGGTGAAGACGGACTCCTCCGGCAATTACGACGCGACCGTCCTCTCCGGGAGTCCGTATGTCGCGCTCGCCGAGAAGAAAGGGTTCGTTCCGCAGTTCTTCGATCACAAGAGTCAGCCCGCGGACGCGACCATCCTTCTCATCGCGCACGATACGAGCGGCATCGACTTCAATCTTGATTCCGTCCGTCCGCCCGAGACATACGCGATCAGCGGCGCGGTCAGGGATTCCGCAGGGGTCGCCGTCCCGTCGCGCATCGTGGTCTTCCCCCTCCCGCCGCGTCCTGAAGGGACGGCGAGGTTCGCGTCAACGGACAGCATGGGCCTCTTCACCGTGCAGAAAGTCCGCGCCGGGAAATACATTATCCTCGCGCTCCCGTACGGCGCATTCGCGCCGGCCTTCTACAAAGCCGGGGCGTTCGGCGTGATGCACTGGAAGGATGCCGACACGGTGACGGTGGCGGGCGACGTGACCGGCATCGATATCGGCGTCGTGCCGATCACCGCCGGCGGCTTCGCGTCGCTCCGCGGCAGCGTCGAGTCAGGGGGGACAGGGCTGGCCGGCGTCAACGTCTTCGGTCAATCCGCCGACGGGTCGATCGGCGGGTACGCCCTGACGGACAACAGCGGCGCGTATGAGATCGACGGACTCGCGCCGGGCGTCACGACGGTGATCGTGGACGCCGAGGGGTACGACCCGGTGCAGCAGCAGATCGCGATCGGGGCGACGGACTACGTGCTCACGGGGAACTTCTCGCTCAGCCAGTCGACCTCATCGATCCCGGTCGGGGGAGGCGCATCCGGGCATCCCGGAGACTTCGTGCTCGAGCAGAACTACCCGAACCCGTTCAACCCGACGACGACGATCTCGTTCTCGGTTCCGGTGGCATCCGGCGTGACGATCCGGGTGTACAGCATCCTGGGGCAGGAAGTCGCGACGCTCGTTGACGGCCCGTTCGCCGCGGGGAGCCACACCGCGATCTGGAACGGCCGCGACAGTGCGGGGAGGGTGGTGGCAAGCGGGGTCTACTTCTACCGCATGGAGGCGACGGGCCTCGGCGGAGGCGGGTCCTTTACGTCGATGAGGCGAATGCTGTTCCTGAAGTGACCCGCAAAGCGGGTCATGGCGAGGGGCGCCTCCGGGCGCCCCGAAGCCATCTCACTTCGTTTTCGCAAAGAACCTGTTCCAGTCCTTCGTCATATCCGCGATCGTCCACCCGCTCTTCCGCGCCAGGTCCAGCGTCTTGTCGAGCCGGCCGAACGTCCCGTGCCTGTCATACGCAAACTCGTTGCCGCCGTTGGTATGGTGCACCAGGAGCGCGAGGTGTTTCCCCTCTCCCGAGGCGACCCACTCCAGCATCTCCCTGTCCGCGTCCGCGTTGCCGAACGCGGCAATCGGTCGCCGTCCGATCGCGCGGAATACTGCCTGGGGCCTTCCCGGACCGTCGTCCATGAGGTCATAGTCCGTTCGCCGGGTGAGGCTGGACTTCCCCTTCCGGAGAGCGTACCTGGTCCTGACGCTGCTGCCGATCACCTGTGCGGGGGGAACTCCGTACGCCTTTTCGGCCCACGCCCTGAGAAACGCTTCATCGCCCCTGACGATGATATAGATTGTAAATCCGCTTGCGCGGAGGAAATCGAGGAGTTCCTGCATCGGCAGGAGTCCGCACTGGACGTAGGGACGTGCGAGCCTGGGGTTCCTTCCCTTCTCGAGCCACCTGAGCACCGTTTCTTCGTATTCATCGGTTGTCAGTCCCCCCGTCGTCGCTCCCTCCAGCTCCATGATCCCCCGCGTGTCCGCTGCAGCGAGCCCGTTCATGTTCTTTGCCAGGGCGGAACGGAAAGGCTCGCGGGATTTCCAGCGGGGATGCTTCGGCGCCAGCGCCCTGACGCGGTCCATCAGGAAAGCAATTTCGGCAGGAGCGGGGAGTTCAGGACAGAGCGTCCCGTCGTGACTGAAGACCGCGATCCGTCCTTCGGGGGGGACATAGTCCGGTCCTCCTTCCGTGGTGACATCCCTGACGAATTGAATTACGGCGAGTTTGGTGGGCCCGATATTCCACGAGCGGAGCGTATCCGCCCCGCACGCGGCGGTGGCCGGCAGCATGAGCGCGCCGGCCAGCACGGCCACCGGGAAGAGCGCGGTGATCCGGCAATGCATGGTGTGCTCCAGGTAGTTACGGGAATACGCCGGCGGCCCTCAGTGGGGGAGCCGGTCGCGCACGAGCCCGTAGACGAGCGCACCGCCGATCGCACTGAGCAGCGCGGCGGCGTACGCAACGTATCCTCCCCCTGCAAGGGCATAGAGGGGGCCGGGGCACGCTCCGGTGAGCGCCCATCCGACGCCGAAGAGGAGCCCCCCGAAGACGGTCCCCTTGCCGAGTGTCTTCCGCTCGATGACGATCGGCGTCCCTTCCACCGAGGGGAAGCCGAGCTTCCTGACAATTGCCATCGAGAGGGCACCGACGACGACGGCGGAACCGATGACGCCGTACATATGGAAAGAGTCGAAACGGAACATCTCCTGTATGCGGAACCAGGAGATCACTTCGCCGTTGCAGAGAATGACGCCGAAAAACGTCCCGAGCAAGAAAACGATGATCATAACCATGGCCGGCTCCCTATGGCAGGCGAAGGATGAGGGGGAGGATGAAATACGTCGATATCATCCCGCCCAGGAAGAAGCAGATCGTGGCCACGAGCGATGCGCCCTGGAGCGTTGCCAGCCCGTGAATTGAATGTCCTGACGTGCATCCTTCCGCCCAGCGCGTCCCGAACCCGACAAGGAACCCGCCCCCCACGACGAGGAGGAGCCCGCGGGGTGTGGCGAGCGAGGCGAGCGAGAAGAGGTCGCCGGGGATCAGCGTGGCAAAGTCCTTTACCCCGATATGTGCGAGCGCCGAGAGCGTGTCTGACGAAATCTGCGTAACCGGCGATGCGCGAAGTGATCCGGCCCCGATGCAGCCTCCGACGGCAATCCCCGCGACGAAGACAAGCCGCCACCGGTGCTCCCTCCAGTTGTACTGGAAATAGCGGGCTCCCGGGCGGATTGCCGCCGCACAGATGTCCCTGAACGTTGAGGATACGCCGAAATGCCTGTTGACGAGAATATACAATAGCGGCACATACAATCCGATAAGCGGGCCGGTAATGTACCAGGGCCAGAACGAGGCGAATAGATCCATGCGACTCCTGTCAAAGAACAGTGATGTGGGGGGTCATCCCCCCCTGTAATATATACAATTTTGGCCGAAATTCTCA
>Ga0335081_10021326_pt1 | contig 10491 bp, 8 predicted proteins | sample Lox_Sample_35_FD_206713 | JGI IMG/M metagenome (GOLD analysis project Ga0335081, IMG submission 206713) | Soil microbial communities from Loxahatchee National Wildlife Refuge, Florida, United States - Lox_Sample_3.5 | ecosystem: Environmental > Terrestrial > Soil > Wetlands | place: USA: Florida...
ACGGGCAGCTCCATCCTTCACCAGCCCCCTTCTTCATTTCGGATACGTCGGATAATCCATATCGGATAATCCATATCGGATAATCCATATCGGATAATCCATATCGGATAATCCATATCGGATAGTTCATCTCGCATAGCTATATCCGTCCTTGCATGGTGGCGCCGTGAATTCAACAGTTGGTTAGGGACGGCGGGGTTGTTTGGGACGGCCCGTATGTTGGGAATGGCGAGTTAGTTGGGAAGGACCAGTTGGTTGCGAACGGCGGGTTGTGTGATAATTTTCGCCGGTTTGGCGGTCACTCGGGATAAACCAGGTTGTATCCGTATCACTTGCTCAGACCTTTGAGTTAGCGGGCGTGGGTGAAAGATATAGGTACATTGGCATAATGCCCATTTCATCATCGTACCACGCCATGGTATTGTTGAGACGTCTTTCCAAGGACAGAAGAGTGGCTCCAAGAAAATTGTTCGCAAACGTGTAAGTGCAATACTCTGCCTTCGTGGAGATTGGAGAGGGTGGATACAGGTAAATCAAATTCCTCATTTCTCTGTAGCTGTTTAGGTGGGGTAGTGTGTGTTTGTTGAGGAGAGAGAGCTTCAGGAGGCGTTTGAGGCGACGCTGCGCGGTTTGAATCTGTTGGAAGTGTAAAGAAGGGTGATATGACAGTGAGCGATGAAGTACAGGGTAAGAGGTATATTGAGGGGCGAAGGATAATGTGAGGATCTACGCGACGGAGGATTTAAGCTATAGGGCTAAGACCTAACACTTCCTCCAGAATCGAGGTTTGGGACTTGAGCCTTATGTAATCGTGTTGATCGACAAGGTTTTGACGGCGGAGTTAAGGTGTCATCCCCCCGCCCCCAACAAGGGCGGAGTCAAGTCATCATCAACACCCCCCAGCCCAACACCTTTCTCAGGGCAGAGTTCAAGTCGTGATAATCACCCACCCACAAAAACGCAACCCCTGTCCTCGTCCAGACAAGCCAGCCAACTCTGCCGTCATGAGCGACCCTGACAGCCTTCTTGACGTCATAATGATTCGTGGCCGGGGTTTTGAATCTTTCAAGGCCCTTCGCACGTTCATCCTAAAAGAATACTCTGGAAAGCCCGCTGCTGCCTTTGAGCGAATGTATGGTAAGTAAATAGTCATCATCGCAGTCGTCTGATCCGTTTGTAGGTCAAGCATCGGCCCTCAACTACTTATACGAATGTCCGAAAGATGATCAAACAATGCAAGCTTTCCGGAAGAAGAACCGCTGCAACGTTGCAGGCGCTTGGCTCATCCTATACCTTGATGAGGAAACCCCCAGAACCGATGAAGCTGTCGAGGTAATTAACGTTTCGGTTTCAGTATACTAACGGTGTAGGTTCACGAGAAAGACCAGCTAGTCGAATACCTTGCATTGGGATTTTCCAGTCAATACCTGGATGCCGAACGTACGGTAGGCGACACGGTTTCCCAATTACTGGACTATATGAATTCCTACACTTCGAAACCGGGTGACTGGGTCGCACCTTACACCTCCTTTGTCACTTCTTCAATGATGGGCAAAAGCCGACATATGAAAGAGATTGCAAACCATTTGCCATCTGTGTATATCTGCCTTAGAACAGAAGTCAGAGGGTACGGATATCCACTCCCGTCGCCAAGCATTGTCGAATGGTCATCGAAAGGAGCTACGACCCTTGTCGGGAAGGAAGTCAAAGAAGAACACTTCCATTTCTCCACGTTCAGATGGTCAGCTTTTATCATTTCCACGATTTCCATCCTTGCCAAGTGGATTAATGATGGCCGATTCTTCAAGTCATTGGCCATCAACGATCGAAACATAAAGAGATTTGAATTTGCTTTGCTTTGGAAATTCTTTGCGGAACCTCCAAATGACAGGGAGCTCAAAGAGTTCTGGATCGAAGTGCAGGGCATGACGTCTTCGCAGCTTAAGAAGCACCAAAGTGGAAGTTCCGCTCACACTTATTTCCAAACGAAACAGAAGAAGGACCTTGCGAATGCCGAGAACGCGCTTGCACAATGTTTCAGGAAGCATCAAATCAACGACTTGCCGCCCCTGATCTTCATCTTTGATGAAGCGCGAACACTTTGTCAGCATGAAGCCTATGATGGAACCAGACTCTATGAAGAACATGCACTGACCTTCCACCAGCGAAAAGAGGCCCCCCTAGAACCAGTACGCCCTATGCCATTTCTCAGCTTCTCCAATTTTCGTGCACTTCGACGTGCGTTGCGTTATCTTTCGATAGGTTACACGGGGGTTCCGCAAATTTTTGCTGTTTTCACGGACACAACCTCGCGAATTACAAATTTTCAGCCCACATCGTGGAACGACCCGTCCTTGAGAATTCAAGGTCTTCCCGCGGCTGGACCGCGTCAGTTTCCGCCAATCTTCGTCTTTTCCAGTATCGACGTTTATTCTCGGGTTCTGAACCAACCCATGTGCATATCGAGTTCTGAAGACGTCGCCGATCCAGACCGATTGTTGAAATTTGGAAGGGCCGGATGGTATGCGACGTATTTCCACGCAAACGGTTTGCACAATACCGATGTAGTAGACACAGATACAATATTGAGGACCGCAAAATCGAAACTCTTGGCCATTTCCGACCCCGCCGTGAATCACGTTTTCGAGGGCCCCCCTGCGGTAAATCTCATCAAATTGCTTGCGGTCCTCGCACCACGTCTTGCGTTGACTATTGGCCCCTATACATTGGAGGCCTCGGAGCTGATTGCCAGCCACCTTGCGGTTCTCACAAGGACGGACGACGAGCGCCACTTCTTGCGAACTGTGTACCCGAGCGAACCCATCTTAGCGGAAGTATCGGCGGGGCTCACTCATGAGCACGGGTGGGCTAGTCCGTTGAGTGCGTTGGTTCATTATGTCAAAGGTGGGATAGTTGACGCTGGATTCAGAGGCGAATTAATCACAAAGATTGTCTGTCTAATGGCGATGGATCGCGCGTTGAGTCAAATTCCCCTTCCTCCAAATCGATGGCTATTCTCTCGACCGATCCCGGTTTCCGATTTCCTCGACCATCTCATCGTCCCATTACAAGGATATTTGACATTCTCCGAAGGCCTCAAAGGTGTTCAAGATCGAGACAATATCCCACCTGGCACACTCAATATTGATGACGAGAAGTTGCAGCGATTTCTCCGTGGACGCGTTTTCTTCAACCATTTCATCCGCGTTGAAGTCAAATTGTCGTATTCTATGCTCGTTCATGCTTGGAATCGAGGTGCCGCCATCATGTGTAAGACGAACACGAAAGGGATTGACCATGTAATACCCGTTATGCTCGATACAAACGGCGACGCCATGTTCGGGCCGCTCCATGGTCCTTGGAGAACGGAACATATTGAACAAGCACGTCAGCACCTCTCGTACATTCTCATCAACTCAAGGAACTATGCATCCGGCAAAGATCAAATCGGAGCAGCCTGGGCGGCAAAATTTTCCCAAACGAATCTCCGAGAATATGGCCAAAGCAGCCACGCGATGGAGCCGGATCTATCTCACGACACGGAAAGCCAATGTGAGGTCACTTTCGAGGAAGATCTCGTGCCGGATTCTCAGTATGTATTCCAAGATGAGGACGATGGCGCCGTCGGAACCGATGAAGAAACGAAGGATGTTGAGATGGACGAATTAGAAATGGACAATGTGTTCCTCTCAATGGTACAAGATTTTGGCAATAAGCGTCGCAACGAACCATGGGTTGCCGTGGGCAGTGTTTTAAGAGTGTATGCCCGCCCGCGTAGAGCACAGCCGGCCCTCGATCACCCTCCTTTGGAAAACCAATTTATTGTCGTTCTCAAGGGAGTTGGCGCGAATACGTACAAATGTCTCAAAGAGCCCAGCGACTCACCGCCAAACCGGCTCCAAAACACCACGAGGTATCTTGAAGAGCTCCGGAGTGGAAAGGTTGATTACGTGGATAAGAATGGAAAATGGAAAAGGATCGCTGCAATGCAGAACATTCCTCTTGTCTATGGCGAGACGATGCTAGGGTCCGCAAACTGGGACACAAATCGCCCTGCTCTACAGGCTCGTTGGCAAGCTGAGCAGCAACCGCCAACCGATGTGGCTGACGATATGAGTATAGATGGATCGGAATCATCGCATTATTCGTACTGAAAGATCTGATGCAACGGCATGGTAGCCATTTGCTTGATAGCTTTTATAAGATTGAAATGTATTGCTTTTTCAAGGTACATCATTTTCGCAAATGGCTCCACAACCACTCTGTAGGCTGACTCGACGGTCGGCGGAGGGCGTTAGAATGGACAGGGGAATGCTCGCATTGATGGAGGGAGCTAGCGGGCCTTGAGCAGAGGCAACGCCATGTTGGCCGGGAACTTGACGTTGTGGTCGGAAGGTATATTTGTTGGAGCGTTACTGGCACAGCGCAATCCAAAACAGGCAATGCAGACGCAATCCGAAACAAGCAATGCGTAGCCAACGCAATCCATAACAAAGTATTGCGCAATGCGTATAACCTGTATATAAACATCGGTTAGCATCCAATATTCTAGACAATAATATTCTATATTCAATCAACTCTCAATATTCAATCCAATTCTACGCATCCAAACTCAACGGGTTATGAGCCCGGAGACGCTGTACTTCTCAAACAAATGAAACAAATCCAGCACGCGCTTCATCAACGATCCAACTCGCTGTTCTCCGATTTCCCGGGTCCTTAAAACCTACTAATTATCGCGCCTGGTCTCATATGGCCAGAATCTTCTTTGTCCAACACAATTGTTTCGATATCGTCAACGGCACCAAAACCAATCCTGCGAGCAACGTAGAAGCCCAAATACTCAGTTTGTTCAAACAAGACGATGCCAGCATGTCGGACCATATCGACACGTAAACTCATCGAACAGATCAACTACCATCTCAAGCCCACCGAGAAATGGACCAACGAACGCATCAATCGTACCTTCGTCGGTACCCTCAGCTCCGAAAATGGGGGTATTCTCCATTCACCATCATCCCTAGATGGAGAGGAATCGAGTATACATGCATCTGGTTGTTCCAGAAAAGCGCCAGATCGACTTGATACAATATATAAAGCAATTGGTCACCCTGAGTCACACATCTCATATGTGTCGAGCTATTTTGCTCTTGCCAGGAACTTGACAGTGTGGTCGGAAGGTATTTTTTCGCTAACTAAGCCGAAATAATAAATAGTAAACCCGACTAAGCCTAAACCCAAATCGTGGGGAAACCAAATTTTTCCCCAGCCAAAATACTGCAAAACCAAATTTCACAACCCCAAACCATGGCTTTCGTGGGGCCAACATTTTTCAGGATGGATATCCCGAAAACTCCACCACATAATCACTGCCCTAAGGTCCATCGAAATTTAGAAAAAGTAACCTGAGGCTGTTCTTATGTAGAGTTCAGTCAGCGGATTGAAACTGAGTATCTTTTCAATTTCATATTGAATTAGGATCAATCACAAGCCGAGCCCCGAAGGGCGTCCAAGCATTGGTTTTCATAACGTCTTAGGCCACGGCGGGGTGTACTTAAAAGTTTTTTCAGGCTTTCTTTGATTCTCACCAATAAACAAAAGGCAGGGATCGGCCTTCTGCACAGGAGGTGCAAGCAATTGTTTTCATGAAAGGAGTCTGCCGACTTGAGATCACAGAGTGAAGCATCTGAGGGCGGTGATTAACATTGGTGTGAGTGTCAGATAATCACCCGCTCGATATATGGGGACTTTTTAATCGGGTTCCATGCGGTTAATCGTCGATTAGGTAACGTACAAACGTACTGGTTCGAACGTACGATATCGAATTCTACGTTACATCATATGGCGCAATAGAAATGTGCTTTTTTGCAACATGAAATGTCAATATGTACGTTACATCGTGTGATGTAACGTACAAACACGCTTTTCTCACTGTGAAAGGTCGATTTGTACGTCACATTTTACTGGCGAGCTGCATGAGCGAGACGAGACGAGCAGGACATCAAATAGCTACGAGACGAGTGGTACCCTTTGCTCGCCAAACTAGTCTCGTCTCGTCTCGTGGCCATCTTTAGATAGAGATAAACTCGCTTAATCTTTCTTCAACGCAAAATAGAGAGGGTCATTCCTTCAAAACTATCCTTCTAGTTTCATCTTGATGTAACCTGTCATCCCAATCAAATTTTCCATCCAACTCAATGTGTTCCATTACTGCTTTCTTGCGGATATAAATTCTCCATTCTTCATATGCCGGTTCCTCTTCATAGCTCAAGAGCGAAGAGTAAATCAGTAATTTCTCATATAAGTTTAACTTTCCATTGTCGAACTTCTTCTTCGCCTGAAGATAACTTATATAACCGAGTAGCGAATCATTTTGCCATGGCATTGAACTGCTAAACAAATAAATCAACATCAAGGCCAAGGACATGATGTCGTCGCGACGGCTTGGAGTACATCTATCGCTCCACAAACTTGAAAAGTCTTTCCCATAGTACTCGTAAAAAGGAGACTTAGGACGATGCCTTGCTCCAACACGATACCTTTGAGCTCGACCGAAATCAATAGCGTATATCTTATGACATGTGTCGATAGTACCACCGACGCAAAAATTAATAGGCTTCGTTGTGAGATGGAGCCAGCCGGCTTTGTGTATCTGCTCATACGCCGTCAATGCTGAGAGAGCAATCTGCATAGTAGTTTTCATGGACATCGGTTTCTGATCCATGGCCTTATGCAATGTGGCGACATCTGGACCAAGCAGTTCCATAACAACAACTCTCCTAGATTGCTCTCGAAATCCGTCTCTCAATTGAGGAATATAGAGCTCCGATGCCTGCTGATTAAACGAATGGATTTGACTTAGGGCCGTATTGTCGAGTTTCATTGAGTCGCATCGATTCTCCACCTTCATTGCATACAGTCGATTACTATAATCGATGCAAGATAGGACGATCCCGTTCCTGCCTTTGTTGGAGACTATGCCTTGAATTTCATACTCACGAATGACGGTCCCTTTCACAGGACATGTTTCATTCGTAGACATCAAAGTTTCCAATTTCAGAACCTGGGGAGACCCGCTAAAATGTTGAACGTTTTCTTCATCTCCAACAATAAGACATTCACTGTCCGTAGATTCCGGAACGAGTGTTGGAGTCGAAGGCTGCGACATAGAAGATCTGTCGCTCGTCACATCCTGCCTTATATCAATCTGAGCATCTGCAGAGGTAGCATTGCCCAACGTGGTGGCCATGATGTCAGGGTTCACTATTCAAAATTGAAATTGAATTATGGACAGAACGAAGACCCGTACTTCAAATACTTCATGCGCAACAAAATGTACCCATAAGTAAGTAGTAACCCGGGGGCGAGATGGCACTACCGTAGAAATGGCGGAAGTGCCAGTTCTACGGTAGTGCCATTTCGCCCCTCTGTTATGTGAAAATTAATTCACCATGCGACACAAAAAACGAAATCCTGTAATTACTGCAAATAGTTTGGCAGGAATTCGAACTAATGAAAAAGGGCTACGGGCCAGGTGACGGCGTACATCAAGACAAATTGCAATCTAGACTAACGAAATACCACAATCCCGAGGTATCCCGCAGTACGTTGGGCACCTGACAAGTGAGTTGGCTGCTGTAAATGCGGTATTGCAGGAGTTGAAAGTGATAGTTCTAGCACCCAGTGACGATGAACTTGACCGACGATGGGCAAGTGACGCAAAATTGATGATGGAGAATTGTGGTGAAACATCAAATCGATGATCGAAAAAGCAAAGATTGAGATGAAGATCTCTTCCAAAGGCCAGATTACGAAATGTGTCAAGTGGCTGTGGTCTAAGGAGGAGGTGGAATTCTTGAGAGGGCAGTTAGAGTGCTACAAAGCCAGCTCGCTTATGTGAGCGGAGACGAAATAGGCCCCAGATAGCAATGTTGCTGAGAGGCAACAACTCGGAAAGATCAATGACGTTGGGGACTATATACATGACATGGTTCAAGAGATGGAAAAACAATAGGGGACACGTCTGAGAAACCCTTGTAGTTCTAGATCGTGATTATCCTCGTTTCAAAGACCCAACCTACAATATGCGGCACATGAAGAGAGCCACCCCCCATTTTACAGCTTAAAAGCCATTTTGGCAAAGTTTACAACTCTATCAATATTATTTTCAAATCACATAATTTAGACATCTTTAGAAAGCTAATGGTTTTCCCTTGAAATTCCAGTCTTCAGAATTTTGGATTTTTGCTTTATTATGTGAGACGGTTTATCTGAAACCTATTCCCTGCGTTCTGCATGTACATCCAAAGATTTCATTTCGCCGTATATCTTGAGACTGCTCTGATAACACATGGACGTAAACAAAGCCTTACTGTGTCTTCTACACTACACTGGATTCTGTCTCACTTCTGTTGACACTCTCATTATTCCTTCCTCTTTCGCCGACTTTCTTTGTATTTGAACGCGTCCCACTAAGGCCCCTCGATGTCAGTGTTCGATACATCCAATAACCTAAATGAGTAAGCCTTCTCCGCCATCCATCCGAGTATTTCTTGTTGGAACGACCTGATTGTTAGAAACAGTAACAAATGACACACCTTTAGCATTCAGCCAATTTCTAGCGGCAGAATGAAGCCATCCTTCTCCGTATCTCACGTCGGGTTTTCCTTTCAGCGGACGGCCAGGCTGAATCACCCAACTTCGAAGGGAAAACAGAATCCCTGAGAGGGCAACCGCGAATGGAATAGATTGTCCGTAAGACCATTCGTTCTCGAGAGAATAAAACCCCGCCGACAATCCATCAACATATCTATGGAACTCTCCAATAATAAAAACTTCCAAGACAATCACCGATAAGATCCAGACTATGCTTCCACTAAGACAAAAAAGCACTCTCTTCAAACTCCAAGGCTTCGTTACCATCCATGTGAGCCAACGAGGCCGAATGTAGCGCCGCTTTCTGAATTCGAGGTTCTTGTTTCGTCTTCTGTCGATAATGGCCACGGTGAAATCAAATACAACCAAAACCGAACACAAGGCGTAAAAAGGAGTGATGCATTTAATGCGTTCTCGTTCTGTAGTTACAATTGCATCCTGTAACCCCGAACAAATATCCTCATTCCTATCAACGAAGGTACTACTTCGAAACGCGACCGCAATCTCGATTGTCGTGAACAGAAGGTTAACCAAGTAAAAGCCTCGTTGGTGTTTATCCGGTTCAAATTTGCAAACGTGAATGACTTGAAGACCGGTCGTTAATAATGCTTGCATGACCAATATGGCAAGGATGTATTGATCCAACAGGCCTTTAAATATGTAAATGATGTTGATGATGTGAAGAACGATGTTGAGGATTCCGAGTTGGGCGACGGCGGCGGTGCCTAGATTGTAGTCGCCAAGGGCATAGAGAAGCAAGACTTGGAAGGTTAAGATGTAATAACTGAGACGAACCTATTGTTAGTGGTTAAGGTGGCGAGGGAAAGAACTCCGATTCCAGTGACGTCTTGGTTACCGAAATAGTTGAGACAGGAAGTTGCATTACTGGCCATGCAATCGTCACCTGAGAAAGTCTGAGAGACTTGGGGTCGGGAATTCCGGGAGATATACTACTGTAGTTGGTATTGAACTCAAGGAAGGATGTAGGTGTCTCAATACCCGTGTCGCTAGATGGGAATCAAGTGATAAGAAAACGATCGACCGAATGCCCCGTGATTCCAAAAGAAACTTTTCCTTGGAGCGGCTGATTGTCCTGCGTCGGAAAGTCCAACCTAAAATTACCCACCCCCAAGTTCGCCGATCCTTGGAGTCACCTAAGTGTGGCGGCAAGAGAAAGTAGTTGACTGGTATTACTCTGCGCCTGAGCGGCTGCGAGTAAGAGAGGCCCGAAAGGGAAAGGGGAGGGTTAGGGTTGGCGGACCCCAAAAGATTAGAGTAGTATTTCACTTGCAGACTTGTAGGTTTTATTTTGTTTGTAAGTTTTTTCACACTGCAGATCATAAATTTTGCAGGTCCTATTTTGTTGGTATTTTTTCACACTGTAGATCATAAAATTTGCACCTAAGTTTTTTTACCAATGGAACTAGTATGCATCGTGGTCAGAGTTCAAGCGGAAGAAAGGGTAGCAGCTCGTTGGTGATTCCCAAACTAGATATCATGAGTGAGTCTGACTTGGAATCTGAACCAGGAGTGGGGTCAAGTTTGGACGGGCCTGGTATCAAATGAGTTGAGAATAAGGGTATCTGTTATCCATTTTCAGAGGATGGAGGTCGAGACATGGTTGAATTTTCTTTGAAAGGAACTGTGGCGAAAGCGTACCTTTTGAGAAACTCAAATGGGTATGCTCATAATGTTACGGTCAAACTGGACGAAGATGAGATTGAAAAAATCAAAGCGGTTGTGTCAAAAGCGCCAAACTGCAAAAATGGAGAAGAGTACCGATGGCCGTTCATTGGATCAAACGCGAAATTTAGTTCAAAAGATGATGTCGATTCC
>Ga0335081_10021327_pt1 | contig 10491 bp, 8 predicted proteins | sample Lox_Sample_35_FD_206713 | JGI IMG/M metagenome (GOLD analysis project Ga0335081, IMG submission 206713) | Soil microbial communities from Loxahatchee National Wildlife Refuge, Florida, United States - Lox_Sample_3.5 | ecosystem: Environmental > Terrestrial > Soil > Wetlands | place: USA: Florida...
CGCAACTAGCGCGAGCGATCAGGCGATGCTTACTCTTGGCCTTTTGAGCGACAAGTTTGCCTGTCCCATCGCAGTTCATACGACTGCCCACATCCGGCCCTATCACGACAAATGGCGATCATATGCAGTCACCGTCGCGACTCGGCGCACGCGGCAAAAGGTCGCCGCCGTCGTCAATCGAGTCCTCGAGCAGAAAACTATGGAGTACAACAGGCTTGCCTCGCGTCCTCTGATAACTATCGATGAGCGACCGCTGCTTGGCAGGCACAGCGAGAGAGTGTTGGGCAAAAAGCTCTACGACGCCATCTACTATCACCCGACTGCCCTATCGCTGGAGCTCTCCCGGCGCTATCCGACCTTACTCGCAAGCGTGAAGTTCTTGTTACACAGGAAGGTACTCGTCACCGATCTCGACAATACCCTTTGGAACGGACTTATTGGAGAGGGACCAGTTGAGCACGTCAAAGCGCGACAGAAAGTGCTGAAGGCTCTCCGTCGCAAAGGTGTCCTTCTCGCGATAGCGTCGAAGAACGATCCGGCCCACGTCCGATGGGAGGGGGCACACCTCACTAGCGACGACTTTGTCGCGGTACAGATCAACTGGGAGAGCAAACCTGGAAATCTCCGACGCATCGCCGCACAGCTCAATCTAGGCCTAAACGATTTCGTTTTCGTCGATGATCGTGAGGATGAACTCGAGATGGTGAGGCTGGCTCAACCCGAGGTCTATACCATGTCGGCCAATTCAGCGAGCACCTGGCAGATGCTGGAATGGTGGGCAGCCGCTCTTCCAGAACAAGGCGTGCTCGATCGCACGCAGCTTTATCGCGAGCGCGAGGCGCGGCAGACTCATCTCGCGTCGGAAGTGGCCTCGGATAATAATGCGCTACTGGCGAGTCTCGATCTCAAGCTGGATATTCGGGCGGCAGGTTCCAGAGACGCAACGCGCGTGACGGAACTGGTGAACCGCACTCATCAGTTCAACACGAATCCTCAATTTGTAAGCCAGCAACAGATCGCGGCGTGGACGACCAGCCCTGACCACTTGATCCTAGTCGGAGAAGCCGCCGACAAGTTCGGCGCCATGGGGCTAATCTCCGTAATGATCGCCGATCTCACGCGCGACGAGATCGAGATACGCCAGTGGGTGCTGAGTTGTCGGGTGTTTGGCTTTGGGATCGAAACCGCGATGTTGAACCACTTGAAGGAGCTTGCTCGCTCGAATGGCCGCGAATCCATAATTGGCCACCTCGTAGCCACTGAGCGTAACGGTCCGTGCCAGCAAACCTATCTCAAAAACGGTTTTACCTGGAAAGGTTCCGCCTGGGTGTTCGAGGGGGAAGCGGCCCTGCCGAACCCGCCGTGGCTGTTGGTGAAGAAGGTCGCGTGAGATAGTCCGACGCCCCAGCGCTGGTCGATGATATTTGCAGGATCGCCTCACTCGATCCGAAGACCAGAAACAGAAACGGGCCGGTTTGAGCGCCCAGCCACGACATCGTGAGTGCCACCGCGAAAATGATCTGCATGCCCACCAGCGTAAACATAAGCGATGCTACTTCACTACCTCTGGGCAACCCGAGGGCGTCTAACCAAAGTCTGGTAGAACTCCACACGAAGATCGTAGGAAGCAAGCATGCCGCAGCCAGTCCATATTGTAATGCCAGCAGAAGGTATTGATTGTCGATCGAAATGAGAATTCCGACACTCGGAAACCCTCCCCTACCCCAGCCCCACAGCGGACGCTCGGCTACTGTCGATACGTACTGTTTCAACATGAGGTATCGATAGATAGCGCTGGTGTGCAGCTCGGTCATATCGCTGGTCGGGTTGGCTGAGACGTACAACATCGTCGCATAGAAAGCCGGTATGCAGGCCATCAGCAGCAAAACTGCAACTACAATGGAGATTCGCTTCCGCCGCCGCGTTCTCGCGACATTGACCACCAGGCCTGCCAGTCCCGCCGCGATCCAAGGGCCGCGGCTGAGCGTCATCACACTTCCCAGTGCGATCAACCCCTCGCACAGCCGAACCGCGCGCAAGCGGGGTAGCACGAACGTGGTCTGCCATAAATTATTCCAATCCAACCATCTCGCCAGGCGATAGGTGGCAAGCAACATGATCGCGGCCAGAATCGCGTGACCGAATGGACCGGTGGTGCGGGTCAGACCCAAACGAACATGATCGACGTCAAATGGATGTCCCGGGAAGAACGGGGCTGGAAGCTCCACAAATGGATTAATGCCGGTCGCAAGCTCGAAGAGGCCGACCAAACCAACGATTGCAAGACTCACAGAAGCCGTCTTCGCAAACCATATCCACAGCTCTTCCCGCCTCATCAGTCCCTTTCCCATGATGTAAGGAAACACCACGGTAGTCGCTACACGAATGGCAAGATTTCGCGCTTCGTGGAAATTGTGATCGATGCATTCCGCAACAATCATGATCGCGGCGAACGCAGCGACCAGAAGATCGGCTATTCCGAAATTCCATTCTCGCCATGAAGTAGCTAAATAAATAAGCCCGATCGGGACAATTGCACTCTCACTAAAACTAAGCTGTCCTTTCAGCGTCCAGCGAAAGGCGTCGGAGGTTAACAGCAAGACCGGTAAGTAAACACCGAGAAAAGACTGTGCAACGCTTCGCCTGACACAAATGTATAGAGCGATAAATCCCGGGATAGCTATAAGTATGCTTGAGTCGAAAGTCGACGGAATCAAACTATCTCGCACCTATAGTTTAGGCTCAACACTAAATTGCTCCTGCTGACGCCGCTCGGCCTCCGGCCGAATCTCGCGAAGCACGCGTGCCATCTCTTGATGAATTCCCTTATTGGTCGCGAGAATCTGTGCCCCCGCAATGTCCAAGCGACTGCCGTCCATATTGGTTACTTTTCCACCCGCCTCTTCCACCAGTAAGGCACCCGCCGCAACATCCCACGGCTTAAGGCCGAATTCCCAGAACCCGTCGATCCTTCCGCTCGCCACCGATGCGAGGTCGAGCGCGGCTGAACCCGCGCGCCGAATGCCCTCGACCCGCGTCATCATCTCTTCCCAAAAGCACAAGTAGAAGCGGCGACGTTCGCGCCGATCGTAAGCGAAACCGGTCGCAAGTAGCGAGGTCTCCAGCGCCTTGGCCTTGCTGACCCTAATCGGTTTCCCGTTCAGCGTCGCCCCCTTACCGCGTCGCGCGATGAAAAGTTCCTTGTGCAGGGCATCGAAGACCACCCCGCACCGCAGTTGTGCTCGATACTCGTACGCGATCGATGCACAGAACGCGGGAAACCCATGCGCGAAGTTTGTGGTACCGTCAAGCGGATCGACGATCCATCGATGCTCGCTACGATTCGTAGTCGCACCGCTCTCTTCCGCGAGAATCGCGTGATCTGGAAATACGTGCCGGATCGTTTTGATGATCGCGTCTTCCGCTTCCTTATCAGCTTCGGTGACGAGATCGAGCGCGTTGCTTTTGCGCGTGGTCTTTGTGCGATGGAGCCAGTTCAGATGGATGCGGCCTGCTGCACGCGCGGCGCGTAATGCTACCTGTTCGATATCATCCACGTGAGCGACGTTACGTGAGCCAAGTTCTCCGATCTACCAGCGCGGAAGTTCGCCAAGGCCGATTCCTAGTGAAGCCTTGCCGATCAGCTCGCGTGCGCGTGCGTTGGATAGCGGGTGATTGACGCCGGCGCGCACATCGCGAAAATAACGTTCCATCGGAAATTTCTTCAAATAGCCGTGTGCACCAACGATTTCCATCATCTGGTCGACGGCGCGGATCGCATTGTTGGTCGCAACATACTTTGCGAGTACTACACGCGCGAGGCCGGCCTCCCCGCGGAATGATTTCGGGTCGCGCAGGTACTCGCGAGCGGTTCCGAGGTACAGCGCGCGCGACTGTGCAAGCAGCGCCTCGGCGTCGGCGGCGGCGAACTGGATGCCCGGCAGATACTTGATCGGACGGGGCAACGCCATCGGCTTAAAACGTCCGGTGAATTCCTTGACGAACTTGAAGGCCGCAAGCGCGATGCCGGTATAGACGGCAGCGACCGACAAGCTAAACCACGTGAAGAGCGATATCGCGGATTCCTCGATCGGTCCGATCGGGCGCGACTCCGCCATCGCCACCGCCGGCACTCGCACATCCGTGATGACCAGGTCGTGGCTCGCGGTCGCGCGCATCCCCATCGCATCCCAGGTCTCCACCAGCTCCAGTCCCGGCGTGCCCTTTGGAATCAGAAAGGTGGAGGAGCGCGGAGGTTCGGTTTCCTCGATAGTCGCCATCACCATGAACAAATCGATCACCGGCGACAGGCTGGTGAAAGTTTTGCGGCCGTTGAGAATGTAGGTGTCGCCGTCTTTGCGCGCCTTGGTCGCGAAGTAGCCCCAATCCCCACCGGTCTCGGGTTCGCTGATGCCGCCGCCAATGATCTGCCGGCCGTGACCGATCGCATCCCAGAAAAGTTTTTCCTCGGGTCGCTCGCCGGTCGAACGCTCGACCATACTGCCCAGGCCGAACAGATGCATGTTGATGGCGATGGCGGTAGCGCTGCATCCCTGCGCGAGTTGCTCCTGACATAGGATGTAGTCCTCGAGGTCCGCGCCGAGTCCGCCATTGGCTTCGGGAATGATGAGCGCACTGTAGCCGGCTTCCTTAAGCCGCGCGATATTTTCGAATGGAAAGGAGTTGTCGCGATCGTGCTGTCCGGCGCGAGTCGCAAAGTCTGCGGCCAGTTCGCGCGCAAGCGCGACCAATTTTTCACGTTTTTCAGACATGTCCCCTCGATCTTGTCCCCGACGGAAGTTTACGCAGGAAAAAGCACACCCTGCGATTTATGAAAAAGCGTCATCGCCTAGGGCCGCGCCGCGTTAGTCGCCATCGCGCCGGGCCCTTGTGCCGTCATCAGTTGCGATGCATACGGCATCAAAGTGGAAAACAGATCGACCTTCGAATCGAGCGATTTCCCAAGTCCGCTCAAGAGTCCCATCACCCGGCTCACCAGCAGCACGTCGCCGGGCACCTCGACGACCGGATTCTTTTTCAGCTCTTTCGGCAGTTCTTCCGAGAATTGCTCGATCATGTCCTTGTCCGCGTATGCTTTCCCGCTCTTGACTGCGCCGCCGAGGAAAGCCTCGGAAAGCGCAACCAGGGTTTCGGGCGAGCCATCGCGGGTACGGAAGCCGAGCTCAGTAAATGCTCGCACCATCGCATCTTTGTCATTGGTAAGGATGGCGAAAGTCAGCCTCACGATGCCATCGCGAAACGCGGGCGGGAAATCCTTGGCGAGGCCGAAATCGAGCAATACCAGCTTCGGTCCGGGCTGCACGAGAATGTTCCCGGGATGAGGGTCGGCGTGAAAAAAACCGTCACGCAAAATTTGCGCACAGAAAATCTCGGTTAGCTTCTGGGCCACGGCGTGCTTGTCGATGCCGGCGTTTTCAAGTTCCGCGATGCGGGTGATCTTGATGCCATCGATGAATTCCATCGTGAGCACCCGTCGCGTGGTGTACTCGCGATAAACTTCCGGCACGACGACATTCGAATCGGCGGCAAAGTTGCGCCGAATCGCGCTGCAATTGGCGGCTTCGTGAATGAAGTCGAGTTCCATCGGCACGTACTTCAGCGCCTCGCGCGCTATGATGCGGAAGTCGAAATTGGGCTCGAGATAGGCCAGCACCTTGAGCACGAAACTCAGGTTGCGCAGGTCCGCCCGTACGATTCCGTCGATGCCGGGATACTGTACTTTGACCGCGCACAAGCGCCCATCGTGCAGCCGCGCGCGATGCACCTGGGCGAGTGAGGCCGACGCAATCGGCATCTCATCGAATTGCGCGAAGGCATCGTCGAGCGGGCGCTTAAGCTCGCCCTCAACCCTATGCTTGATCATCGCGAAGGGACGAGGCGGCACGCGGTCATGCAATCCCGAGAGGGTCGAAACCCATTCGTCGGGCAGCAGATCGGCTCGCGTCGCGATGAACTGCGAGGCCTTGATCAGCAGACCCTCGAGATTGATGGCGGTACTATATAGGGCGCGCGCCGAGCGCAAGTCCTGGCGGCGATAGAGTTCGCCCTTGTTAGCGTCGCTGATGTAGCGCGTCCAGAGTTGCGTGCTTTTGTAGCCCGCATAAATACGGGCGGCGAGGGCCACGACGGACGAGAATCGGCGGGCGCGCTCCCTTAGGCCGGGATCTTCAGTGTTCGCAGGCAGTACAGGTATCGTGGAATCGGCGGTGCCCATGCAGGGGAACTCCTGCGAGCATTCTAACGGATGTAAGGTCAAGAGGAAAACCGGCCCCGTTCGAGACCCGCAACCGGGACGGTTCACATACCTTGTCTCAAGGGCCGCCGATTCCCATTAATCGTACATTTTGCGGGTTTCCCGCCGCGTCGTCGGCAATTTGAAGCTCCGCAGGTGGAAGCCGACCGACCAAAGTGGGATGGAATCCCAGGGATATCTGACAAGAGCTATGCGGAGCGATGGTCGCGCACTGATTTTGTTGAACCGAAAAGTTTTGTGGATTCGATGAAATCACACTCGTCACGGTCACTGATACGTCGCTGTTATTTCGGAGGGTGATGGTCTTCGAGACCGTGCTGCCGTTCGCGACTCTGCCGAATGCGACTGCTCTGGGCATGATCAGTCGCACCGGAATGCCATTACCGCTAAGTGTAACCAGCTGAGGACTGTTGCTCGCGTTGTTATCGAATCTCAGCATCGCGCCCCGCGAGCCTAATGCCGTCGGTGCAAAGGCTATTTTGATGGAGCAGCTCGAAACGCTTCCATTGCATGTGTTGCTTCCGGGAACGATCTGGAAATCCACCGGATTGGTACCCACCAGTGTGGCGCTGGTTGGCGCGAACGTCACCGGGATCCTGCCGCGGCTGGAAAGTCTTATGGTGAACGCCGCACTGGTTTTTCCGCGATCGGCAAACGGCAAATTGTGGAAATTGAGGCTTCGCGGTCCGGTCGCTAAAAGAGTTCCAACCGGAGTTGCAGTCGGCGTGGCGCTCATCGTGTCGGTCGGTGCCGGCGTCGCCGTCGCAGTAGATGTTGCAACGGCGGTCAACGTCGGAGTCGGCGTTGCGGTCGCGGTTAGCGTCGCGATCGGTGTCGAGGTTTGAGTTATGGTCGCCGTGGCGGTCGCATTTGTCGTAGCAGTCGCCGTCGGAGTCGAGGTTGGGGTGATGGTTGCGGTCGCGCTCGGGGTTGCCACCTGAGTTTGCGTCGCAGTTGCGCTCGCGGATGCAGTGAGTGTCGCACTAGGCGTCGCGGTGATGGTCGCAGTTACAGTCGCCGTGGCGGTGGCAGTTGCGATGAGCGTCGACGTTGGTGTCGCGGTTAGAGTTACCGTGGCCGTCGGGGTGTTACTCTGAGTGGCGGTGGTCGTAGCAGTCGCACTTGCGGTTGGAGTCGCGGTTGCAGTCGATGTCGAGGTAACGGTTGAGGTTGCGGTCGCCGTCGTGGTCTGGGTTTGCGTTGCTGTTGCAGTGGCTGAGGGTGTGTTGGTCGCCGTGACAGTTGCCGTGGCGGTCGAAGTTGGTGTTGCCGTTGCAGTAGGCGTTGCGGTCGCCGTTGCAGTTAGCGTTGCGGTGCCGGTCGGGGTCGCAGTAACCGTGACAGTTGCAGTACTGGTTGGAGTGACGGTGGCGGAGCCGGTTGCCGTCGGCGTCGAGGTCGCGGTTAGCGTCGCGGACGCAGATGCGGTCGCCGTCGCAGTGGGAGTGACCGATGGGGTCGGACTCAGCACAATGGAGAGTTGGAAGAGCGTGCCATTTTTTCCCGCCCCGGCTCTGCTCGTGGTTCCATAGAAATTCCCGTCGCTCCCTTCAAGCAGACCGGCGAGGGGCTTGGAACCATCATTACTCTGGTCGCCGAACGAATAGAGCGTAATGACGATTCCCGGAGGTATAACCTCGAACACCGTCCCCAACTGATTGTCGCCACCGCCAATGGTGGTCCCGTAAAAGAGCCCATTACTTCCGAGGATTAGACCGGCTTCCGGAAAAGATCCGTTGTTGCCGAAAGATGAAAGCGAGGTCAGGACTCCCGTCGGCGTGATGTTGAAGAGCGTGCCGTCGCCATTTGCACCCCCCGCAAAGGTGGTTCCCCAAAAATTTCCGTCGCTGCCCCCAGCCAAAGCTCCATTAGGAGACATTCCATCGTTGGTCTGGCTACCGAAGGTATAGAGTGTAGTGAGCGCGCCTGCAGGTGTAATCTTGAATACAGTCCCAGCGTGGTTCGCCCCACCGGCGCTGGTGGTTCCATAGAAGTTGCCGTCGTCTGCCTCGACCAAGGCTCCTACGGGATTGGCGCCGTCGCTAGTCTGGGTGCCGAACGAATACAGCGAAGTGTATGACCCTGACGGCGCAATTTTGAAAACTGTGCCCTGATTTTTGGGACCTCCTCCGTCGGAAGCGGTTCCATAGAAGTTACCGTCACTTCCCTGGATCAGACTCGCTTCAGGAAATGCTCCGTCGTTGGTCGTGCTGCCGAACGAATACAAAATGGTGAGCGTACCGGAAGGCGTGATTTTGAAGACCGTGCCCTCATCGGCGGTCCCTCCCTCGAAAGTCGTTCCGTAGAAATTGCCGTCAATCCCCTGGACCAGACCGGCCGCGGGAAAGGCGCCGTCGTTGGGTGGGCCGAGGAATTCGTGCAGCGTAGTGAGCATGCCAGCGGGCGTGATCATGAACACCGTGCCAAAGTTATTTGCGCCGCCTCCCGCCATCGTGATGCCGTACATGTTGCCGTCGCTTCCCTCAACTAGTCCGCCTTCGGGCTTGGCGCCATCCGCGCAGTTGGCCTCGCTGCAGAAGGCGTACTGGGTTATTTCTGTGACGGTTTGGGCGCTGCTGTCCGCCGAATTCACCATGACGGCTGCGAAAACCGCCACCACCGCGCACATCACCACCACCGGCTTCGTTGCCCAGATTCTCATCGTCGCGATGAATTTTAGCGGCTCGGGCTAAACGAAACATCTGGGTATTTTCTATTACTGTTAGTACATGACCGCTCTACGCATGCGGTAGCGATGCGGATTCTTCTCAGGCGCGCCATTTGACACCCTACTTATACGGGCGTCGTTACCGACGGGTGAGAACGGCAAACTTGCCCGGGGCCGGCCATCTTGACCGTCTGCGATCGGTGATTATCTTTCCGCTCGAAACGATTCCAAAACCTGTCCTATCAGGAGGTTGGTCATGGCTCTTTTGCGGTTCGATAACTTCGATCCGGTAAGCCGCCTGCTTACCCTCCAGAGCGAACTCGATCGCGCTCTGCGTAGCCCGGAGTTCAATCTCGGGTTGTCAGGCCCCGGCGCTTATCCGCCAATCAACATCTTCGAGTCCGATGATACGCTCATGCTGATAGCGGAAGCTCCCGGTCTTGAGCTGACGGATCTCAAAATCTCCAGCGCCGGCCGCACCGTAACCATCAGCAGCGCGCGAAGACCGCTCAAGATTGCAGGCGACACGCACGGATATCATCGACGCGAACGGGCACAGGGGGAATTCACCCGCTCGATGCATTTACCGGAACAGTTCGACCTCGCACGCGCGGAAGCGAAGTACGAGAAAGGCATGCTGATCGTATGCGTGCCAAAACGTGAAGAGGCGAAGCCTCGCCAGATTAATGTGCAGAGCAATTGAGTGAGGTGAGATCATGGCTGCACAAGAAATGGAAACTCGTGCCAAGCAGGAAGTTCAGCATCAAGATAAAAGCCGCGAGCAGACCCGCCCCGGACGCTATTTTCTTCCCGAGGTGGACATCTTCGAGTCCGAGGAGGGTTTGCGTTTGTGGGCCGACATGCCCGGCGTCGATGAAAAAGATGTCGAGGTCACGTTGAAGAATGGCATGCTTACCATCGAGGGCGTGGTCTCCCTCGATATGTACCGGAATTTGTTCCCGGTCTATACGGAGTACAACGTTGGCAACTATTATCGCCAGTTCGTAGTCAACGAAGACATCGACAATGCACGCATCGGGGCGCGAATCCGCAATGGCGTTCTCGAAGTCTCGCTGCCTAAAGCAGAGGCTGCTCGGCCGCGCCGTATCGAGGTGAAAGCAGGCTGAGCTTTCGCGGGAGAGAAGGGCGGACGTTCAATGACGTCCGCCCTAATTCGTCCAATCTACATCGCGTCGGCGAGCACCTGCTTCGGATGCTCTCCGGGATTCACCTTGGGATAGGCCGCCTTCACCCTGCCCTGCTCATCGATCAGATAGCTGATGCGATTGGCGTATCCGGCCTTGGCATCGGTGCAGGCGCCGTACGCGAGGCCGAGCTTGCGATCGACATCGCACAGCAGTTTGTAGGGGAAATCGAATTTCTTGGCGAATGCCGCGTTCGCATCGACACCGTCGAAGCTTACGCCGAGAACCACGATGCGATTCTTCTCGAAATCGGCATGGTTGTCGCGGAACCCGCGACCTTCGATCGTTCAGCCAGGGGTATCGGCCTTGGGGTAGAACCAGAGCAGCACCTTGCTGCCGCGTAG
>Ga0335081_10021328_pt1 | contig 10491 bp, 7 predicted proteins | sample Lox_Sample_35_FD_206713 | JGI IMG/M metagenome (GOLD analysis project Ga0335081, IMG submission 206713) | Soil microbial communities from Loxahatchee National Wildlife Refuge, Florida, United States - Lox_Sample_3.5 | ecosystem: Environmental > Terrestrial > Soil > Wetlands | place: USA: Florida...
TCACCGGCGTGCTCGCCAACCGCTCGCAGTGCCCGTGGGTGCCCTACACGCCGGCCGAGATCGCCGAGGAGGCGCGCCGCGCGTACGAAGCGGGCGCGGCGGTGGTGCACATCCACGCGCGCACCGACGAGGGCGGGCCCACCTTCGAGCCGGCCACCTACGCGGCCATCGCCGCCGAGACGCAGAAGCGCTGCCCGATCATCCTCAACTTCTCCACCGGCGGCGCCGGGCCGATGGAGGGCCGCGTCGCGCACATCGCGCAGGTGAAGCCCGCCATCGGCGCGCTGAACATGGGCTCGATGAACTATGCGAAATATTCGCCCAAGCGCCGCGACTTCGTCTTCGACTTCGTCTTCGAAAACACGTTCAAGGATATCTCTTACTTGCTCAAGGTAATGAAAGAGGCGGGGGTAAAGCCCGAGCTCGAGTGCTTCGACGTCGGGCATACCAACTCGATTGGGCCTTTACTGGACCTGGGTTTGCTCAAGCGGCCGCTGCAGTTCAGCTTCATCATGGGCGTGCTCGGCGGCATCCGCGCCACGGCGGAGAACCTCGCCATGCAGGCGCGCGAGGCGCCGCCGGACAGCACCTGGGAAGTGATCGGCATCTCGCACGAGCAGTGGCTCATGGTCGGCGCCGCGCTCGCGCTGGGCGGCAACGTGCGCGTCGGGCTCGAGGACAACTTCTACCTCGACAGCGCCGGCAAGCAGATGGCGAAGTCGAACGGCGATCTCGTCGCCAAGGCCGTTCGCATGGCGCGCGACATGGGCCGCGAGCCGGCGACGGTGGACGAGGCGCGCAAGCTGCTCTCGCTCGACGCGGTCTGGTAGTCAGGTCGACGCCACCAGGAACTCTTCGCCGCTCGATGGCTGCAGGCCGTCGCTGCGGCCCGCGAAGTAGCGCCGGACGAGATCGTCGCGCGAGACGTGCCGCGCCTCGCGAAAGCCCGCCGCCAGCGCCAGGTCCACCATCTCCTCCGGCCGGAAGAAGCTGACGAACGGCGTCCCCGCTGCGCGCGCGCGCTCGTAGACCATCTCGTGCTGCGCGCGCTCGGCCGCATCGATCAAGTCGAGGGTCAGGATGAACGTCAGGGCCAGGGTCGAGCCCGGAGCGAGCGCCGCGATCTCGCGCAGCGTGGCTGCGTTCGCTTCTTTGCCGAGGTACATCGACACACCGGTGGACGCCACCACCGCGGGCCGGTTCGCGTCGAAGCCGCGTTCGTCCAGCTTCCGCCGCCACGACTCGCCCGGCTCGAAATCGACCGGCACCAGCCGCAGGTGCTCCGGAATGCCGAAGCCGAGATCGACGAGCCGCTGCCGCTTCCACGCCTGCGTGGCGGGGCGGTCGATCTCGAACACGCGCAGGCCCGGGACGGCGTTCCGCTGCGCGAAGGTGTCCAGGCCCGCGCCGAGAATGACGTACTGGCCCAGGCCGCGCCGCGCCTGCTCCAGCACCAGGTCCTCGACGAATCGCGCGCGGCCGACGATCGACGCGCGATAGCCGCGCGTGCCCTGCGGGTGCATGTCGGGCCGCAGCCGCCAGCCTTCGGCCGGCGCTGCCAGCCGGAGGCCGATGTCGTCGTGCAACACAGCGGGCGGAGCGTCGACCTCGAGGTGCAGGGCGCGCCAGAGCGCGACCCGTACGGCGGTGGAATCGGGAACGGTCATCGGGAGCCGATCTTTACCGGCTGTCGCGGCGCACGACCACCTTACAGCCTGCCGATGACGCGTTTCCTGACGGTCGGGGACGCGCCGGCGCCGCTGCGGCTACTGCGCGGTGAGCGTGCCGGTGGCGCCGGTCGAGACGTTGCCGGCCTTGTCCACCGCGCAGACGCGATAGCTGTATCTCTGGCCGGCGGTGAGGCCCGACACGCTCGCGCTGCCGGCCGTGCCCTGATCGCTTCCCGACGCGCAGCGCGCGGCCGGCAGCGTCGTGCCCGCCGCGCCCGCCAACCGGTACGACGCGACGCCGCTGGTGGCGTCGGAGTAACCCGACCAGGCGACCACCGCCTTTCCGCCCGCCTGCGGCGTGAGGGTGAGCTTGCCGTCCTTCGGCGCCGTCGCGTCCAGGCCCACCGTGGTCGTGGCAGGTGCGGAGACGTTGCCCCACGGATCGCGGAACCACGCGGAGATGGTCTTCATGCCGTCGCCGGACGGGACATTCCACGCGAGCGAGGTCTGGTAGGGGACCCACGACGAGCAGGTGGCGCCGGTCGAGATGCACATCGAGGCGACCGAAGTGTCGTCCTTCGCCGAGAGCGTGAGCGCGACGGTCTTTGCGGTCCATGCCACGCCGGCGCTGACGCTGCCGTTGGTCGGCGGGTTCTTCTCGATGGGCGTCGCCCTTGCGGTGACGCCGGCGCTGACGTTGCCCGCCGCGTCCACCGCGCAGGCGCGGAAGCCGTACGCGGTGCCGTTGGCGAGGCCGGTCGCGGCCGCAGCTTTCGCCGTCCCCGAATAGACCGCCGCTCCTGCCGCGCACGATGCCGGCGGCGTGCCCTGCTGCATGACCACGCGGTACGAGGCGACGCCGCTGCCGCTGTCGCTGAAGCGGTCCCACGCGAGCGACACCTGCTTGTCGCCGGCGGTGGCGGTGAGCGTGCCGCCGCCCGGCGCGGTGCCGTCGACGAACGTGGAGGCGCTCACCGGCGACGTCGATGCGTTCCCCGCGCCGTCCTTGAACCAGGCGTACACCGTGCGCGCGCCGGTGCCGGAGAGCGTCCACGGGAGCGAGACCTGGTAAGCGATCCATTTGGTGCACGAGGTGGTGTTGCTCACGCACATCGAGGGTACGCCGCTCCTGTCGGCGGCGGTCAAGGTCAGCGTGACTTTCGTGGACGTCACGTACGCCCCGCCGTCGATGGTCACCGCGCCGGCCGGCGGAGTCTTGTCCACCGTGCCGGTCGCGAGCGCGGCGGCCAGGTCGATGCGCGGGAAGGTCCGGCCGTTGCGGGCATCGGTGATCGCCTTGCCGCTGCTGGTGAGGCGCTGCACCACCTGGTCCACGGTGTCGGTGGTGTAGACCGATCGCAGCGCGGCGATGGCGCCCGCGACGTGCGGCGTGGCCTGCGAGGTGCCCGACATGGTGATGCCGGCGGCGGTGATCTGCGAGCCCGGCGCGAGGACGGTGAGGAACGAGGCCGAGTTGGAGAAACAGGTGATCTTGTCGGCGGCGGTGGCGTCGCTGCACATGCCCCAGTTCAGGGTGCCCATGGCCGAGTCGTAGACGGCGCCGACGGAGACGGCGGCGGGGACGCAGGCGGGCGAAGAGAGCTGCGACGACCACCCGCTGTTGCCCGAGGCGATGACCGGCGCCACGCCGGCGGCGCGCGCGGTGGCCATGGTCGAGGCGAACGCATCGCTGCTGCAGGGCGTAGCCGACGAGCCGCCGCCGAGGCTGAGGTTCATCGAGACGATGTTGTAGGCGGCGCGGTTCGCAACCACCCAGTTCACCGCGGCGATGATGTCGCTCGAGTACGCGCCGCTGCCGGTGAAGACGTCGAGCGCGGCGATCTTCGCCTGAGGCGCCACGCCCAGCACGATGGCGGAGACGTTGGTGCCGTGGCCGTTGTCGTCGCGGCTGCCGTCGTCGGCGGCGAAGTCGTGCGCGTAGGCCACCTTGCACGAGCCGCCGGGCGCGCTGCAGCTGCCGAACGCGGCGTTGGTGTAGTCGCAGCCCGTATCGATGACCGCCACGGTGGTGCCCGCGCCGGTGGCGCCCGACGCGTTCGCCTGCGGGGCGTGGATCAGCGGCAGGCTCTCGGTGAGCATGTGCTGCAGCACGCGATTCGGGTACAGCCCGCTCACCTCCGGCCGCGTGGCCAGCGCGCGAAGCTGCGCGGCGGTCGCGCGCAGGTGGATGACCGGCAAGTGGCTGAAGTCGCGCGCGACCTCGGGCGCGTCGGCGGCCAGGCCCGACATCAGGTCGCGCTTCGCGTCCGCGTAGATGGCCGCGCGGCGGGTCGCGAGCGCATCGCCTTCTTCTTCTTCGCGCGCCACGAGCGCGTCGCGCGATGCGGCCGCGGTCTCGCCGACGATCACCAGCACGTCGGCGGCGCCGTCGCGCGACGCTTGCGCGAGCAGATCGGGATCGATGGCCGGCTCACCGCAGGCCGAAAGGAGCAGCGCGCAGAGTCCGAGACAGCGGCGTTCGAACATGGGGCCTCCCGGACACGAGTCCGTTCAGGCGCCCATCGGCTGCTCCGATCGAGAGGTTTATGTGCCGCCTCCGGCGGCGGGTGTGCCGCAAGTGCGCGGGGCTCCTCACGCGGTCAGCAACTGGAATTTTACATACCCCATTGCACCACCAGAGGAGTCGGGGTGTGGTCGGCGGCCGTTATCGCCCGACAATGCAGGCAATCGTTCCTCGTCCCAGGAGCCGGCGATGCCTGCGACTCCGCGTTGCCTGCGGCTTGACACGGCGCGACAACGAACCTATCCAACCCGGCGCATCAGCGGAGGACGCCTATGAAGAAAATTCGTCTTCTCACCCCTGGTCCCACGCCGGTTCCCGAGCGCCTCGCGCTGCGGATGGCGCGGCCCATCGTCCATCACCGCTCGCCGGAGTTCGAGGCCGTGTTCGCCAGGGCCCGCGAAGGGTTGCAGTGGCTCTTCCAGACGAAACAGGACGTGCTCGTCTTCGCCAGCTCGGGCACCGGCGCCATGGAGGCGGCGTTCGTCAATTTCTTGAAGCGCGGCGACACGGTGGTGGTCGTCGACGGCGGCAAGTTCGGCGAGCGGTGGGGCAAGTTCGCCAAGGCGTACGGCGTCAACGCGGTCACGCTGAAGTGCGAGTGGGGCTCGCCGGTCGAGCCCGCCGCGGTGGAGAAAGCGCTGCGCGAAAATCCTGCGGCGAAAGTGGTGTACGTGCAGGCCAACGAGAGCTCGACCGGCGTGTATCACCCGGTGAAAGAGCTCGCGCAGATCACCGCGAAGACCGAAGCGCTGCTGGTGGTGGACGCCATCTCCGCGCTCGGCGCCATGCCGCTGCCGATGGACGAGTGGGGCATCGACATCCTCGTCTCGGCGGCGCACAAGGCGCTCGGCCTGCCGCCCGGGCTGGCCTTCCTCGCCGCGTCCGAGAAGGCCTGGCGCCTGAACGAATCGGCCGACCTGCCGCGCTTCTACTTCGACGTGCGGCGCGAGCGCGACAACCAGCGCAAGAACCAGACGGCGTGGACGCCGGCCATCGCGCTGGTCGAGGGCCTCGACGAGTCGCTGCAGATGTACCGCGAGGAGGGCCTGGAAAACGTCTTCGCGCGCCACGAGCGCATGGCCAAGGCGGCGCGCGCGGGCATGCAGGCGCTCGGGCTCACGCTCTACTCGAAGAGCCCGTCGAACGCGATGACCACGGTCGAGGCGCCCGCGGGCCTCGACAGCGAGAAGCTGGTGAAGCACCTCTTCAAGCAGTACGGCATCAAGCTCGTCGGAGGACAGGACGCGGCCAAGGGGAAGATCTTCCGCATCGCGCACCTCGGCTATTTCGACGACTTCGACATGCTGGTGGTCATCGGCGCAGTCGAGCGCGGTCTGCACGATCTGGGCGCGAAGGTCGAGCTGGGAGCGGGCCTCGCGGCGGCGCAGCGCAGCTTCGCGCAGCGGGCGTGACATGCGGATCCTGATCAGCGACGATCTGTCGCCCGAGTCGAAGGCCATCCTCGAGCGCGTCCCCGGCGCCACCGTGGATTTCCGCCCGGGGATGAAGCCGGAGCAGCTGCGCGAGATCATCGGCGGGTACGACGCGCTCGCGGTGCGCAGCGCCACCAGGGTGACCGCCGATCTGCTCGCGGCGGCGCCGCGGCTGCGCGTCATCGGCCGGGCGGGCACCGGCGTCGACAACATCGACCTCGCGGCCGCCACGCGCCGCGGCGTGGTGGTGATGAATGCGCCCGGCGGCAACAGCGTCTCGGTCGCCGAGCACACCCTGGCGCTCTTGCTCTCGCTGGCGCGCAGCGTGGCCGACGCGTCGCAGAGCACCCGCAGCGGCAAGTGGGAGAAGAAGAAGTTCTCCTCGGGGCGCGAGCTGCAGGGCAAGACGCTGGGCGTGATCGGCACCGGCAACATCGGCGCGCTGGTGGTGCAGCGGGCGAAGGCGTTCGGCATGCGGGTCATCGCCTACGATCCCTTCCTCTCCGACGACGCGGCCAACAAGCTCGGCGTCGAGCTCGTGGCGCTTGCCGAAATCTTCCGTCGCGCCGACGCCATCACGCTGCACGTGCCGCTCACCGAGCAGACGAAGAACATGGTGGGCGCGAAGCAGCTCGAGTCGATGAAGCCCGGCGCGCTCCTGATCAACTGCGCGCGCGGCGGCCTGGTGGACGAGCGGGCGCTGGCCGATGCTTTGAGGTCAAAGCATCTGGGCGGCGCCGCCCTGGACGTGTTCGACATCGAGCCGCCGCCCGCCGATCACCCGCTGTTCGCCTGCGAGAACTTCATCGCCACGCCGCACCTCGGCGGATCGACCGAGGACGCGCAGCAGAGCGTGGCGGTCATCGTCTGCGAGGCGATGGTGGAGTTCCTCACCACCGGCACCATCCGCAACGCGGTGAACGTGCCGAGCGTTTCGGGCGAGGTGCTCGAGCGGCTCGGGCCGTACCTGAGGCTCGCCGAGAAGCTGGGCACCTTCGCGGCGCAGCACGCGCTGCAGGGAGAGTGCGCGGCGGCGCCGGAGGAGATCGAGATCGTCTACGCCGGCGAGGTGGCGCAGCACCCGAGCGCGCCGATGACCGCCGCGGTGCTCAAGGGTGTACTTCGTACATTCCTGGCCGAGACGGTGAACGAGGTGTCGGCGCCGGCGCTGGCGCGCGAGCGCGGGCTGTTGGTGCGGGAGATCAAGACCAGCGACACGCCCGACTTCACCTCGCTGCTCACGCTGCGGCTGCGCTGCGGGAAGAGCATCCTCACCGAGGTCTCCGGAACCATCGTCGGCAAGCGCGAGCCGCGGCTGGTGCGGGTGGGCGCGTTCGAGCTCGAGGCGCATCCGGAAGGCGCGATGATCGTATTGCACAACGACGACCAGCCGGGCGTGATCGGCAACGTGGGAAAGACGCTCGGCGAGGCGCAGGTGAACATCGCGCAGTTCGCGCTGGCGCGGGACAAGTCGCGCGGCGAGGCGCTCGCGCTGGTGAACGTCGACACGCCCGCCGCGCCCGAAGTGCTCGACAAGCTCCGCCGGCTGCCGAACGTACGGCGCGTGCATCAGGTGGTGCTATGACCTGCAGGGTTTTTTCGCGCTCATCGCGCCCTCGCGGTTGGCAGTTGCTCTTGCTGCTGGCCATTGCGTGCAGCAAGAAGCAGCCCGAGAAGCACCAGGCGAAGCCCGTCGCCGCGGAGCAGACCGAGACGCCCGTCGCCGACAAGGTCATCGCCGAGGACGAGAGCGATTCGACCTGGCTCATCGGCACCTGGCAGGAAGGCGGCCAGCGCCACTGGTTCCTCTTCAACGTGCCCACCGAGGTCGCCGAGCTTTCCGGCAAGCCGGCGAAAGTCGTGCGCCGCGGCAAGCTGGTGATCCACGGCCGCTACGTCGACGCCATCTTCGACACCGCCGAGGTGCACTTCGTCGCGACGAAAGATCACGCACAGATGACCGCCGACAATCCGCGCGGCGTTTACCAGCGCGGCGCTCCGCCGTGAGGCGTGGTAGGACGTAAAGCATGTCGAACGTGGTGATCGTCGGCGCACAGTGGGGCGACGAGGGGAAGGGGAAGGTCGTCGACCTCTTCACCTCGTGGGCCGACGTGGTGGTGCGCTACCAGGGCGGCGCGAACGCCGGGCACACGCTGGTGGTCGGCGGCGTGAAGACCATCTTGCAGCTGGTGCCGAGCGGCGTCCTGCATCCCGGCAAGAAGTGCATCATCGGCAACGGCGTGGTGGTCGATCCCGAAGCCCTCATGAGGGAGATCGACGTCCTGCAGAGCCGCGGCGTGCTCACCGATCCGGCGCAGCTGGTGGTCAGCGAGAACGCGCACGTGATCCTGCCGTACCACAAGCGCATCGACGCGGGCCGCGAGAAGAAGCAGGCCATCGGCACCACCGGCCGCGGCATCGGGCCGGCGTACGAGGACAAGGTGGCGCGGCGCGGGATCCGCATCCGCGACCTGGGCAAACCTGAGGCGCTGCGGGCGCGGCTGGAGCAGCGGCTGCCGGAGGCGAACGCGCACATCAGCTCGCTCGGCGGCGAGCCGTGCTCCCTCGAGCAGGTCCTGCAGGACGCCTTGAAGCTCGGCGAGCGGATGAAGCCCTACGTCGGCGACGCGAGCGAGACGCTGGCGCACGAGATGGCGAGGGGCCGCGCCATCCTCTTCGAGGGCGCGCAGGGCACGCTGCTCGACGTCGATCACGGCACCTACCCGTACGTCACCTCGTCGAACACGGTGGCCGGCAACGCCGCGGTCGGCGCGGGCATGGGCCCGACCAGCATCCACGCGGTCATCGGCATCACCAAGGCGTACACCACGCGCGTCGGCAACGGCCCCTTGCCCACCGAGCTCAACGACGCCATCGGCGAGAAGCTGCGCGCGGTGGGCGCCGAGTTCGGCGCGGTCACCGGCCGCCCTCGCCGCTGCGGCTGGATGGACGCGCTCGTGCTGCGCTACGCCGCGCGCGTCAACGGCCTCTCCGGCCTGGCCATGACCAAGCTCGACGTGCTCACCGGCTTCGAGAAGGTGCTCATCGCCGTCAGCTACAAGCTGGCGAACGGCAAGACGGTGACCGAGTTCCCGTCCGATCCCGAGCTGCTCGCCAGCGCGCAGCCGGTGTACGAGGAGCTGCCGGGCTGGAAGGAGCCGCTCGCCGACCTGCGCGAGTACGACGAGCTGCCCGCGAGCGCCCGCCGCTACATCGAGCGGGTCGAGCAGCTGGTCGGCGTGGAGACGATCGCCGTCTCGGTCGGCGCCGAGCGCGCGCAGACGATCGTTCGCAAAAATCCTTTTCGCCACGGATAGGATTCCGCATGCCCAAGCCGACGTGGAAAGGTCAGGGCGGAATCGTCGAGGGAATCGGAATCACCTTCGCGGGCGTTTCGCAGTCGCCGCAACCGAAGTTCGCAGCACGGCAGGAGGAGGCAGTCGTGGAGCCAGTCATCGTCGATGCAGTCCGGACGGCACGTGGCAAGCGCAAGGGCGCGCTGGCGGGGGTGCACCCGGTCGATCTGCTCGCGCGCACGCTGGTGGGCGCGCTCGGGCGCGCGGGAGTGCAGGGCAAGGACGTGGACGACGTCATCATGGGCTGCGTCACGCAGGTGGGCGAGCAGGGCCTCAACATCGCGCGCGGCGCGGTGCTGGCGGCGGGGCTGCCCGTCGAGGTGCCGGGGACGACCGTGAACCGCTTCTGCGGCTCGGGGCTGCAGGCGGTGAACTTCGGCGCGCAGGCGATCATGTCGGGCATGGCGCAGCTGGTGGTGGCGGGCGGCGTCGAGCACATGACGCGCGTGCCGATGGGCTCGGACGCGATCGGCGGCGAGGGGCCCGCGTCGCCGATGCTGATGGAGCGCTGGCCGAACCTGGTGCCGCAGGGGCTGTCGGCGGAGATGATCGCGGCGCAGCAGGGCTACACGCGGCGGCAGCTCGACGAGTTCGCGGCCGGCTCGCAGGCGAAGGCGGCGAACGCGATCGAGAAGGGCTACTTCGCGCGCGAGATCGTTCCGCTGCAGCTCGGGGACGCGAAGTTCGAGCGCGACGAGCATCCGCGGCCGGGCACAACCGCCGACACGCTCGCGGCGCTGAAGCCGTCGTTCAAGGAGGACGGCGTGCTGCACGCGGGCAATTCGTCGGGTATCGTCGACGGCGCGGCGGCGGTGGTGATCGCCTCGAAGGGCCGGGCGCGGTCGCTGGGCCTGAAGCCGCGCGCGCGCATCGTCTCGATGGCGGTGGCCGGGAGCGATCCGGTGCTGATGCTCACCGGGCCGATTCCGGCGACGCGCAAGGCGCTGGCCAAGGCCGATCTCACCGTGGCGGACATCGACCTGTTCGAGATCAACGAGGCGTTCGCGCCGATTCCACTGCTGGTCGCTGCCGAGCTGGGAATTCCGCTGGAGAAGGTGAACGTGAACGGCGGCGCCATCGCGCTCGGCCATCCGCTCGGCGCCACCGGCGCGATGCTGCTCGCGACCGCGCTGCACGAGCTCGAGCGCACCGGGCAGCGGCGCGCGCTGATCACGCTCTGCATCGGCTACGGCATGGGCGTGGCGACGATCATCGATCGGAAGGTCGATTGATTGCCGTCGCGGTCGCGCAGGCGGATGCGGCGGTCGAAGCGCAGCTGGCGAAGACCCTCTTCCAGCAGGGCAAGGTGGAAGAGGCCATCCCGCACTTCGAGAAGGTGACGCAGCTTCGCGAGAAGGACCCGACCGCCTGGTACAACCTCGCCTACGCGAACCGCAAGGCCGGCCGGTTCGAGCAGGCGGCGCAGGCGTACCTGCGCTTCACGCAGCTCGCGCCCGAAGACGCCGACGGCTACTTCGGCCTCGCCGAGTCGCTGCGGCAGAGCGGAA
>Ga0335081_10021329_pt1 | contig 10490 bp, 7 predicted proteins | sample Lox_Sample_35_FD_206713 | JGI IMG/M metagenome (GOLD analysis project Ga0335081, IMG submission 206713) | Soil microbial communities from Loxahatchee National Wildlife Refuge, Florida, United States - Lox_Sample_3.5 | ecosystem: Environmental > Terrestrial > Soil > Wetlands | place: USA: Florida...
TTAATTCCCAGCCGGTCGCGGACCAGGTGAAGTTCGCGCGCCTGCTTGTCCCACAGGGCGAATGCGAACATGCCGACAAAGGCGCGGACTCCCGCCTCAATCCCCCAGGCTTCAAAGGCAGCGAGCATTACTTCCGTATCCGAGTGCCCGCGCCAACGGCAGCCCGGCAAGCGTTTGCGCAGGTCCTCATAGTTATAGACTTCGCCGTTGTAGACCATGACGAAGCGGCCGGAAGCCGATGTCATGGGCTGGTGCCCTTCCGGCGAAAGATCGAGGATCGAAAGGCGACGATGCGCCAGCGCAATTCCGGCGCCCTCGTCGCACCATTCTCCGCTGTCGTCCGGACCGCGGTGGCGGATGGCATCCGCCATGGCTTGGGCGGCCGGACGCATGCCGCGCTGTCCTGCCGGGCCCCAAAACCCTGCTATACCGCACATGGTTGTCCCTCCTGATCGGAGTTTGCCGGAGGACCTGGAAGCAGGCTCCGGACACTGAGATACAGGACTGCAAGAATCACGAACACTTCGATGGACTGCATGTAATCGCCAAACAGCGAACACATCCCGAAGGCCGCCGCAGCCGGAAAGATGTACCTTCGCGCGTGAGCATGCAGGGGGATTACCAGGCAGATGATCAGCGACAGCATCAGCATGCCTCCCACCAGGCCCGTACCCACAAGAATCTGCATCACCGTGTTGTGGGTAGTTACATACAGGCCGTTGGCTTCATAATTCCTCGCCTGGAAGGTGCCGAAGCCGATGCCAGCCAACGGATGTTCGGCGGTAAGCTGAACGGAGTACCGGAAGGCTTCCAGGCGGGAGAGATCCTCGGCGGCCTGCAGAGATTCCGCCACCTGCTCCTGCCCGGCGCGGTCCGAGTAGGTGAGGCTCCGGCGATATCCCAGCACGTAGGTCGTCAGAAGCGTGCCGGCCAGCACGGCGGTGATCCCGGCGACAGCGATCACCTGTGTCGAAAGAAGCTTCTTCTCGCTGCGCACGATCGCAGCCAGGCTCACCCCGACCACGACGGCCATAATTCCGGTACGCGACAGGGTGAACCCGCAGGCGAGCATTGCGGCAGCGCACGCGGTGAATGCATACCAGCGCTTAATGAGGTTCAGGCGGACCAGCATCACCAACGTCGTGGCCGCCAGGGCCAGGTAGGTGGCGAAATAATTGGGATTGCCCAGCGGACCGGCGATGCGGTCGCTGGGATCGCCCAGACGGTATTGGATCTGGGCTTGTGCGATTCCTATTGCACTTGCCACAAGGACTGATGCGGCAAAGACGGCGGACAGCGTGCGCAGTTGCTGCTTAGTTTGGATCAGCTGCCATATGCCGTAGACTCCGCAACTGCCGGCGACAAAATAGAGCAACAGCGTCTTCGACACCTCCAGTTCATCCGGCGCCAGACCGCTGTTGCCGATCCACAGACCCCCTGCTGCCAGCAGAGTGAACCCGACCCACATCTTCCGGGCTGCGCTGGGGACTGGATTCCGGCCCGTCCGCCATGCGTCCCAGGCTCCCCGCAAACAGAGCACGAGGGCCCAGCGAGTGCGCGGATCCCATCCGAGCACATCGTTGACCGCCCCAAAGGGGGAGCATAAGACGAACAGGTACACGGACAGAAGAGGTGATACCCACGTCAGGACGACAAGGAGAACGCTGAAAACCAGCGCGCCAGGACTAAGCAAGGAGCGGAACCCCGGCGCGGCCAGCCGCGATCACCTTCTCGTAGAACAGTTCGTGCTGCCGTACCATAATCTCCAAAGAAAACTGCCGCTCGACGAGCTCGCGGCTATGCCTGCCCATGTGCCGACGCAGGGTCGGATCGTCGATTATTGCTAAAGCGCTCTCCGCGATTTCCTTCGGACTGCTCACGGGAACCAGAAATCCGTTTTCTCCGGGGAATACGATTTCCGGGTTGCCGCCCACACGGGTTGCGATCAATGGCAGACCGCTGGCCGCGGCCTCGAGCAGCACATTCGAGAAGCCCTCGGTTTTGGAAGTGCAGATATAGGCATCCATCGCCGGGTAAAGCCTCTCCGGTTCCAGGGTGCCAGGGATGATCACGAAGCGCGACTCCAGACCGGCTTGGACGATTTCCTCGCGAATTGCCGGCAAGATGCCTCGGTCCTCTCCTGCCATGATGAAGCGGGCGTGCGGCGACTTTGCGCAAATCAGGGCCGCGGCGCGCACGAAGTCTGCATGTCTCTTGTAGGGAATGAAATTTGCGACAATTCCGAACACGACGTCATCGGCGCCCCAGCCGTAAACCTGGCGCAGACTCCGGTCGCCGGGCCTGAACCTTGCCGTATCCACTCCGTTGTAGATGGTGGAGGCATGTTCCGCGGGAACGCCATCCATGTGGATCAGTTCGTCCGTGACCGCCGCGCTGTTGCCGAGCACGAAGTCGCACCAGCGAGTGGCGAGGCGGTCGGCCATCGCGCGTGGCCCCCCAGTGCGATAACAATTCACCAGGGACCGCCGGCTGCCCACAAGGATGGGTACACGAGCCAGCCTGGCGGCAGGGGCGGCCAGTATGAACGAAGCAGGCAGGAACGCATGCAGGATGTCAGGACGAATGCTGCGCAGATATCCTGCCAGCCGGGTTACTGCGGTGATGGTTTTCCACGCCTTCAGATAGGACCGTGAGTTTCCGCCACTGTGGATGCCCAGCGAAAGCACTTGTCTCAATGCCGCCGGCGCCCTTTCAGCATGCTGCTCATTGAAAACCACGAGCGAGGTTTCCCAGCGTGAGGGGTCGAGCCTTGATAGCAGCTCAACCAATTGCCCTTCGGCGCCGCCGATTGCCAGTGACCCGATTAAATAAGCGATCTTGACCGGCCTCGAGACGTGCCGCTTGGCGGAAGCGGGCGGACACCTTACGTCAGCGCTCGCAACATCAATTTGTCCGGTTCTTCCGATACTCATCGCACGGCCTGGTTCAGGGTTCCCTTAGAAAGACGAACTCATTGCAACCCTTGCCTCCGCCGCAGGTCTTCAAGTGTTGCAAACGAAAGTTCCGGGAGCGGAAAAATTCGAAAATGTCCTCCGGCTTCGCGACTTCGAACGGGTATCCGCCGGCCCAGTCCACCACGTCATGCCAGGGTGACATACCCCGTTGTTTGTAGTAAGAACGCCAGGCATTTACCGTACGGAGCGGTTTCAAGTGAAAGATGTCACTCGGAATGTATCTGAGCCATACAATGGCCCAGGTCAGCAGGGAGATAGCCAGTTTGCCAGGCTTTGAGGTCCTTACGTATGCCTTCTTCAGTGACTTCCACCGGTCGCTGATAACACCCTGATCATTGTAGATCGCGACCAGCAGTTGCCCGCGCGGCGCTACGGCCAGCGCCACCAGGTCCAGCGCCCGGTACATGTTTCCGGTGTGGTGCAATACCCCCCAGGAGTAAACGACGTCGAACCGCCCCAGTGAACGGACGTACTCTTCGTCAAGCGCGGAGCCACGTTCAACCCTCCACAGATCGTCTTGCGGAAAGAACCGCTCTTTCAGCTCTCGAGTGCAGGCCACCGAATTGGGATCGAAATCGAACGAGTGGACACGCGCGCCCAACCGTCTTGCCGCCAGGGAGAACAAACCGCTGCCCGAGCCCACGTCCACGAATGATTTTCCAATCAGACTTTGAATCTGCAGGCTTTGTTTGAGCGCAAGCTCAGCCTCGTAGATATGCGCCTCATCGACGGTCGATAAGAAATGAGCCCAGTTCCTGCCAAACTCGAAACGCAGACCGTCATCGTTGGCCACGTCGGCAGCAGATGTCGACATAGGTCTAGGACTCCCCGACCGAGAGTTGCACCCATTGCCACACAGGCGAGTTCCCCCGCCGTGGGCTCCAGGCAATCACTCCCGCCGATTGGTAGGTGAGAATCAGTGCCACCAGGAACACAACCAGTTGAATGACCGACGCCACGAGCCCGGAGCCGGCCAGCAGCCGGAGAATAGCCGCAGGCAGGGCCGCCGCGACAGCTGCGACCACCACCGCCAAGACGCGGCGCAGGGTTCGCTTGTCGAGGAGCGCTCCCACATGAGCACCCAGGGAGCTGTAGAGAAGCACGGCCGCGGCGCAGTAAACAACGCTGGTCGTGAGCGTTATACCGATAATGCCCGCGACTCGCATAAGCACATAATCAAGAATGCCGTTAACCACCAGCAAGCCGATGCCAACGCGGAAAAGAAGCCAATTTTCGTGCATTGCATTGGCTACTCGAGAGGCCATCATGCCGATAGACGCCGGAACCAGTCCCAGGCTGTAGCCGGCCCATGCCAGGTACACAAGACGAGTAGAGTCTGCGTGAAAGCGCCCGTGCTCGAACAATATCCGGATGGCCGTATGGCCGAGGCCGACGATGAGAAGGCAGGCCGGGGCGGCCATCATTACCGCGGTGATGACACAGATGCGCACCTTACTGCGCAACCGCGAAAGGTCCTGGGCGGCGGCCAATTCGGAGAGGTTCGGCAGCGCAATCCAGCCCATCGACATTACGATCACCTGCATGGCGACACTGTTAAGGCTGGAGGCGTAGCTCAGAGCGCTGACGTTGCCGGTGGGCAGCAGGCTGGCGATTACCTGATCCACGAAAACGTTCGTTACCCCGACGCTGGATACTGCCAGTAAGGTGAGCTGCGCGGAAAGCGCACGCGCCACGTGCAGGTCGCCCCAGCAGGTACAGCTTCCTCCCGCGGACGCCAGCCACGCGGGAATCGATACAACCAGCGCCTGCACAGCCAGTCCCGCCACCAATCCCCATACCAGAATGGCCGCGCCGCTGGAGTGAAACGCGAGTATGCCGGAGAGCGATATCACAGTGTTGATCGCGGGCGCAGCTGCCACCCAGATGTATTTTTTTCGCGACAACAGTTCCGCCGACCCGAAAGCATAGATCGCGGTAAGCAGGAAAAGCAGGGAAGCGGTGGGCGCCAGCCGTTCCGCGATGGCCAGTCTGTCGCCGGCGAAAACCGGGGCGACGGCGCGCAACAACTGCCGGGCAAAAACAGCCAGAGCAAACGTGATTGCGGCCGACGCGCCCACCAGCAGCACGAAGCACGTGCGGTAGGTGTCCGCGCGCCGCTGTGCGCTCTGGCGTTCCGCTACCGCCAGGGCCGGTATCAGCCCGGCACTTGCGCTGCCCGTCGCCAGCGCCCCGAGAAGGTTGGGGACCAGCACTGCAACGGCGAAGGCGTCCATCTCCGCCGATGTGCCGAAATAGTGGGTGATAACGATGGACTTGCCCAGCGACAACAGGTAGGCCGCGAAGGATACGGCGCCAAAGACGAGCGAGATGCGAAGAAAAGAGCTGCTTGCGGCCGGCGCGCCCGGGGGTGGAGGACTAGCGGGACTCTCGGTTATGGGCACGCTGCTCACTTACGTTCCTCGGTGGACATGGGGACGGTTTCGGCGTGCTGCCTCCAGCCGTCCGATGAGCGAGTTACGGCGCTGGCCGATATCCGCTGCTGCGCATCTCCAATCAGTATCTTGATCGGATCATCGGGACTGACCTTGCTCCAGCGGTCGCCGCCCATCACCAGGGCGATTGCGAGCAACAGCCCCCCCAGGCTGGACGCCAATACCATCAGCGTGCGACGCGGAAACACACGCTGCTCGGGAATGTCTGGCGGATCCATGACGCGAAACACCGGAAGCTGCCGTACCTCCTCCGTCTTGGCGACTTCCAGCTGCTGAGTCAGCGCCAGTTGCACCACTTCCAGCAGTTTCGACCGGCGATAGAGTTCGCCATAAGTCACACCCAGCGCCGGGAGATTGCGGATGGAAGGCAACGATCCATCGGCAGGCAATCCCGCCAGCGCCTGCGAGCCGCGGAGCTGGTCAAATTGATGTCTGAGTTCGGCAATCCGCGCCCTGGAGGCCCGGACTTTGACGCTGTCGTCGGTATAGATCTGTTCCAGACCCTTGAGTTCGGCTTCGGCGGCAACCACCTCGCCCTGGAGCTTCAACGCCGCTTCCACCGTGCTCTTCGGTTGCTGCTGTGGATCGACGATGGAGTATTTAGTAGAAAACTGGCTGAGCCGCTCCGCCGCTTCGTGTAATTCCTCGCCCACTTCATTCACCCTGGCCTCGAGGAAAACCTTCTCCATGTGGGCGCCGGTCGTGTTCATCTCCGCATTCAGCTGCTCGAGCTCCTTCACATAAGCGCCCGCGAGTTCGGCGGCACGTTTGGGGTTGCGGTCGGAGACCGTGATGGTGATGACGCCGGTCTTGCGGTCTTCAGTGATGATGGTGCGAAGCGCGAGCGCAGTGCGCGCCTCGTGGCGATACTTTGCGCCATACAACTTCATGAGGCCGAAGCCGTCGATGATTCGGTCGGCCAGCACGCGACTATGCAAAAGCGCCAGGAAGCGGCCTTCGCCGGGATTGGCATTGAGACCTGCCAGGCCGGCCAGGGCTGAGGCCTCCGGGCGCAGCATCCTTGAGATATCGCCGCCCGGACTTGAAGCCGGAGCCGGAAACAGCCGCGTCGTCGATTCATATTTCGGCGGCAGCAGCAGAGATACCACGGCGGATAACACCGCCGCCGCCAGTGTCACGCCAGCCAGGAAACGCCGGCGCCGCCACAGCAAACGGGCTGATTCGGCGAGCGCTGCTCGCGATCGTATCCTCTGCGACGGTTCAAATTCCTGTAGTGGGTCCATTGGCCTCATATCATCCCTGCCGGATGTTGGCTTCAGCCGCACGGCGTTTGCGACTGCGTGGATTTAAGAGCTACCGTAGCCATGGCGGCTGCGCTTTCGCCGCCGGCGTCGTCGTCCAATCTCAGCTGTGATGCGCCGAGGATCCTGTCCACCGACAGATGGAAGAGATGGATCGGAATCTGATAGCTCTCGCACAACTGCGACATGTAGTCCTGGTCCCGCTCCGAGGAATCCGGCAGCAGGTAAACGGCAGCGATCTCCGCTCTCTCGAAAAGAGAGGCCGCCTCCGCAGGTGACACGACCGGCAGTCCGGAGAGAAACTTCTTTCTGATCTCGCCGCCATCCACAATGGCGCGTATCCCGGTGGGCGGGTTTCTCCACTCGAAATAGTGCAGGAAGAAGAGCGCGCTTGGTCCCCCCACCAGCAGGCAGCCGGCGGCGTGCTGGCGCAGCATGTCGTGGAACAAGCGCGGCGCCAAGCGCGCTGCGGTCAGCAGCATCACGGTGAAAACACCGTCCAGCACGAACACCGAGCGGGAAAAATTTTCCGCGCGTGTCAGGTAGAACAGGATGCTGGTGATGATCAGAGAGCCGAAGATCGCCGCTTTCAGGATGGGATAGGCATCGCGGAGTGATCCGAGCTCCCATTCCCCGTGATAGACGGAGAACAAGGCCAGCAGCGGCGCCTTGATCACCAGGCAGAGCGCGCTGGTGAGCAGGAAGGAGTAAAACACCGCGCTGATTCGCCCGCTGAAACGCACCAGGAAGGCCAGGTAAACCGAGATCAAGAGCAAGGCCATATCCAGCAGAATCGCAGCGGTCCTTTTTGCGATTGAGTTCAGAAACTCCGGCAGGACCAGGGTGAAGACGTTGGTTCGCGAAAGCCAATCCTCGGGCAATTCGATTCGAGCCAGGTAAAGCCAGAACAGGGTGCCGGTGATAAGAAACAGCGCCAGCAGGCCGGGGGCCTCATCCGGGCGGGCGCGATGCAACAGCAGCGCCACCAGACCGCTCATGGCACAGATGGAATAGAGAGTCAGCACAGCGCTGCGTTCGCTCAGCCCCAGCAACACCAGGCGATGGGAGCTGTGATCCTTGGCGCCGGCGGAAATGGCCCTCCCATTCAACCTCCGGGTAACTGATACCAGCAAAGTGTCGAAGATGGGAAGGAAGAGCACCAGGACCGGAGTAAACAGCACTGAAAAGACGGTACTGACCTGCTGGGCGCTCGATACAAAGGCAAGCGAGAGGAAGAATCCTATCGCCAGGCTGCCGACATCGCCCATGAAGATCTTCGCCGGAGGAAAATTGAAGATCAGGTATCCGAGCAGCGATCCCACCATGGCCAATATGAGCCCGCGGCTGTTTGCGCTTGGGGTCTCAACCAGCAGGATGGAGATGGCGGTGATAACCCCCACTCCTGCCGCCAGGCCATCCATGTTGTCCAGGAGGTTGAAAGCATTGGTGATGCCTACGATGAGCAGGATCGAGAACGCTACGTTGACAACCGGTGACAGGCGGAGGGGGTAGATGAATCCGCAGTACACCGCCGCCCCGGCGAGAATAAACTGGCTCAGAAACTTCAGACGGGGCTTCAGAGTGCGCAGGTCATCCCACAAACCGACGGTTGCCATGGCCGCAGTGAGCAGCGTGAGCCGCATTGCCCTCACGGAGAGCGGCAGCAGCAGCGTCATCAGCAGAAACGTCAGAACAATTGCCACTCCTCCGAACTGGGCTACCTGGCGTGCGCTCCATCGGTCCGAGCGCGGAGACACCAGCCATCCCCAGCGATGACATATCTTGATCATCACCAGCGTCAGTAAACCGCCGAGGGATACGGCCAGCAGTACGGTCTCGATGTTCTTCATGGGACGCGCTGAACCGAGAGTGCCTGTGCTGCCTCGGCAGGCTCGGGTTCGGTCGGTACAAGTTCACGGCCCGTTCGGCGCTGCCCGATGAGTTCATGGTAGAGCCGGGCGACATCACGCAGCAGCCTTTCGCGGGAGAAGTTCTTTTCCACAAAGCAACGGCCCCGGACGCCCATTTCGCTACGCAGGTTCGGGTGGTCCGCCAAAAACTTCAAGGCGCGCGCAAACGCGGCTACACCGCGGCTGGGCGCGCTGACCCCGTGGTCCCACACTGAGAATCCTTCCTGGTTGAACTGGCGAGCGCCCAACAGGTCGGGAACTCCGCCAACTTCCGCGGCGGCCACAGGCCTTCCCCAGGCCATGGCCTCTATGAGAGTCAAAGGCGTCCCCTCATTCAGCGAGGTGAGCGCCACGACATCGAACGCGGGATAAAGGGCGAGGACATCGCGGCGAAAGCCGGTGAAAATAATCCGTTCAGCAATCCCAAGCCGGCGGGCGTGTTGCTCAAGCTGGGAGCGCAGGTGGCCATCGCCCACGATGACCAGCCGGCTGCGGATGCCGCTGCGGAAGAGCTCTGCGGCGGATTCCAGCAGCATGATGTGGTTCTTGACCTCGGTGAGCCGTCCGATCGCCCCGATGAGCAATTCACCGGGAGCGGCCGCCACTTCCTGACGAAAGCGCAATCCGCTTTCTCGTGGCAGTTCCTGAAGATCGAGCCCGAGGGGAATAATTCGAAACTGCTCGGGCCTGCCGACTCCGAACGTCTGGCAGATTTCATTCCGTTGCGACTGGCTGATGGTGATGATGCAATCGGTTGCCAGCCGTGCCAGCAGACGTTCGATGGTGAGAAAAAGGGCAGTCTTAACTCTTCCGTAGTAACCGTGGAAGATGTGTCCATGATAAGTGTGCACCACCTTGCACGGCCGCGGACGCAACTTGAATGCGGAGGGCGCCAGCCACTTGTACGCGAGGGCCGCGATTCGTCCCGCGGTTCCGGCCTTGGACTTGTGCGTGTGCACGATATCGGGCCGGAAACGAAAGAGTTCGCGGATCAGACGCAAAATCACCCATCCATCGCGCGCGCTGATTTCCCGGCTCATGTCAGGTATGGATAGCGGCTCGATACCGGCGGCGCGCGCCAGGTAACTCATATCAGTCTCCCCGCGGGCACAGGTTCCGGTGATCAGCCGAGTTTCAAAATCAGTCGACTCCAGGCCGGCAGTAAGCCAAACCACGTGTTTGGCTGGCCCGCCAGCGTTAAGACGGTCGATAATCCGGACTACTTTGATCGTCATGCGTCTTTAAAGTGCCGCCCCTGGGCTCATCACTTCGCTCGGTTCTGAGGCCAGTACGTCGCTTGCACGGAAAGCGTGAAGTTGGAATTGTCGCCGGCGGACAGCAAGGGGAAATTCCAACGCTCATACTGAAAGGAACCGCTCAGACTGAAATCGCGGCGGATCCTCAGCTGCGCCGCCGCGCCAAAGTCCTCATAGGAGCCGCCCTCAAGGAAATCCTTGGTGACGTGCGCGTTGCGGTAGTAGAGCTGGATGGTGCTTTGCGGCGAGAGCCAGTAGGTGCTCCACGCCTGCAGGCCTTTGCCCTCGCGCCCGATCCAGCTTCCCATCAGCTTGCCGTCGTTGGTGTGCGAATCGCGGTAGATGAACTCCCAGTAGATAAAGTCGCCGTTGTGGCTCTGCGGTACCGGCACATCGGTATAGACAGCCTCCACGCGAAGGTCGAGCTTGGGGATTCCCGGAATCTGCGGCATATAGATGCCCGGATTCATGGCGGCGCGGCGTGGCGCGGCCAGGGGTGATGGATCATCGTCAGCCAGTGAATCGTTGTAGAGCACCAGCCATTTGCGCAGGCCCGGAATGTGGTAGCTGAAGTCGAAGCCGGCGCGCTTGTCACCCGGCTTCTTGCGCGGATCGGGATTGCCGCTGGCCGTCG
>Ga0335081_10021330_pt1 | contig 10490 bp, 9 predicted proteins | sample Lox_Sample_35_FD_206713 | JGI IMG/M metagenome (GOLD analysis project Ga0335081, IMG submission 206713) | Soil microbial communities from Loxahatchee National Wildlife Refuge, Florida, United States - Lox_Sample_3.5 | ecosystem: Environmental > Terrestrial > Soil > Wetlands | place: USA: Florida...
CCTGGACGACGCTCTGGGTTGCTTCCATGACCTTGTAGTAGATGAGGAAGTCGATGTCAGTGGGGGCGTTGTCCTTGGTGATGCAGGTCTGGTGGGGGACTTCCAGGTACCTCTCCCTCAGGTCTATCTTGTTGAACCTGTTGACGAAAGGCAGCACCAGCACGACTCCGGGTCCCCTGGCTCCGACGAGCCTGCCCAGCCTGAATACCACGAGCCTCTCGTACTCTCTGATGATCTTGACTGAATACGCGATCAGAGCCAGGACGATGATGAGGATCAGAACGACGACGACTATCTCGTCCAGCTGACTTCCCACCTGCAGAACTGCCGAAGAGAGGAGGCTCAACCCTGGATCTTCTCTACTGTGAGATGATTACCTGTTACCTCTTTAACCTTTACCAGACTTCCCTTCGCGATGGCTTCGGACGAGGTCACGGTCCACTCCTCGGAGCCGATCATCGCGACCCCCAGTCCACCCGCCTTGAGGTCCGACTCCATCCTTCCTTCCCTGCCTATCATCCTTCCCTTGTCGAACTGGCTGGGTTGCGCCTGCAGCTGCTTCCGAATCTTCGCCAGGTAGAGACTTCCTATTATTCCGACTGCAGCGATGATGGCGATGAGGGCGTAGGATACGGCCGGCACCGTGAAGAAGTTGCCCGCCGGTTGCGCGGGGCTCGACGCCGCGGCTGGCGCCGGCGGCGAGAAGATCAACAGGAACCCGATGACGAAGATCACGACCCCCACCAGGGCGCTTATCCCGTGCTGGGTCTTCACCTCGAGGAAGATGAACGCTGCCGCCACGATCATGAGGATTATGGACACCAGCGGCGCCCCGAAGTCCCCGAGGCCGAAGAGGGCGAGGGCCATCATTGCTATCCCCACCACCGAGAGCACTATGGTCGGGTGGTATATGTCGAAGAGCACGACGAAGATCCCTATCAGGAAAAGAAGGCTCGAGACGTCGGGGTCGGTCAACACCGAGATCAGCTGCGACCGGATGCCTGGGGTGTTCGTGGCGGTTCCTGCCGGAACGTTCAGGGCGGCCAATGCGCCGCTTTTTGTGGTCGCGTTGAGGACTCCATTTACAACGCCCACCTGCAGCGCTTGGCAGTCGGCGTAGCTCTTGCACGAGTACGAGACGCCGTGGTTTACCATCATCCCCGCGCTCGTTGCGTTGCGCCCGTTGGAGCCCGTGAGCGTCTGCATGTAAGAAGTGAAAGCGTCTATGTCCTTGGTCATGGTGCTGTTCTCCTCCCCGGTGGGAATCCCAGAAACGATGGGCGTCGCCGAGCCTATCGTCGTCCCTGGGACCATGTAGATCTTCGTAGATGCCTCCGCTATGTAGGCACCCGCAGAGAACGCGTAGCCGCCGATGGGGGCGACCAGCGTGATGAACGTGCCTCCCCACTGCTGATAGCTCTCTATGGAGCCCACCATGGACTCCATGCTACCCCCGTCGCCGCCGTTGGTCTGGAGCACGAACACTATGGTGCAGGCCGAGGCTGACTCGGCGTTGCTGACTGTCGTTGACATGAAGTCGGCCGCTCCCGGGTCGATGTCGGCGTTGAGGGATGCCACGTAGTCATTTCCCGCTGAGCAGGACCTGGAAGCCGCCGAGGGGGGCGACTGTGCGTGGGCTGGGACGTTCGCTGCGATCTGGAGAATGAAAACAGCGAGGATGCCCAGGACGAGCAGCAGTCTGTAGACCCTCAATCTCTCGGGCCAGACGGAATCGAGGTCAGATAAATAGTGTTGTAGGGCTGGTTGGCCGACTCATTCGTGTCCCTCGAGGGCGGCCAGCCGTTCCTTCCGCCACACTCCGACCTGTTCCACTCGCCTGTAGCTGAACTGCTTGCCTGGATCGATTTCGCTCCTCACCTTGGCCACGATCCTCTGGAACGCCTCGTCAGACACCTGCACCGGGAACCCGTAGGCGCGCTTCTCGAAGACCGAAAGCCGCTCGCCCAGGGTAGTCGTCAGCAGGACGTCCTGGACGACCTCGACCTCGTCGGGCGGGAACTCCGCGAGGAATGCTGACTCTCGCTTGAAGCCCGCAAGGTAGTCGCCGGAGGGCGGCGGAAGTTCGCAGCTCAGCTCCTCTGCCGCCTCCCTGAACCTCTGCCATAGCTCCTGCCTGGCGGGACCGAGCACGGGATTGCCTTCGTCCCGCCTCCTGAATATGACCAGTATCTCCTTCCTGGCGACCCGCGACAGTCTGCCGAGGGTCTCGGCCGGGCTTTCGAAGAGGTGGAGCACGTGGGCGATCAGGACCGCGTCGAAGGCGGCGTCCTTGAACGGGAGCTGGTTCGCGTCCGCCAGCGCGAGGTTGTCGAGGCCCTTCGCCTTCGCCCTCTCGAGCATCCTCCTGGAGAGGTCGATCCCGACCAGGCTGACGGCCCTCCTCCTGATCGGCGCGGCGATCCTTCCCGTTCCCACCCCCACTTCGAGGACCTCCTTCGCCCCCTCCCTCGCCAGGAACCCGACCACCTCCTCCACCCCCTGCGGCGTCAGCGGCTCTCTGGTCTCGTCGTAGAGGTCAGAGATCCTGTCGTACCTGGCGGCTACGTCGGATGACCGGCTCAACCTGTGGAAACGAAGCGAAGTGGCCTAATAACCTTAGGCGCGAGAACAATCCAAGATTTTCATCACGCGGAAGGTCTGGACCGCACCGTCAACATGAAAATACTGGATTAGGAACAACCCTTAAACCAAACTTTTGGCGATTCGCCCCTTCCGATGGAATCTAAAGAAACAGATTCCCTCGGACCTTCTACGAAAAAATCAGCCAAGAAGAATCCAGCAAACTCAGCACCTGCTCCTGATGGTAAACTGACCCGAAGGGAGGCTATCGGAAAGATTGCCGCCGTCGGTGTCGGAGTGGTCGTCGTCGCCGTCGTAGGCGTCGGCAGCTACCTTTACTACACGGAGACCTCGAAATCCAACAACACATCCACGACTTCCAGCAGCACCACGCAGGTAACCACCGCTCCTCCGACCCACGTCACGAGCTCTGCCGCCGCCGGCCCGTCCCAGGTCCACCTGGGTGCGGTCATCTCGCAGAGCGGACCGTTCGCCGCGTTCGGACAGGGAACCAAGTTCGGCCACCAGCAGGCGATAGCCGACCTGATGGCCCAGGGCGGCATCAGCATCAACGGCAAGAAAGTGCCCATCACCTACACGATCTACGACGACGCGAGCGACCCGACGAAGGCGTCTTCGCTGGCGTCGCAGGTGATCCTCAGCGACAACGTCGACATGCTCGTGGGGAGCATCGCTCCTCCGGACACGCAGAACCCAATCTCAGTGGCCTGCGACCGCTACAGCGTCCCGCTCATGGGAACCACCGGGCCGTACGAGCCTTGGTGGGCTGGCGGTCCCTACAAATACTCATGGAGCCTCGGGTTCAGAATCGTCATAGAGCCAACCCAGGTGGGTTGGACAGCCTCGCCGTTGAACGGCGTCAGTGGCGCGACCGCCGCCGACGTCTTCATGGGCGTAACAAACGAATTCCAGAGCCAGATGAACAGCAACGCGGCAATCCTCACCTGCGGTGACACGGACGGAACCGGATGGTACGGTGCGCTCCCGCCCTACCTGACAAAGGCAGGGTACAACGTGGTGAGCCCACAGCTCTACCCGCCGGGAACCACCGACTTCAGCAGCATCATCACCGCGTGGAAGAACGCGCCGTGCGACTTCATCTGGGCGAACCTACCTGCTCCCGACTTCGGGACGTTCTGGAGGCAATCGGCCGAGCTGAACTACAGGCCGAAGCTGGCCATGATCGGAAGGGCCCCGCTCTTTTATACAGACATCAACGCCTGGGGCGACAGCCTGCCCCTGGACGTCTGCACAGAGGTGTGGTGGGACCCCTCGTGGGGCTACAAGGGTGTGGGCACGACCACATCTCAGAGCCTTGCGGCCGCGTGGTCCACTTCCATGAACGCACCCGTCAACCCCGCAATCGGACCCGCCTACGCGGCCGTCCAGATAGCTGCGGATGCGATTACCCGCGCGGGTTCTCTCGACAAGGACGAGGTAAACACAGCCATAGGGGAGACCAACGGCAACTTCATGATGGGACCCTGCCAGATGGTACCTGCAACGCACGACTCGCCATGCTTCGAGACCGTCGGGCAGTGGCAGGCAGGAACCGGGTCGGAGCCCAACTGGGTGCTCCCGGTGGTCTGGTCCAACGTGAACGTCGCTCCGGAAGCAGCGAAGGTCGTCTTCCCGCTCCCGCCGTGGTCCTAGGGAAATCGCACACACGATAGTGCCCCGAGCGTGAGCCCAAGGGGGCATGACCGAAGAGCGCGCCGCCGGCCAGGGCCGAGCGGCGCCCCTCTGTTTTCAGGCAGGAGACCAGCGATTCTCCTGCGCCTGTGGGGTGACGGTCCCACGTTCACCGACTCATCCGACGGACCGACAGCAGGTAGTTCTGGTGGTACATACCTCCTGTGTCTAGTGTGCAGGGTGGTATGTAATCGAGGTGGCTTGCGTAGTTCAGGCAAGGAGGCTGCCCGCTAAGGCCGCGGACCTGAACTTGTCACGGACGTCCGCTCAGGATGGAGCCACCTCGACGCCAGGGCGATGATTTCGCGGTAGTTCACGACGATCAGAGACGCCAGTCCCAAGGTCGGGATCAGAGTGTAGTAGTATGGAGGGGTGAGGCTCGAGGCCTGAGCCATGTGGAAGAGCCCTCCGGCCAGAGGCGGATAGAACAGAGGGACGTTGGCTATGACGAACGCGCCGACCGCGAAGACGACCGCCTTCCGGAGGTCCCGGTTGTAAACGAAGAACAGGGGCAGGGCCAGGACGGCGAAGCGCGGGTCGAAAGCGGCGAGACCGTAGACCACGCCAGAGAGCCGCGGCATCCCCCGCTTCCCGAGGTAGAGGGCAAGGAGGAACATGAACGTGAGAAGGACCTTGGACTGCCCCTCGGCCCACTGCCAGTAGTAGCTGACCGTGATGCTCCAGCCGGGCGAGGAGAGCGGCAATGGCAGGAGAAGGACGATGAGTGCGACGACCGCAGCGGCCAGGGCCCCCTTCTCCTTCACGAGCTCGTAGACGAGAAAAGCCATCAGAGGCAGGAGCGCGAGCTGCAAGAGGTCGAAGGCCGTCAGCGCGCTCTGGTACGGGAGCGCGAGGATGGGCGAAACCATCCACAGGAAGGAGGGCATGTACTTGTACCCCTCCGGCTGCGGCAGGACGCGGAATTCTCCGTCGTTGACGTATCCGTGGGCGTATACCTGGGACGGATCGTGAAAGAGCCTCCAGGCTGCGGTGTAGAAGGCGGAGAAGTCCTTGGCGAGCTGGGAGTTGGCCGTGCAGCACCCGGCGTCAATCCTCATGGTCTCCGGATAGGCGGCCGCGAAGGTCCAGACGTTCAGGGCGATGAGGGCCGCTGCAAACAGCGCGAACTCCCTTCTGCCGAATCGAAATTCCATCACATCGGCGGCTCCGTGAGAGCCCGAGGGGAGGCGGAGGCCATTTAAGCGCCTTTAACCTAATCCTCGGCAAAGCCGATTCCCACCCGTAAGAATTGTGTCGGCCCTTTATAACGCGGGCAGGGGTCCCGACCGCCCGAATTGAGCCAGAGTTCCGTGGGCGACAGCTGCAGGATTCCGGTCGCCAGCAAACAGGAAGCAAAGCCAGTCGAGCAGGACGTCATCGACGCGCTTCTCAAGCGGCAGTCCTCGAAAGGAGGATTCGACTCTCAGCGGAAGGTCGACGCCGAGAGCCTGGGGCTGATCCTCGAAGCCGCAAGGTGGACGCCCACAGCCCACAACATGCAGAACTTCGAGATCGTGGTGGTCGACGACAGGGACGTCCTTGCGGAGCTCGGCAGGATCAAGGGGGCTCCGCTCACGGAGACCTACCTCCGCGAGCACTTGGCCACGCTCTCCTTCTCCGAGGAAGAGCTGCTCAACAAGAAGACGGGGCTCTTGGGCATGAGCGCCCCGCAGACCTGGCGCGACCCTTCGATGTTTGCGCAGGCCATCCGCGATAGCCCGCCGTCCCCTCTCGCCGGGGCCATGAAGGGCTGCCCGACTCTGCTGGTCGTCACCTATGACCCATCAAAGAGGGCTCCCGCCTCCGAGGCGGACTTCCTGGGCGTTGTGAGCCTGGGCTGCCTCATGGAGAACGTCTGGATCGCCGCGAACGCCCTCGGGATAGGCGTGAAGATCCTCAGCGCACTCGGCGAAGCGCCCGTCGACGAGGAGGTCAAACGGATCCTTGGCGTTCCGGCGGGGATGAAGGTCGCGTTCGGGATATGCCTCGGCTATCCGGCTGCGCCACCGGGGAAGAACCTGCGGGTGCGCAGAGACCTCAAGGACGTCGCCTACCACAACCGATACGGCAGTGCCCTGTAGATCCCGGCAACTTCCGTCCTGAGAGGCTAGTCGGCTTCGAGGTCGGGCTTGACCTCGGTCACCGCCCCGGTGGCGACCCTGTTGCCCCTCAGCAGGCTCGGCACGATGCCGATGGTGTTGATGACCGCCATAACGAGATACACGTGGTTGATGGCGACTGCGAACGCGGCCCTGTCCACCGTGGCGATGGACGCCGGGTTCAGCGAGGCGATCACTTGGGTGAGGACGCTGAACGGGACGGTGAACGTCATCACCAGTATTGCGAGATTTAGGCTGAGCGTGTACCCGACGTTGAAGAAGGTCGCCCTGAGCGCCGAGGCCACCGACCTCCTCTGGACCGGGACCGAGCCCATGACGGAGCTCATGTTCGGCGAGGCGAAGAGGCCCATGCCCGCGCCGCCGATGAGCAGGTAGACCGCGATGTCGGCGTACGGCGTGGAGACGCCCGCGGTGGAGGTCAGCACCAGCGCGAGGCTGATCACCGCCAGCCCCACGGTGGCGAAGGGGCGGGTGCCGTACTTGTCTGAGAACCTCCCGCTCAGGGGTCCGACTATGAGGAAGGAGATGTCGAACGGGATGATGGCCACGCCCGCGGCGAACGGGCTGTAGCCCAGGACCAGCTGCAGGTACAGGCTGATCACGAGGAGGAACCCTCCCCAGGCGATCGAGTTGAGGAGCTGGGTGATTATGCCGCCGGTGAACTCCCGTATCCTGAGAAGCCCCAGGTCGAGGAGCGGGAACTGCCTCCTCCTCTCGATGCGCACGAAGACCGCGAGAGACACCGCCGAAACCGCCGCGAGGGCGACGACCAGGCGGAGGTCGGCGGTACCGTAGGCCGCGAACGTGAGGACGAGGAGCAGGGTCGAGATGAACAGCGTGAACGTCCCGAAGCCGTACCAGTCCATGGGCGCCATTCTCTCCGGCTTCTCCGTGTCCCTGAGGCGCCTGAGCGCCCAGACCGTCCCGAAGATCCCGATGGGCACGTTGACGTAGAAGAGGTAGGGCCACGTGAGCACCGACAGGATGAGCCCGCTGATGGTCAGGCCGGCGAGCGCCCCCGCCCTGAACGCGATCTGGTTGATGCCAAGTGCGGTGCCGAGCTGGGTCGCGGGGAAGGCGTCCGTGATTATGGCCGCGCTGTTCGCGAAGAGGGCTGCCGACCCCAGCCCCTGGGCCATCCTCGCGGCGATGAAGGCGTCCGGAGTCCCGGAGAGCGCGGTCAGGAGCGAGCCGACGGTGAAGAGCGTGAACCCCAGCGCGTAGACCCGGACCTTGCCGAAGATGTCGCTCACCCTGCCTATGAAGAGGAGCGCTATGGTGCTGCCGATGGTGTAGGCCTGGGTGAACCAGATGGCCTGCTCGGCGTCGGCCTTGAGGGCAGCCGCGACCGTGGGCAGGCCTATGATCATGATGCGGCCGTCTATGCCGCTCATCAGGACGCCTATCGTGGTGACTGTGAGGACCGTCCACTTGTACTGCATCTGGAACACCTAGAGCTCTACTGGCTCCTCCAGCTCCTTCCTCACCCTGCGGAGGCCGGAAACGGTCGACTTCCTCTCCGCGACCGACAGGGTCTGTCCCAGGCTGCCCGCGTACTGGGTGAACCTGCTCGAGATCCTCCTGAACATCTTCTCCCCGTCCGGCGTCCAGTCGATGACGTAGAGGCGTCTGTCCTTCTCGTCCCTCTGCCGGGTGACGTATCCCTTCTTCTCCATCCTGTCTACCAGGCCGGTGACGTTGGCCGGGGCCACCAGCATCTGCTCGCTCAGCTTGTTCATCTGCATGGGGCCGTTCCTCGAGAGGGCGAGGAGAACGCTGTACTGGGAGAACGTGATGCGCTCCTTGCGCAGCCTGGCGTTGAGCCTCTTCAGGACCGAACGGTAGATGGTCCTGATGTTGGTCCACAGCTCCAGGTCGGTGTCGGCGCGCTCGGTCAAAGTGGTATAACCCGTGCCCACAAAACATCTTGCTCAAATACTTAATGGTCAATGTGTTAACTATCTCGGTCCCTCCGTCGAGACGGCCATTTGCCGCCCGAAGTGTGATTTTCGGGTGAAGTCGTAAATAATCTCGCTTCCTTTCCACGCCTCATGGCAGAGGCAGGTGGAGGAGCTGCTATGGCCGCCAAGAAGATGCTTGGCCCCGTGATGTGGGTGGATGCTGGCACGTTCTTCATGATAGTCTCGAAGGCAGGCACTCCGGTCGTGTGCCACCAGGGGCCGGGAAAGCTGAGCCTCTCAGGAAACCACGTGTACCTGACGAGCTACAAGGGCTTCCTGTTCCGGAACGAGTCGAAGGAGGCTATCAGGCTGCCTCCCTGCGAGTTCATCGAAGTCAAGCAGATTCAATGATTCCGGGGCCGGCGGCAGGCGGGGGCGACCGAGCAAGGACTATACAACAATGGTCGAAGCCGGGTACACCTCAATCATGAGGTTTTTCGGGAGGTTTGGCAGAAAAACCGAATTACCTTTGCTACGCTCGAAACTGGAGCTCCTCATGGGGGTGCTGGACGCCCTCGCCAAGACAGACATGAGCTCAGCAGAGAACATCCCGCTCTTTCCGGGGATGACGAGGGAGGATCTGAAGCTGATGTTGAATGGCTTGGTCGAACAGGGGTACGTTCGCACCTTTACCTCCGCCAAGCTCAAGCGCTACTATGGCCTCAACGAAAAGGGGATTGAGGTGCTAAGAGCGTGGATCAGGCTGAACACAGAGCTCGTGGGTATATTGCCCGTAATTCAATCGCTTCACGATTAGCTTCTATACCGAAGTCTCTTCACGAGTCTTTAACAAACCCGCTTGGAAAGCTAGAACGACTCGTAGTGCTGGGACTGATCCGCTCTGTTCCCAAGGAAGTGCTGGATTGCGCTTCAGAATCGAATGGTGCTTCGTCGATGAATCCCAAGCGCCCAGTCGACACGTCAGAAGGGAACTTTGACGTCGTCTAACAAAGATTCTCGGTTCTTATTCGCACCGAATAGGTTTCATCTGAGTATCTTCTCTGAGGCCAAATGGCTTGCCTTTCTTATTGCAACGTACGTGACGATAATGACCTGTTTTGTCCTTCTTCGCTTCTACACCTTCAGAACTGATGCATTCGACCTGGGCATATTCAATCAGGCTTTTTCCACCGCGCTGAAAGGAAAGTTGTTCTACGAGACTCCCGATCAGCTCGTAATCCAATCAGGTAGCTTTCTCGGGACTCACTTCAATCTCTTGATGTTCTTGCTACTTCCTATCTATGCCTTGTTCCCCTTTGCGCAAACCTTGCTGATTCTCCAGACGGTAGCTATAGCGATGGGTGCAGTTCCGATTTACCTAATCGCTCGGAGAGTCTTGGGAAAAAGCAGACTGCCACTGATCCTGTCTCTTGCTTACTTGATTAACCCTGCCATAATTAGTATGAATCTATACGATTTCCATCTTGAAGCATTCCTTCCACTCTTCTTGGGGATGTTCTACTACTGTTACATTGCCGCAAACTGGAAGGGCTACATCGGCTTTCTCTCCTTGGCCCTTGTCACCGTTGATTTCGGTTCTGTAATGGTTTGCGCCATCTGTCTGGCTCATCTTCTTGGGGGGTTGTCCTTCGAGAATGGTTCCCTCCACTTCAGAATCGACAGATTCCGTGGCCTGATTCTCGTTTCGACTATTCTAGTAGCAACAGTCTCACTCTATATGATTCTGCTGCTTTCGGGCGTACTTTCCGGAACCACGACTACCGTGCCGCAAATACTGGGGGGGTTCCTAGGGACACCACTAACAAGCCAAACCTTCGTGCTTGCCAAGGTGGAGTTCTGGTATCTGGTCCTAGTTACCCTCGCATTCGTGCCCCTGCTGGCGCCGAGTCAACTCATAATGGTTGCACCTTGGTTCGTTGCAACCTTGTTTAGGAGTAATTCATTGTATTACAGTTATGGCTATCAGTTTGCGGGTGCTTTTGTTGTTCCATATCTTCTCATCGCATCAATCCACGGTTTGGCAAAGGTCAAACATTCCCCTCTCCCTAGGATCTTCCTCACTGGGATCCTCGTGTTCGCCGTCATTGCGAGTCCTTTCAATCCGCTTACACAAGGTCACCTCTCAGGGATTGCATATGAGCAGGGCTTTTCGCTT
>Ga0335081_10021331_pt1 | contig 10490 bp, 6 predicted proteins | sample Lox_Sample_35_FD_206713 | JGI IMG/M metagenome (GOLD analysis project Ga0335081, IMG submission 206713) | Soil microbial communities from Loxahatchee National Wildlife Refuge, Florida, United States - Lox_Sample_3.5 | ecosystem: Environmental > Terrestrial > Soil > Wetlands | place: USA: Florida...
GACTTCCAAGGCGACCGTCACGGCCCCCTCATGCGGCGTCGCCACGGTGGCGCTCACCGTGACCGACGACGCCGGACGCACCGATACGGCGGACGTCGTCATCACGCCGAGCTCGGTGAGCAGCGCCGCGCCGTCGATGGCCGGACAGAACGGCTGCTCGACGGTGGCGCCGTCGATCGAGATCGAGGTGTGTCCGTCGACTGACAACGTGCAGATCGGCTCCACGGAAACGCTGGCCGCGACGCTCGGCAATACCACCAATACGGCGGTCACCTGGCAGGTGGACGGCGTCACGGGCGGCAACGCGACCGTCGGCACCATCAGCGCCGCGGGCGTATATACGGCGCCGGCGAGCGTGCCGTCACCGGCGACCGTCACGATCACCGCGGTTGCACAGGCTGATGGTGCGAGCAGCGCGTCCGCAACGCTCACCATCGCCGCGCCGCCCGCGAGCGGCGGCGGCGGCGGGGGCGGCGCACTCGACTGGATGACGCTGCTCGCCGGCGCAGTCTGGCTACTGAGCCGCCGCCGGCAGCACCACGCGCGCCTGCACTGAGGCAGGCGGTCCGCGCCGGCCGTTCCCGGACGCTTCCTCGGCGCCCGCTTCTCGCATTGCCTCCGATCTTGCCGCCGGCGTGAATCGCCGCTGGATCGTGAACCTGCGTCGCAACATAATCGGCGCCACGCTCCGCCCGGCTGCGGAGCATAGGCACGAGGAATTGCATGAACGCAGCAGCGAAGCTCCGGGTGATGACGGCTCTCGTCCTCGGCGCCGCCGGCGCCGCGCACGCCGACCCGGCGCCGCACCAGGCGCTGACGAGTCTGGCGCAGGACATGATCTTCACCACGGCGAAGGTCTACCCCATGAGCGCCACCTACCTCGGGATTCCGGGGCACGACGGCGAGCTCGAGATGCCGAGTGAGGCGTTTCGCGCCGCGCAGGTAGCGCGGCTCGAGGAGTGGCAACGGCGCCTGGATGGGATCAGCGCCGGCTTCGACGCGCACACCTCGCTCGTCGATCGCGATGATGCGCTGCTGCTGCGCGCGCGCCTCACCCGCAGTCTCGATGAGCTGCGTATCGACCAGACGGATCGCAAGGACTACGCGGGGCCCGCCACCAGCATCGTCAACGTCGTGTTCCAGCAATTCGAGCACTTGCCGGTCGTCGGTCAGGAGGGCGCCACGGCTGCCGACCTGAAGCGCGCCTGGGGCGACATCACGCGCCGCCTGGCCGCCGCGCCGGCCTACATCGCCGCCGCGCAGCGGCTGGTGACGACGCCGGGCCACCTGTTCGGCGTGGTGGGCATGAAGGAGCTCGCGGGCGCGCCCGAGTTTCTCAACGGGGCGCTCACCGATGCCGCGCGCGTCCAGCTCGGCGCCCGCACGGGTGAGTTCCGGCAGTTCGAGCATGCGCGCAACGCGGCGCTGGCCAGCATCGCGGAAACCAGCAAGTACATCGAGGCGCATCTGGCCTCGTGGCCGGAGAACTATGCAATCGGCCGCGCGGCCTACGACCACATGCTCAAGGAGGAGCAGCTGCTGCCGTTCGACGCCGCCGACGTCGAGCGCATCGCGCACGATGAGCTCGCGCACGGCTGGGCAGAGGAGGCCTGGCTCGGGCAGCTGTCGCAGCACCGTGGCGTGCCGCTCGGAGCCGCGAGCGGCGGCGGCCTGGCGCCGGGCGGTGCGGCCCTGATCGGCTATTACCGCGACTGCATCGCGGAGCTGCGCAAGTTCGTGAGCGAGCAGGGGATCGTCACCGTCCCCGACTGGCTCGGCAGCATGCAGATCGTCGAGACACCGCCGTTCCTGCAGCCGGTGTCCCCGGGGGCGTCGATGAATCCGCCGCGCCTGTTCTCGCTGTCGACGACCGGCTATTACTACATCACGCCGCCGAAGTCGCTGGCCGAGGCGGCCGCGCGGCTCGACATGAACGAGGACTTCGATCACGACCGCATCATCTCCACCGCCGCGCACGAGGCTCTGCCGGGGCACTTCATGCAGCTGTCGATCGCGCGGCGGCACCCGGACTTCGTGCGGCGCACCGAATTCACCAGCGTATTCGCCGAGGGCTGGGCCTTCTACGGCGAGGAGATGTTCGTGCGGCTCGGGCTGTATGGCGACGATCTGGACGCGCGCCTCGACGTCGCCCGCTGGGAGCGGGTGCGCGGCGCGCGCGCCATCGTCGATCCGAGGCTGGCGAGCGGCGAGTGGAGCTACGAGCAGGCGGTGCAGTTCTTTGCCCAGGAGACCGGTTTCACCCGCGAGCAGGCCGAGGCCGCGGTCGCCGGCATCGCCACCAGGCCCGGCTACGTGATCGCGTACACGGTCGGGCGGCCGCAGATCGAGAATCTGCTCGCGGAGTATCTGCGACGCAAGGGTAGTGCGGGCTCGTTGCGCGACTTCCACGACCGGCTGCTGTCCTACGGCACCACGCCGCTGGCGATCGTCGCAGCGGAACTGCTCGCGGATCTCGACAAGTCCGCGGACGCGGTGCGCGCCGCGGCGAACTACTAGCGCCGCGCGGAGCGCGCACACCGTGAGACGCACACCGATCGCGGCCGCGGCGACCTGGCTGCTGGGGGCTCTGGCGGCCCTGCCGGCCGCCGGCGCGGCCTTCGATTTCGAGCGCACTCCCGGGCGGCTGCCGAAGAACGTCGTGCCGCTCGACTACCGCGTGAGCGTGACGCCGGACCTCGGGGCGCGGACGATCGCCGGCACCGAGTCGGTGAGGCTGCGCATCACGGCGGCGACCGCCAGCATCGTCTTCAATTCGCTGAACGAGAAGCTCGCCGACGTGCGCCTCGACGGCGCGCCGGTGAGCGCCGTCGTCTCGGACGATGCGCGGCAGCTCACCGTCGTGACGCTGGCGCAGCCGGCGCCGCCGGGAGAGCACACGCTGAGCTTCGCCTATACGGCGCTCCTCGAGACGCAGCCGCACGGCATGTTCCTGCAGCAGTACGTGAAGCCCGACGGCACGCGCGGCGTGCTGGTCTCGACCAAGATGGAGAGCACGGACGCGCGGCGCATGTTCCCCTGCTGGGACGAGCCCGCCTTCCGCTCGACCTTCGAGCTCACGGTGACCGGGCCGGCCAGCTGGGCCACGGTATCCAACATGCCGGTGGCCGCCAGGGTGGTGCACGGCGAGCTTGCGACCGTGACCTTCCAGCGCTCACCGGCCATGCCGTCCTACCTGATCGAATTCACCGGCGGCGACCTCGCGGCCCTCAGCGCGCAGACCGCAGGCACCGGGCTCGGCCTGTGGGCGGTGCGCGGGCGCGAGCTCGAGGGGCAGGTGGCGCTCGCCGATGCGCAGCTCATCCTGGCCGACTACAACGACTACTTCGGCCTGCCGTTCCCGCTGCCGAAGCTCGATGCGATCGCGGTGCCGGGCGGATTCAGCGGCGCCATGGAGAACTGGGGCGCCATCACTTACAACGACAAGCTGCTGCTGCTGAACCCCGACAGCACGATCGCCGACCGTCAGGTCGTGTTCGCGGTCCAGGCGCACGAGATCGCGCATCAGTGGAACGGCGATCTGGTCACCATGGGCTGGTGGGACGATCTGTGGCTGAACGAGAGCTTCGCCTCGTGGCGTGCGGCGAACGAGACCGACCTGCGCAACCCGAGCTGGAAGTGGTGGCAGCGTCAGGACGGTGCCAAGGAGCGCGCCATGCGCGCGGACGCCCGCCTGTCGACGCATGCGATCCAGCAGCCGGTGGCGGACGAGCTGCAGGCCGCCAATGCCTTCGACGAGATCACCTACGAGAAGGGACAGTCGGTGCTGCGCATGCTCGAGAGCTACCTCGGGCCCGAGCTGTTCCGCGACGGCATCCGCCGCTATCTGCGCGCGCGTGCGTATTCCAATGCGACGGCCGACGACCTGTGGCTGGCGCTGGCGCAGGCGAGCGGCCGGGACGACGTGGTACAGGTGGCGCGCGACTGGACCGAGCAGCCGGGCTTTCCGCTGGTCACCGTGGCTGCCGAGTGCAGCGGCGGCGTGCGTACGCTGATCTTCTCCCAGCACCGCTTCCTGGTGCAGGGGAGCGATCCGACCGGGGCGAGCTGGCACATTCCGCTGCGGCTGCGCGTCGGGGCCGCCGTGCCGCGCGCCGAGCTGCTCGCCCACGACGGCCAGAAGAGCGGCGCGGGACGCTGCGATGAGCCGCTCAGCGTGAATGCCGAGGCGATCGGTTTCTTCCGCGTCAAGTACGATGCCGCAACGCTGGCGACCGATACCCGCGCCTTCGCCACCTTGCCCGATGGCGACCGCATCGCGCTGCTCGACGATGCCTGGGCGCTGTCGCTCGCCGGCGAGCAGCCGCTCGGCAGCTATCTGGCGCTCGCCGCCGCCATGGGCAGCAATCACAACTCCCGCGCCTGGGACCAGATCGCGGGTGCGCTCGGCGCCCTGGAGCGCGATGAGCGCGGCAGCCGGGGACACGAGGCCTTCACGGCTCGCGCCCGCGCGCTGCTCAAGCCCATGGCCGACAGCCTCGGATGGGACCCGCGCCCCGGCGAGACGCCCGACGTGCGGCGCCTGCGCCGCACGCTGCGCTTCGACCTCGGCGAGTGGGACGACCCGAAGACGCTCGCCGAGGCACGCCGGCGCTTCGCGCGCTTCGTCTCGGATCGCGGCGCCATCTCCCCGGATGACCAGGAGAGCGTGCTGACGGTGGTCGCCCACGCGGCGGATCCCGCGACCTTCGAGCAGCTGCATGCGATCGCGCGCGGCGAGAAGGACGAAGCGGCGCAGCGCCGCTACTACTCAGCGCTGATGCAGGTGAGCGATGCGACGCTCGCGCAGCGTGCGGCCGAGGCCGCGCTGTCGGCGGAGATCCCGCCGCAGGCGGCCGACCTGCGGCTGCATCTCGTCGTCGCGCTCGCCGATCGGCATCCGGCGCTCGCCTGGCGCGTATTCACGGCGAATGCCGACCTGCTGCTCGCGCCTTACCCGAAGTACGCGCCGCTGATCACTTCGCAGGAGATACCCGAGGTCTTCTGGGAGGCCGCCGAGCCGCAGCAGCTCGAGGCGTGGGTGCGAGCGCGGCTGCCCGCGGAGATGTCGCCCAACATCGCACGCGGCACGGAGGCGGCAGCAGTGCGCCGCGCGGAGCGGCAGGAGCTCGCGTCGGCTATCGATGCCTGGGTGGCTCGGGCGAGCGCATCACCTCCGCTGCACGCACCCTGACAGGCACCCGCTACAGCGAGCCGAACACCTTCTTGATCAGCGCGTTCGCCTGCCCGAGCGGGTCCTTGCGGATGGCGCGCTCCTCGTCGGCGATACGGCTGAAGAGCCCGTCGAGGGCTTTGCCGGTGACGTAGTCGTTGAGGTTGGCGTCCTCCCGGGAGACGAGCCCGAACTGCGCGGCCTTGCCGGCAAACTGATCGTACTTGGACGCCAGCGACAGCTTCGCGGTGGCGGCCGACACGATCGGCTTGAACTTCTTCGTCAGCTGCGCGCTGGTGGTGCGGCGGAAATACTGCGTGCCCGCATCGTCGCCGCCGGTGAGGATCGCCTTGGCATCGGTGAGCGACATGTGCCGCACGGCATCCTCGAACACCGGACCCGCCTCGTGCACAGCCTGCTCGGCGGCATGGTTCATGGTGACGCGCAGCTCGTCCGCCTCGCCGCTCATGCCGATCATGCGCAGCGCCCGATCCGCCTTCTCCAGAGCCGACGGCAGCGGGATGGCGACCTTGGGATCGTTGAGGAAGCCGTTGTTGGCGCCGAGCTGCGCCACGGCCCTGCCGACGCCCTGCGACAGCGCGGCCCGCAGCCCGCCGGCGGCATCCTTCGAGCTGAGCGCATCGAGCGCGCCGGCCGCGGCGACCGCGGCGAGCGTGCACAGCCACGCACCCAACAGCAGGGGGGCCGCCCGCGATACCCGTGGTGTGGTGTCTTGCATGATCGCGCCTCCTTATTTCGGGGCGAGTTTAGACTTCCTGGCGCGGCTTGCCCATGCAGAGGCGCGCGGCGTTGCGCCGCCGCGTTCCGCTCAGGCATGATCGCACGCGGCGCCGCTCGGGTGCCGAGAGGGGGCTCATAAGAAGAAGCTCGAGACCCGCGCTGCAGCGGGCGGCGATCTATGGTCTTCAATTCACTCACCTTCATCGTGTTCTTCGCGTGCGTGCTGATCGTGCACTCGCTGCCTTTGGGGTGGACCACGCGCAAGATCAATCTGCTGCTCGCGAGCTACCTGTTCTACTCGGCGTGGAATCCGCCGTTCGTCATCCTGCTGTGGATCTCCACGGTGGTCGACTGGTACGCCGCGCAGGGGCTGGTGAAGGCGCAGCGCCAGGCCGCGCGCCACGCGTGGATGCTGCTGTCGGTGGTCGCCAACCTGGGGATGCTGGGCTACTTCAAGTACGGCCAGTTCCTGCTCGATAACTTCACGGCGCTCGTGGGCGCGCTCGGCATCGCCTACCACCCGGCCCACTACGACATCGTGCTGCCCGTCGGCATCTCCTTCTATACCTTCGCCACCATGTCGTACACGCTCGATGTGTACCTGAGGCGGGCGCTCCCGGCGCGCAACATGCTCGACTACGCGCTGTTCGTGACCTTCTTCCCGCACTTGGTGGCGGGCCCCATCATGCGGCCCACCGAGCTCGTGCCGCAGTTCGAGACGCCGCGCCGCGCCAGCGCCACGCAGCTGCGCTTCGGCCTCGCGCTCATGACCATCGGGCTCTTCAACAAAGTGGTGCTCGCCGACAGCTTTCTCGCGCACATCGCCGAGAGCGTCTACGACGGCGACAAGATCCCCGGAGCGTTGGACGCCTGGGCGGCGACGCTCGCCTTCAGTGGCCAGATCTTTTGCGACTTCGCCGGCTACTCGACCACCGCGATCGGCGCGGCGCTGTGTCTCGGCTTCGCGATGCCGGACAACTTCCGCTTTCCCTACGCCGCGGTCGGCTTCACCGATTTCTGGCGCCGCTGGCACATCACGCTGTCCTCGTGGCTGCGCGATTACCTGTACATTCCTCTCGGCGGCAACCGCCGCGGCCCGCGCCGCACCTATGTGGCGCTCATGACCACGATGCTGCTCGGCGGGCTGTGGCACGGAGCCAACTGGACGTTCGTCGCCTGGGGCGGGCTGCACGGGCTGTACCTGTCGGTCGAGCGCTTCCTGCGCGTGCGCTTCGCCAATTACCGTCCCGGGCCCGTCGCCTTCGTGCTGCTCGGGCTACTCACCTACACGCTGGTGAACCTGACGTGGGTGTTCTTCCGCGCCAAGACTTTCGCCAAGGCCTGGGTGGTCCTGAGCGGCATGCTCGGCCGCAGCGCCCATCCGAAGCCGATTCTCGACACCTTCAGCCTGCTCAGCGTGCTCGCGATCGTCGGCGGCATGCTGGTGACTCACTGGCTGATGCGCGGCCGCACCATCGAGTCGGTGATCGCGCGCATGCCCGCGGCGCTGGTCGCCGCGCTGTGGGGATTGATGCTGTTTGCGATCGTCGCGGCGCAGGGAGCCGGAAGTGCCTTCATCTACTTCCAGTTCTGAGGCTCGCCGCCACGACCGCTACGCGCGGCAGACCGCCGCCGACCGGCCCGGGATCGCGCAGCCGGTGCCGGCACGCCCGGTGCCCGAGCACCACTGGGGAAGGGTTCTGCTCGGCGCAGTGCTGATCTTTGCGCTGCTGCTCACGGGCTGGGAGCTCTACTGGCGTGCCTACGGCGTCACGCCGAGCATCGCCAACGATGACGGCCTGTGGGCCATCCAGAGGCGGCGCATCGACGCAGGCGAGGGCGATGCGACGGTGATCGTCGCGTCCTCGCGCCCGTTCTTCGACATCCAGCTGCCGGTGTGGGAGCGTCTCGACGGCCGCCGCCCCATCCAGCTCGCATTCGAGGGGACTTCGCCGCTCGCGTTCGTGGAGGATCTCGCCGACGACCCGCACTTCACCGGTCGGCTCATCATCGGCGTCGATCCGCAGGTGTTCTTCCAGGGCTTCGGCGCGCACTCCGACGCCATCGGCTACACGCGCAAACAGTCGCCGTCGCAGCGCGTCGGTCAGTGGCTGTCGATGCGGTTGCTCGAGCCGTATCTCGCCTTCGACGACCCGGACTACGCGCTCGAGACCGTCGTGGCGCGCCAGGCCTGGCCCGCGCGGCCCGGCAAGACCTGGCTGACGCCGGTGCGCAAGCTCTCCGACACCGAGGCCGACCGCAACACCCACATGTGGAGCAAGCTCGTCGACGATCCGCAGTACCGCGCGCTCGCGCGCAGCATCTGGCACGAGCGCTTCGCACCGGAGATGGATCCGCCGCCCGAGAAGCTGCACGAGACGATCGAGGAGCAGATCGAGCGTACCGCCAAGGCGGTTGCGAAGCTCAAGGCGCGCGGGGTCAAGGTGCTGTTTCTGCGCTCGCCGAGCGACGGCGAATACCTGGCCTACGAGAGGCGGCTGTTCCCCCGGGCCGGCACCTGGGATGCGCTGCTCGCCGCGAGCGGCGCGCCCGGGCTGCATTTCCAGGACTACCCCGAGCTCCAGGGCTACTGCCTTCCCGAGTGGTCGCACATGTCGCGTGCCGAGGCCGAGCGTTACACGGTGGCGCTCTATGGGGTGATCCAGCGCGACTTCTGGGGTCCGCAGGCGCGCCTGGCGCAGTCGGGCGGTCCGCCGGGCGGTGCTGCACATGACGGTGACGCCCACCCGCGTTGATCGTTACGCGCGGCAGACCGCGGCCGATCGGCCGGGGATCGCGCAACCGGTGCCGCTCCGTCCGGTGCCGGAGCAGCCCTGGGGCAGGATTTTCCTTGGCGCGGTGGTCATTTTCGCGCTGCTGCTCGGTTGCTGGGAGGCGTACTGGCGCGCCTACGGCGTGCACCCGAGCATCACCAACAACTACGGCCTGTGGGCCATCCAGCGTCGCCGCATCGACGCCGGCGAGGGCGACGCGACCGTGCTGCTCGGTGCCTCGCGCGTGTTCTTCGACATTCAGCTTCCGGTGTGGGAGCGCCTCGCCGGCCGGCGTCCCATCCAGCTCGCGATCGAAGGCACATCGCCGCTGCCGTTCCTCGACGATCTCGCCGACGACCCGCGCTTCACCGGGCACGTGCTGGTCGGCGTCGCCCCCGACGTATTCTTCTCGGGCTACCAGTATCGGGGTGGCGTACTTCCCTACATGCGCAAGGAGACGCCCTCGCAGCGCGTCGGCCAGTGGCTGTCGATGCACTTCATCGAGCCGTACTTCGCCTTCGACGATCCCGACTTCGCGCTCGAGACGGTGCTCTCCCGCCAACACTGGCCGGCGCGCCCCGGCAGACACTGGTTCACCGAGGTGCGCAAGCTTGCGGATACCGAAGCCGATCGCAACACCCACGTGTGGAGCAAGGTCGCCGACGATCTCGAGTATCGCGAGATGGCGCGCAACATCTGGCGGGAGGGCTTCGAGCCCTCCGACGACGACCCGACACTGGAAGAGGCGATCAAGGCGGAGAATGAGGAGATCGAGCGGGCCGCGAAGTCGGTCGCGAAGCTAAAGGCGCGCGGCGTGCAGGTGCTGTTCGTGCGCATGCCGAGCACCGGAGAGTATCTCGCCTACGAGAACCGCATGTTTCCGCGCGCACGCGGCTGGACGCGACTGCTCGCGGTGACAGGGGCGCCGGGAATCTACTTCGAAGACTACCCCGAGCTGCGTCCCGATCTGCAGGGCTACTACCTCCCCGAGTGGTCGCACATGATCCGTGCCGATGGTGAGCGCTTCACGGCGGCGCTGTACCGGATCATCGAGCGGGACTTCTGGGGGCCGAACGCCCCGGCCGTGGCGGCAGCGCCGGCGAGCGCACGGTAGGCGCGAGCATCGGACATTGCGTGAGCGAGGAACTTCCTCGCCGTCCGCGTTCGAGCCCGCACCCCGCGCCGGCCGGGATGGCGGTTAAACTGCCGCGGCGAGCGGCCGGCGGAAGCGCATTTCGCCAATGCCGATTCCCCACACCGCTGCTCGACGGTGTGTACCGTCAGCGCTCCACCCGTGGCGTCGATAGAATCGCGCTGCCCGTTCGTTGCCACTGAGAACCCATAGCAAGGCGTCCCGAAATCCGCTCATGCGAAGGGCCTCGTACGCTTCTGTCATCAAGGCCAGACCGATACCTTCTCCAAATCGATCGGGGTCGACGTAGAGGGCGCACAGTTCACCGTAGCCCCGGACATCGATGTCTCGCGCGCGGGCCACTGTTGACAAACCGACTACCGCTCCGGCATCGACGGCAATAATCGTTGTCGGTTTGCCTGGGTCGTCGCGACCAAATTCGTATCTCTGGGCTCGGTCTTCAGGTCGCAAGCCGCTCAGGTAATCCGCAGGCATGAGGTCTCGATACGCCGCTTGCCAAGAGCGCACGTGTACTCGAGCTACTGCGATGGCATCTGCGGGCATTGCCAGTCGAATCTCCATGGCGCCAGTGTACCTTCGCTACTGCAGACCCCGACCATCGGTCATTCGGCTGGCTGCGGCGCTGCCCCCATCGGGGCAGCGCTATGTTGCG
>Ga0335081_10021335_pt1 | contig 10489 bp, 8 predicted proteins | sample Lox_Sample_35_FD_206713 | JGI IMG/M metagenome (GOLD analysis project Ga0335081, IMG submission 206713) | Soil microbial communities from Loxahatchee National Wildlife Refuge, Florida, United States - Lox_Sample_3.5 | ecosystem: Environmental > Terrestrial > Soil > Wetlands | place: USA: Florida...
TCCGTTTGTCCCGACCAGCGGGAAAGTGCTGACCCGATGGCGCCGGAGACAGCGAGCCAGGCGGGCTCGCGGGCCCTGGCTCGCGCCGTGGGCGACGCTTTTCGGCTCTTGGAGGCCACATCACCCAGGCCGCGTTCATCGCAGCCCGTGTCGCGGGTCTTCGTCGCTTTGGACGTGGCCACTCGGATCTACAAGGTTCACGGGTGCTCTCTCTGGAGGGGTCCGCCTCCGAAGCCCCGACCTCAGCTGGGCGCAGCAGGTGGTTCCAGTCGACTGAGGCCCGTTGCCGCTCAGGATCGGCTCCGAGACGCGCTGGATGGAACTACAGCGCCCGAGACCGCCGCGGCTACTCACGGGCCTCGTCCCTCGGGGCGCGATGGCGCTCGGCGATTGGGCGATGGGACCATTCACTGAGAACCGTTGCTACGCTGCAGACGGTGTGGCGCAAGGACCTGTAGCGAATGCCCATCTGGTCCTGGCCCTGGTTACGGCCCCCTTCTCGATGCGTCGGGTCCTCTACGGCCCGCAGCCGGGAGAAGCTGATGGCCGTTGCAGCTGGCAGGCGAGCCGAAAGGCCAGTTGACGCATTGATGGGATGGGCGACCTTCAGTCTGCTCGGCCGAGGGGAGCGTCCTACACGCGTCACTCGCGCACCCTCCCCGGAACAGATAGACTGAGCGCCTCCGAGGAGAAGCCGATGCGGATCGTCATTCTTTCCACCATGCTGACCGATCGACGCGGTGTCGGAGAATGGGGCTTCTCGGCGCTCATCGAAGTGGACGGTCGCCACCTGCTCTTCGACACGGGCGGCAGGCCCGACACCGTGCTCGGCAACGCGGAAGCGCTCGGGCTCGACCTGGCCTCGGTCGAAGAGGTCATTCTTTCGCACGGCCACTGGGACCATACGGGCGGCCTTGTCGCGCTGCGCGCTCGCCTGCGCGAGCGGAACCCAGGCGCGCTATCTCGTGCGCATGTGGGCCCGGGCTTCTTCGTCCAGCGCACGAGGAACGGCAAGCCGTTCAGCCTCTCCGAAGCCGCTCGCGCCGAGTATGAGGCACTCGGCGGGACCTTCGTCGAGCACCGTCTTCCAACGGAGCTCTGGCCTGGCGTCTGGCTCACCGGTGTCATTCCACGACTTCTTCCTGAACACAATCTACCGAAGGACGTGGTTGCGCTCACCCCGCAGGGCCCGTCCCCGGACGAGGTCCCGGAGGATCTCTCCGTCGTGCTCGACGGGCCTGAGGGGCTGGTGGTGGTGACCGGCTGTGGCCACGCGGGGATCGTAAACACCCTCGAGGCCGCGTCCGCGATGGTTCACCACCGGAACGTCAGTGCGGTGGTGGGTGGACTGCATCTCTACGAACTCGACGACGAACAGCTGGCCTGGACCGGTTCCCACTTGAGGCGCCTCGGAGTGGCGAACGTTCTCGGGACCCATTGCACCGGCATCGAGGCGGTCTTCCAACTCCGGGCGAGCTCCGGACTCGATCGTCGCACTTGCGTGGTGGGTGCCGTGGGCTCGTCGTACGAGGTCGGCAAGCCCATCGATCCAGGGAGCCTGGCGCGATGACGGGACGCGAGGTCCCCGGGCAGTCGAGGCCGAGCAGCCAGAGCGGGTGCCGCTTGGCACAGGCGACCCGCCCACCTGCAGGTCCTTCCGCTTCCCCAAAGCCGTACCAGCCTTCGAGCGAGCGCGAGGTGTCGCTCCGTACCGCCACCACCTCTTTGAGCGGTCGCTGCGGCCAGGCGACGCCTGCGACGTTGGCTGCCGGGGATGAATTCCTATAGGCCCACGGTTTCGACGTAGCGGAACCAGACCAGATCGTCGAGCTCGCCGCGCCCGGTCGGTCGGTTCCAGGCCGGAGGCGTTTGCCGCCAACGTACCTCAAGTTCTTCCGCGCGCGAGCGGGCTTCCTCGAGGTAGCGCGTCCGGTCGCGAACGAGCTCGTCTTCATCGAGAGTTGGCTCGGAGGCCGCAGCCGAGTCGCCACTCCGCCAGAGCTCGGCGAGCTCGGCTAAGAGGGACGAACGGACAGGCGGCGTGCTTCCCGGCCAGCGCCAGGAGGCGTCCCGCCAGGAGAACTCGTAGAGGGGCACGAAAGCCCTCCCGATGTCGGCGACGGTCTCCACCGCGGTCAGCAGGAACTCGACGTCGGCCCGCGAAGCGTAGTAGGGCACCGAGAATCGTACCCACCCGGGCTTCACGCCCAGGACACCCTCCTGGATGAGCCGCCGGTACCGACGCGACGTTCGGTCGTCGATTCCCAGCAGACGATGACCGTACGGCCCGGCGCAGGAGCACCCGGCGCGAGTCTGGATACCGAAGAGATGATCGAGGAGCACCGAGACGAACTCGTGATGCAGACCCTCGACGTTGAAGGACACGATGGGGAGTCGGCTGCCCGAGGTCGGACCCAGCAGTCGCAGTCGCGGATGGGCGCGGAGCCGCCGCACCACCTGCTCCCCGAGAGCCACCTCGTGAGCGAGCAGGCGCTCGGGCCCCGCGAGTTCTTTCACCGCCATGGCGCAGCCGGCTCGTACGTCTCCCAGGATGTTCGGCGTGCCGCCCTCCTCCCGGTCCGTGAGCCGCAACACGTAGTCGACGTTGAGCCCGGCGGTCGCCGGACCGGAGCCACCGTCGTGGTCGCGGTCGGCCACCCCGGCGCGGCCATGGCGGTCGGCCGAGCCGGGCCCCACGTAGTCCACCGTCCCGCCGCCCGGGCGCTCGGGCACGCGCGACCGGAAGAGGCTCCGGTTGGCCACCAGGATCCCGGAGGCTCCAGGTCCGCCCATGAACTTGTGGGTGGAGAGGAAGAGGGCGTCGACGCGCGCGGCCTCGTCGCCTGGATGCATATCGATCGGAACGTAAGGGCCCGCGGCCGCATAGTCGATGCACGCCAGCGCACCCTCACCGTGAAGGACGCGACAGACGGCGCGGATGTCGGTGATGACGCCGGTCACGTTGGAGGCCGCCGAGATGGCGCCGATGCACAGCGGCCGTTCCCGGTAGGCGTGGGCCTTCTGGCGCAGGTCGTCGAGGTCGATGGTCCCGTCGGCGGAGAGCTCGACCTCGACCAAATCCGCGATGGACTCGAGCCATGGCAGTTCGTTGGAGTGATGTTCGTAGGGGCCGGCCAGCACGACGGGCCGCCGTTCGGGCGGGATGGTGCTCGCGAGGTGATACTCGCGCTCAAGAGGTTCCGGGATGCGGAGGCCCAGCAGCCCGACCAGTTTGTTCACGGCGGCCGTCGCACCGCTTCCCACGAAGAGCACCACGTCGTCCGGCCCGGCCCCCACGGCGTTGGCCACCATCCCGCGGGCTGCCTCCCGCAAAGCGGTGGTAGCGCGCCCCGTAGTGGACCACCCGCTGTGGACGTTGGCGTAGAGCGGAAGGGCCCGGGCCATGCGCGACTCTACGAACGCCAGGGCGCGCCCCGACGCCGTGAGATCGGCGTAGAGGACCCGCCGCCGGCCGAAGGGGGACTCCACCTCGGCCGATCGGCCGACCTCCGAGCGCCGGATCCAGTCCGAAACCTCCTGGAAGGTTGGCATGCGTGGATTGAACGCTCCTCGCCGCGAGATCACAAGCCGCTGCCGCAAACGACGCGTCGGACAGTAGCCCCGGGGACCAAGCCGCGTCATGGCGGTGAAGCGCCGATGTGGCGCACCACCGAAGGCCTGGCATCGTACGCCTGGCCGTGGCGGGACGCCCGGAGACCCCTCCGGGCTCTTCAGAGAACGCAGCCTCGAGAAGCCGTGTGTTAAGGCGATGCGACGTCGATCGAGAAACGGGCGGCCGGCGGAAGGTGCGGTCCCTCGGAGGCGGGCGTGCCGCCTCCGAGGGCCCCCCGCAGGTCAGAGCGATGAGGACGCCAAGTGCTGTCGGCGAGGCGAGACCCCGGCGCTCAGAACCGGTAGGCCAGAGCCGCGTCGAACGCCACCTGCGACATCTTGGTCTCGTAGGACGCGATGTACTGCTGCTGGGGGTTCGACCCGCTGAGCGTCGCCTGGGGTACGTACATGAAGGCGAGGTTGAGGCCGAAGTGATCGGTCAGGTCGAGACCCACGCCACCGGTGATATGGTGCTCCGCGATGGCGGGGAAGGCGATGTTCTCGAAAGCGCGGCTCGAGTCAAGCGGATCCTTCCCGTAGTTGTACCCGACGCGCAGGGCCACCTGCTTGGTGGCCCGGTACTGCGCGCCGATCTTGAACACCCACTGATCACTCCAGTTGAGGTTCCAGGGCATGGCGCCCGTCTTGGTGATGTCGGAGCTGTACAAGGGCTCGTTCTGGCCGTTCGATTCGGACCACCGGATGAGCTGCACGTCCACGGCGATGATCAATGGCTCTATGGGGGTCACGGCCACCCCCAGGGTAGCGTTCGAGGGTTGGTTGAAGGTGATGGTGTCGACCCCGGCTGGCAGAATCACCGGCTGCCCGTTCTGATCGACGGCCGGCTGGCCCGTCTGCGGGTTGAGGGGCTGATGCGCTGGCACGTTGAACTTGAAGTCCTGGAACCAGCTCTTCGTCTCGTAGGCGGCCCCGAGGACGACCGCGGGTATGACCCGCACCTGCACGCCGAAGGTCGCGCCCGCCCCGAAGGCGGAAGACGCGTTGTGCGAGACCTGCAGCAGCCCCTCGGCGGCGTTGTAGCCCATCTCCGCGTACATGACGTTGAGGGTGGCCCCGAACGAGAACATGTCGTTCAAGCGGTAGGCGAGGCCGGGGGCGAAGCGCATCTGGGAATACGACGAGTAGGTGACCCCGCCGTACAGGTTCTGGGCGTAATCCACGCCCATCCCGGCGATGCCGTAAGCACCGATGCCGAAGGAAAGCCGATCGTCGATGGGCAGGATGAGCCCGAACGCCGGCACCGGCGAGGCCCCGCGCTGCGAGTCGAACTGTTTCACCGAGGCGACCGCCATGCCAGGCTGAGGCAGGCCGGGGATCTCCTGCGCCTGGTAGGAAACGGTGGGCTTGAAGAACGACGCCCCAAAGTCGAGGCGGCGCCCCAACTCGCTCATGCCGGCCGGGTTGGTGATGACGCTGGCCGCATCGAGGGGTAGGGCGGCGCTCGCCCCACCCATGGCGACCTGGGTCGCACCGAAGCCGATCATCCGCATGCCGTTGGTGGCGTAAGCCGGTGAAGCCACGGCGACAACCAGGGCAGCGACCAGAACCGCGAGCTTGCGCATGGAGCCTCCGAGCAGTGGAGCAGCGGTGAGTCGGGCGACTGCAAGCGTAGGACAAATTGCCACACCCTCAGTTGCGCCCATCTCTCGAACGGGGCATGCATGCGTATGGCGTGCCTATTGCTGGGAGTTACCTGGAATCGCGAGGTTATGGCTGCTTGCGCGGTGGGCTGCGCCAGATCGTTTCATTCGCAGAGACAACTTGTTTCAACATGAAATGGAATGTGTCAGAGTCCTGTGGCATGCCGGAGCCCGCCGAAGCCACCATCGATCGCGAGCTCGCCTTTGCGGCGGTCAATGTCGCGTTTGGCTCGCTCGGCCGCGTTTGCATGGCCCTAGATGATGAATTCAGGGTCTGTCACGTCTCCGAGCGCATCGATGCCTTGCTCGGGTCAGGTTCGGCGTCCCGCATCCTCGGCCAGCCCGTGGAATCCTTGCTCGGCTCGGACCTCTTCGGCGCCGACGGGGTCCTGAGGGAGGCCCTGCTCCAAGGCGAGAAGCGTGAAGGCTGGCGCGCCTACCTGCGCGGCGAGGGCGGCCGCACCCAGTTGCTCTCGGTGACGGCCGCGAAGCTGCAGCACGATCCGCTTGGGGTCTGTGATCCCTCGGCCAGCTACATCCTCGTGCTGCGCCCCGCCGAGGAGGACCCCGTCGACGTCAGAGGGCCTACCGCTGGCTTCGGCATGGTCTGCCGATCGCAAGCCATGACGCGCGTCTTCCGGCTCGTCGAGAGCCTGCAGCACAGCGAGTCGAGCGTGCTCATCACGGGGGAGAGCGGTACGGGGAAGGAGGTCGTCGCCAGGATCATCCACGCGCACTCGCCGCGCCGTGCGGGACCATTCGTCGCGCTGAACGTCGCCGCGTTGCCGGGCGAGCTGCTCGAGAGCGAGCTCTTCGGACACGTCCGCGGAGCCTTCACAGGGGCCTACCGGGACCGCGTCGGCCGGTTCGAGTCCGCCACCAGCGGAACCTTGTTCCTCGATGAGGTCGGCGACCTCCCGCTGCACCTCCAGGTGAAGTTACTCAGGGTGCTGCAGGAACACCGGTACGAGCGGGTCGGCGACGACGAGTCGCGGGAGACAGGCGCCCGCATCCTCGCGGCGACCCACCGCGATCTGGCAAGGGCCGTCGCGGAAGGTTCCTTTCGCGAGGATCTCTACTACCGGCTACGCGTGTTCCCCATCGAGCTTCCGCCGTTGCGGGCCCGGCGCGAGGACATCGAGCCCCTCGCGCGCTTCTTGCTCTCCCGCCTCGGCGCCCGGACCGGCCGTGCCCTCCGCTTCTCACCGGACGTGCTGCGCGCCCTTCTCTCCTATCCCTGGCCCGGCAACGTGCGCGAACTCGAGAACGCCCTCGAGTACGCCGCGACCGTGTGCAAGGGGCAAACGCTTCAGCCCGAGGACCTGCCACCCGAAGTGCTCACCAACGCGCCGGTACGGACTCTCGGAAGCGCTTCGCCACCTCCCGTATCAGTGGCCGACGAACGTTCTCGACTCGCGGCGGCACTCGAGGCGAACTTCTGGAACCGCTCCAAGGCGGCCAAGGCACTCGCCATGAGCCGCAGCACGCTCTGGCGCAAGATGTGCGCACTGGGGCTCGTTCCACCCCGTTCGACCCCGACCAACTGACCCCACGTGAGGGCCGCAGCGAACGCGCGCGGGACTCACCCTGCCAGAGCCCGCCGAGGAGGCTCCCGATCCTGCTGGCCCGGGAAGCGAGATGGCCGGCTCACTCTTGCCGTGACAACCATTGCACCCACCGCTCGGCGCGAGGGACACCATCGGGACTACCTGGCCTCCCGCGCGGAGCTCGACGGGGGCCGGGAACTCCACCGTGGCCGTCGAGAAGAAGTTGCCCGCTTCATTCGTGGAGAGGGTCAGGCCGCCCACCGCGACGGTCACGCCCTGCGCGCCCTTGCCGAGGAAGTCGAGCACGGTGCCAGACACGCTGAAGGCGTGGCAGGTCGAGCAATCCTGCCCGGCGGCCATGAGCCCCGCCGTACCGTCCGCTGCCCCCGAACCGCCACCGCAGCCCGCAAGGCCGGCAAGAACCAGGCTCGCTATCACGGCGAGATGGCCACGGGCCCGGTGACTCCTCACCGCAGCCCCGAATGGAAGGTCAGCCAGGCCCTGGCGCGCGCCGCCGGTCATTCGACCTGTACCCGACTGGCCTCGTCGCTCCAGGAGGAGGCCGCCCGACCTTCTCGCGAAGGGAACGCACACCGGCGGCTCAGGCACACAGCGAAACGGTGCAGCTAGCAGCGGCCAGGGCTCCGAGCAGCCGGTCGGCCCTCGACCGAGAAACACGGGTCCGGTCGTCGACGGCGGTCAGGGGAGGACGGCGGCCCCGGCGATGGTCAGGAAGACGCGATCGATGGCTCTGCGGGGGCACACTGCCTGTGAGCCACGAGCGCCTCGGGGGATTCGGCCTCACCGCCGGGCCTCATGAGAAACCCTGCAACTACGCAGCTCCTTCCTCCGCAGTCGAACGAGCCTCCACCCAGCTGGCGCGTGCGAGAAGGCCTTCCGGCGGCCCGGAGCGCGCGCCGATGCCCTCGCCAAGTTAGGGATCGGTGAGAGTAGGACGATGATCCCCGCGGCTGCCGCGAGAAGCGTCATCATCATCATCGTGAGAGCCCGCATCCTGTTGAAGGGTTCATGGCCCGCTCCCGTAAGCCTCGTGGTCCCGAGCAGGCCGGCTCGGCGCGGTGCTCTCGTCTTCGCCTTGGAGCCCGTCCTGGACTCGGCGCAGACTTACGGCCAATTCGGGCGAGACGATCACGGTACGCGCGAAGCGCTAGTTGTGGGCGCACCAAGGGTACCGTCCGACCCCGCAGGCCGGGGCGGGGGGCTCAGCGCTGGCTCCACCAATTCCTCTGCCGGCGACCGCAGCTTCGCCGGCCCCGGCCACCTGCTGTAACCGCCAGATCCGGTCACGCGGGGGGGGCTGTCAGTTCTGGGTGGCGAGTTCGTCTCTGCGATAGGACGAGCGAGACAGACCTCGCTCGGCCCGCAACCACCAAACCCACTCGGGTTTCTAAAAAAGGAGCAAGGCATGAATCGCAAGCACCAGAAGTCCCTTTCCACGATGAGCGAGCCGAACGTCGAGCGGACCTCCAAGAAGACCCTCACGGTCGAGGACCTGGCCAGCGTAATGGGCGGGGCGACCAAGGGCGGCGAGGAAGGCACCGTCAAGTACGGCGGCGAGACCAAGTACAGCCAGCGCGAATCGCGCTACCCGGCGGTCGTCGGCATCGAGCTGGCTGACGTCTCGATTCTGTAGTTCAGCCTGAAGCCGCGATGGGGACTTCCGCCATGCGACCATCGACAGACGCCGCCTCGTCTTCTTGGACGGTCCCTGTCCCCGTCAGACGCTCCCGATTTGCGGCGATGGACCCGGTCCACGACGCCTACAACGTCGAGACTGACCTCGCCGCGATCGGGGCGTTCTCGCTCGATCCCGATCGGGTCATCCCCGATCTCCTGTATGCCGATCTGCAGACGCTGCCGCGCTGGAACGGATGGCGCCGCCTAGGATCCGGTCGCGCCGGAATCCTCGGCGACGCGTACCTCAAAGGCGTTGGCCGCACCTCGCTGGCCGCGAACTGGTCTGACCCCGAGGATCGCTACCACAACAGCGGCCACATGCTCCCCTCCGCCGCTGTCCGCGAATACCTCTCGAGCCGCGCCCTCGAGGAGATGGGCCTCGGCGCGACCCTCTGCCCGTGCACGGGTCTCTTGGCCGCGCCGCTCGACCGGCCCGCTGACCGCTTCCTGGATGCGATGATTCCCGAATCGGCCGGGCGGTTCGCATCCATCGATCGCCACCTGCAGGCTATTACCGTCAAGCCCGCCGACTTCGCCCGCCTGTCGAACTTCACCTGGGGTCTCGACCACCTCGATATGCCGAGCGATCTGGCCAGCCTGCTCTTTCGCATGCACACCTTCCTCTCACCTCCCGATCGCCGCCCCCGCCTGGCGTCCGCGACATCTCCCGAAGCCCTCGCCGCAACGCTCGCGGCAGCCGTCGAGCGCGGTATCGCCAACTTCGGGCACTACCTACGCGCCGGCGTGTTCTGGGGGTCGCTCAGCAACAACGTCACCGCCGATGGTCGCTTCCTGGACCTGGAGGTGCCGATGGTGTTGCTGCGCCCGTTCCTCGGGATCTTCGTCGAAGGACCGCGGCTCGGGTTTGGCCTAAACTGGATCGGTCTCGAGGTCTATCTTTACGTGCTGGAGCTGCGCGGCTTCTGTGCCTTGCTGCGCGAGCGCTTCGCCTTCCTGGCCCGGCACATTCTCACCCGCGGCGTAGCGCGCGATTTCGTCGACGAGCTGCTCCGTGCGCTCGACCAGCACCTGCCGCCGGAGCATCTCCTGTGGTCGGGCGCGCGCCTGGTCGACGCCGCCACCGCTTCCATCGCCGACGCGTTGGGCCTCGATCGCGCTCGTACCACCAGCGTGCGAACCATCGCTGAACGGCAATACCAAGCTGTCTTCGAGGGCGCCGACCCGGACTGGTCCGACCTAGACATGCGGCGTCTCGAGCTCGACCTGGCGCCGTCCGAGCCGGGCCACGCGCGCTGGTGCGCCTATCCTCATTTCCTCGAGGGCGTTTGCAACGACCGGCTCCAGGCGGGCGCGCTCTTCAACGATCGACTGCGATGGATCGAGGCCAGCCGCGACATCGACGAGCTGTTCGAGCGAGTCCGGACGACGACTGACGAACTACGTGGGGCGCTGGCCACTGCGCGTGCAGCCGCCGGAGGCGCGTCATGACCGCGTTTGGCTCGCTGCATCCCGAGTCGCTCCTGCGGCTGTCGTTGGTCTAAAATGTTCACAGATGGTCGCGTGGCCAAGCAAGCGCGTGCGATGGATCGCCGCTGGACCTACGAACGGGCCATCCCGGTCTCGGTGGCGGGCTTTGACCCGTGCACCGACGCCGTCTACTACGCGCCACCAGCTCGGCCTTGGCACGCTGGCTACGCAATCCGGCCGGCTCGGCCCGGGACTACAATGAAGACGACCTCTTGGTGCACGAGGTGTTCTTCGCCGTGCACGACTACCTGCACGTCTGGACCGCACAGCCGTTGCGAGAGCTGGTCCCCGAGCAGCGCCTAGGCCGTTCACCGCTCGCAGAGCGGGATCACGAAGGATTGGCCTTCTTGCAGCTCGTGACCGAGGCTGCGGCCACCGTGGGCCTCGACTACTGGTGCCTGTCCACCTTCGACATCAACGACGTGGTACCGATCGGTACCACCCACCACCTGCTGGCCACCCAGTACTGCGAGCGCGACCTCG
>Ga0335081_10021337_pt1 | contig 10488 bp, 11 predicted proteins | sample Lox_Sample_35_FD_206713 | JGI IMG/M metagenome (GOLD analysis project Ga0335081, IMG submission 206713) | Soil microbial communities from Loxahatchee National Wildlife Refuge, Florida, United States - Lox_Sample_3.5 | ecosystem: Environmental > Terrestrial > Soil > Wetlands | place: USA...
GGCAGCCGCACCGATCGGCGTGTCCACGGAATTGGCCGGCTGCCATGTTTCACGTGAAACGTCGTCCGCCCGCGCGGCAGGCATCTCGGTCGGGCTCATCGTTGCCTCCTGCTCGCCGCTCGGCGTCGGACTTGTGCCCGCGCCGGTGGGCGTGCTGTCCGTCGCGCGACGACCACCCTGGCCGGCGGATCCAAATAGTCCACGCCACATCTGATCACCCTGACACCGTCCGCGCCCAATGACGCCATCACACGCCGTTGTCGTTCCACTTCCTCGGAAGCCCGCTCCCCTTTTATCGCCAACAGCCGACCTCCCGGCCGAATCAGTGGCAGGCACCACTGCGTCAGCTTGTCCAGCGATGCGACTGCCCGCGACACGGCGACGTCCACCTCCCCCACCGCGTCGCGTACTTGCGCGTCCTCCGCACGGCCGCGCACCACCGCGACGTCGAGGCCGAGGACACCCACAGCCTCGCGAAGGAATTCGCTGCGCCGCAACATCGGCTCGATCAGCGTGACACCGAGATCCGGTCGCGCCAGGGCCAACGGCACGCCGGGCAATCCCGCTCCACTACCGACGTCGACTACGCGCTCATCCACAGCGATCAGTTCTCCGACGGCCGCGCTATTGAGGAGGTGCCGCTCCCAGAGCCGGTCCACCTCCCGCGGACCGAGAAGGCCCCGCTCGACGCCCACGTCCGCGAGCAATTCCGCGTAGCGCCGCGCCACCTCCAGCCGGTCGCCGAAGACACGGTGCGCCGCCGGTGGCGCTTCGGCCGCGACATGTTTCACGTGAAACATCCTCCTCCGCTTCCAACGCGGATGGCGGCATCGAACTACACGCGTGTAACTCTCAGTCGAGCAACACGACGACCCGGCGCGACGGCTCCACACCCTCGCTTTCGCTGCGGACGCCGTGCACCGCCGCCACCGCGTCGTGGACGATCTTTCGTTCGAACGGGGTCATCGGCGCGAGTTGCTCACGCTCACCGGTTTCCAGAACCCGCCGGGCGACCTTGTCACCGAGCGCGGCCAGTTCCTCCCGCCGACGCCGCCGCCAACTGGCGATGTCGAGCATCAGCCTGCTCCGCTCCCCCGTCTTCTGATGAACCGCGAGCCGCGTCAGTTCCTGAAGCGCATCGAGAACTTCGCCGTGCCGGCCGACCAACTTGATCAGATCTTCGCCGCCGTCGATGCTCACAACGGCGCGGTTGCCCTCGACGTCCAGATCGATATCCCCATCGAAGTCCAGCAGGTCCAAGAGTTCTTCAAGGTAGTCGCCCGCGATCTCGCCCTCGGCTACCAGGCGCTCCTCCAGATCGTCGGCCTTGCCCGCCACTTCCATGTCCGCGGCGTCCTGTGCCCGTTCGGTCGTTTCGGCGTCGGTCATCCGTGCCCTCTCCCTTTTCGGCCGGTGGTTCGGCCTAGCGTTTGCGCTTTTTCGGCCGCGCTCCCGGGCGCGGCGCCCTGCTGCTCGAACCGTTTGGACGCGCTCCCGGATTCGGCTTCGTCGCTTTCGTCTCCTGCCCGCCCGCATCGTCTGACGCCGGCCGAGCGCTCTGGTCCGCGCCGTCGGTGGGTTGACCCGCGGTGCCATTCGGGGAGCCCGATGCGGCCTTGCGTGGTGGCCGCGCCGGCTTGGCGCCCGGCGACGGTGCGTTAGCGGCTCGCCGCTCAATGGCTTCCAGCCGCTTGGCTTCGTCCTCCTTGGCAATCATCCCGAACACGTAGTGCTGTTGGCCGAACGTCCAAATGTTGTTGGAGAACCAGTACAGGATGATCGCCAGCGGCAGGAACGGACCGCCGACCACCACGCCCAATGGAAAGACGTACAGCGCGAGCTTGTTCATCATCGCCGTCTGCGGGTTCGCGGCCGCCTCAGGGCTCTGTCGTGCCACGGAGGCGCGGCTGTTGAAGTACGTCGCGATGCCGGCCAAGATCATCACCGGTACCCCGACAGCAATCACCGCTCCACGATCGAAGTGGGTGAAGGCGTCCAGACCAGTCCGCTGCGCCATATACGCGCCAATCGGCGCACCGAACAGGTTCGCGTCCAGGAAGTGTGCCACGTCGGTGGGGCTGAACACGTAGTTCCCCGTCGCCCGGTTCTGCGCTACCGACAGGTGCGGCTGACCAAACCCACCCGTCGTTCGGTTGAACGAACGCAGAACATGGTAGAGGCCGATGAACACCGGGATCTGCGCGAGCATCGGCAGACATCCCAGGACCGGGTTGAACCCATGCTCCCGTTGCAACTTCTGCATCTCCAGCGCCATCCGCTGACGGTCCTTGCCGTACTTCTTCTGGAGTGCCTTGATCTGGGGCTGCAATTCCTGCATCTGGCGCGTGGTGCGAATCTGCCGTACGAACGGCTTGTAAAGGATCGCTCGCAGCGTGAACACCAGAAACATCACCGCCAGTGCCCAGGCGAAAAAGTTCGACGGCCCCAGGAAGAACGCGAAAAGCCGGTACCAGAGCCACATGATCGCCGACACCGGGTAGTAGATGATGTCGAGGCTCAACCAATTAAACACAGGGCGTGCTCTCCCCTCACTGCGCTGGGGTACCCCAGACATCGTCGGCGGCGAACGAGCGGACCGAGGATTTGCGCTCGGGTATCGGGTCCCATCCTCCCCCATGCCATGGACCGCACTTCAACAGCCGAAGCGCCGCAAGCCAGCCACCGCGGAACAATCCGTACTCGGCCAGCGCATCCACCGCGTACCGGCTGCACGTCGGCGTGAACCGACATGTCGGCAGCCGTAACGGTGACACGCAGGTCCGGTAGAGCTCGATGAGAAAAATCACCGCCCGCACCGGCGCCTGCCGGATCTGCCGGATCGCTTTCTCCGCGCCCGGTCTCATCGCCATCCTTGCGGCAGTAACCGGACCCGGATCAGACCGTCTCGAAGCTGTTGCTCCAGGCGCGCAGAGATCGCGTGGCGGCTACTCGGCAGCGCGCGGATCACCACGCGGTCCGCTGGACCCAACTCATCGACGACAGCGCGGGCGACGTGACGCAGTCGCCTGGCCACCCGGTGTCGCTCCACCGCCGACCCCACTGACTTCGATACCACCAAACCAATCCTCGGCCCATATGCCCCGTTATCGCCGTCGGCCCGCCGTGCATGCACGACGATGTCGGGTTCCACCGCCCGCAACCCGTGTTTAACCGTTGCGCCGAACTCCGTCGATCGCCTCATCCGGTTCCGAGCCGGAAGCACGTAACTGCCCGCGCCGCTGTCAGGCGGTCAGCGACCGACGTCCCTTGCGACGCCGGTTCGACACGATCGCGCGGCCGGCCCGTGTGCGCATCCGAAGCCGGAACCCATGCACTCGCGCCCGCCGCCGATTGTTGGGCTGAAAGGTGCGCTTGCCCTTGGCCACGGCAAATCTCTCCTCGTCCTGGCGCCCGCAGGCCCCCGCACCGTCCGCTCGGTCGTCCGATTGGACGCGGTGGCCGTTGGTAAGCTCTTCGTCTCGATTGCTGACCGGCGCGTACCCCGAGACCTTTCCCGGTTCGCTGCCGTATCGCCGACTTTCGGGCGACTGTTCGAGGGTACTGACCCGCTTTCGCGCGGTCAAACCTCGCTCCACCAACTGTCCGACGTTCACTGCCGTCACAGCCGTCACGTGCCAACAAAGTCTCGTCAAGAACCCGCCGTCAATGTTGCCGAACGGTTGGCCCGCGACGCCGAAAACTGTTAGCTTCGGCCAATGCCGTTTCAAATCGGAACGGCCGCGGACAACAAAGCAAGGGTGCTTGGTCGACACCTGAACCAGCCGGACGCCACGGCTGTCAGAAGCCCGATCACCCGCCCGAGCCGGGCGACGAATGACGGTGACGGTTGTCCTGTCCACACCTGTGGATAACTATGTGGACAGCCGGTCATTGGGCTATTCGTCGACATTGCGCCGACGACAAGGGGGTACTCGTCGTTGACAGACGAGCCCGATTCGCCCTTCGCGGAGGTTTGGAGCACAGTGGTCGCCGAACTCAACGGCGACGACGACCAATTCGCCTCCAGCACCAACGGTGACTATTCGGCGCCGCACCTCACTCCCCAGCAACGTGCCTGGTTGACGCTGGTCAAACCGTTGACGATCGCCGAAGGGTTCGCACTGCTTTCGGTTCCGAGCAGCTTCGTTCAAAACGAAATCGAACGCGGACATCTCCGCACACACATCATCGACGCGCTCAGCCGCCAGCTCGGTCACCGCGTCGAACTCGCGGTCCGCATCGCACCCCCGGACCAAAACGACACCGAATCAGCCGGACCGTTACCAGCCAACTACGACGGCGACAACGAAGAGATCGACGAGGACAGCGAAGCGTTGGCCAGCGCCCACGAAACGTGGCCGGCGTATTTCATCGACAAACCTCAAAATGGCGACATAAGCCCGTCCGAAGGCATCAGCCTCAACAAGCGCTACACGTTCGACACATTCGTCATCGGTGCCTCCAACAGGTTCGCTCACGCCGCCGCACTCGCGATTGCTGAGGCGCCAGCGCGGGCTTACAACCCGCTCTTCATCTGGGGCGAGTCCGGCCTCGGGAAAACGCACCTGCTGCACGCGGCCGGGAACTACACCCACCGACTCTTCCCCGGCATGCGGGTGAAGTACGTCTCGACCGAAGAGTTCACCAACGACTTCATCAACTCACTGCGCGACGATCGCAAGGTCGCATTCAAACGAAGCTACCGCGACACTGATGTGCTGCTGGTCGACGACATCCAATTCATCGAGGGCAAGGAAGGTATCCAGGAAGAGTTCTTCCACACCTTCAACACTTTGCATAACGCCAACAAACAAATTGTGATCTCGTCCGACCGCCCGCCCAAACAGCTGGCCACTCTCGAGGACCGGCTGCGCACCCGATTCGAGTGGGGCTTGATCACCGACGTCCAGCCACCGGAACTCGAAACCCGCATCGCCATCCTCCGTAAAAAAGCGCAGGTGGAACGGCTCAACGTCCCCGACGAGGTACTCGAGCTGATTGCCAGCGCGATCGAACGCAACATCCGAGAGCTCGAGGGTGCGCTCATCCGAGTCACCGCGTTCGCATCGCTCAACAAGACCCCGATCGACCGCACATTGGCAGAAATCGTGCTGCGCGACCTCATCTCCGACGTCGGCACGATGCAGATCAGCACCGCCACGATCATGGCGGCCACCGCAGAGTACTTCGGTACCACGGTCGACGAACTCCGCGGCCCCGGCAAGACCCGTGCGCTAGCGCAGTCACGCCAGATTGCGATGTACCTCTGCCGAGAACTCACCGACCTGTCGCTGCCGAAGATCGGTCAGGCATTCGGCCGAGATCACACGACGGTGATGTACGCGCAGAAGAAAATCCTCAACGAGATGGCACACCGCCGCGAGGTCTTCGACCACGTCAAGGAACTCACCACACGCATCCGGCAGCGTTCCAAGCGCTGAATAGTTTGAGATTGACTTTCGGCTCGCCTGTGCACAGCCTTGTGCACAACCACCGGATCGGTCTGAGCCGGGATCAGCGTCCGGGTGGACAAACACCAGCAATGCACAGGCACTCCCCCACACCATCCCGCCCTCGCACCGCGATGCGCACAGCCCCCACGCCCCTTCATCAGCACTCATGACAGCCTGTGCACAACGTGCACAGCCCCTACTACTACTGCTTGGATATCTCCGGACTCATCGGTTAGAAGAAGGGCCCTGGGGAACGCGTGATCCACACCGGCGCGCGGCCTCCTTCGGCGTCCTCTTGTCGGCCCGACCGATTAGCTTTGATCGGAGCGCCAAAAGCCCTACGGTGGTGCTTCGAGGGCAAGCGCCCGCAAGAAGAAGAAGAGACATTGACGTGGCGACGACGACGATAGGTTTGACCGATCTGAAGTTCCGGCTGGTCCGCGAGGACTTCGCTGACGCCGTGGCCTGGGTGGCACGCAACCTCCCGACGCGGCCGACGGTGCCAGTACTCGGCGGGGTACTGCTAGCCGGCACCGATTCGGGGCTGACGATTTCGGGATTTGACTACGAAGTATCCGCAGAAGTGACCGTTCCGGCCGAAATCGCCTCTCCAGGAAAGGTTTTGGTATCTGGTCGGCTCCTCTCCGACATCACCAGGGCGTTGCCGCCCAAACCGGTGGACGTCAGCGTCGAGGGCACCAGGGTGTCGTTGACCTGTGGGAGCGCCCGGTTCTCACTGCCGACGATGGCCGTCGAGGATTACCCGGCGTTGCCCGCGTTGCCTGACGAGACCGGTGTGATCTCGGCCGACGTGTTCGCCGAAGCGATCGGCCAGGTCGCGGTTGCGGCGGGGCGCGACGACACGTTGCCGATGCTGACCGGCATTCGCGTTGAAATCTCCGGTGATACGGTGGTTTTGGCCGCGACCGATCGCTTCCGACTGGCTGTTCGGGAGTTGACTTGGTCCACCGAATCGGACCACACCGAAGCCGCGGTTCTGGTGCCGGCGAAGACGCTGGCAGAAGCGGCAAAAGCCGGTGTGGGCGGTGGCGATGTGCATCTGGCCCTCGGTGCGGGCCGTGCGGTCGGCAAGGAGGGGCTGCTGGGCATTCGCAGCGAGGGCAAGCGGAGTACGACGCGGTTGCTCGACGCCGAATTCCCGAAGTTTCGCCAGCTGCTGCCAACCGAGCACACCGCAGTGGCCACTGTGGGTATCGCCGAGTTGACAGATGCCATCAAACGGGTCGCTCTGGTTGCCGACCGTGGGGCTCAGGTGCGGATGGAATTCTCGGCCGAGTCGCTGCGGCTCTCGGCCGGCGCCGACGACGTGGGACGTGCGGAGGAAGACCTGTCGGTGGAGTTCGCCGGCGACCCACTGACGATCGCCTTCAATCCCACCTATCTCACCGATGGTCTCGGGTCGTTGCACAGCGAAAAGGTGGGATTCGGCTTTACGACGCCAAGCCGTCCTGCGGTGTTGCGGCCTGCTGGTGACGGCGAGGACCTCGGCGGCTCCGGTTCCGCCATGGCCCCGTTCCCCGCGACACACACCGACTACGTCTATTTGCTGATGCCGGTGCGGCTGCCTGGCTGACCGGTTCTCATCCGGAATCGAGAGGACATCGATGCAGCTGGGGTTGATCGGGCTCGGCAAGATGGGCTTCAACATGCGGCAGCGGTTGCGCGACGGCGGTCATGAGCCGATCGGTTACGACCCACGACCGGAGGTCACCGATGTGCCGTCGCTGGCCGCGCTGGCCGAGGCGCTCACTCCCCCGCGCATTGTCTGGGTCATGGTGCCGTCCGGCCCGGTCACTCATGAAACCATCGCTGCGTTGGCCAATGTCCTCAGCACCGATGATTTGGTCATCGACGGCGGCAACTCGCGGTTCACCGAGGACGGCCCGCATGCCGCGTTATTGGCAGAGAACGGGATCGCGTTTGTCGACGCCGGGGTGTCGGGAGGGATCTGGGGTCTGAGGGAGGGCTACGGTCTGATGGTAGGGGGGAGCGACGTCGACGTGGAACGTGCGATGCCGATCTTCGACACGCTGCGTCCGCCGGGCCCTCGCGAACTCGGGTTCGTGCATGCCGGCCCGGTTGGAGCCGGGCATTACGCCAAGATGGTCCACAACGGCATCGAGTACGGCCTGATGACCGCTTATGCGGAAGGATACGAGCTGCTCGCCGCGGAGGAGCTGATCAACGACCCGCAAGCGGTGATCCAGGCGTGGACGAACGGTACGGTCGTTCGGTCCTGGTTGCAGCAACTGCTGGCCAAGGCGCTGAAGGAAGACCCCGGACTGGCGGGGGTGAGTGGGTACACCGAAGATTCGGGCGAGGGCCGGTGGACGGTTGAAGAGGCCATTCAGCATCGCGTGCCGGTTCCGGTGATCGCGGCGTCGTTGTTCGCGCGGTTCCTGTCGCGCCAGGACGACTCCCCTACGATGAAGGCTGTGTCCGCATTGCGTAACCAGTTTGGTGGTCACGCCGTGAAGCGGGTCTCGCAATCGGGGTAGGCACGTTGTACGTTCGTCACCTCGGGTTGCGTGACTTTCGGTCGTGGGCTCATGTCGACATCGAGCTCGAGCCCGCCCGCACGGTGTTTGTCGCGCCGAACGGCTACGGCAAGACGAATCTTCTTGAGGCATTGTGGTATTCGTCAACGTTGGGTTCCCATCGGGTTGGCACCGACGTTCCCCTGGTGCGGGCCGGCGCGGCTCGAGCGGTGGTTTCGACAATCGTGGTCAACGACGGCAGGGAATTGGCCATCGACCTGGAGATCACCGCGGGCAAGGCCAATAAGGCCCGATTGAACCGGTCGCCGGTGCGGTCGGCCCGGGAAGTGCTCGGGGTGCTGCGAGCCGTCCTGTTCGCCCCCGAGGACCTGGCGTTGATTCGCGGTGAGCCTGGCGAACGCCGCCGGTACCTCGACGAACTGGCGACGCTTCGTCGCCCGACCGTCGCGGCGGTGCGTGCGGACTACGACCGCGTGCTGCGACAACGGACCGCGCTGCTGAAGACGGCGGCGGCCCAACGGGGCCGGACCGGCCGCGGGCTGCTCGACACCTTGGACATCTGGGACGGCCAACTGGCCGCCAAGGGTGCGCGGCTGCTTGCTGCGCGTCTGGAGCTCGTTACCCAGCTTCGGCCCGAAGTGGAGAAGGCCTACCAGCTGCTGGCGGCGTCCTTTCGTGGCATCGACATCGCCTACCGCGCCAGCATCGACATCGACGACGTAGAGACCGATGTTGCATGTCTGGAGGCGGCGCTGCTGGACACCCTCGCCCGGCGTCGAGACGTAGAGCTCGATCGCGGCGTGTGTTTGGCCGGACCACACCGCGACGACCTGGAAATGCGCTTGGGCGATCAACCCCTGAAAGGATTCGCCTCCCACGGTGAGTCGTGGTCCGCGGCCCTCGCATTGAGGCTGGCCGCCTACGAACTGCTGCGGTCGGACGGCACCGACCCGGTGTTGCTGCTCGACGATGTCTTCGCCGAACTAGACTGGGCCCGTCGACGTGCGCTGGCCGATGTGGCCGGAGCGGCGGAGCAGGTTTTGGTAACCGCCGCCGTGGGTGAGGACATCCCACCGGGTTGGTACGCGCGCCGGGTGGCGATCGCGCTTTGCGATGACGACAGTGGACGTGTTTCAACGGTGCAGTCATGACCGACGACGAAGCGATGAGAGATCTGGTCCGCCGCACGCTCGAAGAGGTGCGCGGTACGGCGCTCCGCCAGGGCAGGAACGTCGGGCAGGGCCGCCGCTCCCCCGCCCCACGCCGGGTCGCCGGCGCAGCTCGGCGGCGCACCTGGTCAGGCCCGGGACCCGATGCCCGGGACCCGCAGTTGCTCGGCGCCGCGGCCCGAGATCTGGCGAAGACCCGCGGCTGGTCCTCACGCGTGGCCGAGGGCTCGGTCTTCGGGCAGTGGAACGTGGTGGCCGGTGAGCAGATCGCGGCACACGCCGTGCCCACGGCGCTGCGCGGCGGTGTGTTGAGCATCACCGCGGAGTCAACGGCGTGGGCGACCCAGCTGCGGATGGTCCAAGCGCAACTTCTGGCCAAGATCGCCACGGCGGTCGGCGACGGCGTCGTCACGTCGCTGAAAATCACGGGTCCCGCGGCCCCGTCGTGGCGCAAAGGACCGCTGCACATCGCCGGTCGAGGCCCCCGCGACACGTACGGGTGAACGGCTCCTGGCCGTCGGCTGAGAGGCGCCAGAATGCGCCGAATTGGTTTCGCAGGCGTCAGGACGCGGCGATGACCGAGAAATCTAGCTCACGGCTCAGTTAGGTGTGTGGAAACGCCGCCACAGAATCAGTGCCGTCCGTAATTGCCGGTAGACTGCTAAGGAACACCTGCTCGCGGTGACCTGCCGCTCGCATGCGACCCCCAAGGAGACCTGTCCGACCGTGGCTGCCCAGAAGAAGAAAGCACATGCGGAGTACGGCGCCCAATCCATCACAATTCTGGAGGGTCTGGAGGCCGTCCGCAAACGCCCGGGCATGTATATCGGCTCGACCGGCGAGCGGGGCCTGCACCACCTGATCTGGGAAGTCGTAGACAACGCGGTCGACGAGGCGATGGCCGGGTACGCCACCCGGGTCGACGTCAGGCTGCTGGAAGACGGTGGCGTCGAAGTAACCGACGACGGGCGCGGGATCCCGGTCGCGATGCACGCTTCCGGTATCCCGACTGTCGACGTGGTGATGACCCAGTTGCACGCCGGCGGCAAGTTCGACTCGGTCGCATACGCCGTCTCGGGTGGTCTGCACGGCGTCGGGGTGTCGGTGGTCAACGCCCTGTCGACACGGCTGGAGGTGGAGATCAGCCGCGATGGTTATGAATGGTTTCAGCACTACGACCACTCCGTGCCGGGCACCCTCAAGCAGGGCGAGGCCACCAAAGTGACTGGCACCACGGTGCGGTTCTGGGCTGATCCGACGGTGTTCGAGACCACCGAGTACGACTTTGAAACGGTCGCGCGCCGGCTTCAGGAAATGGCGTTCCTGAACAAGGGCCTGACCATCACG
>Ga0335081_10021339_pt1 | contig 10488 bp, 9 predicted proteins | sample Lox_Sample_35_FD_206713 | JGI IMG/M metagenome (GOLD analysis project Ga0335081, IMG submission 206713) | Soil microbial communities from Loxahatchee National Wildlife Refuge, Florida, United States - Lox_Sample_3.5 | ecosystem: Environmental > Terrestrial > Soil > Wetlands | place: USA: Florida...
ATACGATGAGAATAAGAATAGAGTTGATATTGATTATCGTGTAAAAGGTGAGAAATTCCAGGGGTTTGTCGACAAAGCCATCAGTAAAAGGGTCCAAAACGGATCCAAATATGATGCGCTTGTCCCTGTCAGCGGCGGGAGGGATAGTTCTTACGTGGCATTGGAATTGAGCGAAAAGCTTAAAATATTATGTGTCCATTATGACAATCCGTTTTCCTCGGCCCAGACAAAGGTCAACGTTGATCATTTAATGAAAACGATTAAGTCAGATATTGTTACATTCAGTCATCCAGGCGATAGGCATGCCAGGAGTTTTAAGGCGAACCTAAGGGCATGGCTGAAGAAGCCTGAATTGGCAACCATGGGCCTGATGTGCTTAGCCTGTAAACCCATGTACTTGGAATTTTTTAGGATTGCAAGAAGAAATCGTATCGGATTCATTATCGACGGGTCGAATCCAAACGAGGCAACGACTTTCAAAATAGAAGCTCAGGGAGGTCGCGGTGCCAAAAGTCTTTTTTCGTGGGAAGCGATGAGCCATGTTGGAGGAAAGGCGATAAGTAATTTGCGGTATTCCAGGCCGTGTAACATCATCCCCGCATTTCATACCTTTCTGTCTTTAAATGGTAATACGCCATACTTAAGGTGGAAATATCCAGATATTGTCAAATTAGGGTATTTCTATTTTCATCTTTATCATGAAAAAGAGATCAATGATTGTCTGAGAGGGATCGGATGGGAAAAAGCGAAGGATAACAAATCGCCGTGGCGGTTTGACTGTGAAGTGGATTCCTTGAAGAACTACTTATTTCAAAAGGTGATAGGCGCCAATGAAAAGGATGATCTATTTAGCAAGAATATCCGGTGGGGCTTGATGACCCGAGAGGAAGCCATGACCCGACTTGACGAAGGAGAGGTCAATGTGGAGATTGTAGAGAGAGTTTTGAATAAAGTTCAAATGAGGTTATCTGATCTCAAAGGTATTGCAAAATCTTGAGAGACAAAGGACTGGAGTGAGACATCGACCATGTTAACTTTTATCTTCGGTTTTGTGAAAAGTGTAGCGGTGCCGATTTTATACTTTGGGGGGCTCTTTACATGCTTATTATCCATTTTTAAAAGGGCTGAGTGGGGTCTCTTTTTGATGGTTGCCCTCATCCCACAGCCAAATATATTTTATAAACTGTATAGATTCCCAATGGGAACACATTTTCTAGACTTGTTATTTATCTCTGTTTTAATCGGAATTTTTGTCAATAAAAAGAATTCTGTAATACCTCACAACGGCATCTCTATCGGCTTATTTCTTCTATTGAGTTACATTTCTCTTTGGAGATGCAGTATGAATTTTTCTCTGCCGACGCCCATTACGACGCAAAACCTGTTACTCGTGCAATGGAAAAGCTATGCAGTGATGATTTTTATGTATTATTTGGCTTTAAATAGTTTAAGGAATGAGGATCAACATAAAACTCTGATTGTCATTATGGCTGTGGTAATATTGTTTATATCAATCCGGAGTTATCGAGCTTTTACAATAACCTCCTCTTTTCTTGAAGAAAACAGGATGGTAGGCCCATTCGAGGTGGAAGGGCTGAATTCAAATCATTTTGGTGCCTTTATTGTTTCTTATTGCTCGTTATTTCTTGGTCTCTTGCTATTTGATAGGGATAGATGGCGCAGATTATTATTTTTAGCAACCATTTCACTCGGTCTTTATCCTCTTTTCTTTTCCTACTCGAGGGGAGCCTACGTGGCAGCCATGGGCGTGTTGGTTTTTTTCGGATTAGTGAAGAAAAGAAGTTTACTAATTTTGGCTTTAATTCTTTTTATCAGCTGGCAAACGTTACTTCCTCCAACTGTCGTTGATCGAATCAAGATGACGGAAACGCAGGAAGGACAGCTTGAACATTCAGCAAGTGTTCGACTGGACTTGTGGAGTCATGCAATGGACTTATTTAAAAAGAATCCTATTTTAGGAGTAGGATGGGGAGGGTTTAGATTTACAGTTCCTGAAACATTTGTATATACAGATACTCATAATTTATATCTGAAAACATTGAGTGAACAGGGGATCATTGGGCTTATATTGCTTTTATTCATATTTTTGCTGGCACTGAGAAGCGGGCAGAAATTATTTAAAACAGCTATCACGCCATTTCACAAAGGTCTTGGATTCGGATTCTTGGGATGTGTAGTGGCTTTCATCATTACGAACATGTTCGGTGATCGCTGGTCATATTTTGTATTGGGAGATTATTTTTGGATACTTTGGGGTTTAGTGGATAGAGGTATTTTAATTGCTGAAGCCTCGAAACAGGAGGCCGAGCTGATTGAGAATACAGTAGCTGTTGGCGGGGATGTTTATGGAAAAGCAGAAGGAGGAAGAAATGCATAAATTGATTTCGTTCGGTGCCTTCATAATCTTATTGCTGATAACTTTGGGTCCTGTTGCTTCAAGCGCCGCGGGAGGAATTTATTATGTATCGCCAACTGGGTCCGACGGAAATAGCGGCTCTCAAAATAGCCCCTGGGCTACTGTCGAGTATGCTGCGCGAAAAGGAAAGCCCGGCGATACGATCCTTGTACGCGGTGGGACGTATCAAGAGCGCGAAGTCTGGCTCAGGGCGAAGTTTGGGCATGGTGGCGCTCAAGGAAAGTTGCTGACTATAAAGGCATATCCGAATGAAATTCCTGTCTTTGTCAATAACAGAAGACCCTTTATCATCGAATGTGATTATATTCGCATTGAAGGATTGCATTTTAAGAACGGAAAATCCATTGGCGTTTGGGGTAATACCGTGCAAATTGTTAATAATACCTTTACAGGCTCAGGATATGGGTGGGCTGCAATCAATGCTGGCGGTACTAATATTCTGCTGGAAGGGAATAAATGTGATATAAACGGTAATACCGTGGGGACTCAGGGGCACTGTTACTATATCAGCCACGGCTCCAATATTACTATCAGAAATAACGTAGCAAGGGGGATGACCGGCTACGGCATTCATGTTTTTGATCAACGGCGGAGTGGAGATCCTCCTGGATTCGAACGGCTTATAAAAAATGTGATTATTGAAGGGAATGTGCTCTCACATTCCGAGCAGCGCTCAGGAATTGTCCTTGCGGCGTATGACCATGCGCGCATTGAAGGCGTCATCATAAGAAACAATGTGGTATTTGACAACCCTGATTCAGGGATATTCATCCCCGGAATTGTGTCGAACGTAAAGGTATACAATAACACGCTGTTCGGCAACGGGGAGACAGCACTTTTGATCTATGGTAAGACAGGTGATGTCACTAACGTAGAAATCAAAAACAATATCTTTGACCTCAGTCATAGTAATTCAAATGCATTTCATGTATCCAATAAAAATAAGAACACTTCATTCGTTCTTCAAAATAATCTCTATTGGCCGAAGCCTGTTCGATTGAACAAGCTGTCGGATTCATCCCCCGTGATTGGAGACCCGCATTTTGTGAACTCCAGAGAGAGAGACTTTCATCTTCTGCCAGGATCAGCGGCAATTGATAAAGGGATTCCGTTGGGCGAAGTATCTCATGATAAGGACGGAATCAGGAGGCCACAAGGCGCTGCGTTCGATCTGGGTGCGTTTGAATATCATTAGGCAAAATAATACCACCCTTTTGGAATGTTGGCTATCAGCAGACACATCCTATGAGTTCACAGACGCCGCAGGTATCGGTTTTGATCCCATGCCGGAACGAAGCCAAGGATATTGAGCACTGTCTCCACAGTATCTACGGCTTTGCGTCCCCGGGAAGGTTTGAGGTCATCGTGATTGACGGCATGAGCAATGACGGCACGCGCGGTATCCTTTCCCGACTCCAAAAAGACCATCCTGATCTGATCGTTCTTGACAATCCACTGCAAACCGTACCCCATGGCATGAATATGGGAATCCAGCGGGCGCAGGGTGAATACGTCGTCAGAGCGGATGTAAGATGTATTCATCCTGAAAGTTATCTATGCGACTTAATTGAACTGAGTAAAAGAACAGGAGCGGACAATGTCGGAGGTGTTCTGGTGCCGATATCTGGTGAGACCTATGCCCAGAAGAGTATCGCCTTGGCTTACAAAAGCCGCATTGCCATGGGTGGGGCACTGCGTGACCGCGGGGACTTCGTCGGCGAAACGGACACGGTGTATGGAGGGTGTTTTAAGAAAAGCCGGCTGATCGAGATCGGCATGTATGATGAGAAGATGGTCAGAAACCAGGATGACGAGTTATCGTTCCGGCTTCGCGAGAGGGGAGGAAAAATTATCCAGGACGGCAGGATCAAGATCCAATACTTCCCCCGATCTTCTTTCTGGCACCTCTTTAAGCAATTCATGCAATACGGCTACTGGAAGGTCGCCGTGATCAAGAAGCATCCTCGCCAGGCATCCCTAAGGCACCTCCTGCCGGCTGTCCTCGTATTGGGACTTGTGGGCATAGGCTCACTCATCCCTTTCACAATTTTTGGCCTTTATGGATTTGTGGCCTTTATAGGGAGTTACTTTTCGGCCGTTGGATTGGTTTCATTTAAGTCTGCTTACCAGCGAAGCTTGAAGCTTTTGCCTGGGCTGATATTTGCGATCGCTCTCATTCATGTCGGCTTTGGCATAGGGTTCATCATTGGGTCTTTCTCTGAGCCATTTCGACTGAAATTGAGATGGTTCGAAACATTGAGTCGATGAAAATGGAAAAGACATCATTCGTAAACAATTTTCTTCCTTTTGCACAACCTTCCATTGGGGAGGAAGAAATCGGCGAAGTGATCGATGCCCTCAGGTCGGGATGGATCACCACAGGTCCAAAGGTAAAACTGTTTGAAGAGGAATTCGGCAAATATATTGGCTGTAGGCATGCGATCGCTGTCAATTCCTGTACTGCCGCTCTCCATTTGGCCTTGGAAGCGATAGGGATCCAGGAAGGAGACGAGGTGATTACCTCTCCGATGACCTTCGCAGCGACAGCAGCGGTCGTACGGTACTTCAATGCGAAGCCAGTGTTTGTCGATATCGACCGTATGACAATGAATTTGGATGTGGAGGCGCTGAAGGATACGGTCGAAAGAAAATGTCGCAGCGAGAGCGGAGCGGAATTGAAAGCTATCATTCCCGTCCATTATGCGGGTTATCCGTGTGATATGGGGTCCATCACAGCGATCGCGTCGAAATACAACCTGAAGGTGATCGAAGACGCCGCGCATGCTTTTCCGTGCTTCTACAAAGGGAAACCAATAGGAACAATTGGAGATATGACGTGCTTCAGTTTTTATGCAACGAAATGCATAACGACTGGAGAGGGGGGTATGATCACAACGAATAACAGCGAATGGGCGGAGCGGATACGCATCATGAGGCTCCACGGGATAAGCAAGGATGCTTGGAAGCGATACACCGCTGAAGGAAACTGGTATTATGAGATTATCGCTCCCGGCTACAAGTACAATCTCACCGATCTTGCGGCCGGTTTGGGCATTGCCCAGTTGAAGAAGGCGGAATGTATGTGGGAACGGCGCAAAGCGATCGCTTCCTATTATCGTAATGCTTTTAAAGAGATGAGTGAAATAGAGATTCCATTTTCAGAGGACGAAGGCGAAGACGGTGAGAATCGTGATAAGGGAACGAAACAGAGTTGGCATCTTTACGTGATCAGATTGAATCAGAGACACCTGTCTCTCGACCGGGATCAGTTTTTGGAGGAACTTAAGAAGAGAGGGATCGGAACCTCCGTTCACTTCATCCCCCTTCACATTCACCCGTACTACCGGGAAACATACGGTTACAAACCGGAAGACTTTCCGGTCGCTTACGAGAGTTACAGGAGAATCATATCCCTTCCGATTTATGCAAAGATGAGCGACGGAGATGTCCTGAGAGTCGTCGAAGCGGTAAAGGACATCGTAAGGTTATACAGGAAAGCGGGAAAGTAGCCATGAAGCGGGCATTTGATATTGTTGTTTCCTCTGTCGGGCTGATCTTGCTCCTGCCTTTTTTTGCGGTACTGGCAATCGTCATCAAAATAGATGATCCCGGCCCGGTTTTTTTCGGACAAAAGAGGATCGGCAAAGGGTTTAAGCCTTTTTCCATTTACAAATTTAGAACGATGGTGAAGAACGCCGAACAAAAGGGATCCAAAATAACTGCCAGCGGAGACCGGAGGATCACCAGGGTGGGGAAGATTCTGAGAGCATTAAAAATTGACGAGCTTCCCCAGCTTTTCAATGTCTTGAAAGGCGACATGAGTTTAGTCGGGGTGCGGCCCGAGGTCGAGGAGTACGTAGAGTTATATAAGAAAGAATATGCCGAAATATTGAAAACGAGGCCGGGGATCACAGATGTCTGCTCTATCGCTTTCAGGAACGAAGAAGAGCTCTTAGCGCGGCAGAGCGATCCGGAGTGGTTCTACGCTTATGTGCTGTTACCAAAAAAGATAAGACTTGGGCAGGACTATGTGTCAAATGCCTCGTTTCTTTACGACGTCAAGCTGATTTTCAAGACCTTCTATGCAATTCTTTTTCCCGCCGCATTATTCGTAGACATTCCTTAGCTGAATTTACCGAGAATTCTGATGCATATTTTACAGTTGATTAGCAGCAAGGGCTTGTTTGGTGCAGAACGGATGCTGATTGAGCTATCCAAGAGCCTGCAGGCGACGGATAGTTACCACTGTACCGTGGGTGTCATAAGAAACTCCCAGGATCCGAATGTGGACGTCTCGGAGGAAGGCAAAAAGCGGGGGCTTAGCACTGCGATCTTTCCGTGCCGGAATAGATTTGATCTGCAAACGGTCTTTGATATCCGGAAGTTTCTACGGAAGTCGAAGGTCCATCTGATCCACTGTCATGGGTATAAAGGAAATTTCTACGGGCTGCTTGCTTCCAGAGGCAGAATACCTGCAGTAACCACCCATCATAATTGGCTGAGGTGGCACTGGAGGCTTCGTCTTTACTGCCTGCTGGACAGCCTATGGATACGTTTTTTTGATCGGATCGTTACCGTAGCTGATGAAACGAAAGAGGAACTGCTGAGGTATGGAATCCCGAGAGCTAAAATAAGAGTAATCGATAACGGCATCGAGATGGATCGGTTCGGCAGAGAGATGCAAGTCGAAAGGATCAAGAAAGAACTTGGACTGCATGAGAACTCAAAGGTGGTCGGGACGATTGGTAGATTGGGGGATGAAAAAGGACAAATTTACTTGCTGAGAGCGGCAAAAGAGGTTGTAGAGAGAGAAAAATCGGTTAGGTTTCTTGTCGTAGGAGATGGGCCTTTGAGAGAGTATCTAAAGGAGGAGGCCGGAAAGTTGGGTATCGCCGATAGTGTCACATTTACCGGCTACAGACAGGATATTCCTGAACTGCTTTCCGTCATGGATCTCTTTGTATTACCGTCTATTAAAGAAGCTCTTCCAATGGTTCTTCTGGAGGCATTGGCGGCACGAAAGGCTGTGATTGCAACAAGAGTTGGTGCAATTCCGAAGGTCGTCAATAACGAAAACGGGATGCTGGTGGAGCCAGGGGATCCCGCCGTGTTGCAGGAGGCCATTCTTAATTTATTGAAGAGTGAAGAGAAAAGGCGGAGATATGCATCGGCAGGCTACGACACGGTGAAGACCTACTTTTCATCAGAACGGATGAGCTCGAAATATATTGATCTTTACAACGAACTTCTCGGAGATAGGTTGTGATCGTGAACACGTCTCATCCTGTGAAAGTACCCATACTACTTTACCATGCACTCTTTGAAGGGAGAGCTCATGCAGAAAAGTATGCCGTGGCCATGGACACATTTGATCGGCATATCCACTATCTTTCCAAGAAGGGATTTGAGAGCATTTCATTTCATGCATTTCTGAACGGATTCCAGCCTGATCCTATGAAGAAATACATCCTCATTACATTTGATGACGGAAATGACAGCGATTATTCCATCGCGTTCCGTGTCTTAAAGAGATACGGTTTTGTTGCGACTTTCTTTGTGACCGTGGGCAGGGTTGGGACACGTCATTATTTGGGCTGGGATCATCTGAAAGAAATGGTCGACGGCAACATGTCCGTACAATCACACAGTATGAACCATTTGTTTCTTTCGGACCTCAGCAATGATAACTTACGCAAAGAACTAAACGAATCGAAAAAAATTCTTGAAGACAAATTTTCCTTACCGGTACATTTTATTTCATTGCCAGGAGGGTTTTATTCCCGGCGGGTGTTGAAAGCAGCGCAAGGTGCCGGGTATAAGGGGGTTGCAACGTCGAGTCCAGGCTTGAATCGCTTGGGGAGTTTAGAAGAAAAATTTAAATTGTACAAGAGATTTGTGATAACAAGAAGAACACGCCCGGATGGTTTTCAGGAAATCGTGCATGCTCATTTGCTTTTTAATGCAAAGAGCCAGATGGTGTACCAGCTAAAATCTATGGCCAAAAAAATCCTTGGAAGCAGAGGGTATTATATGATTTGGTCGAGGTGGTTCAAATATGAAAAGTAATACAGGAAAAGTAATACAGAGTAACAAAGTCTTTTTCATACAGAAAAATCACGAATATGTGAGGAAGCTTAAACAGCACCTCGAAAAAACGGGGGTCAGCGTCGTACTCCTCAAGCCCTTTCATGGACCAAGCTGAGAAAATCGATTGTAGGGGAAATGGTGAAGTCATTTTCACAGGAGCCGCTACTAAATTTCAACTAAAAAAGGGATTGATTCGCAAAAAGTTATGAACGAGTATATAACAATAGTTGTTCCTGTTTTAAATGGAGAGAAAACCATAAAAAGCTGCCTTGATTCAATCTTCGAAGTGAATTATCCGGGGGATAAATATGAAGTGATTGTAGTTGATAATGGATCAAAAGACAATACCTTGATGATAGCAAGAGGATATAATGTGAAATTGTATATAAAACCTGAGGTAACTATATCGACGTTGAGAAATTTTGGTGCACTGGTTGGGAAAGGAAATATTTTTGCTTTTGTTGATGCCGATTGTTTGGTTTCGAAAAACTGGATTCAAATGGCAATCTCTCATTTTCAAGAAGAGAGAGTAGGAATTATTGGCTCCCACTATAAAATTCCTGAAAATTGTAATTGGGTCGGTAATGCACGGGGTCTGATGTCTGAAAAAAAAAATATAAATGGAGAAATTGATTACCTTCCAGGTGGTAACATGCTTATATCAAGGAATTGTTTTCAATCCATCAATGGATTTGATGAAAGTTTGATAACAGACGAAGACGTAGACCTTTGCTACAGAGCAAATAAGGCAGGATTTAAAATCTATTCAGATCCAATGGTTTCAGTTGTCCACTTAGGTGATTGTATTTCACTGCTGACTTTTTTACGTAAAGAAATATGGCGTGGGCGTGAAGTAGTAAGATTGTATATACGGGATCGTAGAAAAATAAATCTGAAATCCACCTTATATGCGATAAGTTTTAGTCTTATTATAGTTTCAATATTTGGCAGTCTTTTACTTAGTTTTCATAGTAAGAGAATTAATTTATTTTTATTCTTTTGTGGGGCGCTTTTCTTTATCCCTTTTGCTCTGTCGATTCGCAGTTCAATTAGACAAAAAAGAATGAAGTATTTCTTTCATGTCATGACAATATATCTAATTTTTGGAATTGCAAGGGCAATAGCAATATTTAGAATGATAAATATGTTAAAAGGAAAAATACGAAAAATCTTTGAGGGAATGGTATTCTTAGTTAAAATTTAAGAAGTGGCTCCTAAAATGGTGGTAGATTTTTAATTCCCAAAGGAAAAAAATCCACAAAGAAAGGGGCCAATGATGAAAAAGATATTACGAATTGGGAGAGGTGTTAAGGCTAGAAGAGCGAGAGTGAATAGGATCTGTGAGCGGCCCCCTTTGTAACTGATCCTTCCCAACCGGTTTTTGCAACCCATTCAAGATCCGAGAAGAATCCTTGTCCCTTTTCATTTTGGTTGAGACAAAAATCTGCTCTGTATACTAAATCCATCCAGGCGCTGTCCAATGTGCGATCCGATGTCCTAAAAATGGTACTCCCTGGCCTGAAGGCTTGGGTTTCTTTCGGGCCACCCGGCTTTGCCGGATCGCCTACCCTTCGCTGTGAAGGTAAAATTTCTGGGTAATTAGAGAAGAGAATTTCTCAAAAGCAGTATTTCGTTTCCTATAAACACCAGATAAGATTTCATGTTCTGGATTGCTTGATTTTGTAACTACTTGATATAAAATGGGAAAGTGATCTTGAAAATTGCATTAAATACCCTGGCACAAAGATTGCTAAACTTATACGATGAATGCTGAATGAAAATTATGGATCTAATTCTCAACTCTTCATTTGCATTCCAGGGGCTGACGTAGAAAAAACCAGGGAGATCAAGTTGGCTAAGTCAGCTATTCATTGAGGACAGGAGAACAAACTATGCCTATGCAGTTCGTAAGAAAATGGCAAAAGGAGATTATTGTAAGGGTAATTGCAGATATTGTGATGATT
>Ga0335081_10021340_pt1 | contig 10488 bp, 5 predicted proteins | sample Lox_Sample_35_FD_206713 | JGI IMG/M metagenome (GOLD analysis project Ga0335081, IMG submission 206713) | Soil microbial communities from Loxahatchee National Wildlife Refuge, Florida, United States - Lox_Sample_3.5 | ecosystem: Environmental > Terrestrial > Soil > Wetlands | place: USA: Florida...
TGATGAAAGAAAACCGCACCTACGATCAGATTCTCGGCGACCTGAAGGTCGGGGACGGCGATCCATCTCTCACCATGTACGGCGAAGACATCACGCCCAATGAGCACAAGCTAGCGCTGCAGTTCGGCGTGCTCGACAACTTCTACGACAGCGGGGAAGTTTCGGGCGACGGGCACGTTTGGTCCACGGCTGCGATCACCAGCGACTACAACGAGAAGACTTGGCAGATCGCCTACCGCGGCAAGGAGCGCACCTACGACTTCCAGGGACTAAATGGCGACGAGTATCCGATCGATCACAATATCCCGGACGTCGACGATCCGATGACCGGATTTATCTGGGACAACCTCACGCGCAATCACGTGAGCTTTCGCATCTATGGCGAGTTCGTGAACGCGTTGTGGTGCAACGGGTACAGTGCCGATGCGTCGTCAACGACGCCGAAGCAAATGGAGTCTCCTTGTGCGCGCGCGGTGGTGAACCAGGGAGGCACCCTGCCGCCCAACGTCGGCGATCCCCACGGTGGGGCGAGTCCATGGCCGTGGCCGGTTCCACTTTTTAACGGCGTCAAGCCCACCAAACCCGCGTTACGTGATCACTTCGATCCGCTCTTCCCGGACTTCAACACTGACTACCCCGATCAGCTTCGCGCCGATGAATTCCTCAACGAATTCGGTGCATATGTTCGCGCTCGCGAGGCGCACGAAGGACCCGAGTTCGAGTTGCCGTCATTTGTTCTGCTATATCTTCCCGATGACCACACCGGTGGCACACGTCCGGGCCATGCACGGCCTGCCGCCAATGTTGCCGACAACGATCTTGCTCTCGGCCGGGTTGTCGAGGCCGTCTCGCACAGCCCTTACTGGGACGACACCGCCATTTTCGTCCTTGAAGACGACGCCCAGGATGGCGCCGATCACGTAGACGCGCACCGGTCCACCGCGTTCGTGATCAGCAAATATTCACCGGGATCGGCAGCGAACCCCAATGTCGAACACCGTTTCTACACAACGGTGAACATGATGCACACCATGGAGACGCTGCTGGGCCTTCCGCCCATGAATCAGAACGACGCGTACGCACCAGTGATGAGCGGACTGTTTTCCGGCGTCGGAGACCAGCAGCCATACAAACCAGACTTCCGCAATCAGAAGAATGGCCTGATCTACGAAACGAATAAGAGCAATGCGCCAGGTGCCAAGGTTTCCTCACGAATGGATTTCTCGCGCCCCGATGCAGCCGGAGCGGAGCGCCTGAATCGTGTGCTCTGGCGCGATAGCAAGGGATCGGCGCCACTCCCCAAGCCGAAGCACGCCGTAATTCCGGCGGGTGGTGAGTGAGCGGCATGAATCCGCTGGAAATCTCAGCCAGCCAATTTCGTCGCCTGGCTGAGCGTGTTACACAAGTCGCCGCCGATTATCTGAAAAACCTGGACTCGCTTCCCGTTGCGCCCACTGTGACCGGGGAGGAGTCCATGCGACTATTCGACTCCAAGTCGCCAGAGATGGGAATCGGCGAGGCCGTCTTCGACGATCTGTCGAATGTGCTCGGTTGCTCTCGTGTACAGAACGGACGATTTTTTGGCTACGTCCTGGGATCGGGTGATCCGGTGGGCGCCACGGGAGATCTGCTCGCCAGCATCGTGAATCAGAACGTGACCGCATGGCGCTCCGGCCCTGCTGCGGTGATGATCGAAAGAACGGTTCTGAAATGGCTGGCAGAGGCAATTGCGTGTCCGGGTTTTAGCGGCTACCTCACCGGAGGCGCCTCGGCAGCGAATCTGATGGGGCTCGCGATGGCGCGCGAGGCGAAGACTCCAGCAAACGAGGTAGGCGTGTCTCCGGGCGGCATGGTCTACGCTTCCCAAGAACTCCACATGTCGATTCCAAAAAGCATCGCGCTGCTTGGAATCGGGCGCGACAATTTGCGATTGATCTCAGTCGATCCGTCGCTGCGAATGGATACCGGCGAACTCGAGCGCCAGATCGCTAAAGACAAATCTAGCGGGCGAATTCCGCTCGCGGTAGTCGCATCCGCCGGAACCGTGAATACCGGCGCGATCGATCCGCTCGCCAAGATCGCTGAAATCGCGCACCGGCACGGCGCATGGTTCCATATCGACGGGGCCTATGGAGCGCTGGCCGCGATCGCTGCACGCGACAAATTCGACGGACTCGACCTCGCCGATTCAATCTCGCTTGATCCGCATAAGTGGCTCTATCAGCCGCTCGATTGCGGATGCCTGCTCTACCGCTCGCCGGAAGCGGCGCAAAAAGCCTTCTCCCACAGCGGAGATTACGCGCGCACACTCAGCGCCGATCCGATCGAGGGATTTGCGTTTTTTGAGGAGTCCATGGAGTTGTCGCGCCGGTTTCGAGCTCTGAAGCTGTGGCTGTCGCTGCGCTATCACGGCCTTGCAGCTTTTCGCGAGTCGATTCGCAAAGACCTCGCCCATGCCCGCCGCTTGGCCGACGCAATCGAGCACGAACCGAAATTAGAATTAGTAGGCTGCGGAGAACTCAGTGCGGTGTGTTTTCGCTATCACGGGACCAGTAGTGCATCAACCGACAAGCTGAATCAACTGAACGCAGCGATCCTGCGGCGCACCCAAAAGCGCGGACGCATCTATCTCTCGAACGCTACTTTGGCAGGGAAGTTCTGCCTGCGTGCCTGCATTGTGAACCATAGGACAAAGGACGCCGACATCGACGCCGTGATTTCGGAAGTGCTGGCGGCAGCAACAGAAGTGGCCGCTACGGAACAGATTCCTTAGCGGCCAGCGTTTTGAGCGTCTCGCCTATCTAGTTCAAGGTGACCGACTGCTTCAGCGGCAAGCTCTGCGATGATCCACCCACCATAAAGCTGTACTCTCCCGGCAGCAACTGCCAGCCATTCTGGTCGACGTTGAAGATCGAAATGTATTTCGGGTCGACGTCGACCGTCACCTCTTTGCTCTCGCCGGGCTTGAGCCAGACTTTGCTGAAGCCAACGAGGCGCTTCGGAGGCTCCGCCGCAGCGGCGGGCAGGGAAGCGTAGACTTCGGCGACTTCGGCGCCATCATGACTGCCTGTATTCTTCACCGTGAACGACACCTTGGGATTCTTGCCCGGCGCGACTTTCAATCCGGAATAGGAGTATGTCGTGTAGGAAAGCCCGAAACCAAACGGAAAGAGTACGGGCTTGTTCTCCGCGTCGTACCACTTGTAGCCGACCTTCACGCCCTCGTCGTACGTCACCTGGAACGGAGGCAGTCCCGCGGCGATCTGCTTCCAGACTTCCGGCTTGCCATAGTTCGCGAGCGATGTCTTCGGCGGCTTCACCACGGTCGGATGGGGCAAGTCTGCTTCCGTACGCGGGAAGGTCACCGGAAGCTTGCCGCTGGGATTGACCCTTCCGAACAGCACGTTCGCGACAGCATTCGAACCATCGCTGCCAGCATACCAGGCCTCGAGAATTCCACTCACTTTATCGGCCCAAGGCATCGTAACCGGGCCGCCGCTTTCCACCACGACTACAGTGTGCGGATTCGCCGCCACGACCGCGGCGACGATGTCATCCTGGTGATCCGGCAAGCCGAGGCTGGGCAAGTCCATATCCTCACTTTCCCACTGATAGACGAAGACAACTGCCACATCAGACTTCTTTGCCAGGGCCGCTGCCTTTGCAGGATCGGCGCCCGAATCAAACTGCACGTCGCCTTTCGGAGCTAGCGCCCGAATCGATTTCAGCGGAGAAGTCGGGAACCATACCGGCTCCAACCAACGAGTCTGACCCTTGCCCGGTGGCAGGATAGCGTTTCCAACCGGCGGATCGACTTGCGCCGAACCTCCGCCAGAAATCATTCCAACATCGGCATGGGGCCCGATTACCGCAATGCTGCGGACCTTCGACGGATCGAGCGGAAGTTGCGATTTCTCGTTTTTCAGCAGAACGATGCTCTGTTCTTCCAACTTGCGAGCTACTTGAAGTCCGCCGAGAACGTCAGGAACGCTCCGTTGTGGGGGATTGTCAACCAGCCCCACAGCAAACATTGCGCGCAAGATGCGCTGCACGTGATCATCGAGTTGCGCCTCGGGCACCGCACCGGATTCCACCGCCGTTTTCAGATCATCGCCGTAAAAAATCCAGCCTGGCTCTTCATGATCCATGCCCGCCGCCGACGCCTTCTCGAGACTGTGCGCGCCTCCCCAGTCGGTAAGAACGAATCCCTTAAATTTCCAATCGTTCTTTAACAGATCGGTGAGCAAATATTTGTTCTCGCAGGCATAGTCTCCATTCACGCGGTTGTAGGAGCACATCACGCCCGCCGGGTCCGACTCCTCAATGCCGATCTCAAACGCGAGCAGATCGCTCTCGCGGGCAGCTCGTTTGTCGATGGTTACGTTTACGGAGTTGCGTCCGCTCTCCTGATCGTTCAGGGCGAAGTGTTTGATGTCGCCAAGCACATGCTGGGCCTGAACACCTTTAATCACCGACGCAACCATCTTGCCGGCGAGCACCGGATCTTCTCCCATGTACTCGAACGTGCGGCCGTTGCGCGGCTCGCGCGTGAGATTAACTCCGCCACCCAAAGACATGTTGTAGCCCTGAGCACGAAGCTCGCGCCCGATCAAGGCGCCGTACTCGAATCCACCCTGTAGGTCCCAGCTCGCGGCTCCGCCGACGCAGGAGGGCAGCGCGGTAGAATAGCGGCCATTGTCAGCGCTCATGCGCACGCCATACGCGGCATCCGACATTTGAATAGCGGGAATGCTGAGCCGCGGAATCTCGACGACGTATCCCGCCCCGCCATTGGAATGTACCGCCAGAGGACTCATCGGGCTGAGTCCTTCCATGCCCGTGCCGTGGAGCAGTTGGACTTTCTCGTCCAGGGTCATGGCTTTGACCACCAACGACGCCCGTTCGTCGGGCGACAAGTTGGTGTTCATCCAGGCGTGTGTCTTGCCGCTAGTTTGCGCGGTGCAGGCGGAAATGAATAACAATATCAAGAGCAGAATTAAAGAAAGTTGAATCCAAGTTTTCAGGAACGGTTTTTGCTGGGGCATCGTACTTCCCTCCGGTCTCTACAAAATCGATATTGTAGCAGGTAGCGCAAGTGGGAGCTATGACCGACGCTGGTGGAGGATAGCGCGTGTCGCGAAGCCTGGGCCGCAGGCTTTACACTAAGGTGTGAAGATTGCGCTCGGACAGATCAATCCTACGGTCGGAGATTTTTCCGGTAATGCGGCCAAGATCATCGACTACGCCCAGCGCGCCAAGGCCGCCGGTGCCGGACTGATCCTGTTCCCGGAACTATCGGTATGCGGCTACCCCCCTCGCGATCTGGTTGAGCGTCCGCCTTTCGTCTCCCGCAACCGCGAGTCGGCGGAACGCATTGCCGCCGCGACCTCCGGAATCACTGTGATCTGCGGGCTGGTCACTCCAGCAAACTCCGATACCGGCAAGAGCGTGATGAACTCCGCTGCGCTTCTAATGGATGGCAAGATAGCCTTCATCCAGTCGAAGATGCTACTTCCTACCTACGATGTCTTCGATGAGATGCGCAACTTTGCTCCAGCCAAGAACCAGGAACTGTTTCCTTTCTGCGGAAACCGAATGGCGCTGACCATATGCGAGGATGCGTGGAACGACAAAGCCTTTTGGGCGAAACGCTTGTACAGCGATGATCCGGTCGAAAAACTGATTCATGCGGGTGGAAATTTCGTGCTGAATATTTCGGCCTCGCCATTCTGGATTGGCAAGCGCGAATTTCGCCGCGACATGCTGGCCAGTATCGCCCGCCAGCACAAGGTTCCGGTTGCACTGGTAAATCAGGTTGGCGGCAATGACAGCCTTGTCTTCGATGGATCCAGCCTTGTACTTGATCGCGAAGGTAAGGTCATCGCGCAAGGCAAATCGTTCGAAGAAGACCTGATCTGTTTTGACTCGCAGAGCCTCACGGGCGAGATGCATGAGCAGGTCCCCGGCGATGAAGCCAGCGCCTACTCAGCGCTTGTGCTGGGCACGCGCGATTACATCCGCAAGTGCGGGTTTGGAAAAGCGATCGTTGGCCTGAGTGGTGGCATCGATTCTGCGCTGACTGCCGCTATTGCCGCGGATGCAGTCGGTCCGGAAAATGTGATCGGCGTCGGAATGCCGGGCCCATATTCGTCACAAGGGTCCATCGATGACGCCCGCACGCTCGCGGCGAATCTTGGGATTCGCTTCGAACTGATTTCAATCCAACCGGCGTACGAGGCTTACCGCCAGATGCTGAAGAAGGTCTTCGCAGGGCTGAAAGAAGATGTTACAGAAGAGAATTTGCAATCCCGCGCCCGCGGCATGCTGCTGATGGCACTTTCGAACAAGTTCGGCGCGATCGTACTTTCTACAGGCAACAAGAGTGAACTAGGCGTTGGTTACTGCACACTCTACGGAGATATGGTCGGGGGGCTGGCCGTCATTTCCGATGTGCCGAAGACTCTGGTCTATCGCCTCAGCGAGTATGTGAATTCTCAGCGACCGGTCATTCCGCGAGCCTCGATTGAGAAGCCACCCTCAGCAGAGTTACGTGCGGACCAGAAAGATAGCGATTCGCTGCCGCCGTATGACATTCTTGATGTCATCCTGGAAGACTATGTGGAAGATTCGCATCCGGCTGAGCAGATTGCCGCAGAGCGCAAGATTGACACGGAAACCGTCCGGCGGGTGATCCGTATGGTGGATCTTGCGGAATATAAGCGGCAGCAGGCGGCTCCGGGATTGAAGATTTCCCCCAAGGCATTCGGCTACGGTCGACGTTTTCCCATCGCCGCGAAGTCCCAGCTATAAGCGGCGGACGTGACGTATCCTAGTAAACACGATCGATTGGTCCTGAATACATTTAAGCTGTCTCTATGGGAAAGGAACTCATGCGCTCTGTTCTGCATACGATTGCGATTCTGACATTCTTCGCGGCCAATCTGGCTGCGCAGGCAGCGAAGCCGACAAAGGCCGCCAAGCCTGCCGAGAACCTTGGTACCCATGCCACGCCGAACTTGCCGTCGGAAGAAACGGTCGATTCCTTTCTGCATCAACAGTTCGGTTACCAGGCTGACATGACTTGGAAAATCGCCAGCATCAAACCCTCGGAGATCGAAGGTCTGGCGGAGGTGACGGTGATCCTTGCCAATGGACAGGGACAGCAATCCTCCCGTTTCTTCGTTGCCCCTGACGGCCGGCACGCTCTGGTCGGCGACGTCATTCCTTTCGGTGCCCGGCCGTTTGATCCGGCGAAGAAGATTCTGGATGCTGGAATCACCGGGCCCTCCCGCGGACCCAAGGATGCTGCAGTAACAATTGTGGAATTCGGCGACTTACAGTGCCCGGCGTGCAAGGCGGCACAGCCGACGATTGAAGCTCTGGTGGCTGCCGAGCCCCAGGCGCGGTTCGTTTTCCAGAATTTTCCTCTTGAGATGCATAACTGGGCCGCGAAGGGAGCTGCTTACGCGGATTGCGTGGGGCGTGCGTCGAATGACGCCTTCTGGAAGTTCATTTCCAAGACTTACGAGACGCAATCGGATATCACCGCCGCGAATGCGGATGAAAGGCTGACCGCTCTCGCTGATGGCGCCGGAGTAAAGGGGACGGAGATTGCCGCCTGCGCCGCAACGCCTGAGACCAAGGCTCGCGTGGATGCGTCTCTTTCTCTTGGCAAGAAAGTGGATGTAAGCGGAACGCCGACGCTGTACATCAACGGCCGCAAGATTGGGAGCTTCGATTCGCGTTTGTCGGACGTTTATAAGAGCCTGGTGGAATTCGCCGCCAAAGACACGAAATGACGTTGATTTGTTATCGTTCGCTCAGCCAGATTTCGTGCGAGCTACGGTCGTAGTTCGAAACCACATGCGGCGTGATGGCAATCATCAGTTCGTCATAATCCATCTGCCGGGTATTGGTCACCATCGCCGTATTCAGCAATGGAATCATTCCTAGACCTGGGATTCCGCTCATCGACTTGACGTCGCTATCCGACACCTCGCCGGCGATGAAGGTGGGTTCGCCGTCTTTCACCTGAATGCTGCCTTTATATTCCCTGTTGGAGATCACCGGCACGCCATTGTCCGATTGTCCGGTGAGAGACCGCACCTGCAAGTCAAACTCCATGCTGATGGTGCCGTCTCCGTGAACGATGGGCTTCGTCTTCAAATTGAGCCCTAAGTCTTCGTAGCTGACCGACGGGATGGGTGGAATATAACTCTGGTTCCCAAGTACCTGCGAAATCTGCGGCGAGTTGTAAATCGGCGCGTAGCTCGCGTTCAGGATCGGAAACCGCTCGCCCAGATGCAGACTCGCTTCGTTACCCTGAGCGGCGCGGAGCGAAACATCGTCGAGGCTCCGTACCCAGGATTCGTTGACCGACAGTTGCGCCGCGAACTGATCGAGGCTCAGTCCCATGAAGGTGAGTCCGCCGCCAAACGTAGCCAGAGGTTGGCTGAAAATGGAATTCTGTTGTCCGGTCAACTGCGACAATAGTCCCGACAGCGACGAACTGCCCGCCTGGTTGATGGCGCCCGACGAAATCAGCTGATTGATCAGTTGCTGCAGGTTCTGCCCACCCAGCCCGGCCAACGCCACGGCCGGAATGTTGTACATGTTGAACGTATTCGGAATGTGCACGCCGATATTGCGCGTCAGCATGTGGCTGATCTGGAACACGCGCACATCGACCATGATCTGAGGCTTGGGATTGTTGAGATTTTGCAGCAGTCGCGCGCAAGTCTCCAGCACCGCCTGCGGAGCGCGCACCTCGACGGTGTTCGAAGTCTGCCCCGTGCTCACCGACTTCAGATCGAAGAACTGGCGGATCAAATTAACAAGTTCGGTGACTTCCGTCGGCGTGAGACTGCCAGGAAGAACGAATCGCTGGAGCGACATCCGGTCGTAATGACTGTGATTTTCCTTGCTTTCGGCGGCGATGATCATTTCGTGAGCGTCAAGCGGCGCCCACATGACCTTGCTCACCTTGCAGGCCAATCCTAGAGCTGTAAAGAAGTCGACATTGTCCACCTGAAACCGAACCTGCCGCGCGGGAGTCGACTCGTCGAACTGCACATTGATCTTGTAGGCCGCGCCGAGTTGCGTGAAAAGAGAGCGAATGTCTCCCGCGAAATGGAACGTGGCGATATCTTCAGTTGGCTCGAGCTGAATTTCTTCCGAATTCGCCCATGGCACAAGGGGCGCTGCGGAGGGTGCTGGAACGGCCAAGGATTGCGTGGATGCCTGGAATCGGTCGAGAGCAAAAGCATTTTCCGGATCGAGATCGAGAGCAGCCCGGAACTCAACCGCCGCCCGGCTTCGCGCATCTTCCAGCAGGAGGGCGTTGCCGCGCTGAATGTGGTCGAAGACCATTCGTGCCTTCAGGACCTCTCGTGCGGTCAGATATTCCCGGTTCTGCGGCACTAACCGCGCCGCCACATCGAATTGCTCGAGAGCCTCTTCGTACCTGCGGCGGTCATTCAGCTTCAGGCCGTGTTTGAAAGCTTCTTGCGCATCCTTGATATCTTTCTTGCTGGCGATGCAACTCACTCCGCCAGGCACGCCATTGCTACACGTCGCAGGTGGAGTGGAGGATTCATCCGCCAATGCGAATGACATGGCCAGTACCGCCGTAAAGAACCCGGCCGTCCAGATGAACCACTTGGGATGCATTGTTGTTGATTCTACCGTGCTTTCGTGCGGAGGATCAGTAACCGTAGTACCTCCGGCACAAATGGAAGAACGAAGAAGCGGAGAGGTCTTGCAGGGGCAGCAAAGGGCGCCCCATTTTTCACCGCATTTGCGAGAAGTGGGGAATTTCGGCGGCCTAAGTCACCATCAGCCGTTCGATACTCCGAGCCTTACCGGTCTCCTCGTCGCAGTCAATAACCACAGCGCAAAGCCGCACGTCTCCGGTAGCAGGCTCAAACCGCACAGGCATTCCGTTCAGGAACTTGCCCACGATCAACTCTTTCTTTACTCCAATCACGCCGTCGTAAGGCCCACTCATCCCGACATCCGTGATGTAGGCCGTTCCTTTCGGCAGGACCCGCTCGTCTGCTGTGGGCACATGGGTGTGAGTTCCGACGACCGCCGTCACTCGGCCGTCCAGATACCATCCCATCGAAATCTTTTCGGAGGTAGCTTCCGCGTGCATGTCGACAAAGATGACCTTGGCCTTGATCTTCTGCAGAAGTTGGTCTGCCACCCGGAACGGGTCATCGTTTGAGGCCATGAACACGCGGCCCTGCAGATTAATTACCGCGTACGGCACTTTGCCCTTCATCCCCTCGTACAATCCGGAGCCGGGCATATCGGATGGGTAATTCGCCGGGCGCAACACGCGCCTTGCCGGGCCGTGACCATTTCCCTCGACCATCTGGAAGTAATCCACGATCTCCCGCTTGTCCCAAACGTGGTTTCCGGTCGTGATGACATCGATATTTAGTTCGAACAGTTCTTCGGCGAGAGCGGGTGTGATCCCAAATCCGG
>Ga0335081_10021341_pt1 | contig 10488 bp, 10 predicted proteins | sample Lox_Sample_35_FD_206713 | JGI IMG/M metagenome (GOLD analysis project Ga0335081, IMG submission 206713) | Soil microbial communities from Loxahatchee National Wildlife Refuge, Florida, United States - Lox_Sample_3.5 | ecosystem: Environmental > Terrestrial > Soil > Wetlands | place: USA...
GCGCGTCCTTGAAGCGCATGAGCATCTCGGTTTCGGCGCCCAGCGCACGCCGATAGAAGGCGATGGCCTCCTCGCAGCGGCCTTCGAACTGCAGGTAGGGTTGGACTTGCATTGGCCTCTCCTCTTTGTGTACGCTGTACACAAGAGCATAGCAGATCGATGGACAGTGTCCACATAAAGCCGCGGGCGCCCCGTTCGAAGGGGCGCCGACGGCCGCCTCGCCGCCGCACCTATCGGCATGGCGACCTGCGGCGGGCGCTGCTCGAGGCCGGCATCGCGCTGGCGCGGGTCGGCGGGCCCGAGGCGGTGGTGCTGCGCGAGGCGACACGGCGCCTGGGCGTCGTTCCCAACGCCGCCTATCGCCACTTCGCGAGCCGGCAGGAGTTGTTGCGCGGCGTGCGCGCGGCGGCGCTCTCGGCGCTGGCGGTCGCGATCGAGAAAGAGCTCTCGCCGCTCGCGCCAAGCGATCTTCCGGCGGATATGGCGCGCGCGAGGTTGCGCGCCGTCGGCAGCGCCTATCTGCGCTTCGCCCAGAAGGAGACTGGTCTCTTCCGCACCGCTTTTGCGGTGCTGGACGACGCGCCGACCGCGGCCGATCCTGAGATGGCCGGAGAGAGCGGCCTCAACCCGTTCCAGCTCCTGGGCGCAGCGTTGGACCGAATGGTCGAGGGGGGCGAGTTGCCGGCGGCGCGCCGTCCCGGCGCCGAGTACCTTGCTTGGTCCGCTGTGCATGGGCTTGCCATATTGATGATCGACGGACCGCTTCGCCGATCGCCACGCGCACAACTCGATGACCTCGGGCATCGGCTCGTCGAGATGGTCGAAAAAGGTCTCTAGGCGCTCGGTGGTGGAAGTGCCGGCCTTTGTGAGATGCCGAATTCTGCCCAACGATGGATGGGCGCTAATTGACCGAGCGGCGCCGCTGCGGCAGCGCGCGGGTGAGGATCGGACTGGCATGGTGGTGCATGATGCGCCAGTCGCCATCCTCCTTGATGAAGACGTTGGTTGCCGCGAGGTGGCCGCCGCTCAGCTCTTCCTCGCACAGCACCACGGCGATCTCGCCGTAGAGGAAGGCGATGTCGTCATGGCACATCACCGCGGGCGCGTCGGGGTTGGCGAGAATGTTGCGCCAACTCGCCATGACCGCGGCGCGGCCCGACAAAGGGACCCAACCCGGATGCGTGCATAGGATCATCGCGTTCCGCGCCCAGATGCGATCCATGCCCTTGATGTCGCGCGTGGTGAAGGCGCGGTAGAACTCCAGATTGGCAGCGCGGACGGCGTCGCTTTCGGTCATCGGGTTGCTCCCCTCGCAGCCCCGGCGATCATGAGCGAGACTGCCGCCGGGTGCCACCCCCACGGCGTAAGCGCTCGTTTTCCAAAAGAAAATCAGGCTTGAAGGCGGTTCTTTTCCTATTGCCAGCTGGCTTTGGCGAGCTTATATTGCGAACGCTTCGCAATTGCAATTGGGACGGCGATGGGCATTGCGGCCAAACAGTTGGGTCTGGTCCTTGGAGCCGCGGGCGTGATGGGATGGGCCGGCATGGTGCTGCCGCTTTTCGCCGAGGACGCGCCGATTTCCCTCACCATCAAGAACCACCGCTTCGACCCCCCGGAGCTGCAGGTTCCGGCCGGCGTGAAGCTTAGGCTTCTCGTCAAAAACCTGGACGGCACCCCGGAGGAGTTCGAGAGCCATAGCCTCCATCGCGAGAAGGTCGTGGCCGGGGGCGGCGAGATCACCGTCTTTATCGGGCCCCTCGATCCCGGCACCTATGATTTCTTCGGCGATTTCAATCCGACGACGGCTCAAGGCCGTATCATTGCCAAATAGCCGCCATGCTCGCGACCGCGCTCATCGTCTTTCGTGAGGTTCTCGAGGCCGCGCTTGTCGTCGGCATCGTTCTGGCGGCAAGCCAGGGGGTGCCGCGCCGAGGCCTTTGGGTGGCGGGCGGGGTCGGTACCGGCATCGCGGGCTCGCTCCTCGTCGCAGCCTTTGCCGAGGAAATCGCCAACGCGCTCTCCGGCATCGGCCAAGAGCTCTTCGATGCCGCAGTGCTCTTCACTGCGGTGGCGATGCTGGGCTGGCACAACATCTGGATGGGGCGTCACGGGCGTGAGCTGGCGGTGGAGGCGAGCGATGTCGGCAAGCTGGTGCGCGCCGGTGCGCGGCCGCTCCATGTCCTCGCCATTGCCGTGGGCCTTGCCGTGTTGCGCGAAGGCTCGGAGCTCGTGCTCTTTCTTTACGGCGTCGTCGCCGCCAATGGCACCACGCTGGCGCAGTCCAGCGCCGGCTTCGTGTTGGGCTTTCTGGCGGGTGCTGCGGTCGGCGCGCTCCTCTATTTCGGCCTCCTGCGCATTCCGCTGCGGCATCTCTTCACCGTCACCAGCTGGCTCATCCTCCTGTTGGCGGCGGGGATGGCGGCCCAAGGTGCGGCCTTCCTGATGCAGGCGGATCTGCTGCCGGCGCTGGGCGACACGGTGTGGGACACCTCCCGCTTCCTGCCGGATACGAGCCTCTTGGGCCAGATGCTGCACGCGCTCATCGGCTATGTCGCCCAGCCCGCCGGCATCCAGGTCGTGTTCTATGTCGCGACCATCACCCTCATGGGGACGCTGATGTGGCTGGTGGGGCGCGCCGGCCCGACGCGCACGGCGCGCCCTCCCAGGGCGCGCCCGGCGGAATAAGGCCCTCCCCATTGCGGCGGGGGCGAAAGTCCAATACCTCTCCCCAGGGACCGTAAGGGAGAGGGTGATGGGGCGACGCAGCGGGGCGCAGGTTCTCGTCGATCAGCTCAAGATTCACCGCGCCGATACCGTGTTCTGCGTTCCCGGCGAGAGCTATCTCGCCGTGCTCGACGCGCTCTATGACGCCAACTCGATCGGCCTCGTCACCTGCCGGCAGGAAGGCGGCGCCGCGATGATGGCGGACGCGTACGGCAAGCTCACGGGAAAGCCCGGGCTTTGCATGGTGACGCGCGGCCCCGGCGCCAGCAACGCCAGCGCCGGCCTCCATGTGGCGATGCAGGATTCGACGCCGCTCATCCTCTTCATCGGCCAGGTCGCGCGCGACACGCTGGAGCGCGAGGCTTTCCAGGAGATCGATTATCGCCGCATGTTCGGACAGTTCGCGAAATGGGTGGCGCAGATCGACGATCCCCGCCGCATTCCCGAATTCATGAGCCGCGCCTTCCACACCGCCACCAGCGGGCGCCCCGGCCCGGTGGTGCTGGCGCTGCCCGAGGACATGCTGACGGAAGCCGTCGAGGTAGCCGACGCGCAGCCTTTCACCCCGGTCGAGACCGCGCCCGGCGAAGCGGCAATGGCGCGCTTTCGCGACATGCTGGTCGCGGCGAAACGGCCGTTCCTGCTGCTGGGCGGCGGCGCCTGGGACGGCGATGCGGTGCGCGCCATCGAAGCTTTTGCCGCCGCCAACCAGCTTCCGGTCGGCTGCGGCTTCCGCCGCCAGGACCGCTTCGACAATACGCATCCCTGCTACGCCGGGGATGTCGGTATCGGCGTCAATCCCAAGCTCGGCCAGCGCATCAAGGAGGCGGATCTGCTGATTGCGCTGGGCCCGCGGCTCGGCGAGATGACGACGGGCGGCTACACGCTCCTCGAGATACCGACGCCGAAGCAGCCGCTCGTCCATGTCCATCCCGATCCCGAGGAACTGGGCCGCGTCTACCAGCCGACGCTCGCCATCAACGCCACGCCGCGCGCCTTCGCAAGCGCTGCGGCGGCGCTGGCGCCGATCGCCGCACCCCCTTGGACTGCAGCAACGGCGGCGGCGCATGCGGAGTATCTCGCCTGGCGGAAGCCCATGCGCTCGCCGGGCGCGATCCAGATGACCGAGATCATGCTGTGGCTCGACAGCCGCCTGCCGCCGGACGCTATCGTCACCAACGGCGCCGGCAATTTCGCGACGTGGGTCCATCGCTTCCATCAATATCGCCGCTTCGGCACGCAGCTCGCGCCCACCAGCGGCTCGATGGGCTACGGCTTTCCCGCGGCGCTGGCGGCGAAGATCGTCCATCCCGACCGCGCCGTGCTGTGCGTCGCCGGCGACGGCGATTTCCTCATGACAGGGCAAGAGCTCGCAACCGCGGTGCAGCGGCGCTTGGGCGTCATCGTGCTCATTCTCAACAACGGCATGTACGGTACCATCCGCATGCATCAGGAGCGTCATCATCCCGGCCGCGTCATCGGCACCGACCTGCACAATCCCGATTTCGCCGCGCTGGCGCGCGCTTACGGCGGTTATGGCGAGATCGTCGAGCGCACGGCGGACTTCGCCCCCGCCTTCGAGCGGGCGCAAGCCTCGGGCGGCCCGGCGATCCTCGAGCTCCGCATGGACCCCGAGGCCCTCACCATCCGCCAGTCGCTCTCTGAGATCCGCGCCGCGGCGATGGCGGGTGGGCATGCCTAGGCGGGGTTCCGCCGCCGCCACTTTGCTCTTGCTCGCGTTCCTCGGTTCCGGGCGCGCCGCGGCCACGGATGCGCCCGAAGTCGAGGCCATCACACCCCTCGGCATTCTCGCTTGGAACGATAGCGTGCTCCTTCTGACCGAGCTCAATCCGTGCGGCGTCAGCGCCAACAACGACCCCAACGGCGAGTTCTCCCCGTTTGCCGGGGAGATCTTGGTCTCGCGCGATGGCGGCCGCTCCTGGGACAAGCGGATCGAGGCCGATACGGGTTGTTTCGAATGGTTCCTTGCGACGCCGACGCGGCTCTGGATCGCCGGCAGCCATGTCCAGGAGGCACCCGGCGAGGCCAAGATACTGGTGGCGACGGCGACGGCATGGGACTGGGTGATCATCGCCGACGGCGTGATCACGAAGATCGGCGTCGCCGAGAACGGCAGGATGGTCGCCTGGATTGAGCATCCCGACAATTTCCTTTTGGACCGTTGGTCCCGTCGCGTGCATGCGAGTCGGGATGGTGGTCGCTCCTGGAGCGAGGCCAGCCGGCGGAGCAAGCGACCGGCAACGCGCGGCCTCAGCCTTTTCAGAAAGATCGCCGCGAGAGCGTCGACCGCGCCCAGGGTTGGAAGACCGTCACCAGTCGCGACGAGCTCTGGCGGACCCTCTGGTCGGATGATGACGCGATCGCCTTCGAGGTCCAGCACCGACCCGACAAGGTGACACCGTGGCAGGCCGTGTCGCGCTTCCCGGCATGCCGATAAAATTTGCCCCCCGTGGCGCGGGAGAGGGCCGATACTACTCCGCCGCTTCGCGTGCGCTGGCGCCGTTCAATACTGCGGCCGCTTCCTTGGCGATGACCGTGCCTTCGAAGAAGCGCGGGTTCTGCGTGCCCCAGAGCCGCACGGCGTTGGCGAAGGTGAAGTCGCGAAAATCATCGGTGGTGATGAACCCGTCCTCGACCAGCTCATAGGCCTCGGGCACGGGGTTCAGCATGTCGGGCACGTCGAAATGGCCGATGTCCGAGCTGAAGATCGCGTTGATCCGCGCCCCGAAGGGATTGGCCCGGCCGAAGGCCGTTACGTTCATCCGGTCGTCGGCCTCGCAGCCGAAATAGAAGGGCTTGGCATAGAGCTCGACCCAGTCCTCTTTCCGGCTGATCTGGCACGCGGCGTAGTCGTCGAGCACCGGCACGCCGCCCGTCAGCTCGTCCTCCTCGCGGCTGGGCCAGCCGTCGCGCCGCGCCAGCTCCGCGGCGTAGTCGTCATAGCCGTATTTGTCGACGAGGCTCCGCAGCAGCGCACGGTCGAGCTTCTTCGGGTCCATATGGGCGATGCCGTCGCGGCCGCGCCGCTCCCAATGCTCAATGAGATCGGCAAAGAGCTGGCAGCCCCAGCCGACGCCGCCTTCGAGGAAGGCGAAGCGGAGATCGGGGAAGCGCCGCGTGACGCCGCCCAGGAACAGGGCTTTGGCGGTGGCCTCTCCGGCGGCGGCAAAGTGGCCGATGTGGTTGTAGGTGAAGTTGGTCGGCGAATTGCGCAGGCCGAAGCTGCGGCCCCCGGTATGGAAGGTCGGCGCGATGCCGAGCGCGCGGCATTTCTCCCAGACGGCGTCATAGTCGTGCGCGCTGTCGAGACCGAGCTGATCGAAGGTCACGGCGAAGCGCCCGACCGCCGGATCGACGCCCTCGGCGACCGGCACGCGGCGGGCGATGCCGCTGCCGAACATGCCGACCTTGGCGCCGAGCTCTTCGGTCACGAACTCGAGCTCGGTAATGGCTTCCTCGGGCGTGTGCATCGGGATCACCGCCGCCGGGGTCAGCCGGTCGTCGAGCTTCGCGAAATACTCGGCGGTGACGATGTTGAAGCCGCGGATGACGGCGCGCCGCGTTGCATCATCGGCGATGCGGGGGATGCTGAGGCCGCCGGTCGGGTAGATGACGCCGAAATCGATGCCGAGTTCGTCGAGCCGGTCATAGAGCATGCGCGGCATCATCGCGGTGGCGCGGTCGCGGGTATTGGTGGACTGGCGCGACCAATAGCCTTCCATAGCGATGCCGCGCTGCTTGCGCTCGGCGATGGTAAGGCTGAGCGCGTCCGGAATCCGCCGCTGGCTGACGAGGAAGCCGTCCGCCGCCTTGTCGCCCGCAACCTTGCGCATACGCTCGGCGAAGACCGGGGTGTATTCGACCCAGTGGCCGTCCGCGTCGATGACGGGATGCTTGAGGTCGGCACGAATGTCTGCGGGGCTGCGATGCACGCTCATGGTTCCTCCCAGGACCCCGTGGACTGGTCGAGCGCATCGAAGCACGGGGCTTTAGATGGCCCCTACGGTAACTCCGGCGGCCTCAGGGGGCAATAAACCCTTACGAATGGGGCGGGTGCGCCGCCAACTCCATGGGCTCATGCCCAGCTGCGCGACGGCGTCGCGGGCTCGGCTGCCGATGCGGAACCGCGCGCCGCCCATGGGTGGTCGTGTGCCGATCGCGACGGCACAGAGGCTGCAGAAGGCGAGAAAACCGCCGAGGTTCGAAAGAACGCACGACAGGGTGTCAACCGGGCAATCACCATCCCAAAGCACGGGCGCATCTCCATCATCAACAGGCATCGATGCGTCGCAGGCTATCGTCCGCGCCGCGGAGCGTGCTGTGCATTTTCTCACAATCCGGTCGAGGGAAGCGCGCCGCGCTCGCCGTTGCGTGATGCAGCGCACTGCTCTTATTCTTGGGGAGGATCGCCAGGAGATGTTCGATGACCCGCTTCGCGAGCTTCGTCCCGGCCGGCGTCATTCCCGCCTGCCTCCTCCCCTTCGACGAGGATTTTGCCATCGATGCCCGCGCCTATCGCGCGCATCTCCGCGACGTCGCCGCCGTACCGGGGTTGGCCGCCCTCACCACCAACGCGCATTCCTCTGAGGTGCATGCTTGCAGCGACGACGAGCAGCGCCACGTGCTCGAGCTCACCCTGGATGAGATCGGCGACCGCCTGCCGGTCGTCGCCGGCGTCTATGCCGATGGCAGCCTCGCCGCCGCCGAGATCGCGCGCATGGCCGAGCGCGAAGGGGCTGCGGCGCTGCTGGTCTTCCCGCCCAACAGCATGAGCATGGGGGGCCACCTTCGCCCGGAGATGGCGCTCGCCCATTTCCGTCGCATCGCCGACGTCAGCGGCCTGCCGATCATCCTCTTTCAGTATTCCCAGGCGAGCGGCCTGGGCTATCCACTGGCGACGCTGCTGGCGATCGCCGAGGCGGTGCCGAGCGTGCGCGCCATTAAGGACTGGAGCAACGATGCGATGCTGCATGAGCAGCATATCCGCACGCTGCAGGGCTTGCCGCGCCCGGTCAATGTGCTGAGCACGCACAGCGCCTGGCTCATGAGCTCCCTGGTGCTGGGCTGCCGCGGGCTGCTGTCGGGAGCAGGGAGCATCATCGCCGATCTGCAGGCGGCGCTCTGGCGCGCGGTCGAGGCGAAGGACTTGGCCGCTGCGCAGGCGATCAACGACCGCATCTACCCGTTGACGCAGGCCTTCTACGCGCCGCCCTTCCTCGACATGCACAACCGCATGAAAGAGGCGCTGGTGCTGCTGGGCCGGCTGCCTCGCGCCGTGGTGCGGCCGCCACTGGTGAAGCTCCCGGCAACCGAGGTCGCGCGGGTCAAGGCGGCGCTCGCCGCCGCCGGGCTCGCGCCGTTCGAGCGAGCGGCGTGAGGGGACTTACGCGACGCGCGGCGAGGCGGAAGCGGGCGCGCTCTCGGCGCCGATGTGCCGTTGGCGCATGTACTTGAGCGCCGTCAGCGCCAGGATGCCGGTGATGGCATCGAGTGCGGCGACGATGAAGAAGACCATGGTCCAGCTGCCGGTCATCTCCTCGAGGCGTGCCGCGACATAGGATCCGAGGAACGAGCCGATGCCCTGCGCAATATAGAGGCAGCCGTAATTGGTCGTGGCGAACTTGGTGCCGAAGGTGTCGGCGAGGGTGGAGGGGAAGAGCGAGAAGATCTCGCCCCAACCGAAGAAGACGAGGCCGGTCATCACGACGAAAAGCGCGGGGTTGTTGATGAAGGCGAACATCACCAAGATCGCCGCCGCTTCGAGCAGGAAGGCAAGGCCCATGGTGTTCTCGCGGCCGATATGGTCGGAGACCCAGCCGAAGAACGGCCGCGTCAGCCCGTTGGTGAAGCGCGACAGCGTCAGCGACAGCGGCAGCGCGGCGGTGCCGAGCACGATTGCGTCGGCGACGTTGTATTGCTTGGCGAAAGCGCCGACGTTGGAAACGACCATGAGACCGCCGGTCGACATCATCGTCATCATGACGAAGAGCAGGTAGAAGATCGGGCTTTGCAGCATCTCCCCGGGCGTGAAGCCGCGCGACGATTGCTGCTGCGTCGGCAGGGCGTGCATGATCCCATATCCGGTGGGCGGCGAGCGCAGCCCCAGCGCTGCAAGAAAGCCGATGGCACCCTGAATGACGCCCCAGACGAGCAGCGTCTTGGCGTAGCCCCAATCGGCGCTCTTCACCATGTCGGTGATCGGATAGGTGGTGAGAATGGCGCCCATGCCGTAGCCCGCCGCCACCATGCCGGCGGCGAAGCCGCGCCGATCGGGGAACCAGCGCACCATGAGGCCGATGACGCCGATATAGACGATGCCGGTGCCGATGCCGCCGATGACGCCATAAGCGAAATAGAGCACATAGACGTTGGGCGCATAGGCCGTGAGCACCCAGGCGACCCCCGCCATGAGCGCGCCCAGCGAGATCAGCGCACGCGGGCCGAAGAACTCGACGAGGTAGGCCTGGAACGGCGACAAGAATGTCTGGAAAACGATCAGCAGGGTGAAGGTGATCTGCACGGTGGAAAGCTGGACGCCAAAGGCTTTGGTGAGCGGCCCGGTGAACAGCGCCCAGGTATATTGCGGGCTTGAGATGGACATCATCACCACGAGGCCGAGGGCCAGTTGCCACCAACGGCTCCGGGCCGTGGCGCCCACCGAAATCGCAGAAGCGGACATGTCCTTCTCTCCCTGATTGACTCCGCGGTTTTTGACCGCGACAGTGGCGCCAGCATAACTGGCCTGGTCGGCGCCTGACCAGCAATTGCCGACGGGAGAATTGATGCAAGCGATATGCCAGCCCTGCCCGGTCGGGTCCTGTCGAAGGGCTGTTGCTTGATCGGATTCACCACCCGTCCCGAGATCCGCGGCACTTTCGGCGTCGTCGCGTCCACCCACTGGCTCGCGTCTGCCGCCGGCATGGGCGCGCTCGAGCGCGGCGGCAATGCCTTCGACGCCGCCGCCACCGCCGGCTTCGTGCTGCAAGTGGTCGAACCGCATTTGAACGGCCCTTGCGGCGAGGCGCCGATCCTGCTCTGGGACGCCAAACGCCGCGCCGCGCGAGCCATCTGCGGCCAGGGCGTCAGCCCCGCGGGCGCCACCATCGCGCATTTCCAGCGGCTCGGCCTCGACCTCATTCCCGGCACGGGGTTGCTGGCGGCTTGCGTTCCCGGCGCCTTCGACGCCTGGATGCGGCTCCTCTTGGAGCATGGAACGATGCGGCTCGCGGACGTCCTGGCGCCGGCCTTGGGTTACGCCAGAGAGGGCTACCCGGTGGTGCCGCGCATCAGCGCCGCCATCGAAACGGTGCGCCGCCTGTTCGAGACGGAATGGCCGAGCTCGGCGGCGATATATCTGCCGCACGGCAAGCCGCCGGTGCCGGGGCGGCTCTTCCGCAATCCGACGCTGGCGGCCACATATCAGCGCCTGCTGCGCGAGGCGGAGGCGGCGAGCCCCGAGCGCGATGCGCAGATCGAAGCGGCGCGGCGCGTCTGGGCCGAGGGCTTCGTCGCCGCGGCGATCGATCGGTTCTGCCGCACGCAAGAGGTGATGGACAGCTCCGGGCGCCGTCATCGCGGCCTCCTCACCGGCGACGACATGGCGCGCTGGCGCGCCGCGGTCGAGACGCCGCTCACCTTCGATTATCAGGGCTATACCGTCGGCAAATGCGGACCTTGGACGCAAGGCCCGCTGCTGCTCGAGGCGCTGGGGTTGCTCTCGGGCTTCGACGTGGCGGCGATGGA
>Ga0335081_10021342_pt1 | contig 10487 bp, 12 predicted proteins | sample Lox_Sample_35_FD_206713 | JGI IMG/M metagenome (GOLD analysis project Ga0335081, IMG submission 206713) | Soil microbial communities from Loxahatchee National Wildlife Refuge, Florida, United States - Lox_Sample_3.5 | ecosystem: Environmental > Terrestrial > Soil > Wetlands | place: USA...
TCGCCCGCTACCATCGCGGCGCCTTGCCGCAAGCCGGCCATAAGGCGTTTGCCGCTCTTCCCGCAGATCGGCGCAAAGCGGCGGTGCTGTTGGCAGGCATTCTGCGGTTGGCCAATGCATTTGACAAGCGACGCGATGGCCGAATCCTGCGTCTGGAAGTCAAGCGCAAGGAGGGCATGCTGATCGTCTATGCTCAGGGCTACTCGGCCTATGGCCCCATTGCGGAGACGATCGCGACAAATCGATTTCTTCTCGAGAGAACGCTGCGCATCCCGATCGTTGTGCGCGCGCTGGTTGCTTCCCGAGCAGTTCGCAGATCGCGAGCCTCAAAGCCGGGATCGGGACCGGGAGCAAGAAAGATGGCGGCGTGAAGCTGCGGTCAGCGGATCGTACACCCTGAGAGTGCCGCTCGACGCCTCGAAACTAGTCTGACACTTCCCGCCGTACGGGCTCGTCGCTACAACTGAACGTTGACGTCATGACCCACGCGCAACTTGTCGTTCTGGCGGTGAAATGGCTTCGCAGCTATCGCTGCGGTGTGATTCTTTCTGAACAAGCGTGTGTCAGCGGGGAAGTGCCCGACGCGATCGGATGGAAGCGCGCCTGTCACTCGGTTCTGGTGGAATGCAAGGTGTCGCGGGCGGACTTTGTCGCCGATCGCGCGAAGACGTTTCGACACAAGCCGGAGACCGGTCTCGGCTGCGAGCGCTTCTACCTTGTGCCTCGGGGGCTGGTCAGGCCAGAGGAATTGCCGGCCGGTTGGGGACTGCTGGAGTATCAGGGGCGCAAAATTGCCATGGCGCGTCCCTCCGCAAGAAACCTGCGCAGCGCCAGGGGCCAGCGCTACGAGATGAACCTGCTTCTGGCCAGTCTGCACCGGGTCGAGGTGCGGATCGAACCGCAAAGTATTACCGAGTTCTTGAAGTGGAAGAATCGCATGGTGGAGTACAACCGGGGATCTCTGCCCGAAGGAATCACGGCGCCGGAGGCGGAGCTGAATTTCTTTCTCGACCCCGACACGGAAGCGGCGGACCTCACGCGCTAATCTTCATTCCACAAAAGAAAACCGGGCTGGTTGGCCCGGTTGTTTAGCGTCGAGTTGGATGCGGTTACATCTCAGCACGGCGCGGCTGGTTCGAGTTTGCTGCCTTGTTGGGGCTGCCCGGTTTCCCGATAGTGACTCGCGCCAACCAAAGGTTCGAGGAGCGAGATGACGGGGCGAAGAGGTGCAAGCGCGTGGCCACTCCAGAAACTGATATGGCACTTTAGGGCTACTCCGTAAAACAATGAAACAAGGCGTGTTAAATAACGATGGAATTTGATGGCGGTTGCCGAGCGGCGCCGCCTGCGCGGAGTGGGAAAAGTCTTGCACAAGTTGGAAAAGTCTACATAACTGCGCGGATTCAAGAAGAGAAGAGGGGCGTCCCGCAATCGCGATGTTGTTATGAGGCGTCAACATTCAAACCGAGACCGAGGGATATGAGTGAGTTGTAATGGGAATTTTTCGCCAATCGAGGGCGTTGCCATCGGTTCGCTGAATGTCGGACGAGTTGTTAGGGTCAACGACCAACACGCCAGTCGCTCCACAAACCCAACAGCCCTCCCAGCGTTAATGCAATTCCCGCGATATAGAGGACAACCCGTGCCAATTGCTGGTTCGGGAAGGGCTTGGTGGAGCGATAGTATGTAAACTCCACATCTGGGTGCCAGAGCAGCGCCCAAAGCACGAGAATCCCCATGCCGAGCATGACCATATTCCCTTCTGAGAGTCTGCCTAGGAGCGATCCCATGGTGTGTGCGATCACGCTGAGTGATGAATCGACCCTTCAATTATCAGGAAGAACAGGTACTCCGAGGAGATAACTGATGTAATCAGGCATTGGCGCTCGAGAAACCCGGGTCAATGAGTGTGATGGGATTTAGCGCCAGTTAGTGATCAGGTGCATCGGGTCCATTCAAAGGCAATCGGTGAATATGCCCGATACTTGGGGGTCACCGCTGACTGTCCCTTGCGAATCAACAGCGACTGATACTCCTACGATTGCGGTGTCCGCTCCGCACCCGAAGGGCGCGCAGCCTAGTGCCTGAAAGTCGCCTGACGCCTCGCCATGACCAAATGTCACTCGCATCTGATGCTGTTCAAAAAATCGAACCACTTGGGCTTTGCTGGTGCCTATCCGCAATTGATCATGAGCATCGTTCTTGAGCTTTTCCACCTGCTCTCGGAACGCAGCGTTCCGCGTCGCGCAGAGGACGTGTTCGCGATATTCCCTTAAGCCAAACCATATAGCAGATGCCACCACAAGTAGGACCGCAAGGATGATTATGTAATGTTTCGTAAGGTTCACGGACTTTGGGCGAACGCTTCGAGTTTCCCTGTTGGCCAATGGTGCCACTGAAAATCCTCACTGTCGATACCAGGCGTTAGCACTCAATTCGGTCGCTCGATTTACCTTATTGCCCGCCCCACGGCGGCCACGCTGGAGTCATGTGCACTACAGCTCCCGCCGCCCTTCCATCGCCTTCAGCATGGTGATTTCGTCGGCGTATTCGATGTCGCTTCCCACCGGAATTCCCATGGCGATCCGGGTAATCTTCATGCCCGCGCGGCGCAACTGCTGGGTGAGATAGGTGGCTGTGGCTTCGCCTTCAACCGTAGGATTGGTCGCGATGATGACCTCATCGACCTGATTGCCCTCCACGCGGCGCATGAGGTTGGCGATCCTCAGTTGCTCCGGGCCGATACCATGCAGGGGCGAGATGGCGCCGTGCAGGACGTGATACACGCCGTTAAAGTGCTTGGTCTTTTCGACGGCAGCGATGTTCGTCGGCTCCTCGACCACGCAGACCAGCCGCTGGTTGCGCGTGGCGCTGCTGCAATAGACGCAGGGGTCGACGTCGGTGATGTTGTTGCAGATCGAGCAGAGGCGAAGATTGGCTTTCACATCGCGCACCGCCGTGGCCAGCGAGTCGGCGTCCTCATCGCTCGAGCGCAGAATATGAAAAGCGAGCCTCTGCGCCGTCTTGCTGCCAATGCCGGGCAGCTTCTTCAGTTCGTCGATCAGGCGCGTCATCGGCTCAGCAAATCGAGACATAGGAAGAATTGAGTGATTGAGAAATTGAAGAATTGAGGAATTGGAAAATCTTGTAATCGGGTAATTGCGCGAAGCCGTACAGAAGCCAGTGTGCGGCAAACTCGTGAAACTTACTCAATTACTAAATTTCCCAATTACTCAATCCATTACAGCATTCCGCTCAGTCCGCCAAGGCCGCCCAGCATACCTCCCAGGGAAGACTGCATGGCCTCGTCGATCTTGCGCCCGGCTTCGTTTACGGCGGCCGTGATCAGGTCTTGCAGCATCTCAAGGTCGCCGGCCTTGACTGCTTCCGGATCGATCTTCATGCTCAGCACCTGCTTGCGGCCGTCCATTTTCACAGTGACGGTCCCCCCGCCGGAGGATGCCTCGACGACAGTCTCCTGCATCTTCTTCTGCAGGACCTCGTACTGACGCTTAGCCTGCGACATCAGCTCCTGAATGTTGAATCCGCCCATGAAACCCAGCTCCTGGCTGCCTGGCGCTAACCGCGGCTACCTTTTTTCCTTATAGTCGATGATCGTTCGAATCTCGGCAGAGAACTTCTCCTGCATACGCTTGACGATGGGATCCTGTTCGGCGCGGTTGCGGCCACCCCCATTGGAAGGACGACTGGTTTGTGCGGCGGGCTGTGCGGCGGCACCGGGAACGACCTTTAGTTTGACGGCTCGTCCCAGCGCTCCGCTGGCGCAGGCCATGACAAGCCGCTTCGCGTCGGCGCCGAGCGTCATGTCGATGATCGTGGGGGATGCGGCAACCTTGATCACCAGCTCATTGCCTTCGACACTCCACTCGCCGGTTTCGAGCATGGAGATGAGCATGCGATGGCCGGCATCGGACAAGGCGGTGAGGACCGCGCCTCGCACGTCCGCCTGAGCGGGAGCGGCTTCTTCGCGCACTTCGCGGACCACCTCGGAAGGGTCAGGAGTTTCATCCGCGGCAGGTGCAGTCACCGATGCGGGCGCGGCCGACCCCATGACAACTCTCGCGTTCGAGGTTGAGCCGGGTACCAGGCGCGGACCAAGGTCGAGGCCAGCGTCCGCCGAAAGTTCAGGTTTCGAGCCACTTTTGCGGGCTGAGTCGGCAGCGAAGGGGGAGACGTTGCTGGCGCGAAGCGAGGGAGTTGAGTCGGCAGTGCGGCGTGCGCTACCCGCGCCTCCGGTCGGCGCCGCCACTGGCCGTTGTGCGGCAGGGAGGGCCGACGCTGCGTCGCTGAGCAGTTGCTCGATTGGCAGCAACCGCTGCGCGTGCGTCATCTTGAGCAATCCCAACTCCAGGTGGAAACGCTGCTCTTGCTTGTATCCCAGTTCGCCGTGGGTGCGCAGCATGATCTGCAGATGGCGCGCCAGATCCTCCTCGCTGAAGAGGTCGGCAATGCGCGCCACACGCTCGCGTTCGTCGCCGGAAATCTGTAAAAGGGAAGAATCCTTGCCCGCGATCTTCGCTACGGTGACGTTGCGCAAAAAGCGCACCATCTGGCGCGCGAAGTGCGTGGGATTGTGCCCTTCACCCAGCAGCTTGTCGGTCAGGTGCAACACGTCTTCACTCGATCCGCGCGACACGGCCTGCATCACCTCTTCGAGCACGCCGGAAGGCGCAGCTCCCACTAGCTGCCGCACGGCGTCGGCGGTCAAGCCGTCTCCGGTCGAAGCGATGGCCTGATCGAGGATGGAGAGCGCGTCGCGCATCGAGCCGTCGCCGGCCTCGGCGATCAGAGCCAGCGCGTCTTCGTCGGCTTTCACCTTTTCGCGGCCAGTAAGATCGCGAAGTTGATCCAGAATCTGTTCAAAGCGCACCGCGCGAAAACTGAAGTGCTGGCAGCGGGAGCGAATGGTTTGCGGGATGTCTTCAGGTTGCGTGGTGGCAAGCATGAAAACGACGTGGCCCGGGGGTTCTTCGAGCGTCTTCAGGAGTGCGTTGAACGCGGCATCGGTGATCTGATGGGCTTCGTCGAGAATATAGATCTTGAAGCGATCGCGCGCCGGGCGGTAGCGTGCGGCCTCGCGCAGTTCGCGGATCTCGTCGATGCCGCGGTTGGTGGCGGCGTCGATTTCGATGACGTCCACCGAATTTCCAGCGCGAATCTCGGTACAGGATTCGCACACCCCGCAGGGTTCGGTCACCGGCTTGTCCGAAGAGCGGCAGTTCAGGGCCATCGCCAGGATGCGGGCGACGGTGGTTTTGCCGATGCCGCGATGTCCGCTGAAAATGTAGCCGTGGGCGGTGCGGCCTTGTGTCAGGGCATTTTTCAGGGTCTGGGTGACGTGCTCCTGGCCGATGACGTCGGAGAACTGCTGGGGACGGTACTTGCGCGCCAGGACCTGATAGCTCATGAGGATGAAACCTAGATTATACGTGATCACGGGAGGACCGAACGCGGGTTCGGCGCGACGGATTCTCCTCCGCCAGAGCTTCGGGCGGGCGCCGGTATGAGCGCCGCCGATCCTCCGGAATGCGGCTATTTTCAGGCCTTTTCGGCCCTTGACAAGACTTAACGAAGTCCTTGCACAAGAGGCTGTCACGCGTTAGGCTTTGAAGTTTAAGATATACCCGGCAACCGGGTCAGGAGGAGGCTTCCTGTGCAACTCAGAATCAGTACTCGTACTATAGATGGTGTTCTCGTCGTGGATTGCCAGGGTAGGATTATTTTTGGCGAAGAGTCTGCGAGTCTGCGGGACACGGTGAAAAAGCTCATCACCGAGAACCAGAAGATTGTGCTCAACCTCGGGGGCGTGAACTATATCGATTCGGGCGGGCTGGGGACGCTGGTTGCCCTGTACACCACCGCGCAGAATGCCGGAGGATCGATCAGGCTGGCCAATCTGACGCAGCGCGTGGGCGACCTGCTGCAGGTTACGAAGCTGGTGACCATCTTCAGCGTCTACGACAGCGAAGAAGAAGCCGTGCAATCCTACCGAAAAGGCGCGGCAGCCTAGGGATTCGAGTCTGGGGCGCGAGTTCAACTCGCGCCCGGACCTTCTCGCGCATGATCCCTAAAATCCTCTTTATTCTTGGCGTCCTGCTTGCCGCCAGCGGATATGTGTCTCCGCCCATTGCCCTGGCGCTGGGACTGGTGTTCGGACTCTCGGTGCGGCATCCATTCAGCAAGGAATCCAAAAAACTCTCGCGATACCTGCTGCAGGCATCCGTGGTGGGGCTTGGCTTCGGGATGAATCTGCACGAGGTTTTGCACGCCGGTCGCAGCGGCTTTGTCTATACGTTTCTGGGGATCGGCTTTGCCATGTTTTTCGGTATGACGCTGGGACGCATGTTTAACGTGCAAAGGCGGTCGGCGTTTCTGATTTCAACCGGCACTGCGATCTGCGGCGGTAGCGCGATCGCCGCCGTGGGCCCGATCTGCCACGCAAGCGACGATGAGATGGCGGTTTCGCTGGGCACAGTCTTTGTCCTGAATTCCGTCGCACTGCTGACTTTCCCCTTCATCGGCGCGGCGTTGAAGCTAAGCCAGACACAGTTCGGGTTATGGGCCGCGCTCGCGATTCACGACACCAGCTCAGTGGTGGGCGCGGCGGCCAAGTACGGGGCACAAGCGCTGGCCGTGGGCACGACGGTGAAATTGGCCCGCGCGCTTTGGATCGTTCCCTTGTCTGTCGCGACGGCGCTGGTAAAGCATTCCAAGGCGAAGATCCAGTGGCCGTGGTTCATTGGCTTTTTTTGCCTGGCAGCGGTCTGCAAGACGTATCTTCCGGCCGGCGCGAACCTTTACGCGCTCCTCTTTAAAGCCGGGCGGCTGGGGCTGACCGTCACGCTCTTTCTGATCGGCACCGGCATTTCGATCGGCACGCTGAAGGAAGTCGGACACAAGCCGCTGCTGCAAGGGATCGCATTGTGGCTGCTGGTGTCGGTGGTTTCCCTGTGGCTGATCCGGATGGGCTGGATTGCGCTCTAGTAACGGAACTGCGCACTAGACAGCGGGTTCTTGAGCGAATTATTTTTTTGTACCAGTTGAGACTTCAACTCATCTGAGAGCGATATGAAGGCTCCCAGCACTTCTGATAAAAGTGCGCAGTTGCGCAGCCGGATTCTGGCCGCGATTCGCCAGATTCCCAGGGGAAAAGTTTCCACTTATGGAGCGATAGGACGAGCCGCGGGAATGGCGCAAGGTGCAAGGTATGTGGTGCGAGTGCTGAGCACGTCGGTAGGCCTTCCGTGGCAACGTATCGTCGGGGCCGGCGGAGAGATCAAGTTGCGGGGAGATTCGGCCGTCGAGCAGCGTCTGCGGCTGGAGGCCGAGGGCGTCAGCTTTCGCGGACGTCGCGTGAACATGGCGCGGCATGAGTACAAGTTTCCGCGAAGCAAAAAGGCGGTAGGGACTGGTTGATCGCTTTAGTCGTTTGTCGTTGTCCGATGCCCAGTGGCGGAAGACGCACCCTGAGCGGCCAACGACTACTGGCGAACGACTAACAACCCTTACGTCTTGAACTTGTCGTCGATCTCTACCTGATATCCCGCGACCAGGCGATTGGTTTCGTTCGCCATCCCTACGACCGCCATCAGTTCCTTGAACATCGGGTCCGTCATGCCTTGCTTGCGCGCGCTCGCGGTGTGGGACGCGATGCAATACCCGCACTGGTTGCTGACGCTTACCGCCAGGTAGACCAGTTCCTTGGTAAGGGTGTCGAGTGCGCCGGGGGCCATGATCTGCTTGATGTCTTCCCACGTCCGGCGGAGTGTGGGAGGATCGTGAGCGATCGCCTTCCAGAAATTATTGATCCAGTCGGTTTTGCGCGTCGCCATGATGTCGTCGTAAACGGCGCGCACTTCCGGGCTCGCGTCTTTGTATTCGATGAGGCCGAGGGTTGACATTAGCTCTCCCTGATTGGTGTATGGACAACGAGTATTAAACTGCAAACCGAGTGAGATTCGAGCAGTGGCTCAGCTTGAACGCTCCGCGCCTGATCCCTCGCCCTGCGGGAGAAAACGCGGGGCTTCGGGATGACTGTTCTCCATAACAACAGCAGATCGAGCCACTGTCCCGAGTGCTAACTCCTACTCGGCATTTCGCCGCTGAGCAGCTTACCCAGTTCCGCTGCCGGACATCTCACGCCCACGTAGAACGTCCCAAACAAGGCGTACACCGCGCTGACGTGGTCGAAGCGCATTTCGTAGATCAACTTCTTGAAGACCAGGGGCTCGTCGGCAAACAAGTCGACGCCCCACTCCCAATCGTCGAATCCGATGGAACCCGTGATGATCTGCTTCACCGTGCCGGCGTAGCGTCGCCCGACGAGGCCGTGCTCGTTCATCTGGCGCTGGCGTTCTTCCATGGGAAGGGTGTACCAGTTCTTGTCCTCGCCCCGCCGGCGGTCCATGGGATAGAAGCAGAGGTAGCGGTTCGGGGGGATGGCGGGGAAGAGGCGAGGGTGCATGGCCTCCTTTTGCCGCCTCAAGGTTTCCTGTATCTCCCGATTCCATTCTTCCGAATGCGGTTCAACGCCACGATCGACCAGAGCCTTGTAGGTCTTGTTGCTCGACTCATAGAGACCGAGTTCGATGATCGAAAGGTAAGACGTGGTGGGTTCGAGAAAATCGCTGAGCCGCAGCCGCGCCAGTTGCAACTCCGCCTGGTTCAGCTGATCGAAGGCTTCGCGGAAGTGCAGGAACATCAGGTCGCCCTTGTGCCCGAGCAGAGAAAAAAGGGCAGATTGCCCGCCGGGATTCTGCTCCATGCGGCCGAGGAGAGCAGTCGCTTGGTCCACAACTTCGCTCTGTTGGCCGGCGCTCAGCACTTTCCACGGGCTCCAGCGAAACCGCATCATTTGATGCAGCACACTGTAGCCCTCTACCGTGAGTGGAACGGCAGGAGTCTCGGTCGAAACCGTTTCCGGATGGGCACTCCGACTGGATGACATAGAAAAGGTCCTCAATTTTCACGACCATTGTACCTGTGGCGGCGACGGGCGAGAAACAAGCCTCGGCAGCCGGTCGTTTGAAGCGCTTCGCGTTAGATCTCCGTTCGACTCCCCTCGCTTGCGCTCGTGTCGCTCAGGGGCAGGCTCTCGCCGGCGCTGGCGTAAACGGGGGGCTTCGGGATGACCTTCTCTGGGACAGAACAAAAAACCCAGCAGGTGACGCGCTGCTGGGGATCGAAATCGATTGGGCAGGTTCAGGCTGCGACCGTCTCCATCAGTTTTTGAGAAATGGTGGTCTCGACGGCATAGACCTTCACGACCGGCGCGGTCGTCATGAACGGATCGAGGATCTGTTTGACCTTCGGAAAGGTCTCTCTCTCATAGCGCTCCGCGTCTGTCTTGGTGTGCCAGAGGGTGACGACAAAGGGCCGGGTCGGCTCCATCTCGTTGTCGAGCGCGATGATATCCACATAGCCAAGCTGTTTCTTGATAATCGGGAGGATCTCCTCGCGCACTTTCTTGAGGAGTTCGGGCTTCTTCTCGATCTTCACGTTCAGTTCCAACGTGCGTGCAAACATAGGAACACCTCTCTGTGATGAAGTTGCACTGCGAGTTGTGCCCACCCCGAGGATGGGGGAGATTCTTTGAGTTGCGGGTTGTCGATTAGATTCGCTGCCCGGCTGACAGGAGCGATGGTCGAATGCCGAGGCCTGATCGTCGCGGTTAGCGAGACAAGTTGATGCAGGCGCGCATGTGTTTTTCCTGGGAGCCCGACAGATGCCGCGATGATGCGTCCCGAGGCTAACCCTGTCAGTGATCCTCGGCACCCTTCGCTGTGATAGGCACAAGAGAGTTACTGGGGAGGTTGCTGGGCGGGCTTCGCCCACAGGCTCGATCGGCGGACCATCATCGCGCATCGCGATTGCCGCTATTTCTTCGGCGGCTGCTGTTTCTTCTTCCCAAAAAGATCCATAAGCTGGTTGACGGGATTCGGCTGCTGCGTATTCGACTGGCCCGGTGTGTTCGCCTTTTGACCGCCAAGAAGGTTCCCGAGCACTCCCGCCGCTCCGCCGGACAAGGGGTTGCCCGAGGTCGGGAGCAGTCCTTTCAAGCGCATTTGCGCGATCTTCTGAACATCGGGAGCAAATTTTGGGTTCTGAAAAGTTCCGGTGACAATTGCCGGAATCACGATTTCGCCCTGATTGTTGGCGAGCGCGGTGTTCATGAAACCGCCGATTCCGCTGCCGCCCGCCTGCTGGCTGAAGGTTTTCGTCAGGACGGCGGTGGCGTTCATATTGAGAGTCTGGCTCACCAGGTTGGCGGCGCCCACGGCACCCACGCTGCCGATATCGAGAACCGCGTTCAGGTCGTTGGTCTGGGCCACACCATTTTTCACCAGAATGTTTCCCGTCAGCTTCGAAATGTTGGTGTAGCCCAGATCTTTTTGTCCGGATTTCAGAAAGCCGCCAATCGAGGCCAGTTCGTGTGTGATGTCAACCCCGGTGTATTTGACACTGTT
>Ga0335081_10021343_pt1 | contig 10487 bp, 9 predicted proteins | sample Lox_Sample_35_FD_206713 | JGI IMG/M metagenome (GOLD analysis project Ga0335081, IMG submission 206713) | Soil microbial communities from Loxahatchee National Wildlife Refuge, Florida, United States - Lox_Sample_3.5 | ecosystem: Environmental > Terrestrial > Soil > Wetlands | place: USA: Florida...
CGATCTGACGCTGAACGGTGTGACGAAGCGCTTCGGCGGCCTCGTTGCCGTGTCCGAGCTCTCGCTCGCCGTGGCCGTCGGACAGGTTCACGGCTTGATCGGGCCCAACGGCGCCGGAAAATCGACGACGATCGGACTCGTCACGGGATTCCTGCGTCCCGATGCGGGCAGCATTACGTTCGGAGCCCAACACCTCACCCGCTTGCCGCCATCCGCCATCGCGCGGCTCGGCATCTCGCGTACGTTCCAGCAGGCGACGCCCTTGGGTGGGCTCAGCGTCTTCGAAAACGTGCTCGTTGGCCTGCATACCGGCTATCGTTCGGGGCTTGGCGCCGTGCTCGCGCACAACCGGGCGATGCGGCACGAGGCAAAGGCAATGGTGGAAGAGGCCGCGCGCCTTCTCGGCGTCTTCGGGCTCGAGGCGCTCGCCGCTACGGACGCGCGTAACCTCACCTTCGGCCAGCTTCGCTTCCTCGAAATCGCCCGCGCCATCGCGATGCGCCCGCGCATCCTCCTGCTCGACGAACCGGCGGCCGGGCTCAACGACGCGGAACGGGACCGGCTTGCCGATCTCATTCGCCGGTTTCGGGACAACGGCATCGGCATGCTCCTGGTGGACCATGACGTGCCGTTCGTGTTCGCCCTTTCCGACCGGATGACGGTGATGAATTTCGGCTCGGTCATCGCGTCGGGCCAACCGGACGCCGTCCGACGCGACCCGGCCGTGCGGGAGGCCTATCTCGGCGAGACGGCGGTCGAGGGGAGCGGCGCATGGGCTTGATGATCGCGATCGGCATTGCCACGGGCTGCGTTTATGCACTCGTTGCGGTCGGCTATTCGCTGATCTACCGCACAACCGCGGTGGTCAATTTTGCGCAGGGCAGCTACGTCATGGTCGGCGGCTTCTCGACCTGGTGGTTCTACGCCGTGGCGCGGCTCCCCTATCCCGCGGCAGTGCTCATGGGCGTCCTCGCCGCGACGCTCACCGGCCTTGTGCTGTGGATCATCGTGGTTCTGCCGCTGTGGCGGCGGCGGAGTCCGGCCTACGTCGTGCTGCTGGCGACCATCATCTTCGGCGCCATCGTCAGCACCGCGGCGCTCATCGTGCTCGGCCCCATGCCGCAGACCCTGCCGCCCTGGATCCCGGGCTTCGCGCTTGACTTCCAGGGCAACCACATCGACGGGCAGTACATCATCGTCGCGATCGCGACATTTGCTCTGATGGCGGGCTTCAGCGCCATCCTAAAATTCACCACCCTGGGCCGCGCCATGCGCGCCTGCGCCGCGAGCCGCGAGACGAGCCAGCTTCTCGGCATCTCGCCCGAGCGGGTGGGCGCAATCGCCTTCGCGGTCACGGCGATGCTGGGCGGGTTGGGCGGCGCTATGATCACGCCGGCGCAATTCACCTCGGCCGATGCCGGACTCGCCTATGGCGTGTTCGGCTTCGTGGCGGCGGTGCTGGGCGGGTTCGGCAGCCTGCCGGGCGCTTTGTTGGGCGGTATCCTGCTGGGGCTCGTCAACGCGCTGGTCGGCCGCTACGTCTCGTCGAACTACCAGACAGTGATCTCCTTCGCGATCCTGCTCGGCCTTCTCGCGGTCCGGCCCCAAGGCCTGATCGGCAGCCAATGGGAGGAATCGCATTAGCTCCCGGGCAGCGCCATGGCGTAACGGCTGTCGATGATGTCGCCGGCCTTGGCGCTCTCCTTCAACATCCCTTGGGAATGATACCAATCGAGCTGGCGCTGGACGTCGCGCACATCGATCCGCAGTTCAGGGTCAGAATAGCCGATATTGGCCTCGATCTGCTGGCGGCTGAGTTTCACGTATTTCTGGATGATCGGCACCATCTCGGGCGCGGTCGGCCCATCCTTGCGAGTGCCGCCGGGACCGACAAACGCGTCGTAGGCGGCGCGCGAGCCCTTTCTGAACGCACGCAGGAAGCGCTTGACCAGGTCCTGACGCTCGTTGGCGATCTTGGGCGTGGTCCAAACCAGCGTGACTTGCCATGGCGTCTCGTCGCCGACCCAGCCGAGGAGCTTCGCTCTGTCGTTCTGGAGAAGCGGCGCCGCTCCCGCGGCTGTCAGCACCCCCGCATCGGCCTGCCCGCCGCTTACAGCCGAGGCAACGTTCGCGAAGGACTGGAGCGGGAGCGTGCGGATCGTCGCCATGTCGATCGCGTACTTCTGCACGATGAGTTCCAGTGCGTAGTGGTAGGTCGAGCCGATCTGCGTAAGGCCTACGGAATGACCGCCGAGCTGCTTCAGCGAATGGAGACCGGCCGCGTAGGCCGCGTTCGACGCCAGAATGCCTGCCGCAAGGAAGTGCGGGCGGTCATAAGTGGAGCCGGCGATGATCTTGAGTTCTCCTTGGGCCGCCAGCGTGTAAAGCGCGCTCGAGAACCCGGCCGATCCGAACTCGATCGCACCCGCGACCGTGGCCACCGCAACTGGTTGGCCCGCATCGAAGGGCACCAGTTCCGCATCGATGCCCTCGGCCGCAAAGTAGCCCTTCTCGATCGCGATATATTGAGGCGCGCCGCCGGTCGTGAGCAGCGTGCCGATCTTCACATGGTCGAGCGCCAATGCCGGCACGCTCTGCCCGAGCAGCAGCATCGCACCTGCCAGTAGGCGCATAGACTGTTGCAATGCCATGTCCGTTCTTCCTCCCAGCCACCGAGCCGAAAGCTTAACATGGCAAGGATCGGGCTTCCATCTTCGTCCGGCCCGTGGAATGATGCGTTCGGCCAAGGAGGGCTTCGGGCATGATCGTCGACACCCACGTCCATGTCGTCTCGGACGACCGCCAATCCTATCCGCAGGTATCCGACGGCGCGCACGGTGCGTCGGCGCCGTCGGTGCGCGACATCGGCCAGCCTGAATGGCCGCCGCTCACGGGCGAGCAGCTTGTCGCGATGATGGATCAATGTGGGATTGACCGCGCCCTCCTGGTGCAGACGTACTTCACCTACCATTTCGACAATCGCTACATGATGGACTGCGCGCGGCGCTGGCCGCATCGGTTCCAGAGCGTATGCGTCATCGATCAGCTCGCGCCCGGCGCCGCCGACGTGCTGAGCGACCTGGTCGAGAACCACGGCGTGCGCGGCCTCCGCATGATGGGTGCGCGCGGGCCGGGCTCGCTCAAGGACCCGCGTTCGTTTCCGGTCTGGGAGCGGGCTCAGCAGCTCCGTATCCCGATCTGCATCGGCGCGCGAATCGAGGAGCTGGCGGACGTGCGCGCGCCGCTCGAACGCTTTACCGCAGTCCCGGTGGCGCTGGAGCATGTCTGGGGTATAAAGATCGGCGATCCGCCTTACGACGGGCTTCGGGTGCTGTGGGAAATGGCGCAGTTCCCTAACGTGAGGCTGAAGACGGCCCCCAATAATTCACACGCCGCCCGCGAGGGCAAAGGTAGTCCGCGTGAATTTTTCGGCAAGCTTGTCGATACGTTTGGTGCGAAGCGCATCATGTGGGGTTCGAACTATCCGGCCCACTGGCATCACTATGGCGACATGAAGGAACGACTCACCATCATGCAAGAGGACTTTGCTTTTCTCGGCGCCGAGGATCGGGCGTGGATTTTTGGTGAGGCGGCCTTGTCGCTCTGGCCGAGCCTAAGAGGTTGACGCGCATGGCGACTGGTACGACCGCGCTTGCCGTTGATGGAAGCGCCATGGAGCTGTTCATCGCATCACCGAATGGTGCCGGTCCCCACCCTGCCGTTCTCGTCGCGCATCACCGCACCGGAGTCGATGCGTTTACGCGTGAGGTGTGCGAGAAGATCGCCGCGATCGGCATCCTGGCGGCGGCACCTAATTTCTACCATCGCCGCCCCAAGGACGAGGATCCGGTCACCTCGATGAAGGAGTTGAAGGACGGCGAGCTTGTCGACGATATCAACGCGACTGTGCGTCATCTCCTTGGGCTTCCGGCAGTGCGGAAAGACGCGGTGGGCGTGGTCGGTCATTGTCTCGGCGGGCGTACCGCCTATTTGGGCCTCGTATGGAATCCCGTCTTCAAGGCGGCAATTCTGCTCTATCACGGAAACATCTTCGAATCGCGCGGCGCTGGACTGCCGGCTCCGTTCGGACTCACCAGCAACATCCATTGCCCGGTAATCGGATTTTTCGGCAATGACGACCACAACCCGTCGCCCGAGATGGTCGGACGGCTGTCGCGCGAATTCGCGCGGCTCGGCATCCGCCATGTCTTTCACAGCTATGACGGCGCCGGCCACGCCTTCCAGGATCACCACTCGACGCGGAATTACCGAGAGGCCGCGGCCAAGGACGCCTGGCCCAAGATGCTGACATTTCTTGACGCGGCGCTGTGCTGCCGCGACGGCTTCGGGTAAATCAGCCAGCCATGGGTCCAGCCGGTGCGGCGCCGTTGCCCCGGCTCTTGCGCGGCCGGTCGGCGGCGGCGCGCGCCGAGCGTGACGCGCTGCTCATGCCGATCAGCATGTCGAGCGCGCGGTGAAGTTCCCTGAGACGGGATGGACCAAGCTCGGCCGCAAGGTCGGCATAGATCTGTTCTGATGCGCGCATCACCGGCGCGACCAGCGCGCGACCGCGTTTGGTAATAGCCACCAGCACGCGCCGTGCGTCGGCATCGACCTTTGCCCGCCGAACGATGCCCTTGGCGTGCAGCCTCGGAATGATGCGGGAGAGACTGGCGGGATGAATGCTGGTCCGCGTCGCCAACTCACTCATCTCGAGCTGCCGCGCTTCGGCGAGAACCCGGAGGATGCGGCCCTGCTGATCGGTCAGCTTCTGCCTATGGAGATACGGCCGAAATCGCTGCATGACCGCGTCTCGTGCGCGCAACAATTGCATAGGAAGGGGCGGATCGAGAGGTGGTCTCGATGCCACGGTCTGTTCAGCCATTTGTTCGTGTAAAGAGGAACTCGGTTGATGGTTGGCGGACTATGACAGACCGTGTCGCTGATTTCGATGGGAAATTTCTCCCCAATGCGCTGGCCAATCACACTGATCCCGAGCTATGAGTACAAGATATTCTTCGCCCGCGCCGAATTCTCCTATCTCGGGCTCGGCACACAACCGGGCAGCCCCGACATTCCGACGAGACCATCGGCGACCGTAGAACGGCGCCATTGGCGAGGCTCGCCCTGTCGCTCCGCAGTCCGAGCTCTCGCCGATTCGGGATTCCTTGCAAAAAATTTTCACGCCGCCCTGCTTTCCGTGAGATGCCGCACGCTACCGCTGATGCGCTGGAGATAGAAAATATAGATAGCGCCGATAGTTCGATGCCATTTCCGATTGCATTGGCGGGGATATCCGAACGGCTTTGGTTCGTTTACGGCGAGAGACTGCGCTGAGGACGCAGGTTCGCAGGAGATAGGATCGTGACGCCGACCAAGGTGCTCGTAGGTCAATCGCTCCTCGTTTTAACGATCGCGCTGCTCGGCATCTGGGGTGCCACGCAATGGGCGGCCTTCCTCCTCGGCAATCAGCCCCGCCTTGGGATTCCCTGGTTCTCCATCCAGCACTATCCGGTCTACGAGCCCTTCGCGTTCTTTTTTTGGTGGTACTGGTTCGGCGCTTATGCGCCGGATGTCTTCGCCGAAGCCTCGGCCTTCGCCGCCGGCGGCGGCATCGCCGGTGCCGTCCTCGCCGTTCTCGGCTCCGTTTTTCGGGCGCGTGAGCGCAAACTTTCCACGACTTTCGGTTCGGCACGCTGGGCCAATGCTCAAGATGTTAAGGCCACGGGCCTTATCGGCAATCAGGGCGTCTTCCTCGGCCGCTTCAAGCGCCATTATCTCCGCCATGACGGGCCGGAGCACGTCATGTGCTTTGCCCCGACGCGCTCTGGCAAGGGCGTCGGCCTCGTCATCCCGACGCTTCTGACGTGGCCGCATTCGGCCGTCATCCACGACATCAAGGGCGAATGCTGGGAGCTCACAGCCGGCTGGCGGTCACAATTCTCGCATTGCCTATTATTCGATCCGACCGAACTGCGCTCGGCTCGTTACAATCCACTGCTCGAGGTGCGCCGCGGCCCCAACGAAGTACGCGACGTGCAGAACATCGCCGACATTCTGGTCGATCCCGAAGGGATGCTCGAGCGGCGAACGCACTGGGAGAAGACCGCGCATGGTCTCCTCGTCGGCGCCATCCTTCATGTCCTCTACGCCACGGCGGACAAGTCGCTCGCTGGCGTCGCGACCTTTCTCTCCGATCCGGCGCGCCCGTTCGAGCGCACCTTGCGCGCGATGATGACCACCAATCATCTCGGGACGCCCGATGCGCCGCGCGTCCATCCGGTGGTGGCTTCGGCGGCGCGCGAGGTGCTGAACAAGAGCGAGAACGAGCGCTCCGGCGTGCTCTCAACCGCGATGTCCTACCTTGGCCTTTACCGCGACCCGGTCATCGCCGCCGTCACGTCCTCCTCGGATTGGCGCATCGCGGATCTCGTCGATGCGACGCATCCCGTGTCGCTCTATCTCGTCATCCCGGCATCGGACATCAGCCGCACGAGGCCGCTGATCCGCCTCGTTCTCAACCAGATCGGCCGGCGCCTCACGGAGAACCGAGTTCGCGCCGTCGCCGACAAACGCCGTCAACTCCTCCTGATGCTCGACGAGTTCCCCGCGCTGGGCCGGCTCGACTTCTTCGAGTCGACCCTGGCCTTCATGGCGAGCTACCGCATCCGCGCCTTCCTCATAGCGCAGAGCCTCAACCAGATCGCCAAGGCTTATGGCGACAGCAATGCCATTCTCGACAATTGCGCGCTGCGCGTCGCCTTCGCCACCTCGGACGAGCGGACCGCCAAACGCATCTCCGACGCCCTCGGCACCAAGACCGAGCTGCGGGCACAGCGCAACTATGCCGGCCACCGGCTCGCTCCCTGGCTGTCGCATCTCATGGTCTCGCGCCAGGAGAGCGCGCGCCAGCTCATGACCCCCGGCGAAGTCATGACGCTGCCTGCGAGCGACGAGATCGTCATGGTCTCGGGACAGCCGCCGATTCGGGCGAAGAAGCTGCGCTACTACAGCGACCCCAATTTCAAGACGCGCGTCGTGCCGGAGCCCATCCTGCCAACCGGCGGTCCCTATCCCGACCGGCCCGCGACCCGCCCCGACGATTGGAGCCTTCTGGCGACGCTGTCCGCTGGTACCGTCGCGATGCCGACGATCGAACCCAGCAAGGAGGGAGGCTTCGGGGAGGGGCCGCTGCCAGGTCTTCCCGACACGGAGCCGGAGCGGGACCGCACCGCCACGGACCACGACATGGCCGTGCTCGACGACGACGATGGCGGGCAGGATGACGCTGGCAGCATCTTCACGCCCGCCAACACGCTTCGCCGGGCCGTCGCCATCGATGACGGAATGGTGCCTCCGTCATGAACGCCACGAACCGCATCATGGCAAGGGAAACCGCCGAGCCGCCTCGACAGCCCCAACAGCGCCGCCGGATCAACGTTTTCGTGGCCCCGGAAGTTGGCACGCAGCTCGTCGAGATCTCGCAAAAGAATCGGCGTACCCAGTCGGACATCGTCGAGGCCGCCTTGCTCTCGCTGTTCTCACCGGACTCGGTCGACCGGCGGGAAGCAGCGATCACCCGCCGCCTCGACCGCCAGGCGCGCCAGCTCGAAGCCCTGTACCAGGAGCTCATCGTCGCGACCGAGAGCCTGGCGCTCTTCATCCGCTATTTCATGAGCGTGACGCCCGCGCTGCCGGAGTCGCAAAAGACCGCCGCGCGGACCAAGGGCGCCGAGCGCTTCGCGGCCTTCACCGAAAATCTCGGCCGCCGGCTCGGCGAGGGCAAGCGGCTGCTCGGCGATCTTCACCTTGAGATCCGTCCCGGCGCGAACGAGTTCAGCAACGGCGGCGAGACCAGCGCGACCGCTTCGGAGGCCGATCATGCAACCGCATGAGCTCGGCCGCGAGCGCTTCGGGCGCATGTTCAAGACGGCGCTGGGGCCGGCGATCGGGCGCTTCCTCGACGACGAGGACGTCGTTGAGGTCATGCTCAATCCCGACGGCGCGCTCTGGGTCGAGCATCACCGCACCGGCATGGAGGAGACCGGACTGACTCTCGACCAGACGGACGCCGACCGCATCGTCCGGCTCGTCGCCCACCACATGAAGCTCGAGGTCGACGCCGACCGGCCCTTCATCGAAGCCGACCTGCCGGAAACCGGAGAGCGCTTCACCGGCGTTCTGCCGCCCCTGGTGCTGCGGCCGGGCTTCTCGATCCGCCGCCACGGCAGCCGCCTCTTCAGCCTTGCCGACTACGTGCGCGACGACATCATGACCGAAGACCAGGCCGCGATCCTGCGCGCTGCCGTCCATACGCGGCTCAACATCCTCGTGGTAGGCGGCACCGGGTCGGGCAAGACCACGCTGGTCAACGCCTTGCTCCTGGTGGTCGCCGAGACCGGTGATCGCGTGGTGCTGATCGAGGACCGCCGCGAACTCCGCTGCGCTGCCCGCAACCTGTTTCCGATGCTGACGCGGCCCGGCGCCGTTGAGCTTCGGGCGCTCGTGCGGCTGGCCAAGGGCTTACGGCCCGACCGCATCGTGCTCTCGGAGGCACGCGGGCCGGAGGCTCTCGATCTGATCAAGGCGTGGGGCAGCGGTCACCCCGGCGGCATCGGCACGCTCCATGCCGACGACGCGCCGCTGGGTCTCCTGGCGCTCGAGCAGATGATCCAGGAAGCGGTGGTCACGGTGCCGCGCGGCCTGATCGGCCGGGTCATCGATCTCATCGCGGTGATCGCCGGCCGCGGCACCGCGCGCCGGCTCGTTTCGCTGCACCATCTCCGCGGTCTCAAGCCCGATGGTTCCTACGATTTGCGCCCGGTCTCGAACCTCGCCGACCTACCGACAGGAGAACTTCATGCGACAGCTTAGATATCTTCTTCCGGCGCTCGCCGCCGGCCTCTGGGCACCAACAGCCTTCGCCGCCGGGTCCAACATGCCGTGGGAGCAGCCCCTCCAGCAGGTGCTCGACTCCGTTCAAGGCCCGGTCGCCAAGGTGATCGCGGTGATCATCATCATCACCACCGGGCTGACGCTCGCCTTCGGCGACACCGCGGGCGGCTTCCGGCGCCTCATCCAGATCATCTTCGGCCTCTCGATCGCGTTCGCCGCCAGCTCCTTCTTCCTCACCTTCTTCCAATTCGCCGGAGGCGCCGTCATCGCCATGCCCCAGGACATCCACGACCATCTCGCCGGCTTCACCGTTCCGCTGCACCGGTCCTTGACCGAGCCGCTGCTCCTGGGCGGCGCGCCGCGCGCGCTCGCCATCCTGATCGGCACGGTCGCCGCGGCCGTGGCCCTCGGGCTCCAGCTCTGGATCCCCGGCGCACTGCTCTGGGCGATCTGCCACCCGATCGCGGTGTGGACCGCGCGCAAGGATCCGCATTTCGTGGAGGTGTTGCGCCGCCACGTCCGCTACCCCGCGCATTTCTCGTCCTGAGCGGAGGCGGCGCATGATGAGCCTCGCCGACTATCGCCGACGCCGTCAGCAATTGCCCGACTTCCTGCCCTGGGCCGGATTGGTCGCGCCCGGCGTGGTGCTCAACAAGAACGGCAGCCTGCAGCGCACCGCAAGGTTCCGCGGGCCGGATCTCGACAGCGCAACCGAGGCGGAGCTCATTGCCGTGTCTGCCCGACTCAACAACGCGCTGAAGCGGTTCGGAACCGGCTGGGCGCTCTTCATCGAGGCGGATCGCCATCCGGCCGACGACTATCCCGAGAGCCGCTTCCCCGAGGCGGCGAGCTGGGTCGTCGAGGAGGAGCGGCGCGCCGCGTTCCTCGAAGCGGGAAGCCACTTCGAGAGCGGCTTCCACATCACCTTCGTGTTCCTGCCGCCGCCGGAACGCGAGGCGAAGATCGAGCGCACGCTCCTCGAAACTACGTCGCCGCAGCGCCGGCTCGATTACCGCGAAGTGCTCGCCGACTTCATCGAGCGGAGCGACCGGGCGTTGGCGCTGCTTGATGGGTTCATGCCGGAGATCGCCTGCCTCGATGATGCCGCGACGCTGACCTATCTCCATGGAATCATCTCGACCGCGCGGCACCCGGTGAAGGTGCCGGACGTGCCATTCTTCCTCGACTGGCTCATCGCCGACAAGGATTTGAACGGCGGCTTCGAGCCGATGCTCGGCGCGCATCACATCCGCACCTTGACGGTAACCGGCTATCCAGACGCGACCTGGCCGGCCCTCCTCGACGAGCTCAACCATCTCGGCTTCGCCTATCGCTGGATGACGCGCTGGATCGCGCTCGACAAGCACGACGCCGAAGGGGTGCTCCGCTTCATGCGCCGCGAGTGGTTCAAGAAGCGCAAGGGCATCATGGCGCTGCTGCGCGAGGTCATCTATCAGCGCGAGACCCAGCTCATCGACACCGACGCCGCGAACAAGTCGCTGGACGCCGACGAAGCGCTGCAGGAGCTGGGTTCGGACCTCATCGCCTACGGCTACGTCACCACGACCGTGGTCGTCAGCGACGCCGATGCG
>Ga0335081_10021344_pt1 | contig 10487 bp, 4 predicted proteins | sample Lox_Sample_35_FD_206713 | JGI IMG/M metagenome (GOLD analysis project Ga0335081, IMG submission 206713) | Soil microbial communities from Loxahatchee National Wildlife Refuge, Florida, United States - Lox_Sample_3.5 | ecosystem: Environmental > Terrestrial > Soil > Wetlands | place: USA: Florida...
ATTGGCCGGCGCGGGTATGGGCCAGATGCAGGCCTACGTGCTGCGGGCGCTCAACCTGGGCGAGCAGGAAACGCGGGTCTCGTTGGGAGTCTTGCAGGATGTGGTGCGGCACATTGCCGCCATGCCCGGCCGGCGCATCGTCGTCCTCGTTTCCCCCGGATTCATCAATCCTGACGATCTGCAGCTGCAATCGGAATTGACCGATCGCGCCCTGCATGCCGGCGTGGTCATTAGCTCGCTGGACGCTCGCGGCCTGTATACCGGCATGCCGGATGCCAGCGAGGTGCGAGTCGCCAGCGCCAGCATAGCCGCAAGGAGCCAGCAATATCACCTGATGGAGATGCAGGCCGACGATGACATCCTCGCCGACCTCGCCGATGCGACGGGCGGCACCTTCTTCCACAACAACAATGATCTGGAAGCCGGCTTCCACCGCCTGATCGCGCCGCCGGAATATTCCTACCTGCTGGGATTTGCGCCGCAGAACCTCAAGCTGGACGGCAAGTATCACAAGCTGAAGGTCACACTCAAGCCGCCGGCCGAAGGCACGATTCAGGCGCGCAAAGGCTATTACGCTCCCAAGGGGGCGACCGACGCTTCCGAGCAGGCGAAGCAGGCGATCGAGGATGCGGTCTTCTCGCAGGAAGACGTTCGCGAGATTCCCATCGAGCTGCACACCCAGTTCTTCAAAGCCAACGAAGACGAGGCGAAGCTGTCGGTGGTCGCTCGTCTGGACGTGCGGCACGTGCACTTCCGCAAGGCCGATGGCCGCAATAACAATGACGTAACCGTGGTTTCGGCCGTCTTCGATCGTAATGGCAACTTCATCAGCGGAAATCAGAAGATCCTGCAAATGCATTTGAAGGATGAAACGCTGGCGGGCCGAATGAACTCGGGTATTACCTTGAAGAGCAGCTTCGACGTGAAGCCGGGAAGTTACATCGTGCGGCTGGTCGTGCGAGACGAGGATGGGCAACTGGCGGCCCAAAGCAGTGCTGTAGAAATTCCCTAGAGCGAGGCGTGATATGCAGTATCGGTTGTGGTGTGGGGCGGTTGTTCTGATGGTCTTGGCTACCTGCATGGTTTGGGGACAGCAGGCGGCGCCGCAAAATGCTTCCGCTTCCGTGCCGACGATCACCACGGAGACGCGTCTGGTGCTGGTCGATACGGTAGTGACCGACAAAAAGGGCAACTACCTTCGCGACCTTACCCAGAAAGACTTTCGCGTCTTCGAAGACGGCAAGGAGCAGGCGATCAACAGCTTTTCTTCGGAGAGCGGCGCCTCGGCCCCGTCGGTCAACCAAAAGCGCTACATGGTGCTGTTGTTCGACGACTCGACCATGAGCCTCAGCGACCAGGGGTTCGCACGCAAGGCGGCGCTGAAGTTCCTGGACAGCAATACCGGCGCGGATCGCTACATCGCGGTGGTGGACTTTAACGGCACGCTGCGCATCTCGCAAAACTTCACCACCGACGCGGCGCGCTTGAAGCAGGCAGCGGAAAACGTAAAAATATCGGCGGTCTCGCCCATCGGAGACAGCTATGTTGGCATTGCCCAGCTGCCCAACTTGGAGGCCGACTTCGCAGCGCGCACTCTGCTGCTGGCGCTGCGTGATATGGCCAAGAGCCTGGCGGCCGTGCCGGGACGCAAGACGGTAGTACTGCTGTCGGCGGGCTTTCCCTACAATGCTGGCGACTCGGTGATGCAGGCGGAGCTGACGTCCGCAATCAATGCCTGCAACAAGGCCAACGTGGCCATTTACGCCATCGATGTTCGTGGCGTGGGCACCGTGACAGAAGCACCGCCGCTGCGGGACTTTCCGGACGCAACTGCGGGGCGCCTGGTCTCAGCGACCATGCAGCTTCCCGCCGACGACGGCAACGACAATGGCTATCTGAGAAGTGCTGTCGCTGAGGATCAGGACGCGCCGGCGCATCTCGTCTATGTCCAGCATGGCGGCAGTGGTGGTGGGGGCGGGCATCCCGGCGGCACCGGCGGAGGCGGGCATCCCGGCGGCACCGGCGGAACTACGGGGGGAACTCGCGGCACCAGCGGCGCCAACTCCGGGCCGCGCGGCCCTATGACCTCTGGTCCCACCATCGTTGCGCCGGTCACCCCGTACAGCGACGCGCGCAACATCCTGCCCACCATTGCGAGTGGAAGCCAAAATCAGCAAATCCTCTATCTACTTGCGGAAGGCACCGGCGGTTTCGTGATCGTGAATTCCAACGATCTGCTGGGTGGCATTGACAAGATCGCGAAAGAGCAGAACCAGTATTATCTGCTCGGCTACACGCCAGCGCCCTCGGAGGAAGGCAGTTGCCACACGTTGAAGGTGAAGGTGGATCGCGGCGACACGATCGTGCGCTCGCGCAGCGGCTATTGCAATGTCCGGCCGACCGACTTGCTCGCCGGCAAGCCGATGGAGAAGCAACTGGAAAATCAGGTTAACGGATCGCAGGCCGGCAATGTCGTGGCAACCATGCAGGCGCCCTACTTCTACACAGCACCGAATGTTGCGCGGGTGGAGTTGGCCATCGACATCCCCGCAAACGCCCTCAAGTTCGAGAAGCAAAAAGGCAAGCAGCATGCGGAGGTGAACGTGCTCGGCATCGCCTACAAGCCCGACGGCTCAGTGGCCGCCCGCTTCAGCGACAACGTGGAGTTCAATCTCGAGGATAAGGACCAGGTGCAGGCCTTCAGCAAACAGCCGTATCACTACGAAAATCAGTTTGAGATCGCACCTGGCGATTACAAGTTGAAGGTCGCGTTTAACTCGGGCGGATCGAATTTCGGCAAGCTGGAAATGCCGCTGGTAGTGGACTCGTACGATGCCAAGCAACTAAGCATCAGCACGGTTGCCATGAGCACCGAAGTTTATCCCGTGAACCAGATGTCCGCCAGCCTGGATGCGGCGTTGCTGGAGGACCGCAAGCCGCTGGTGTCACAAGGTATGGAGATCGTACCCACGGGAAGCGATCACTTCAAAAAGGCCGATCCAGCGGTGCTTTATGTCGAAATCTATGATCCCCTGCTCACCGGCGCGAACCCGCCGAAGGTCGGGATTCAACTGCAGGTGCTGGACCGCAAGACCGGCGAGAAGAAGGTCGACATGGGTGGACTGATTCCCACGCCGGAGGCCGGCAATCCCGTGGTTCCACTGGGCATGAAGCTGCCCTTGGACAAGCTCACGCCGGGCTCGTATCAATTGGAGGTAAAGGCGATCGACACGGCGGGCAACTCCACCACGGTTCGAAAGACAGATTTCGAGGTCGAATAGAGCCGGTCGGCTAGGAGACCAGGGCTTCGCTCATCGTGACCTTGCGCGCGGCCAGCTGTTTGCGCCGCTCCGCCAGCGCTGATTGAATGAAGGTCACCTCACGGCCCAGCATGTCCATCGCTTCGCGACAGAGCTCTGGACGCTCGCGCATCATACCCAGAAACTCGTGCCGGGGGACATGGACCGCATCCACCTCGCCCAATGCGGTCGCAGTCAGGCTATAAGCATGGCTGGTAAAGGTGGACGGCAAGCCCAGGAGCGAGCTGCCCGCAAACAGCCGATCGAGTCTGGGCAGGTCCTGCACGCTCATGCGGACTCTTCCCTTCAGTACCAGAAAAACGCCTAGATTGCTGGTGTCTTCCCGAAACAGAGTCTGAGTTGGGGAAAAATGTTCCCTGCGGCCGGCAGCTTCGAGAGCAGTTTTCAACTCCGCCGAGACCTTCAGGACGTTCGATCGGGCGCCCACATGTTTCATAAAACGTTTATGCCAAAATGGTTCACATCTATGCTGTGATTGCAATCACAGTTAGGTGTGAGGTCAACAGGGGAAGCGGACAGCGATCTCACCCGACTCTGGTTGACAGCTGCCATCGCACGGGCTACATTCCAGGCGCGAGCGGCCGCTTCTCTCAAAGTTGCGCAGCCGTTCTGTGCCCATATCTTAAACCTTCTCGTTACCGTTTGGAGAGAGCTCATGCCATTACGGAAGTCAGTATTTCTCTGCCTGGTCGCTATCCTTTGTCTGGGCGTCATTCAGTTCGGCTGGTCGTCCGAACGAGACAGTTCGGTTTCGAAGATCGCACCGCGAGTCCTGGCGGAAACGTCAAACGGGGGCTCGACCGAGGCCCTGGTCGTACTTGCCCGGCAGGCTGATCTCAGTGCCGCCGAAAACCTGCCGACCAAGGCTGACAAAGGCCGGTTCGTCGTGAACACCCTGCGGGCCACGGCTAGTTCGACACAAGGTCCGATCATCAACCTCCTGCGGCAACGCGGAGTGCCATACCAGTCGTTCTTCATCGTCAACATGATCAAGGTGACCGGTGACCGCAGCCTCATGGAGACGCTGGCGGGGCGTGCGGACGTGGCGCGCATCGAGGCCAATCCTCACGTGCGCACGGCACTGCCCTCGCGCAGCGGCTACGACACGAGCAGCTTCGCACCCGGCGTGGAGTGGAACGTCGAGCGGGTCAAGGCTCCGGAGGTCTGGGCCCTTGGCTATCGCGGCGAAGGCCTGGTCGTGGCCGGCGCCGATACCGGCGTGCAGTGGGACCATCCCGCGCTCAAGAACCAGTACCGCGGCTGGAACGGACAGCAGGTCGATCACGATTACAACTGGGACGACGCCGTGGAGCATACAACTTCGCCCTTTGATCCGCATGGTCACGGCACCTTTACGGTGAGCGAGATGGTCGGCGATGATGGCCAGGGCAATCAGATCGGGGTGGCTCCCGGCGCGCAGTGGATCGCCTGCCGTAACATGGACTCCGGCGGCAACGGTTCGCCCGCCTGGTATACGGAATGCTTCCAGTTCCTCATCGCGCCCTGGCCCATTAACCAGCCCGACCAGGGCGATCCCAGCAAGGCGCCGGATTCCATCAACAACTCCTGGGTGTGTCCGCCGAGCGAGGGCTGTTCGTTCGACACGCTGCAAGCCATCGTGGACAACGTGCGGGCTGCAGGCATTGTTCCGGTGATGGCCGCCGGCAACGATGGCCCGGCATGCTCCACCATCGACCTGCCACCCGCCATCTATGCGAGCTCGGTGACGGTGGGCGCGACTGATTCCAACAACAGCATAGCTTTCTTTAGCAGCCGCGGGCCGGTAACCGTCGACGGCAGCCACCGTACCAAGCCCGACCTCTCGGCTCCCGGAGTGAACATCCGCGGCGCAGTTCCAGGCAATGGCTACGAGTCGGGATGGGAAGGAACGTCGATGGCGGCGCCGCATGTCGCCGGAGGTGTCGCTCTGCTGTGGCAGGCTAAGCCCAGCCTGGATGGCAACGTCGGGCAGACCGAGTCGGTCATGGAGCACGCGGCGCAGCACCTGGTTGCATTGCAAGCCTCAGGCGTCTGCCGCGGTCCGAGTTTCTTCCAGGACAACACCTTTGGTTGGGGACTGCTGAATCTGCTGCAAGCGGTGCAATCGCACTAGCTGTCCGGGCAATTCAGGGTGTAAGCCCGCGGCCCACATAGGGCCGCGTTTTTCGTTGAGGACCTCCTGCTGTTCCATCCCAATAGTTGTGGACAGGCGAATTGTTTCGTAGTAGAGTTGCGCAACATTTCATCAGCCGCTGTTTATCTGGCTGTAACTTGTTTCGTAGCAAAACTCTGCTCCTGAGTTGGACTGTTTTGTGGGGTGCCTACATCCTTCGTCCAGGCTGCTCATTACACCAAGAGCTTTTTGCTGCCGAACCTCGTCCTCCGGCGGGCCTTCTCGATTAGTCGCAACAGGGATAGGTTGAGCGCTTAACGTAGCGCCGCAACATCGTGAGAGCCTGCGGCAGCAGCATGCTGCTCCGCAGCCCCAACACATGCAGTAGCACGAGGAGAAAACGCCATGCAACTTCGTCGATTGGGGCAAGCGGTTCCAACCGTCTTCCTGGCTTTGGCAGTGGCTTTCTTGTTGACCTTGGCCGTTCCGAGACTACAGGCCCAGGACGACGCGCAGGCCCCACAGGCACAAGATCCGGCAGCCTTGGTGTGCGGTTCGCAGGCCTATCTGGACGCGCTGCCGGTCAAGCCGCCGCGGAGTAACGACATCAAGCGTCAGGTGCAATTGGTGAACTGCTCGGACCAGGTACTGCTGGGAGCAACCAACGCACCACGCGCGGCGAGCTCGCCACCCTATCCGGCGTTTCCCCAGGAAGGCACCTGGATCATGCAACCGTTCAACAAGAACAATCCGATGGATTATTCCAACGTGCTCACCCTGGACATACCGCCGCAATGGTACGGCCAGCATGTAGGAGGGAACACGCCCAACATCTGGGCACGGACCGGCTGCCGTTATGACGAAGTGACCAATCGGGCGCAGTGCGAAACCGGTGGCTGTAGCGGCCAGTATGATTGCAGCTCGGGTGACATCTCGCCGCCGCCTGGAACCACGATTGTGGAATGGACCTTCTATCAGCCATTTATGGATCAGCAGGGGAATACCTACTACTTCGACTCTCCCGATATCAGCGCGGTAAACGGCGCGAACCTTACCGTCGACGTTTCCCCAAAGGGCGGAGACGATTTCGATCCCATCAATGCCAAAGACTGGCACTGGTTGAACTGGAACTACCCCCTCACCGTGCACGGAAAAGATCTGCGCGAGCCTACCCAGTGTGTGCCGGCGAACGGCAGCGGTTTCAAGATCTCACGTTCTGCGATCGATCAGACCATCGACGTGAACAGTCCGGGTTATCCCTTTCTGGGATACGTCACCGTCGATGGCAATGGCAATCCCACCATGCCGACCGGCAACTACAATCTCTCCTGCCTCAGCAATTGCGGAAAGTACAAATTTCCGACGGAAGTGGGAACTAGCGGTTGCAACACGAAGACCGACCCCAACTGTTACTTCTGGACCACTTTTTGTGCGGGCAATACGAGCATCAAGTACAACCAAGCCTGCAAAACGGGTATAGGCAACGGTTACCAGTGCAACACCGACGCGGATTGCCTGGCGTGCAACGGCGGCACCGACTACCACATCGCCTGCTTCCAGCAATCCGGTCCAAGCCAACCCGGCGTCTGTGAGCTGCGCGGCTTCTTTAAGAACAGCGTGGCCCAATGCAACGGCCAGGCGGGCGCCATGTGTGGACCTTCCGGCACCCAGTGCGCCGCCCCTACTTCCACCATCGCCTGCACTAACACCTACGGGTCTATCAACCCGCTGGATCCGGACGGTCCTACAAAAACCGATTACGCCGATCAGCCCATCGTCGGCAATTGCAGCGACGTAACCTTCAATGGAACCAAAGCCGCCTGCATTGGTGAAGACACCCTGCACGCGGTGCTGCATGGAGCCTACACCTGGCCTAACGACCCGCAGGTGTATCAGAGTGACGCCCCGGTCTATCGGATCATCTTCTCTCCGGAGGGAAGAGGTCAGGCGCCGATTACGCCAGCCCAGGCTCTGCCGGCTTGTGACAACCTGCCCCCGAATTACAAGCCCTCACAAAATCGCACTTCCTGCGGCGGAGTCATCAACAACCAAAACGCCGAACTGGCGATCGCGAAAGTTCGCAACCAGCCGCCGAATCAATGGCAATCCACCGGCAGCGATTGGCCTTGTTCGGTCGGCAGTGAAAGGGATGCAGCCGCTAATGGCATCATCTGTGCATGGAACCCGCAGCCCGCGGACGCCAATTGCCGCGCTCCCAAAACGGACGCAACCTATGTCACCAAGAGTGCCTGCGGTCGCATTGACTCTGGTACCTCACTGGTATCCGGCTCCATAACTCCGAATAGCGGCGATCCATTGATTTTGGAGGTATCCAGCCCCAAGGTGCTGAACAACGTGAGTCTTCCCACCTCGATTACGGGCTGTGTCGCGTCAGGAATGGGAGCCTGGACACGGATTGCGTCGCAAACATTGAAGACCAACCAGGGGGTGATTGCCTGGTACAAAGGAACTTCCAATACCAGTGTGGCCTGTCAGGTCACCGTAACCATGGCCAGTTCCAATCCGGCCGAACTCAAGCTGTACGATGTGCCGAAATTCAACGGCACCGTCGAGACCATGAGCACTCTGTCCGGCAACTGCACGAACTGTGGCCAAGCGGGCGTGAGCGCGGGCGCAGCTACAACTGCCTTCTCCAGCGATTTACAGATGGGCGCTCTACTGATGGTGAACCAGGTGCCTGCCCCGATCACCTATTGGCAGAACTGGCTGACCAATGCTCCCAATCAGTTCGACCCGACCTGTCTGAATGTCAACCAGAATTGTCCACGGGATGACGGCGCTGATTACCTTCCCGGACATGGGCCTTATTCCGGCAATTCCGATGTCGGGCATAACCAGGTCGTACCCGGGACGCAGTACTTCCACTACAACGCCAACGTCATCGTTGGCCAGTCGCAGTTCTCCTGGTTAGGGTTGGCGATTTACCTGGAACTCAATCCGTAGCAGCTTCAGAGCATCATGCGATTCAGGGCCAACGTCGGGACGCAACCGGCGTTGGCCGTTTTCGTACGGCGGCGCCGACTTCCGGATAGCTGTGGACAGGCGAATGGTTTCGTAGTAGAGTTGCGCAACATTTCATCAGCCGCTGTTTATCTGGCTGTAACTTGTTTCGTAGCAAAAACTCTGCTCGTGAGTTGGACTGTTTTGTGGGGTGCCTACATCCTTCGTCCTGGCTGCTCATTACAGCAAGAGCTTTTATTGCCGAATCTCGTCCTCCGGCAAGCCTTCTTGATTAGTCGCAACAGGGATAGGTTGAGCGCGTAACGTAGCGACGCAACATCGTGAGAGCCTGCGGCAGCAGCATGCTGCTTCGCCGTCTAACGAAAGCAGAATTTACGAGGAGAAACGCCATGCAACTTCGTCGATTGGCCCATCTAGTTCCAACCACGCTAGCTCTCGCGCTGATTTTGTTTTTGACCGTGGCCGTTCCCAGACTACAGGCTCAGGACGACGAGCAAAATCCAGAGCAGCAACCGGCCGTGGTGTGTGGCTCGCAGGCCTATCTGGACTCCCTGCCGGTCAAGCCTCCTCTCACCAACGACATCAAGCGTCAGGTCCAACTGATCAACTGCTCCGACCAGATATTGCTGGGAGCGGCCGGCGCATCGCGCGGCGAAAACCAGCCACCCTGGCCGGTTTTTCCCCAGGAAGGCACCTGGGTGATGCAACCCTTCAACCCCAACAACCCGACGGACTATTCCAATGTTCTTACCGTTGATATTCCTCCGCAATGGTACGGCCAGCAGGTCGGAGGCAACACGCCGAACTTTTGGGCACGAACCGGCTGCCGTTACGATCCGGTTAGCAACCGGGCGCAGTGCGAAACCGGCAGTTGCAGCGGTCAATACGATTGCAGTTCGGCCAACCTAACGACGTTGGCGGCCGCTACCCTCGTGGAATGGACTTTCTATCAACATTTCCCCAACACCCCTCCCGACTTATTTATCGATTCTCCCGATATCAGCGCCGTTAACGGCGCGAACCTTACCGTCGACGTATCACCCGGATGCAGAGGGACCACCTGTGGCGACGCCTTCGATCCTATTAATGCCAAGGATTGGCACTGGTTGAACTGGAACTATCCGCTCACCGTGCATGGAAAAGACCTGCGCGAGCCCACCCAGTGTGTGCCCGCCAACGGCAGCGGTTTCAAGATCACACGTTCTGCGATCGATCGAACCAAGGGCGGCGCTCCGGGCTATCCGTTATTGGGATACGTCACCGTCGATGGTATGGGTAACCCTACCATGCCGGCTGGCAACTACAACCTCGCCTGTCTTAGTAATTGCGCAAAGTTTAAGTTCCCTACCGAGTTGGGATTTGAGGGCTGCAATCCGAAAACCAGCTCCAACTGCTACTTTTGGAACACCTTTTGCGCCGGCGACCCCAAGGCCGTCAACTATGGTAAGGCCTGTAAGACGGGTAAAGGCGTCAATCAGGACGAGTGCGATACGGATGCAGACTGTGTGAAATGTAACGGCGGGACTGACTTCCACATTGCCTGCTTCAAGAAATCAGGCCCCAACAAACGAGGCACCTGCGAGCTGCGAGGCTTCTTCAAGGACACCGTGGCCCAATGCAACGGCCCGGCCGGCACCCAGTGTGGACCTTCCGGCAGCCAGTGCGCCGCCCCGACTTCCACCATCGCCTGCACCAACACTTATGGATCCATCAATCCGCTCGATAACGACATGTCTACGAAGTTCGATTACAACGACCAGCCGATCGTCGCTCCCTGCAGCAGCGTGACTTTTAACGGAACCCAAGCTCCCTGCATTGGTGAAGACACCCTGCATCAGGTACTGCATGGCGCCTACACCTGGCCTAACGATCCCCAGGTGTATCAGAGTAACGCCCCGGTCTATCGCATGATCTTCTCTCCGGAAGGAAGAGGCCAAGCACGTATTACACCGTCGCAGCCTCTTCCGGCTTGTGACAATCTCCCTTCCAATTACAAGCCCTCAGAAAATCGCAACATCTGCAGCATATCCATCGATGGCCAGAACGCCGATTTCGCGATCGCTAAGGTTCGC
>Ga0335081_10021345_pt1 | contig 10487 bp, 13 predicted proteins | sample Lox_Sample_35_FD_206713 | JGI IMG/M metagenome (GOLD analysis project Ga0335081, IMG submission 206713) | Soil microbial communities from Loxahatchee National Wildlife Refuge, Florida, United States - Lox_Sample_3.5 | ecosystem: Environmental > Terrestrial > Soil > Wetlands | place: USA...
GCGCTCGGCGACGGCCAGGTAGTCGGCGACCATCTGCTCGACCACCTGGCGGGCCGGGCGGACGCGGTCCATCAGGCCGACGCCCTGGCCGACGAAGTAGGTGGCGAGCTGCTGGGCACCGCTGCCCTCGGTGGCCGCGTACCGGTTGATGCGCTGCTGGGCCGGGGCGGTGAGCATGGTCTGCAGCGGCATGGGCAGCGCGGCCGGGGCTTTCGCGCCTTCCCACTCGTCGGTCCATGCGCTGCGCAGCATCCGGGCCGGCTTGCCAGTCAGCGACCGCGACCGGACGGTGTCGGCGCAGGTGGCGGCGAGCATCTTGTTCTGCACCGACGGGCCGGTCTCCGCCTCTGCCGTGGTCAGCCAGACCGAGCCGCACCATACCCCCTGCGCGCCCAGGGCCATGGCCGCGGCGACCTGGGCGCCGGTCACGATCCCGCCTGCGGCCAGCACCGGTGTCGGGTGCACGGCCCGGATGACCTCGGGGACCAGGACCATGGTTGAGATGGTTCCTGTATGGCCGCCGGCTTCCGTGCCCTGGGCGACGATGAGGTCGACCCCGGCGGCCTGCTGGCGGAGGGCGTGCTCCGCGGTGCCGACCAGCGCGGCGACCACCGCGCCGCTGTCGTGTGCCCGGACGACGAGTTCGGCGGGCGGCGGCCCGAGGGCGCTGGCCACAAGGCGGACCGGGTGCCCGAACGCGACGTCGAGCAGGTTGTCCGCGTCCTGCGCAGAGACGCTGATCGAGCCGGAGGCGCCCGGGATGTGCCCGGGGAGTTCGGGTACGCCGTAGCGGGTGAGCAGGTCATCGACGAATGCCTGGTGGCCGGGCGGGAAGCGTGGCTCCCGGGCCCGGCTGGTCTCCTCGTACTTCGCCGGCAGCAGCAGGTCCACCCCGTAGGGCCTGCCCTTGGTCTGCTCGTCGATCCAGATGAGGTCGATGTCGAGGGTGCGAGGGCTGTGGCCGGTCGCACCGAGCACCCCGAAGCCGCCGGCGTTGGTGACGGCCGCGACTACGTCGCGGCAGTGGCTGAAGGCGAAGATCGGGAATTCGATCCCGAGGCGGTCGCAGACGGGCGTGTGCATGGCGGCTTCCCTGGTCCTGTTGGCTGTTCCCTCTCAGGCTAAGTTTCGCCCGGGTGGAGGCGTGGGCGCGATGGAGCATTGAGCCAGCGATACGGCGCGGATTCCATCCCGCAAGCGTAGGTCTAGGGCCCGCCTCAAGGGCGTGGTGCTTTCGCGCCATACGGTCCAGGATGATTGCCCAGTGACAATATTTTTCATATAGCAAGTAAGAAAATTGGTTCTCGGACGCGCAGTTTTCTGACCGTACGACGCTGAGCAGTGCGGGCTCGCCGAGGCGACCTGGGGACCGCCCGTGCCGACCGGCAAACTCGGGGAGCCTATAGTTTGATTCGTGCCTAGAAAACGGGACGCGGCGGACGCGCCTGAGGAGGCCGGCTCCAAGTCGGCGCGGACCAGGGAACGGATCCTTGACGCCGCCGCGCACGTGCTCAGCCGGAAGGGGTACGCGGGCACCCGGCTGAGCGACGTCGCCGACCAGGCGGAGATCCAGGCGCCGGCCATCTACTACTACTTCCCGTCGCGCGACGACCTGATCGAAGAGGTCATGTGGTCGGGCATCGCGCACATGCGCGAGCACATGACCAGGATCCTAGCCGCGCTGCCGCCCGGCGCCGATCCGCTGGACCGCATCGACGCCGCGGTCGAGGCGCACCTGCGGTACGCGCTGGAGATCTCGGACTACACGACCGCCTCGATCCGCAACGCGGGGCAGGTCCCGGAGAGCATCGCGATCAGGTACACGGCCGAGGCCTCCCAGTACGGCGATATGTGGCGCAAGCTCCTGCAGGACGCGGACAACGCCGGGCTGCTGCGGCCCGACCTGGATCCGATGGCGGCCCGGATGATGGTGCTCGGCGCGCTCAACTGGGCGGCCGAGTGGTGGAATCCGCGCCGGGGATCGCTGGACACCGTGGTGCGGACGGCGCAGTCGCTCGTCAGGCACGGCCTCGGGCCGCGGCCGGACGAGGGCGGCGCCGCGCCCGGGGCCGCGGCGCGCAAGCCCCGGTCCCGGAAGCGCCCCGCGTCCGGCTGACGAGCTCATCGCGAAGGGAGCGGGTAGCGGGCGGTCGTGCTCACGTTGTGGCTGTTCGACCCGGCGTCCGGTTCGGTCAGCGCGAACGCCATCCGCCGGGTGCCGTCGGCCAGGCCCGGCAGCCAGCTGGCCTTCATGGTCGGCGAGGCGTGCGAGGCCAGGATCGAGCCGCAGATGGCGGGCGAGATGACCGCGATCAGCAACGGCAGGCCGTGCGCCGCGAGTTCCTCGGTGACGATGACCAGCTCGGTCAGCCCGGCCGCCCCGGCCGTATTCCGCGGGCAGGTGCACGCCGAGCAGGCCGGCCTGCCCCAGGTCGGCCTGCAGCTCGGCCACGTGGCTGCCAGCCCGGGCCCGTTCGGCGTAATAATCGTGGCCGTAGCGGGCCGCGATGGCCGCCGTGCTCTGCCGGATAAGGCGCTGATCACCGGTGTCCGTGATGAGCATGATCACCATCCTTCCTGGCCATGAAGTTCTCGATGGCCCGGGCCGCGTCCGGTGTCCCGGCCGTCCGGGACAGCGCCGCGGTCTCGGCGAGCAGCTGGTCGGCGAGGCTCGCCCCATGGGAACGGCGCAGCAGGGTCCTCATCTCGCCGTAGGCCTGGGCCGGGCCATCCGCGAGCCGGCGGGCGGCCGAGAAGGCCTCGGACGCCAGGTCTTTATCCCGAACGACGCTCGTGATCAGCCCCACGCCGCGGCTTCCGCCGCCGTCAGGACGCGCTCGGTGAAGTACAGCTCGGCCGCCCGGCGCGTGCCCACCAGGCGGGGCAGGAACCAGGTGCCGCCGCCGTCCCCGGACAGCCCGAGCCCGCCGAACCCGGTGACGAACCTGGTGCCCTCGGCGGCGAGGACGATATCGGCGACGTAGATCAGGCGGAGGCCGCCGCCCGCCACGGCACCGTGCACCGCCGTCACCACCGGCACCGGCAGGCGGTCAAGCAGCAGCAGGGTCGCGTGGTACCTCGTGGTCCCGCGACGCAGGACCGCGGGCAGCTCGCCGGGTCCGGTCCGGGCGAAGAAGGACACGTCGCCGCCGACGGTGAAGCTGGGTCCCTCGCCGCGGATCAGCAGCGCGCGGACCGCGCTGTCCGCTGCGCAGCGCTGGACGGCCTCGCGCAGGTCGTCGACAAGCGCCATGTCGATCGCGTTGCGCGCGTCCGGGCGGTTCAGCCGGATGACGCCGAGACCGTCCGCGACGGAAAATTCGACGGTGCGCTCGCCTGTCATCAGCATGCCTCCGGAGACCTGAGGGCGGATTCCAGGCCGGCCCGGAGCCGGGGCGGCACGGGCCGCTTGCCCGAGCCGTCGGTGCTCACCACCACGTAGACGGTGCGGCCCGTCGCGCGCTCCTGCGCGCCGACCCGGACGCCGAACCACAGCGTGAAGCTGGTCGCGCCGACCCGCTCGCAGGCCACGTCGACCACCACCTGCTCGCCGTAGCGCACCGCGTCGCGCCAGTCCGCCTCGGTACGCACCAGCTGGACGTCCAGGCCGTCGGCGTTGAGCTCCAGGTACGGGTAGCCGACCTCGGTGAGCAGCTGGGTCATGGCGTCGTCGAACCAGCCGAAATACCACATGTTGAACACCACGCCCTGCTGGTCGAACTGGAAGTACGTGGTGCAGACCGGCACCGTGACGGCGCCCATCAAGCGTCCCGCCAGCGGTCGAGCCACTCGGGCCGGAGCATCGCCACGCCGCGCTGGTTGCGCTCGTACATCTGCCTCGCGTAGTCTGGCCAGGCCCGGTCCCGAACGGGATGGGTCATGCGCCTCCTCTCCCGCTCATTCTTAATCGGGATTAGAATAACTGACGGTTCAGCGGCCGTATCAGGGAGGGACGTCCCGATGCGCTACCCGGCGCTCAGGATCTGCTCCCTGAGGATGTCCGCGTGGCCGCAGTGCTGCGCCCATTCCCGCAGGACGTGCAGGTACACCCAGCGCAACGGCAACGGCCCCAGGAAGTGCCCGGTGAGCACGTCATCCAGGTCAAGCCCGGCCGTGGCCCGGCGCGACGCCTCGCACGCCTCGTCGTGCGCGCGGCGGACGGACTCGATGGTGTCCTCGTCGGCCAGGATGAACGCGTCGGCCGCGCTCGGCGGCAGGCCCATCTCCTGCCGCGGGCGCCCGGTAACGGCCTCGCCGAACCACACCCGCTCCGCGTAGGTCACGTGCTTGACCAGGCCGAGCAGCGTCGTCTCCGAGGGGACCAGGCGGCGTCTGGCCTGCTCCTCGGTCAGCCCGTCCAGGCACCCGTGCAGCGCGGCCCGGTACTCATCGATGAACGTCTCCAGCTGGACCCTGAGCGGCTCCCCCGCCACGTCGAACGACGTCCGCCCGCGTTGTGTCGTCACCCCCGGAGTATCACCTTCGCCGCGGCCCGGCTTCAACGCACTTCTGTCAATGCGGCCGGTTTGGTGCGCAGAATGCTCCCTGGCGGGCCCGGTCCTGGCTCACACCCCATCCTAGATGCGAGAAACATGCTATTGCGAGTATTTTGCAGGTAATTCTAGACTGGGCTAGCCGGGAACGCCCTGCAGGAAGGTGGTCCAATGGCCGAGCAGACAGGCCGGATGGCGAGAATCCGCCAGGCGCTGACCCCCGCCGAGTGGGCCCGCTTCGGCGGCATGATCGCGGTGATCATCGGGCTGAACGTGGCGGGCTGGCTGATGCTTGCCGCCGCGGTCGGCGGGCACTACCGGATCACCGGCACGGAGATCTTCGGGTTCGGCACCGGGATCTTGGCCTACACCCTGGGCATGCGGCACGCGTTCGACGCGGACCACATCGCGGCGATCGACAACACCACCCGCAAGCTGGTCCAGGACGGCAAGCGGCCGCTGTCGGTCGGGTTCTTCTTCTCCCTGGGTCACTCCACCATCGTGTTCGTCCTGGCGCTGCTGCTGAACTTCGGCATCCGCGCCCTGGACCAGCAGGTCAAGAACGACGGCTCCGGGCTGCACAACACCACCGGGATCATCGGCACCGGCGTGTCCGGCGGGTTCTTGTACCTGATCGCCCTGCTGAACCTGGTCGTGCTGATCTCGATCGCGAAAGTGTTCCGCGAGATGCGTACCGGCCGGTACAGCGACAAGGAGCTGGAGCGCCAGCTGGACAACCGCGGGCTGATGAACCGGGTGTTCGGCGGGTACGCCAAGCGGATCGACACGCCGTGGAAGATGTACCCGGTCGGGGTGCTGTTCGGCCTCGGCTTCGACACCGCCACCGAGGTCGCGCTGCTGGTCCTGGCCGGGTCCGCGGTGGTGTCCGGGCTGCCGTTCTACGCGATCTTGTCGCTGCCGATCCTGTTCGCCGCGGGCATGTGCCTTTTCGACACAGCCGACGGCTGCTTCATGAACTTCGCCTACGACTGGGCCTTCGCCAAGCCGGTCCGCAAGGTCTACTACAACCTGACCATCACCGGCCTGTCTGTCTTCGTCGCGTTCTTCATCGGCACCATCGAGCTGCTCGGCCTGCTCGGCACCGAACTCAACCTGACCGGCGGGTTCTGGAATTTCATGGCCAACTTCGACATCAACAAGGCCGGGTTCATCATCGTCGGCGTGTTCGTCCTAACCTGGGCCGTCGCCCTGTCCGTCTGGCACTTCGGCCACATCGAGCAGAAATGGGAAACACGCCAGGCCGTTACGGCCGACACCGGGGAGTAGCCAGCTGGCATCGTCCGCCTGCCGACGGTTCAGCCGCGGATCTGCCCGGAAGATGCCCTCGGCATTGCGGCTATGACCAGAATGCGCGGTTACAGCCGGTTCCGCGCCCTGGCGCCCGGCGGCCGGCATAACCCTCGCGCGCCGCGACGCCGAGCCGCTCACTCTAGAACAGCCACTGGAGCCAGGTGGCGTGGCTGTCGGCGAAGGCGAGCGGGCGGCCGTCGCGGGCCAGGACGCATTGCTGGTCGTCACGGGCGGGCAGCGATGTCCCCGGCACGATGCCGGGCGGCTCGGTGGACAGCCAGGCGGCGCCCAGGCGGCGGACGGTACCGGCGAACTCCTCTCGCTGCTCTGGGGCGACGTACCACAGGACCGAGGTGTGGTAGACGACCAGCGTGGCGTCGGCCGGCGCTCGGGCCGCCAGCGCAGGCAGGTCGGTGAGCAGGTCGCCGCGGTGCACGGCGGGCGGGTGGCGGCGGGCCGACGCGATCGCGGCCTCGAGCCGCCGGGCGCGGTCGCCCTCTCCGGGCCAGACCACCTCGCCCGGTGTCCCCTCGGGCGGCGTCACACCGGGCGGCCGAGGAAGCCGGCCAGGCGGTCCACGGCGGGCGCGTCCCGCGGGACCGGGACTTCAGCGGCGAACGGAGCGCCGGGACCTTCCGGCCGCGTGGTGAGCGCCCGCCTGGCCCCGGCCAGCGCGCGTTCGGCCACGTCCTCGGGGAAGTCGGCCGGCTGCCCGGTGGCCCGCGCCAGGTCCCAGCCGTGGACCAGCGCCTCGACGACCCGGACGTGGGCCAGCCTCGCGCCCGGCGCGGTGCCGAACGGGGCCTGGTAAACCGCCTCGAGCACCCCGGGCGCGGCGAACGCCTCCCGCAGCTCGGTAGCGGCCTGCCGGAACGCTGCCGGGGGGTCGCTGCCGAGATGGTCGGTGCCGGGAACCGGCCGCGGTCCGTCGCGGATGATGGCGACGAACAGCACGTTGCCCCGGACCAGGTGGTTCAGCACCCCGCGGGCGTCCAGTTCGGTGCACGGGGTCGGCGCCGCCCACTGGTCGGCCCGGACGCCCGTGACGACTGCCTCGGTGGCCGCGAGCGCTCGGTCCAGGTCCGCCAGAACCTGTGCGTCTGCCATACCACCAGCATGGCAGAGGACGGCCGAATAACCCGCCGGGGATGAGGCCAGGACGGCGCGCGGTGCGGGAGCATGGCAGGGACATGAAACTCCGAATCGCGACCCGGCCCGCCCGGTGCGCCCTCGGCACGATCGCATGCGCCCTCGCGCTGCTGGCGGCCGCCGGATGCGGATCTAGTAGCACCTCATCGGCGGGTACGCCCGCCGGCGCAGCCTCGTCGCCGGCAAGCGGGGCCTCGTCGCCTGTCCCCGCGAGCGCGGCCCTGTGCGCCGACGCCGCCGCATTGCGTGCCTCGCTGGACAAGCTCAGGCACGTCAACGTGGGAGCGGGCATGGTGACTGAGATCACCGCTGACCTCAACGAGGTCAAGACCGCCCTGACGACCTTGGTGAACGATGCGCATGGCCAATGGCAGGCCCAGACCAGCTCGCTGAGTTCGGCGCTCGACAAGCTCAGGACGGCGGTCAGCAACCTGGCCGCGCATCCCGGCGTCAGCGCGGTGTCAGGCGTGGTGGCCGCCCTCGGCGAGGTCAACACGGCGGCACAGAACCTGCTGGCCGCGGTGAATACGAGCTGCCTGTCCGCATCCCCGTCATGACCGCATAGGAGCGTCGCATGTGCCGCTGGCTGGCCTACACCGGCTCACCCGTCCTGCTCTCGCAGGTGCTCTACACTCCGGTCCACTCGCTGATCGACCAGAGCCTGCATTCCAGGCTCGGGGCCGAGACGACCAACGGTGACGGGTTCGGCGTCGGCTGGTACGACGCCACCCCGGCTCCCGGCGTCTTCCGCAGCATCGAGCCGGCCTGGAACGACCAGAACCTGCGCGAGCTCGCCGGCCACATCAGCTCGCACCTGTTCTTCGCGCACATCCGCGCGGCCATCGGGTCGGCCGTTCAGCAGACCAACTGCCATCCGTTCCGCCACGGCCGGTGGCTTTTCATGCACAACGGGTTCATCGGCGGCTTCGCGGCGAGCAAGCGCGACATGGTGCTGGCCGTCGACGAGTCGCTGTTTCCCGAGATCCAGGGCACCGCCGACACCGAGGTCCTGTTCTACCTGGCGCTCACCTTCGGCCTGACCGAGGACCCGCCGGACGCCGTCGCGCGCGCCATCGGGCTGGTGGAGGCCCGCGGGCGGGCGCGGGGCGTCACGTACCCGTTCCAGGGCACCGTCGCCACCACCGACGGGGAGAGCCTGTGGGTGTTCCGCTACTCCAGCGAGGGCAAGTCGCGGTCGCTGTTCTTCACCCGCGATGTCCCCACGCTCCGGCGGGAGTATCCGGACCGGGAGATCCTGCGCGAGGTGTCGGACGACGCGCGGCTGGTGGTCTCCGAGCCGATTGGTGACCTGCCCGGCGCCTGGATCGAGGTACCCGAATCCAGCTACGGAGTGGTCAGCAAGGGAGACGACCGGCTGCTGCCGTTCACCCCCAAGACCCCATGACGACCGGGCGCGGTCGCCGTCCCGGCGTTGTCCGTAACCCGGAGCTCACGCACGGTTTACGTGAGTGTGGCGGTTCGTGGCTATCGTGGGGAGCCTGACAGCCGACGGGCACGATTACCGGGAGACACCTCTCCTTTGATAGCGGAGTGAAGAGCATGAGCGCATCACACCTTTCGGGTACATCCGCCGGGGCCGCGGTTCCGGCCGCGCGGCAGCCCGCCTACTGCGAGCGCGCCCGCTCCTATGACCGGGACACCAGCGCGTTCCAGCCGTACCGGCGCGCGGTCGTCGAGGCCCTCCCGCTCCGCAGCGGGCAGGTGGTCCTCGACGTGGGGTGCGGGACCGGGCTGTGCTGCGGCTTGCTGCGGGAGCAGGTGGGCCCGCGGGGAGGCGTCGTGGCCATCGAGGAGTCGCCGGAGATGGCGGCGGTGGCGCGCGAGCACATCGCCGACCAGGGGTGGCGCAACGTCACGGTCGTGCAGTCGCCGGCCGAGGAGGCCCAGATCGACCTGATGGCGGACGCCGCCCTGTTCTGCGCCGTCCACGACATCATGCAGTCCCCCGCCGCGCTGCGGAATGTGCTGGCGAAGCTACGCCCGGGAGCATGGGTGGCGGCCGGCGGAGGCAAGTGGGCCGCGCCGATGATGCTGGCCATGAACATGCTGGTCCGCTCGGCTCACGCGCCCTACGTGCGGAGCTTCAGCGGATTCGACCGGCCGTGGCGGCACCTGGAGCAACTGGTCGAGGACGTCCGCGTCCGCGAGATGGCGTTCGGCAGCGGGTACATCATGACCGGCCGCGCCCCGCGGGACAGACCTCACCCGCACCAGGGGTAACGGAGGCGGCGCCGGGCCCATAACCGCAGGTCAAAGCGCCCGCCATAGGGGCGGGAGAGTTATGCTGCCATTCGGGCCAGGTGGGCCCCCTGATGTCCTCATCTACAACTGGGCATCGGGACTAGGCGGCCGAGGGGGGCGTGATGCGCGCACGCGAACCAGACCACGAGGGTACCGTCGAGCGGGACGGAGTGCGCGTCGGCTCCTCCGTGTACGGCGCGGGCGAGCCCACGATCGTCCTGCTCACCTCCTGGGCCATCACGCACGCCCGGCAGTGGAAGGGTCAGGTGCCGTACCTGGCGCGGCACTTCCGCGTGATCACCGTCGAAGGTCGCGGCAACGGCCGGGCCGGCCGGCCGACGACTCCCGAGGCATATGACGACCGGGAGTACGTCGACGATGCGATCGCGGCGATGGACGCGACCGGGGTGGACCGGGCCGTGGTCGTCGGCCTGTCGCTGGGCGCCCGGCACGCGCTGCAGCTAGCGGCCTGGTACCCGGAGCGGGCGGCCGGGGTGGTCGCGATCGGCACGGCGCTGCCCTGGCCGGCCCGGCCGGACTTCGATGTGCCGAAGGACAGCTACGAGGGCTGGGAGAAGATGAACCTGCACTACTGGCTGGCCGACTACCGCGGCTTTGTCGAGTTCTTCATGTCGCAGGTGTTCACCGAGCCGCACTCGATCAAGCAGCGGGAGGACGGGGTGGGCTTCGGCCTGGAGACCACCCCCGAGACGCTGCTGCTGGCCGGCGCGGGCGCGGGCGCGCCCACCGAGGCGGATGCCGAGGCCATCTGCCGGCAGGTGCGCTGCCCGGTCCTGGTCGTGCACGGCGACCAGGACGGGATCGTGCCCTACCCGACCGGCATGGCGGTGGCGCAGTGGACCGGCGGGCAGATGGTGACGTTCCACGGCGGCGGGCACGCCCCGACGGCACGCGATCCGGTCCGGGCGAACCTGCTCATCCGGGATTTCGCCGAGTCCCTGGGCCCGCGCTCACCGGGTCCGCGGACCTGGACCCGGGGCCGGGATCGCCGCAAGCGGGCGCTGTACGTCAGCTCCCCGATCGGCCTCGGCCACGTCCGCCGGGATCTGGCCATCGCGGGCGAACTGCGGGCCCGGTACCCGGACCTGGAGATCGACTGGCTCACCCAGCACCCGGTGACCCAGGTGCTTGAGGAGCGGGGCGAGCGGGTGCACCCTGCGTCGCGCTGGCTGGCCAGCGAGAGCGCGCACCTCGAGTCCGAGGCGGGCGAGCACGATCTGAACGTGTTCCAGGCCGCCCGCCGGATGGATG
>Ga0335081_10021346_pt1 | contig 10486 bp, 8 predicted proteins | sample Lox_Sample_35_FD_206713 | JGI IMG/M metagenome (GOLD analysis project Ga0335081, IMG submission 206713) | Soil microbial communities from Loxahatchee National Wildlife Refuge, Florida, United States - Lox_Sample_3.5 | ecosystem: Environmental > Terrestrial > Soil > Wetlands | place: USA: Florida...
TTTCAATCCCGCAGAGGCGTCGGTCGTGTTGAGCGATGGTAATTGATCATTCATAGCGGTTTTGGGTCAGCGTTTACGCGAGGTCGAAGCGATCCAGGTTCATCACCTTGTTCCAAGCCGCGACAAAGTCTTGAACGAATTTCTCCTGCGCATCGGAGCTTCCATAGACTTCCGCCAAGGCGCGCAGTTGGGAGTTTGAACCGAAGACGAGATCAACGCGCGTGCCGGTCCATTTCAAATCGCCCGTCTTGCGGTCGCGTCCTTCGAACAAATCCGCAAAGCCATTGGTATTCGTTCGAGCATCCTCCAAGCCCGGATGCGATGTGACAACAGCAGGGACGGTGTCCGAAACGGGCTTCCATTCCGTGCCCATGTCGAGCAGGTTCACAAAGAAGTCGTTGGTAAGTGCTTCTGGTCGCGAGGTGAAGACACCGTGCTTCGTTTCGCCGAAATTGGTATTGAGGACGCGCATACCACCAATGAGCACCGTCATTTCGGGCGCCGTGAGCGTAAGCAACTGCGCTCTATCCACCAGTAACGCTTCCGCTGGAATGGTGTATTTGCCTTTGAGGTAATTGCGGAAGCCTTCGGCGATGGGTTCGAGCACAGCGAAGGATTCCACATCAGTCTGTTCCGCTGTCGCATCCATGCGTCCCGGCGTGAAAGGAACCGTCACCTTGATGCCAGCATTTTTTGCCGCTTGCTCGACACCGGCGCAACCGGCCAAAACAACCAGGTCCGCCAGCGAAATTTTCTTGCCGCCGGACTGTGATTGATTGAATTCAATTTGAACGCTCTCTAAAGTCTTGAGCACTTTGGCCAATTGCGACGGACGGTTGACTTCCCAATCCTTCTGCGGGGCGAGACGGATGCGCGCGCCGTTCGCACCGCCGCGTTTGTCGGAGCCGCGGAACGTGGACGCCGAAGCCCACGCGGTTGAAACCAATTCCGAAGCAGAAAGACCTGATGCGAGGATTTTGCTCTTAAGCGAAGCAATGTCCTGCGCATCAATCAGCGTGTGATTCACGGCGGGAATCGGGTCTTGCCAAATCAATTCTTCCTTTGGCACTTCCGGGCCGAGATAGCGCGCGCGCGGCCCCATGTCGCGGTGCGTCAGCTTGAACCACGCGCGGGCGAAAGCGTCGGCAAACTGATCGGGATGCTCGAAAAAACGCCGCGAGATTTTTTCGTAAACGGGGTCAAAGCGCAGCGACAAATCCGTCGTCAGCATGGTGGGCAGGTGCTTTTTCGACGGATCATGCGCGTCGGGAATCGTTTCCTTGGCGTTCTTCGCCACCCATTGATGCGCGCCCGCCGGGCTTTTCGACAGCTCCCATTCATATTTGAAAAGGGTTTCAAAAAAGTAATTGCTCCACTTTGTCGGCGTTTGGCTCCAGATGACTTCCAAGCCGCTGGTGATGGTGTCGCCGCCCTTGCCAGTGCCAAAGCTGTTCTTCCAGCCCAAGCCCTGCTGCTCAAGCCCAGCAGCTTCCGGTTCCGCGCCAACGTGTGACGCAGGGCCAGCGCCGTGGGTCTTGCCAAAAGTGTGGCCGCCGGCGATGAGCGCCACCGTTTCCTCATCATTCATCGCCATTCGTTTGAAAGTCTCGCGAATGTCTATCGCTGCGGCAACCGGATCGGGCTTGCCGTTCGGACCTTCAGGGTTGACATAAATCAGCCCCATCTGCACGGCAGCAAGCGGATTTTCTAAATCCCGGTCGCCGGAATACCGTTTGTCCTCCAGCCATTTCTTCTCGGTGCCCCAATAAACGTCCTGATCTGGCTCCCAGACATCCTCACGCCCGCCACCGAAACCGAAGGTCTTGAAACCCATCGTTTCGAGCGCAACGTTGCCCGTGAGAATGATCAAATCGGCCCACGAAATTTTCCGGCCATACTTTTGCTTGATCGGCCAAAGCAGGCGGCGGGCCTTGTCCAAGCTGACATTGTCCGGCCAACTGTTGACCGGCGCGAAACGCTGTTGCCCTCTGCCGCCGCCGCCGCGACCGTCGCCGGTGCGATACGTGCCGGCGCTGTGCCACGCCATGCGGATGAACAGCCCGCCGTAGTGCCCAAAATCTGCCGGCCACCAGTCCTGCGAGTCAGTCATAAGCTTCGCGAGGTCTCTTTTCAAAGCAGCATAGTCGAGGCTCTTGAACTCCTTTGCGTAGTTGAAATCCTTGCCCATCGGGTTGGACTTACACGAATGCTGGCTCAAGAGTTCGAGTTTCAACTGGTTTGGCCACCAGTCGCGATTGTTGGTGCCGCTAGCGGCGGCGCCGTTGTGGAACGGGCATTTGGCTTCGGTTGACATATTGTTTCTCGGTCAGTCTGTTCTACGATTCCGTCAATTCCGGCGCTTCACTGCCGCGGGAATTCACGTTTGTTTCTTCCATTTCATCATTTTTACCGCAATTGTTGAAATACTTGTTTCCTTTGGCTACCATAGGCGTTGCCTATGGAAATGCACCAGCTCCGTTATGTCGTGGCCGTGGCGCGGGCGGGAAATTTCTCGCGCGCCGCCGAGCAGTGCCATGTCTCTCAACCTTCCCTGAGCCAGCAAATTCAAAAGCTGGAAGACGAACTGGGCGAACGGCTTTTTGACCGGATGAAGCGCACGGCAAAGTTGACGCCGTCCGGCCAGGCATTTCTGCGCCGGGCGGTGCGGATTCTGGAAGAGGTGGGCGCGGCGCAACGCGAGGCGACGGAGGCGAAACATCTGCTCTGGGGCGCGGTCGCAGTCGGCGTGTTGCCCACGATAGCACCCTACCTGCTGCCAGACGCGATGGCGCAATTCACGAAAAAATATCCCGGCGTGGAAATCATCGTGCAGGAGGACACCACCGCGCAGTTGCTGAAACTTTTGCTGGCGTGTGAGATTGATTTCGCCATCGCCAGCCAGCCGGTTCGCGGCGAAGGCTTGGAAGTGTCCGAATTATTCAGCGAGGAGTTGTTGCTCGCGCTGCCGCCGGGGCATTCGCTAACCCGAAAGTGCAAGGTGAGCATGTCGGACTTGGAAAGCGAAAAGTTCATTGTGATGAAAGAGGGACACTGTTTGGGCGACCAAGTGCTGGGGTTTTGCCACCGGCGGGATTTGCACCCTAAAATCAGCTTCCGCAGTGCGCAACTGGAAACCATTCAAGCACTCGTTCGCGCCGGCGTTGGTCTTTCCCTGATTCCAGCGATGGCGACGCAATCAGATCGCAGTGACCAGCCGGAGTATCGTTTCATGCAACCGCCAAAACCGATGCGTAGAATTGTCGCGGTGTGGCAGAAACAGCGCGCCCCAAACCGGGCGGCCAATGAGTTCTTGAAAATGCTCTCCGGGCGAATCCCCAAGTGATGGAAGCGTTCAAAGCAATGAGCTTCCCCTAAACCTGAATTCGGAGTGCAAAACGGAAGTCTGGTTCGCCGCTCTTTGAAAATCGGCGGCTCAATTATTCACCCCGGCAGCCAAGTCGGGAAATGGAATGATTTTATCTGTGAAGGGTTCGCCTGCGGAGTTTCCAGCACGCATCTCATTTATTGCCTGTTCCAGCAAAGGAAGTTGATGTAGGGCGAGGGCAAGAGAACCGGAAGGATACCAACCTAAAATCTCGTCATAGTTTTCGACGCGAATTTTCACGCGCTTGTCGCACGGTTGGGCGTCCGTAGAAACCGGCTCGATTTCGACTTGAATTCGCTGGCGTTGCGCCTGTGTTTTTGATTCCGGCAATAACATATTCTGGCGTCCAATATACCGACCTTAGAAATCCGCGCTGCCGCTGGCTTGCCATTCTTTAACGGTAGTTTGCTCTTTTGTGCCACAGCGTAAATTGCCGTTCGCAGCCGCCGCTTGAGTCGGCGTTTTCAGCGGATACAAAGCTGGGCAACAGCCCATCGTCTGGCAGAATGCTTGACTGAAATGACTCAAGCTGGAATATCCCACCTCCATCGCTGCCTCCGTTACGTTGCATTTGCCGCTCTTGAGTAGTTCGGCCGCCCGCTCCATGCGCAGTTTTCGCAAATACTGTGGAATGGTCATGCCCGTCTCCCGTGAAAATGTCCGGCTCAGATAAAACGGACTGCATCCAACCTCGCGGCCAATTTTTTCCAATGTCGGAGGCTCTGCCAAATTCCGTCGCAGCACAGCCACAACTCGATCCACGCGCTCCCGCGCCAACCGCTTTTGCCGGTCGCAAAACAATTCGTCCCCCTCCGGGCGTCCGAAGAACAAGTCCGCCATTAATTGCAACACTTTGCTTTGATACCACAATCGGCGCGCGCCTTGGAATGAAGGCGGATGCAGAAGTTGGACAATCAGTTGTTCCTGTTCAACGGTCAGCCGATGGATTTCTCCCAATCCTGCGGCGGGCGCGCCAGAAAGGAGGAATTTTTCCACCAAAGGATGAAGCGCGCCATCGCATTGGAACAAATGCTCGCGCAGGAAACGGGGAGAGAATTCGACCGTGATGAACCGGTGCCGTTCGCCGGCCTTGCGCCAGGCGCGCAGTTCATTTTTCCCCGGCGCGTAAAATCCTGCTGCTAACGGTTCAATTTTCACAGTGCTGCCCGCGCAGCGGACAAAACCATGCCCTTCCAAATTCAGGCAAAGCTCCAAACTGCCGGGATGGAAACTGCGCGACCACTCGAATTTGGCTGCTGCATCCAATTCAAAATCGTGCCACTCAATGCTGACGCCGAGTTCATTAAAATCTCCGTAAAGCTGCCGCCAGCCATCCTGAAACGACTGCCAAATGGGTGCCTCGCTTAATGGCAAAACCTGTAGCTTCCGGCTGCGTTTCGACTCGCTCCGGCTTGTCACAGATTGGGCAATCGCACTGTTAATCATCACACCCTCAAACAATACATTTGAATCATATTAAGTCAGAGCTTCGCCTATGACTCAACATAAATTGTCATCGTTTAGCCAATTATTGGCTATCGCTTTGCCGTGCGCGTTAATCGAATGTTCCATTATGTGTCGCCGGTCGGCGCGTCAATGTAGTGCCCCCACTGCCCTCGCCTCCACATTGACCCGCCGCCCGGCTCCGGGGATTTGCCGGTTAGGATTTCGCGCACGAAGAATTTTTCACGGCAGGGAAAAGTCATTGTCTGGAGCTTGCAATCGGCTTTGGTTGTGCTATTTGTTTAATCGAGGCAGGACGTAAGAGCCTGTGTCTCCTATCTTGATTAGGCCGGCGAAAGCCGGTGCGATAATGTCCTAACCGCCCTCGTATCGAGTTGGCCCCAATGGCGAGAACTGACGCCGGTTTGCTGTCAGTTTGATGACCCCCACTTCTCATCGCATGGCTTTGCCATGCCTTGAGAAGTCGGTTTTTGAATCCCGAAAGATTGTAATGAAACCATTACAACCTGTATGCGCGAATTGAGGTAAAAATGCGCCGTGAAATCGAAAACTGAAAAAAATCTTGTGCGATTCCCGCACAGAATGCGTGGCGGGCTTTGCTATAAACGCGACCATGAGAAATCTCTGCGAGCGCAGAAAAGTCGAAACGAGAAGTTGTGAAGATTTCGTCACAACCACGTTGCCGAAATTTTGGTAAAAATGGCGGCAAAACTTTGTTCATGGTGTGAACACGGCGGTTGAGAATTTATGAAACAATGGCGCGGTAAGGCGATTTTGTCCCGGATTCGGGACAACGGAAATGAGGTCGCATGGAAATTGAGCCAAACTGCCATTTCGTCCAGAAAACTGGACAAAAAACCGGCAGGAGAATGAAACATTTGAACCAGTGAAGCAGCGGAATTTCATAGGCCGACTGGTCAGCCGATGGCGCAGCGACCGACGTGGTTGGACGCAGGACAAGTTTGCTGACAAGTTGCAGTTCGCGGGCTGGTATAACGCGACCCGCAGCACTGTTTCCAAAATCGAAGACGGCTCGTTGCGGATTGATCTGGTCCAGTTATATTGCATCGCCACCGCGCTCGGTATTCGCCCAGGTGATTTGCTTGCCGAAGTTAATTGGCGCGAGCAGGCCGAGAAGTTGATTTGTTTCCCCATTGAAAAACCACAACCAGTTGAGACGTATGGAGACCATTCCCAAAACTGAAGCAGCACCGGCAACGCCGGCACCCGAACGGCTGGCGTATTCCATTCAGGAAGCCGCCGATATGCTGGGCTTGAATTATTTCAGCGTTTATCGGTTGATTCAGCGCAACAAGTTAAAAGCCTGTCGCGCCTTGCGCGGCAAATTGCTCGTGCCGCGAACGGAACTGTTAAAATTGTTGGCAACCGAATGAGGTGAATTATGAACTACCAAAGACCCACCGAATTGCATGAAAAGGCCAACGCCGAGGCGATGGCCGCTTTTGCGGAACACATGAGCCAATTCAAGGGCGTTTGCAGCGTGCTCCGGGACATCGAAAGCAATCTTTCACCAATTGGGAACGACGCGCTCAAAGCCGCGCTGCTTTCACCCGGTCGTGTTATTCAAACGGACGACGGCACGGAATGGCAGCATGATGTTGACTTGTCGAAAATCACTTCCATTTGTCATCGCCGCACGGCGGCAGGTTTTGAATTTGCCGTTGTGGAAAGTCTGCCGTTGAAATCCGGGGAAATGAGAAGCGTTTTGAACAGTGACCACAACGTGCGGGAAGTGCTGCGGAAATTCATGCGAGACCAACGGCAGGTTTTGAACCTCTGGAAAGACGACGTGAAAGCGCAAGTAAGGGAACATCTGGACGAGAAATATCCACATCAAGACATGGGCATCGTCGTCGAATCCTTTGAGATCAAAATGGCGCGCTCTATTTCTGAAACGCGGGCGGTGGCTCAAAACCAGAGTCGCGGAATTCGGATTTGAACCTCCTCTATTCGGCCCAAAAAAACAGAATCTGACTATCGGTCAGGTGCCTCTCGTTCTATACTGCTGTTCTATACTATCCGCACTTTTTGCAGCCTAAAATGGCCAAAGGCAATAAAAGCTGAAATCAAATAAAACCATTGTGAAAATTGAGCGAATCAACGATTGAATACGGCGGCTAAAAATAGCTAAAAATGGGGGTTTACAATTTCGAGTCAGGTGCCTTCAACCACTCAGCCACCCTTCCGCGGCGGTGCCCGAGATTAAACCGGAAACCGGGTTGCGGTAAATCTTATTCGGGCAGACCCTTGGCCCGCCGACGGGCCCGATCAATTGGTTGGCTCGCCGCCGGGATGCCGGCGCAGGAAACGCTCATGCATCCGGATCAGCAGGTAATAAACCACCGGCGTAGCGATGAGCGACAGCAGCACGGAAATGAACAGCGCGCCGATGACGGCAATGCCCAGCGGCTGGAGCATCTGGGCGCCCGTGCCGACGCCGTAGGCCAGGGGCAACATGCCCAGCGCGGCGGCCAACGAAGTCATCAGCACCGGACGCAACCGGCGATGGCCGGCGCGCACCAGCGCCTCGACCAGTTCCACCCCCTGCGCCTGCAGTTGCTGGAAATAGTCGAGCACCAGAATGCCGTTCTTGGCGACGATGCCGACGCCGATAATCATGCCGAGGAAGGAAACGATGTTGAGCGATACGCCGGTAAACCACAGGGCAACCACGGTGCCGAACAACGCCAGCACGGAACCGAAGACAATCGCCACCGGCTCGTAGAAGGAGCGGAACTCCACCAGCAGCACGGTGAACACCAGCAGAATGGCGGCCAACAGCACCGCCAGCAAATTGTGGAAGGATTCTTGTTGCAGCTGATACAGGCCGCCGTATTCCACCGTGCCGGGCGGCAGCCATTCATCCTGGCCCAATTTGGCCTGGACGTCCCGCATGGCGGTGCCCAGGTCCACGCCTTCCAGCCGCGCAGAAACGATGTCGTTCTGGCGCAAATCTTCCCGGTTCAACTCCACCTCGTTCGGCGCCACATTCACGTCAGCCGCCTGTTCCACCCGCACCACCGCGCCATCGGGCGCGCGGATTGGCAAATTGCGCAGTTCAGCAATGGTGTCCACGCTTTTCGGCTCCGCCAGCACACGAATGTTCACCGTGCGGTCACCCCGGAGCATATAAGACGAGACCCGGCCGAGCAGCGCCGTGTTGACCGCGTCGGCGATATTCTGCGCAGTCAGGCCGAAGCGTTCGGCGTCGGCCGGGCGAACGCGCAGATTGATGGACGGGCCGGTTTCGGTCAGGCCGTTAAACGTGTCCACGACGCCGGGGAATTTTTGGATTTGTTCTTCGACGCGCGGGGCGACATTTTGCAGCCAGGCCATGTCCGGCGAAAACAATTTGATTTGAATCGGATCAGGGGCCATCTGCAAATCGCCGATCAAATCGTCGAGGTAACCGTGAAAATCCCAGCGCACCATCGGAAAACGCTGGTTGAAATCATGGCGCATTCCGTCGAGGACTTCCTCGGTCGTATGTTTCCGGCCTGCCTTGAGTTTGATGAGGTAATCACCGATGTACGGCTCGGTGATGAACGGCCCCAGTTGCGTGCCCAGGCGACGCGAATAACCCTCCACGTCGGCGTTGGTGCGGATGCTTTGTTCCGCCTCATCCAGGACGCGCGAGGTTTCGGCCAGACTCGTGCCCGGCTGCGCCGTGTAATCCATGACAAATCCGCCTTCGTCAAAATCCGGCAGAAAGCCCGTCTCCAATTGCCGGAAAATGAAAATGCTGGCCACGAAAACCAGCCCGCACGCCAGCAACGTCTGCCCGGCGTGCCGCAACGCCCAGCGGACGGCGGCTTCGTAAATCCGCAACACCGGCCTCAACACAAAACCGGCCTCGTCCCGTGCCTGCGACGCCCCCGTCGCAGACGGTGATGGCGCCGCCACGTCGCCAGAATCTCCGCGCGGCGAAGGCGTCGCGCCCACGCCCGGCGACGAGGCGTCGCCGCCACGCCGGCCGCGAATGAGCCACGCGGCCAGCGACGGCGTCAGTGTGATAGCCAGGAGTAGTGACACCAGCAGCGCCACCACCATCGTCAGCCCGAGCGCGCGAAAGAACACACCGGCCATGCCATTCAAATAGGCCAGCGGCAGGAACACCACTACCGGCGCCAGCGTCGAACCGATGAGCGCGGTCAGAATCTCGCCCATCGCTTCGTGAATGCACGTCAACCGCGGCCCGCCCGCGGCGAGCCGGTGGCACATCGCCTCCACGACGACGATGGCGTTGTCAATAATCAGCCCGATGGACGCCGCGATGCCGCCGAGCGTCATCATGTTGAAGCTCATGTTCGCCATCCGCATCACAACGAACGTGATCAGCACAGAAATCGGAATGGTGACGATAGCCGTCCAGACGCTGCCCCAGTTTTTCAGGAAGAAATAAAGGATGAACACCGACAGGATGAGGCCGAAGATGATGGCGCTCCAGACGCTGCCGATCGAGTCACGCACGAATTGGGACTGATCGTAGAAAAACGCCAGATGCATGTCCGGCGGCAGTTCCTGATGCAGTTGCGCCAGGTCTTTTTTCAACGCCGCGGCGATTTGCAGCACGCTGGCGTCGGGCTGGCTCTCGATGTTGAACAAGACCGCCTGGCGGCCCTGCGCCGTGATGCTCGTGTAAGCTGGCGCCGGCCCGCGCTCCACTTTGGCCACGTCCTGGATCCGGATGGGATGACCACCGTGGACCGCAATCACCACGTTCCCGATGTCGTCCGGCGAATGGACGCGTCCGTCCACCGTCGTCAGATACAGGTGGTAATTTTCCACGATCGTGCCGGCGGCGGCGACGAGATTGTTTTGCGTCAGCGCGTCGCTCACGTCCGACAAACCGAGATGCGCCGCCTGCAATTTCAACGGGTCCACGACGACGTGGTATTCCGGTTCGTAACCGCCGAGGATATCCACGTTGGCCACGCCGGGGATTTGCAGGAACAGCGGTTTGATGGTGTAATTGGCGGTGTCCCATAAATCCATCTGGTTGCGGGTGGAACTGGTCAGGCTGATGCCGATGATGGGATAGCTCAACGAAAACGCCACGCGTGAAACGTCAGTAAAGGCCGTTGCCGGCAGGCCACTGCGGATTTCCGAAAGCTGCCCCAGCACGTAAAGTTCCGAGCGCTGCATGTCCGCGCCCCAGTTGAAAAGCACGTTGATGATGGCCGAGCCTCGCGTGGTGGAGGAACGCACCGACACCACGCCCGGAATGCTTTTCATCGCCTCCTCAATCGGGCGCGTGACGGTGGCCATCATTTCATTGGCCGGCATGATGCCGTTGTTCACCATGACGACGACGCGCGGAAAATCCGTCCGCGGGAACACCGACGACGGCGTGTTCCGCGCGCAAAAAATCCCGGCCAGGCACAACACCACCGCAACGAACGTGATGGAAATCGCGTGCCGGGTGGCGAACCGGCCGAGGCGTGAGGAAGTGGTGGAGGTCATTGGAAATTCAGCGACCGGGTTTGGGGAATGACTAATGACGAAACCATAATGACGAAAGAATGACGAACCACGAATAACGAATGGTCGTTCGGGCGCCTGAGTTCCATTCGACCTTCGTCATTGGGAATTCTTTAGTCATTCGGATTTGGAAAT
>Ga0335081_10021348_pt1 | contig 10486 bp, 8 predicted proteins | sample Lox_Sample_35_FD_206713 | JGI IMG/M metagenome (GOLD analysis project Ga0335081, IMG submission 206713) | Soil microbial communities from Loxahatchee National Wildlife Refuge, Florida, United States - Lox_Sample_3.5 | ecosystem: Environmental > Terrestrial > Soil > Wetlands | place: USA: Florida...
TGCGCCGGGTGCAAAACTCCCCGAGCGTTGACCGCTCGCGGGCGGCTCCTGCGCGTCGTAATAGCCGGCATCATCGGCCGCGCCGTCGTCGCGCGCTTCTTCGTCGGCATAGCCGCGGTCTTGCGCATAGCCACGGTCTTGGGCATAGCCGCGGTCTTCCGGATAGGAGCCGTCTTCCGGATGGGAGCGGTCTTCCGGATGGGAAGAGTAAGAGTCGTCGAGCGGCGGTGCGTAGCGGTCGTCACGACGATTGTGCTCGGGCGCGTAGCTCTCGTCAGCCGCCCAATCGAGCGCCGGAGCCTCCGGGTCTTCTGCGGGCGCAGGCGCGGCATAGCCGCCATGGCGGCCGCCGCGGGGCTCGCTGCGGCCGATCAGGCGCGCCAATTCCGCCAGCGGATCGCTCGCGCCCTGATCGACGTCACTGCGCACGATCGGATCGCGGCCGCGAGAGGAGCGGAAAATATTGTCAGCCATCGAACCTGCCCCGATGTAGGCATTGTCCCGTGCGGATGAGTTTTTCCCCCCTCGACCGCAGCTGCCGCGTCCGCACGGCAGGAACAGAAACTATCGCATCTCGTTCGGCGCCTCGACCCCCAGCAAGGCAAGCCCGGACGCGAGCACGGTCACGACGCCTTGTACAAGCACCAGCCGAGCCAAAGTCAGTTGTCGATCATTCTGGATAATGAAGCGTAAATGTGGCGATGAGTTGCCAAGCGTCCATAAAGCATGAAATTCGCTCGCTAACTCGAACAAATAGAACGCTATTCGGTGCGGCTCATGGGCCGCGGAGGCGGCTTCGACGATGCGCGGATAAAGCGCGATGCGGCGCATCAGCGCAACCTCCGCCGGATCAGAAAGCCGCTCCAGCCTCGCCTCGGCCAACACTGCCAGGTCGGCGAAATCGCCCGGCAGGTCGGCAAAGGCGGCACGCGCATTACGGAACACCGACTGCCCGCGGGCGTGGCCATACTGCACGTAGAACACCGGATTGTCGCGCGATTGTTCGATGACCTTGGCGAGATCGAAATCGAGCGCCGCGTCGTTCCTGCGAAACAGCATCATGAAGCGCACCGCGTCGCACCCGACTTCATCCACCACCTCACGCAGGGTCACGAACTCCCCCGCCCGCTTCGACATTTTGACCGGCTCGCCGGCGCGCAGCAGCTTGACGAGCTGTATGAGTTTCACGTCGAGATCGGCCTTGCGATCGCTCAACGCCGCCACCGCCGCCTGCAAACGTTTGACGTATCCGCCGTGGTCGGCGCCCCAGATATCGATCAGGACGCGAAAGCCGCGCTCCAGTTTGGTGCGATGATAGGCGATGTCGGAAGCGAAATAGGTGTAGGAGCCGTCCGATTTCATCAGCGGACGATCGCTGTCGTCGCCGAAAGCGGTCGAGCGGAACAGCGTCTGCTCGCGGTCCTCCCAATCCTCGACCGGCGCTCCCTTCGGCGGCGGCAGCCGGCCCTCGTAGACCAAATCGTGCCGGCGCAGCCAATCGATCGTTGCGGCGACGAGATCGGGGTCGCCATGAACCAGCGATCGCTCAGAAAAGAAGACTTCCTGCGTGATATTGAGCGCGGCGAGATCGTCGCGAATCATGACCATCATGACCCCGACGGCGACGTCGCGGACGATCGGCAGCCATTCGGCTTCGGACCGGTCGAGGAGCGCGTTGCCGAATTCGGCAGCGAGTGCCGATCCAACCGATTTCAGATAGTCGCCCGGATAGAGCCCCTCGGGAATTGCACCGATGGCTTCGCCCAGCGCTTCGCGATAGCGCAGGTAAGCCGACCGCGCCAACACGTCGACCTGCGCGCCGGCGTCATTGACGTAATATTCGCGTGTGACATTGAAGCCGGTGAAGACAAGGAGGTTGGCGAGCGCGTCGCCGAACACGGCGCCGCGGCCGTGGCCGATGTGCATCGGTCCGGTCGGATTGGCCGAGACGTATTCGACATTGACCGGCACGCCGCGACCGATGTCGCTTGAACCGTAACGCGAACCGAGCCGCACCGCATTACGCAGCGCTTCGCTCCACGCCGTAGGCTTGAGCGTGAGATTGATGAAACCGGGCCCGGCCACCTCGACCGCGCCGACGAGCTCGTCGGCGCGAAGCTTTGCCGCGATCGTTTCCGCGAGCTCGCGCGGCTTCCTGCCGGCATCCTTGGCGAGCACCATGGCCGCGTTGGTCGCCATGTCGCCATGCGCCGGATCGCGCGGCGGCTCGACCGCAATGCGCGACTGGTCGATCTCGGCGGGCAAGACGCCGGCCGCGATCAATTCATCATTCGCGCGGTGAACGCGATCGAGCATTTCGGCGAAGATGTTTTGCGCAAGCATGGAAAGCCGGCATTTGCGGTGCCAACGTCAGGCGCCGCGCGCCTAACGCAATTCCGGTGTCGAGTCAAAAAGCCGCGCGTGTTCGGCGAGCGCATAGCGGTCGGTCATGCCGGCGATGAAATCGGCGATGCGGCGGGCACGGGCCGCATCGCCGCAGCCGCCGAGCCCTTCGCGCCACTCCTGCGGCAGGTCTTCGGGATGCGCGTTATAGCGGGCGAACAGGTCGCGCACCACGCTCGCGGCTTCGTCCATGACCCGCATGACCCGGGCGTGGCGATACATATGGGCCTTGAGGAAGTCCTTGATCTCGCGGTCGGCCGCCCCGACCGCCGGCGAGAACCCCGCGACCGGCGCGCCTGCAACGCGCACCGCGTCAGCCGACGCGGGCGCGAGCGCTGCGAGCCGGCGGCCGGTCTCGGCGACGACATCCTCGATGAGGAGGCCGATGAGCCGGCGGATGAACGCGTGCACCAGGCGACCGGCTTCTAACGACGGATAGGCGGCGCGGATATCGGCGACGATTTTCCCCGGCAGCGCGAGAGCCGCGATGTCGTCGAGCGCGAACAGCTCGGCGCGCAGGCCGTCATCGATGTCGTGCGCGTCATAGGCAATATCGTCGGCGACTGCGGCGACTTGCGCCTCGACGCCCGGAAAGCTCCACAGCTGCAGATCCTGAAGCTTCGCATAGTGCAGGATCGTCTCGGGAACGCCGTGGGCGCGGTAGCGCTCGAGCGGCCCGCCGGCCCGATCGGTCAGCGGACCATTGTGCTTGACCAGGCCCTCGAGCGTCTCCCAGGTCAGATTGAGCCCATCGAACGCCGGATAATGGCGCTCGAGCGCGGTTACGACCCGCAAGGTCTGCGCGTTGTGATCGAAGCCGCCGAAGGCGGCGAGGCGCTCGTCGAGCGCGCGCTCGCCGGCATGGCCGAATGGCGGATGGCCGAGATCGTGAGCAAGCGCCAGCGCCTCGGCGAGATCCTCATCGAGCGCGAGCGCGCGGGCGAGTGCACGGGCGATCTGCGCGACTTCGAGCGTATGGGTGAGCCGCGTGCGGTAGTGATCGCCCTCGTCGAACACGAACACCTGGGTCTTGTGCTTGAGGCGGCGGAAGGCGGTCGAGTGGATGATGCGGTCGCAATCGCGGCGGAAGGGGCTGCGGCCCTTGCTCGGCGGCTCCGGATAAAGCCGCCCGCGGCTTGCTGCCGGATCGCACGCATAGGGCGCCCGGCCGGCTTGAGCTTCAATCGCCATCTGCTTGTCCGGGCTTCACAATCAAGCTGCGCCGATTGACCTTGACCTGCGGCGCACTTAACTATCGCGGTGATGCCGTGGCAATGGCTGCGCCCGGCGGGAGAGAACGATGTCGGCCACGCCGGCGACCATCACGGTGACCGAGCGCGCCGCGCGCAAGATCGGCGAGATTCTTCGCCGCGAGCCCGCGGGCACCATGCTGCGCGTCAGCGTCGAGGGCGGCGGCTGCTCCGGCTTTCAGTACAAATTCGACACCGAGCGCGCCAAGGCCGATGACGACGTGGTCATCGAGAAGAGCGGCGCTACCGTGCTGATCGATCCGGTCTCGGTCAATTACATGGCCGGCGCCGAAATCGACTTCGTCGACGACCTGATCGGCTCGGCCTTCAAGGTGAACAATCCACAGGCCACCGCGTCCTGCGGCTGCGGTACGAGCTTTGCGCTCTAAGGCGTGAGAAGATCAGACCTCCCGAACTGAGACCCTAGCCCGTGCGCATCGCCACGTGGAACGTCAATTCGATCAAGCAGCGCCTCGACTCGGCGCTCGCTTGGCTTGCCGAGCGCAAGCCCGACATTGTCTGCCTGCAGGAGACCAAATGCGTCGATGACGGCTTCCCGCGCGAGCCGTTCGAGGCGTTGGGCTACAATGTCGCCGTACACGGGCAAAAGACCTTCAACGGCGTCGCACTGTTTTCCAAATTTCCGTTCGACGAGGTCAGCAACGGCCTGCCGGGCGACACCGAGGACGATCACGCCCGCTTCATTGAAGCCGTGGTATCGACGGCGCGCGGCGCGCTCCGGGTCGCCAGCATTTATCTGCCCAATGGCAATCCTCCAGACACCGACAAATATTCATACAAGATCAAGTGGATGCAGCGGCTTTCTGCCTACACGCGTGAGCGGCTTGAGCTCCAAGAGCCGCTCATTCTCGCCGGCGATTATAACGTCATCCCCGCCGCCGCCGACGTGCGCGATCCGCAGGCCTGGCTCAGCGACGCGCTGTTCCTGCCGCAGACGCGCGACGAATTTCGCGCGCTGATCAATCTCGGCCTGACCGACGCAGTGCGTGCCACGAGCGACGCGCCCGGCCTCTATACATTCTGGGACTATCAGGCCGGCGCCTGGCAGAAGAACAACGGCATCCGCATCGATCATATGCTGCTGTCGCCGCAGGCCGCCGACCGGCTCACCGATGTCGGCATCGACCGGCACGTGCGCAGCTGGGAAAAGCCTTCCGACCACGTGCCGGTTTGGCTTGATCTTGCCATCGAAGATGCGGCGGGCGTTTAGCCCCTGCCCACTGCATCGCGGTGGCTTCACCGGTGTCGATCGGGCGACCCAACGAAAGACCAATGGACAAGCCATTCAGATCACGCAGAATTCCGATCCGGGGATTTGAATAATCGCTTCGTGCCGCCTGTGGATTTCCGATGCTGCGGTTCTTCTTCAGGCGTGCGGCCCGTGTCGACGAGGCGGTGCGCGAGGATCCCGCGCCGCCCGCCACGCCAGCGGAGACGGAGCGCCAAGAAGCCGTACAAGACACCGTACAAGAAACCGTATCCGTCAGCAGCCTCCACGAGACCATCAACCTCCTTGAATCCGATCTCGGCGCCATGATCGGAGAGGTTCGCCGCGCGTGCGAACTGGTGCGGCACGAAGCGGAGGATTCCGCCACCGCCGCTCATCGCATTACCGAGAAGACAATGAGCCTGATGTCGCAGGCCGGCGCCGCTGACCGCGACTTGCGGCTCCTCGCGGCAGCAACCGACGAACTTGCCAGCGCCTCGAACAGCATCGGCAGTCAAGTTCGCAAGGCCGACGATCTGACGGATTCGGCGAGTGAATCGGCCACCGTGGCGGCGCGCAGCGTCGAAGGGCTGAAGAAATCGACCGCAGAAATCGCCCACGTCGTGGGCTTGATTTCGGCGGTGGCGCGGCAAACCAACCTGCTGGCGCTCAATGCGACGATCGAATCGGCGCGCGCGGGCGAGGCCGGCCGCGGCTTTGCGGTCGTGGCGTCCGAAGTGAAGAAGCTCTCGAGCGAAACGCAGGGGGCGACCGAGGAGATCTCGCAGAAGATCAACGCGGTCCAGAACGATGCTGCCGCGTGTTTCGCGGCAGTACAGCGCATCACCGAAATTGTCCGGGTCATTCGTCCGCTGTTTGCGCAAGTCGCTTCCGCGGTGGAGCAGCAGAACGGCGCCACGGCGGCGGTCGCGCGCAATGCCAACGACACCTTGCACTTCGCCGATGCCGTATCCAAAGGCGCATCGGAGATCGGCGACGCGGCGGCCAGCACCAATGCGCACGGAAAATCCGTGGAACGAAACGGGCAACGCGTCGCCGCGCTGGCCGAGAAGCTCAAAATGCGCATGACGATCTTCCTGCGCCAGACCCAGGCCGGAGACCGCCGCAAGCATGATCGCTTGCCATGCGAGATCGGCGTCGAACTTCAGGCCGGCGCCGAGGCCATGCGCGGCCAAACCGGCGACCTTTCCGAAGGCGGCATGCTGTTGCGCGTCGATGGCGGCGGAGCAATCGCGCCGGGCGCGCTGTTACAGGCCAAAATCGAAGGGATCGGCGCGACCCGGGTTCGAGTCGCCAACCGTTCGCCGCTTGGACTGCATCTCGAATTTTTGGAAATGGACGCCGCGGTGCGCACGCGGCTCGAGCTCAAGCTCGCGTCGATTCGCGACGAAAACCGCGAGATGATTTCCCGCGCCGTGGACATGGCCAATGAAGTTTCGCGGACGCTCGAACAACTGGTCGAGAGCGGGAGGCTTACGCGCGCAGATCTGTTCGACAACGATTATCGTGAGATCGAGGGAACCGATCCGATTCAACATCGCACGCGGTTTCTCTCGGCGCTGGAAGACGTATTGCCGCCGATCCAGGAAGCGTTGCTGGCGAGCGACCGACGGATGGTTTTCTGTGTCGCCGTCGATCGGAACGGCTACTTGCCGGTGCACAATCGCAAATATTCGCTGCCGCAGCGACCCGGCGAAACCGCCTGGAACACCGCCCATTCGCGTAATCGTCGCATCTTCGACGATCGCGCCGGCCTTGCCGCCGCGCGCAACGTGCGTCCCTACATCATCCAGGTTTATCCGCGGGATATGGGAGGCGGCGTGACCATTGTCATGCGCGAGATCGACGCGCCGATCCGCGTCCTCGGCCAACATTGGGGCGGCTTCCGCACCGCCTACACTTTCTGAAGGTTTGCAAAGCCAGCGGAGTACCGGCCGGCCTAGTTCCGGCGCCCCCTGAGCCAGTCTTCCAGATAGACGAGCGCCATCGCCCGCTCGTCGTCGCTGGCGCGATGAAACGCGTTGTCGTAAAGCGGCTTGATCCAGCCGTCCTCGGGGCCAGCGCAATCGCGACCGAGCGTGAGCCACATCAGCCCGCGCGCGGCCTGCCGCGGCACGTGCTGGCCACGAAACAGGATGTCGCCGAGCACTGCCTCGGCGCGGCAGTGGCCCTTGGTCGCCGCCAACTGGAACCACCGCGCTGCCTTGTGCGGATCGCTCGGCGTGCTGTCGAGGTAGAGGCGGCCGAGCTGATATTGCGCGTCGGCATCGGCGAAATAAGACGCCGCGTAGTCGAGCATCTCACGCGCGCGCGCGACATCCGGCTTGATGGTCGAGTTGGGAATGCCGGCCAGATAATACCGGCCCAGCGCCACAAAGGCGCTCGCCACCAGCCGCGCCTGCGGCGTGCCGGGGCTCTCGTCCGGGTGGGCATTGGCGATCTGGCTGAAATAATTGAAGGCGCGCAAATCGTCCTGCGGAACGCCGTCGCCGTCGGCATACATGCGGCCGACTTTCCATTGCGCCTCGAGCCGCCCCTGGTCGGCGGCATATTCGAGTGCGATCAGGGCGTTGGATTTGGAGCCGGGCTTGTCACCGGCGTCGGGCGTCCGCGCGGCAGGATGCGCGGCGTCGCCCGGCGCGAGCAGCGCGGCGGTATTGGGCGCGCTGGTGCCGTCGAAGGCGAAGGCCGGATCGGACATGAGGCCGGAGCCGAGGCCGAGCGCGACTGCGCCGAGGAGCGCAGCCACAGCGCCGCCTTTGGCGATCCGGCCTGTTTCGCTAAATGTCCGCATAACAAGCCTTCTCGACGCTCGCGCCCGGATGAGTGACGGCGCCGTGGCGCGCCGGGCCGACCTGTTGCGCGTATTTCCAGAGATAGCCGGAGGTGAATTGCTCGGCGCGCGGCTTCCATTCCCGCGCCCGCTTCTCGAGCTCGCTTTTGCTCAGTTTGACCTCGAGCGTCGCTTTTTCGGCGTCGAGTTCGATGATGTCGCCGTCGCGCAAGAGCGCAATCGGTCCGCCGACCGCCGCCTCCGGTCCGACGTGTCCGACGCAGAAACCGCGGGTAGCGCCCGAGAAGCGCCCATCGGTGATGAGCGCGACCTTGCCGCCCATGCCCTGTCCGTAGAGCGCGGCGGTCGTGGCCAGCATCTCACGCATGCCCGGGCCGCCCTTCGGGCCCTCGTAACGGATTACCAGCACGTCGCCTTCCCTGTACGTCTTATTCTTGACTGCTTCGAAGCACGCCTCTTCGCCGTCGAAGCAACGTGCCGGTCCGGAAAAACGCAAGCGCTCCATCCCGGCAACCTTAACGATCGCGCCTTCTGGTGCGAGGTTACCTCTAAGGCCAATCACGCCGCCGGTTGGCGACAGCGGCTTGTCGGCCGGACGCACGACATCCTGGTACGCGTTCCACTTCACCGATTTGAGGTTCTCGGCCATGGTGCGGCCGGTCACCGTCAGACATTCGCCATGCAGGAAGCCATGGTCGAGAAGCGTCTTCATCAGCAGCGGAACGCCGCCAGCTTCGAACATATCTTTGGCGACATAACGGCCGGACGGTTTCAAATCCGCGATATAAGGCGTTCTTTTGAAGACCTCGGCGACGTCGAACAGATCGAATTTGATGCCGCATTCATTGGCGATCGCCGGCAGGTGCAGCGCACCATTGGTTGAGCCGCCGGTCGCGGCGACAACCGTCGCGGCGTTTTCCAGAGCCTTGCGGGTGACGATGTCGCGCGGACGGATGTTGTTGACGATCAGGTCCATGATCATCTCGCCGGCGAGTACGCAGAACTTGTCGCGGATCTCGTAGGGCGCCGGCGCGCCGGCCGAATAGGGAAGCGCAAGCCCGATTGCTTCCGACACCGTCGCCATGGTGTTGGCGGTAAATTGCGCGCCGCAGGCCCCTGCCGACGGGCAGGCATTCTGTTCGAGGACATCGAGATCGGCGTCAGACATCGCGCCGACCGAGTGCTTGCCGACGGCCTCGTAGACGTCCTGGATGGTCACCGGCGCGCCCTTGAAGGTGCCGGGCAGGATCGAGCCGCCATAGATGTAGATCGACGGCACGTTCAACCGGCACATCGCCATCATCATACCGGGCTGCGACTTGTCGCAGCCGGCGACGCCGATCAGCGCGTCATAGGAGTGGCCGCGCACGGTCAGTTCGATCGAATCGGCAATGACCTCACGCGACGGCAGCGAGGACTTCATGCCGGCATGCCCCATGGCGATACCGTCGGTCACGGTGATGGTGCAGAATTCGCGGGCGGTCGCGCCGACCGAAGCCACTCCCAACTTCACCGCCTGGGCCTGGCGCATCAGCGCGATATTGCAGGGCGCGGCCTCATTCCAGCAGGTGGCGACGCCGACGAAGGGCTGATGGATCTGCTCCTTGGTCAGGCCCATCGCGTAATAAAACGCGCGGTGTGGCGCACGCTCCGGGCCCTCAGTGGCGTGGCGGCTCGGCAGCCTCGATTTCAAATTGGTCTTAGCGTCCATCGAATCTTGCGGGCCAACTGGCCCCCTCGCCCCTCCTCCCGGCTCCAGGCTAACGCCGAGCAACGCCGGGAGTGCCGCCGCGGCCCGCATGGCGAGCCGCCGCGTGTTGCATTCCTGTCGAAAAATCCTATGGCTAAAAAGCGGCGTTGGAGCCCGACACGGTGGGAAACGGTGAAATGTTCCACATCTGTTGCGCCCGAGCCACAGATTCACATCGGCGCTGCATTCGTGCTAACGCACGATTTACCATTGCGCCCTGCTCCTGTGGCGATCAGGCATGCCTAGACGAATTAGGCGGAGCTTCTTCGGACGCAGCGTCCACGAGGTTGCGCCAGACCTGATCGGGGCCGTGCTCCTCGTTTCCGGCATCGGCGGCCGCATTGTCGAGGTCGAGGCCTATCATCATACCGATCCGGCTGCGCATAGCTTCCGCGGCCAGACCGCCCGCAACGCGGTCATGTTCGGGCCGCCGGGCTACGTCTATGTCTACCGCTCCTACGGCATTCACTGGTGCCTGAACTTCGTCTGCGAGCCGAAGGGGTCGGCGAGCGCCGTTCTTATCCGCGCGCTCGAGCCGCAGGCGGGCCTCGCGACGATGCGCCGGCGGCGCGGCATGAGCGACGAGCGGCTCCTTTGTGCCGGTCCCGGCCGACTCTGCGAGGCACTAGGCGTCACCGCAGCGCACAATGGCATGGCGCTTGATCAGCCGCCTTTTGCGATCTTCGCACAGCCGCAGGCGGTTAACGTGGTCTCCGGCCCGCGTATCGGCCTCACCAAGGCGGTCGACAAATCCTGGCGCTATGGCCTTAAGGGCTCGCCCTTTCTCAGCAAGCCGTTTCGGCCGGCCGTCTGAATAAGAAACCGACAGGCTATCGCTCGCTGCTGCGCAGTCTCGTCTATCAGGCGCTCGCGGACTGACGAACGCGTTCAAGCTCCAGCGCCGGTTCTGCGCGCGAAGCGCAGCGTCGGCACCAGCAGAATGAGCGGCAGCGCCGAGATTGCGATCGGGAGGAAGGCGTAGCGCGCCGTTCCGGCAATATCCCAGGCGACGCCGCTGAGGACGGAGATGCCGACCGCCG
>Ga0335081_10021349_pt1 | contig 10486 bp, 7 predicted proteins | sample Lox_Sample_35_FD_206713 | JGI IMG/M metagenome (GOLD analysis project Ga0335081, IMG submission 206713) | Soil microbial communities from Loxahatchee National Wildlife Refuge, Florida, United States - Lox_Sample_3.5 | ecosystem: Environmental > Terrestrial > Soil > Wetlands | place: USA: Florida...
ACGGTGCCGACATCACGAGCACGGGCTACGGCAATCAGGTCGCAATTTCCCTCCCCACCCGCTGGATTACGGTAGTGGCCAGCGCCTACAAGGGAGCTGACCTGCGCTTCTTCTTTGCCGGCCAGCTCAATTCCTACTACAACCAGGCAGCAGGCCTGACCAATGTTACCGACGCCTTCTCGGTCGACAACAACGCGGGTCTCTTTGGCGTCAACTCTGCCGGCGTGGCCGTAACCGCGCCGCAACTGCCGGTGCGCGGCTACGGCGGGTTCATTCAGCTCGGATTGCCGCTCTCGCGCTGGTTCAACGCCGATCCAAAGGGAAGAAATGCCGGCTGGCAGGCATACGCCGAATGGGGCCTGGATGCAACTCAAGCCAATGACTTCCGGATTGCCAAAGCCATTGGCGCGAACGGCGCCGGACCCGTCAAGAGCAACCTCAAAGCCGGGACCCTCTTCTACAAGATGAATCCCTGGGTGCAGTTCGGCTTTGAAGAAAGCAACTATACGAGCTACGCTTACTCCGCAACCTCAGGCGCCAGTCAAGGCATCTGCAACACTACCAAGGTCTCAGGCAAGCCAAGTTGCAGTGTGACGAACTGGGTCACGGAGTTCGGGCCAATCTTCACCTTCTAACCAGCAGCAGCATTCAACAGCAACAGGCGGCCGCGCAAGCGAGCCGCCTGTTTTGTTGTCTCCAGGAATGACGCGGCCGCAAGACACACGACCTAAGTCGCGTTTCTTACGCCCCGATGGCGTGCCCCAATTCCTCGCTTGCAATTGCCTGACTGCTGACCGCCGCTGCGGGTTCGGGCGATGGCGTCTTTGCTGGCGACTCTGCGATTGGAGCCGTCACTCTCGGCCGCCGTTGCTTCTGCGGAGCTTCCACCTGTTCGGCCCTGGGAGTGGGGCGCGCGCGCTTCGTGCTGACCTTCCCGTTGCTTTTTGCCTTTGCGTTCGGCTGCTTTGTAGATGGCGCGCTCAGCGAAATCATGCGACTCGCACGTTTGCGCATAGGCCGCTCGCCGGCAGCGGAGCGCGGCCCTGAAGTTTGGGACACCTGCACGGGCGCCGCCTGCGGTTTTACGTGCTTTGCACTCTTGCACAGCTCGGCGAAGCTGAGGTCGACGAATTTTTCCAGATTTTCGGGATCGGGCACCGCGCCCACATCGCAGCTAAAGCCGAAGTATGCCTTCCCGTTGTAAGTCAAGATCGCCCAGTTGGTCCCCATTTCGCCGCCAATGGGGACATACGGATACCACGACAGCATCTTGTGGCCGAGCAGGTAGAGCGGAATCTGCGGGCCGGGAACATTCGTGCAGATGATGTTGCAGAGGCTCAGCGGCAATTGGCTGGCGACTGGCCCGATTGCCGCCCAGATGGGAGTCGGGATCGCCGAAAACAGGCCGCCGGCAAAACCTACCAGCTCGGCAGCGCGCACCCGTTTGAGGTACTCGGTGCGCTGGCGCACGAAAGCGAAGAGCTTCTGAGGATCGCGAACGTCGAGTGGGACCGCCACCGGCACAAACGAAAGGCGATTGCCCAGCTCGCTCACGTCTCCGTTGCCGCGCACGTTCACGGGAATCATGATGCGCACCGTGCGGCCCTTCACTTTCACGCCGCGCAATTCCGAGTAGCGCCGCAGCGCCGCGGCCACTATGGTCAAAATCACGTCGTTTACGGTGCCGCCGCAGCGTTGCTTGACTTCTTTCATCTCCGGCAAGCTGATCTCTGTCCAGCCGAACTTCTGCGGCCCGTAGCAGACGACGTTGAACGGCAGCCGGTCGGCGGGCGCAGCCAGCTCCGGCATGATGGCCATGAGATCTGCGAAGGGTTCGCCCGAATTCGCCAACAGACCCTTTGCAAACTCCAGCGCCTCTGAGTGCAGCGTGAGCGCCCCTTTCAGCGCGGACGAATAGGCCTGCACTAAACTCTCGAGCAGCGCGGCGCCGGCATCCATCTTTGGCGAGGGTTCTGTGACACGCTGCTTGCGCAGGATCGGCTGCGCCACCGGGCTGGTGTCCATCAGCACGTTCATGATGCCGACCCCTGCGATTCCGTCGGCCAGGCAGTGGTGAATGCGCGCGATCATCCCCGTGCGGCCGCCTTCGAGCCCGTGCACCAACGTGATGTCCCACAATGGCCGCTGCCGGTCGAGATGGGTACTGATAATTTTGGAGGCAAGCGCCTTGAGTTGCTTCTCGGTTCCGTTGCGCAGCTCTACCTGGCGAATGTGATTGCGGATGTCGAAGTTGGGATCGGGCTCCCAATGCGGCAGTCCGATGTTGAACGGCGGGAAGGCCACGCGCTGGCGATAGCGCGGAATCAGCCACAGCTTGGATTCAACCAGATCGCGGCACATCTTGAGCGGGACCTTGCCTTCGAAGACGCTGACGCCGGCGATGCTCAGCGGCTGGCCGGGCCGTTCGATGTACAGGAACAGGGCATCTCCCCAGGAGAAGGAGTTGTTCGGCTGCGAGTTTGTCATCACAATTTCCCGCGTCAAAACGACGTGCGGTCTCTCGCGTTTCATCATGGAGGACGATGACCATGACCGCAGTGACGAGCGACCGTCCTACCTGTGATTCCCGTTACGGGAACGGAGGACTTGGCGTGTTTCGGCGCGTCACTGTAGCGAGTGAGGTTTTGTGAGAAGGTAAAGTTGGCCCCGCAGTGCGGGGCCAGCATCAAAGCAGTTTTTCTTCTTCTTACAGGCCGACTTTTAGTCGGCGTACTGCCGCGGCCAAAGCCGCGCTCTTCAGGCGGGCACTCACGCGGGCCCCGCAGTGCGGGGCCCGCTCTACCCCGCCTCAAAAATCTCTATGCCTGACGATACTCGCCACTACGACTTCGACTTCATCGTCATCGGCTCCGGATTCGGGGGCAGCGTCAGCGCGCTCCGGCTCACGGAGAAGGGCTACCGCGTCGCCGTTATGGAGATGGGCCGCCGCTGGACGGCGGAGAACCTGCCACCCAGCAGTTGGTACTTGCATCGCTGGTTCTGGCGGCCGAGCCTGGCGTTGCGCGGCTTCTTCGGCATGCGCTATTTCCGTCACGTCACCATTCTGCATGGCTGCGCGGTGGGCGGAGGATCCATCACCTTTGCCGGCACACTGCTGCGCCCGCCGGACAAGGTCTGGGACAGCGGATCGTGGAAAGGCCTGGCGGATTGGAAGCGCGAGATGCCTCAGCATTACGATACGGCGTCGCGCATGCTGGGCGTCATCGAGAACCGCATTCTCGGCCCCTCCGATCACCTGTTGCAGCGGGTTGCCGGCGCGGTTGGTGTTGGCGGCACGTTTTATCGCACGCACGTTGCGATCTTCCAGGCCCCCGAAGGAGAGCGTGGCGGCACCACCGTACCCGACCCGTACTTCGGCGGCGAAGGGCCCGATCGCACCACCTGCATGGGCTGCGGCGGCTGCATGATGGGCTGCCGCCACGGCGCCAAGAACACCCTCGACCTGAATTATCTCTATCTGGCCGAGAAGCGCGGGGCGCAGGTTTTCGCCGAGACAAAAGTTGTCGACCTCCGCCGGCTCGACGGTGCGGCTGATGGCAGCCAGGGCTACGAGGTCCACACCGTCAACTCAACCGCGCGCTTCCATCGCCGGCCGCGCCGCTTCACCTGTCGCGGTGTGATTTTCGCCGCGTCGTCATTGGGCACCATGGAACTGCTCTTCCATCTCCGAGACAAAGGCTCGCTGCCGGCGATCAGCGACCAGCTTGGCAAATACGTGCGCACCAACTCCGAGTCGCTCATCGGAGTGCGGGTGCCGCGCTCGCAAGACGATTTGTCGAAGGGCGTGGCCATCGGCTCCGGCGTCTACATCGACGAGCACACGCATATCGAGGCGGTGCGCTATCCCGAAGGCTCCAACAGCATGGGCCTGCTGGCGACGATCCTGACCGGCGGCCATCCCGGCCCCGGCCGAGTGGCGCTCTGGCTGAAGAACCTGGGCGCTTCCCTGCTGCGTCACCCCTTCAAGACCTTACGAATCTGGGTGCCGTTTCGCTGGGCGCGCGAGTGCGTCATCCTGCTTTGCATGCAGGCCCTGGAAGGACACATCGATTTGCAATGGCGGCGCCATGTTTACTGGCCGTTCCGCAAATTCCTGGTGAGTCGCGGCAAGCGCGTGCCGACGTTTATTCCTGCGGCCAATGAGTTCGCCGAGAAGTTTGCGCGCATTGCCGGTGGCACCGCGATGAGCATGCTGCCGGAGATTCTCTTCGACGTGCCGGGGACCGCGCACTGTCTGGGCGGCTGCGTCATTGCGGATGCGCCCGAGCGCGGCGTGGTCGACGCCCGCCATCGCGTGTTCGGCTATCGCAATATGTATGTCTGCGACGGCTCGGTGGTCGCAGCGAATCTCGGCGTCAACCCCAGCCTGACCATAACCGCGCTGAGCGAGCGCGCGATGAGCTTCATCCCATCAGATGAGCACACGACGTGGAGCGATGCCGCGGAAGTTGGGACGCTCACTGGTAACAACTGTTAGGGCAGCTCAAACCAAGCCGACCTCACGGACGAAGTGTGGCTTCTTTTCAGCGTGAAGTTTCAGACCCACGCCGCAGGCCAGGGCGATGCGCTCCAGCATCGTAAGCGAGTGCCCACTGTATTCGGCATCTTCAAGGCGGGCGATGGTAGATTGCGTCGTCCGCACCCTCCTAGCCAGTTGGGCCTGCGTAAGGCCTGCACTCTCCCTCATCTCGCGGACCAGCAATGCCAAGTCGATTTGTTGCAGAGTTCGCGCGAATGCCTTCCGATAAACTGCGCTTCGTCGTGCGTGTTGCTCAGTAAATTTTCTGTGTTGGTCACGCTTCATATCCAGAACTCCTTCCGAATCGCTTCTCGTTCGCTTTGTGAACCGGTGTAACGGTTCCGGTACTTTAATCCATAACCTTCTGAATCGTTCCGCCTTTGCGATTTCGTTAGGTGGCGTTTGTTCCGTTTTCTTCTGAAATCCTGAGGTGATAACAATCAGCATTCCCGGCTGATAAAAAAACAAGACCCGAAAAATTCGGTCGAAATGTTTTGCCCTCAGCTCGAAAACGTCAGTCGTAAGCTTCTTGACGAACTTACCCTGCATCCGGTTGCCTGATGAGCGTAGGCTCTCAATAAAGGCATCAATTCGAGCTGCAGCAGGGTCATCGAGCGAATCGATGAAGTCTCGAGCGGGACAGCGCCCGTTTGGCAACTCAACATATTCAATCGTGAATTCGTCTTGCACGTTTAGGTATCATGAAGGAGTATCGCAGTTTTGCGATATAGCTGTCCAGAAGTCGTGGTCCAAGACTTAGAGATGACTCCGCCCGCTTCGTCGTATTACCCTGCTTGCACAGTGGAGGGGCGATGAACAAATCTTACGACGCAATTGTGATCGGCACTGGGCAGGCCAGCCCATTCCTCGCCATACGACTGACCAAAGCGGGACGCAAGGTCGCGATCATTGAGCGGCACCTGTTTGGCGGCACTTGCGTCAACACCGGTTGCATTCCCACTAAAACTCTGGTTGCAAGCGCTCGCGTGGCCTATATGGCGCGGCGGGCGGCGGAGTTCGGGGTCGACTCGGGCGATGTGTCCGTAGATATGAAGCGAGTGAAGGCGCGCAAAGACGAGATCCAGAAACCCTCGCAGGAGGGAGCCGGAACTCGCTTGCGCGAGCAGCCCAACTGCGACGTGTATAAGGGACAGGCGCGCTTCGAGTCGCCGCGTGTCGTCGCCGTCAACGACGACCGCCTCACCGCCGAGCAGATCTTCATCAACGTCGGAGGCCGCGCCATCATCCCGCAGCTTCCCGGGGTGGAGCACATCAGCTACTTCACCAACTCCTCGATGATGCATGTGGACTTTCTTCCCGAGCACCTCATCGTCGTCGGCGGCAGCTATGTCGGCCTGGAGTTCGGGCAGATGTACCGCCGCTTCGGCAGCAAGGTCACCATCCTCCAGAGAAATTCGCGGCTGGTCCCGCGCGAGGACGAAGATATCTCCGATGCGATCAAGGGGATTGTGGAAGCCGAGGGCATCACGGTTCGCCTGAATGCGACCTGCATCAACTTCGAGAAGCGCGCCGACCAGATTGTCGCCGGTGTGGATTGTGTGCATGACCCAACTCCCACGACTGGGACTCACGTTCTGCTGGCGGTTGGACGCCGCCCCAACACCGACGACCTTGGGCTCGACAAGGCTGGCGTCGAACAGGACAAGCACGGCTACATCATCGTCGACGATCACCTGCGGACCAATGTGGCGGGCCTATGGGCGCTCGGCGATTGCAACGGCCGAGGCGGCTTCACCCACACCTCGTACAACGATTTCGAAATTGTGGCCGCCAACCTTCTGGACAACGACGACCGCAAGCTCGGCGACCGCATTCCCGCCTACAACCTGTACATCGATCCGCCGCTGGGCCGGGCTGGAATGACCGAGCGGGAGGTGCGCCAATCAGGACGAAAGGCGCTGATCGGGAAATACATGATGTCGAGCGTGGGCCGCGCCATCGAGAAAAGCGAGACGCAAGGATTCATGAAGGTCATGGTGGATGCGGAGACGAAACGCATTCTCGGCGCGGCGGTCCTGGGCGTCGGCGGCGACGAGATCATTCATTCCATCCTGGACGTGATGTACGCCAAGGCGCCCTACACCGTGATATCCCACGCCATGCACATCCATCCCACAGTGTCAGAGCTGATTCCGACCATGCTCCAGGATTTGAAGCCGCTGTCTGCGGGCGATGCAATACAGTCGTAGGCGAGTCCAGTATCATCTCTTTATGCCCCTCGCCATCCAATGCCGCGCCCTGCGCAAGACCTACGATGGCAAGGTCGAAGCTGTGCGCGGCCTCGACCTGGAGATCGAAACCGGCGAATGCTTCGGGCTGCTGGGACCAAACGGCGCGGGTAAGACCACAACCATCGAAATCCTGGAAGGTTTGCTGGAGCCAACCTCCGGCGAAGTGGAAATACTGGGCAGGAATTGGCGAACCCACGCGCGCGAACTGCGCGAGCAGTTGGGCATTTCGCTGCAAGAGACGCGGCTGTCGGAAAAGCTCACGGTGCGCGAGACCCTCCAGCTCTTCTCCAGTTTTTACCGGCATCCAACTTCGGTTGAGCTCGTCCTGGAGGAGCTCTCGTTGCAGGAGAAGGCCGGCGCCCTGGTGGGCAAACTATCCGGCGGCCAGAAGCAGCGCCTGGCGGTGGCGACTGCGCTGGTGGCGAATCCGAAGATACTTTTTCTCGATGAGCCGACCACTGGCCTCGATCCGCAAAGCCGCCGCCAGTTGTGGGACATCGTTCGGCAATTCCAGAAGCGCAACGGAACGGTGCTATTAACCACACACTATATGGACGAGGCGGAACGGCTCTGCGATCGCCTGGCCATCATCGACCACGGCCAGATCATCGCCGCAGGCACGCCTGCCCAACTGATCGAGCGCATCACCGGACATCACGTCGTCGAGTTCGCCGTTTCCGATCATGCCGGCGGCGACGGACGGGCGTGGAGCAAGCTGCCGGGGGTGCAATCGGTGCGCGCGGAGGACGGCCTGTATTGCCTGCGCGTCAACGAGCCGCATGAGACCATTCCTGCGCTGCTGGCGGAGGTGCAAAAGCAGCAGGCGCGGCTCGTGCATCTCACCACGCGGCAAGCCAGCCTGGAGGACGTCTTCGTGCAGCTCACCGGGCGTCATTTGCGGGAGGAGTAATGGCGACGATTGAACAACCGCCTGCGGTCGCCGGGCCGGAGCAAGCCGTCATCACAAATGGCCGTTGGGCGGGCTACACGCGGCTGCTCCAGATGCGGATGCTGGAGTTGTGGCGCGAGCCGGAGGTCATCTTCTGGGTCTTCGTGTTTCCGCTGCTGCTGGCACTCGGGCTGGGCATTGCGTTTCGCGAAAGGCCGCCCGACGTTACGCCGGTTGCAGTTGTCGTCGGGCCCAAGGCGAATGAGGTGGTCGATCTGTTGCAGCGCTCGCCGCAGCACGCGAGCATTCGCCCTGATGTGCTGAGCGCGACTGCTGCGCTGGACGGCTTTCGACTCGGTCAGTACTCGCTGGTCGTGAACATGGATGAGTCAGGAGTTCACTACCGCTACGATCCGGCGCGTCCGGAGAGCGTGCTGGCGCGCACGCAAGTGGACGAGGCGCTACAGAGCGCTGCTGGGCGTAAAAACGCGATCGCCGCGACCAGCACCGCGGCAAGCGAGCCCGGGGCGCGCTACATCGATTTCCTGATTCCCGGCCTTCTGGGCATGAACCTGATGAACTCCGGCATGTGGGGCATCGGCTTTGCGCTGGTCGAAATGCGGCAGCGCAAACTGCTGAAGCGCTTCGTCGCGACGCCCATGCGCCGCTCCGACTTTCTGCTGGCGCTGGTCAGCAGCCGTCTGGTGCTGATGCTCATCGAGGTAGCGCTGCTGCTGGTCTTCGGGGTGCTGGTGTTTCACGTTCGCGTCGCCGGCGGCGTGCTCGCAATACTGCTGATTGGCGCGCTAGGCGCGGTATCGTTCGGCGGCATCGGATTGCTGACTGCCAGCCGCGCGCAGAAGATCGAAAGCGTCAGCGGCTTGATCAACCTGGTCATGATGCCGATGTGGATCTTCTCCGGCGTGTTCTTCTCCTACGAGCGCTTCCCCAAGATGTTTCTGCCGGCCATTCGCGCGCTGCCGTTGACTGCCCTCAACGACGCACTGCGCGCGATCATCCTTCAGGGCGATTCGCTGGCCTCGCAACTTGGGCGCGTTGCCGTGCTCGTAGTCTGGGGAGGCGTGTCGTTCGTGCTGGCTCTGCGCTGGTTCCGCTGGAGCTGAAGGGGTAGAGCGGGCCTTCAAGCCCGCGTCGCATGCGCCAATGTTGCACAGTTCGGGCGCTGAGGTCGTTTGACCTCAGCGCCCAAACTGTTCTTGTGGACGTTTCAAGACGCGGGGCTGAAGCCCCGCTCTACCTCACCCTTGTTACAATCGCCCGATGATGTCCTCCCGCCTGGAGCGCGTGCAGGAACAACTGCGGCTCTACGAGCACGCGCTGGTCCAGTTCGACGCTCGCGCCAAGGGCGAGGCAGTCGAGCTCATCATCCGGCCGCGTTTCGCCGATCCTCCCGTCCACACCTACTACTTCGACCTGCCCCCCCGCGATCTCGACGATCCTCAGTTCGAGTGGACCTTGCAGCGGCAAATCTTCGACTGCCTGCACGACTACATCGTCGAGATGTTCCTTCGCACGCCGCAGCATCGCAAGGAGCACCAGCCCGCCGCCGGCGGGGAACGTGAGGGCAAGCTGTGAACTCGGGAGGCACTCTTCGCGAGCGCATTGCCGACGAGATCAAGCGGCATGGCCCAATTCCCTTCTCGCGCTATATGGAGCTGTGTCTATACGAGTCGGAGCTGGGTTATTACTCGCGCGCCCGCGAGCAGTTCGGCAAGGCGGGAGACTTCTACACCTCCAGCGATGTTCACGCCGTATTCGGACGTCTGCTGGCGCGGCAGTTCGAGGAGATGTGGCGCGCGCTGGACGCGCCGGCGCGCATCGATCTGATCGAGCTCGGACCCGGCCGAGGACTGTTCGCGCGCGATGTGCTCGACTGGTCGGCCAGTCAATTTCCGGAGTTTTCGCGCGCGCTGCATTACCAACTGGTCGAGCAGTCGCCGCACTTGCGCGAGAAACTGCGGGAGCGATTGGCGGAACACATTGCGGCGGGAAAGTGTGAAGTGTTCGGAGCCATCCTTCCCGTGTCTCCCACCCTTTCGCCAACAGACGGCGAAAAGGGTGGGGCACCCGGCGGATGTCAGGTATTCGAAACCCTGGACGAAGCCAGCGGCGCGGCTGGCGATAATCTGGTCATTTTCGCCAACGAGTTCTTCGACGCCCTGCCTGTTGATGTCATCGATCACCGCGGCACATTGCGAATTGGTGTTGACAATGGGCGATTCACGGAGACATTTGTCGCGCCTTCACCGGCGGAGCTCGATTTCCTGGACCGCTACAGCATTCATCCTGACACAGGCGAACGCGTGGAGGTATCGCTGGCAGCGCTCGCCTGGATGGATCGCATCGCGCAAGTTTTCCGCGAGCGTCGCGGCTTCATCGTGTTGATCGACTACGGTTACACCCGCGAAGAGCAACTAGCCGGACGGCACCGCGACACCATCATGACCTACCGGCAACACATCGCCAGCGCTTCGCCCTACGAAGCGCCGAGCGAGCAGGACATTACCGCGCACGTCAACTTCACAGCATTGCGCGCGCGCGCCGAGGAGCGCGGGCTACGTCCGTTGGCGCTGCTCACGCAATCGCAGTTCCTGCTTGGCATTGGCGAGGAGACGCAGTTTGCCGCTGCTTTCCAGGATTGCAGATTGCCGCAGGAGCAGGCCAAAGTTGCCTTGCAGTTGAAGCACTTGATTTCGCCCAGCGGCATGGGGGAGACCTTCCAGGTACTAGTGATGTCGCACAATGTGGCGCCAGCTCAGAGTGCAGGCCTAAGCGGGCTGAAGC
>Ga0335081_10021350_pt1 | contig 10486 bp, 9 predicted proteins | sample Lox_Sample_35_FD_206713 | JGI IMG/M metagenome (GOLD analysis project Ga0335081, IMG submission 206713) | Soil microbial communities from Loxahatchee National Wildlife Refuge, Florida, United States - Lox_Sample_3.5 | ecosystem: Environmental > Terrestrial > Soil > Wetlands | place: USA: Florida...
GCCCTTAACGAGACGTATGCTGTTATCGAGTTCAATAGCAACGATACCGGTGTATGGAGACTGGGATAGCATTTCTCCTTAAAAAAGATTGAGAGAATACCGAAGCATTTTCTTGCTGATTACACCATATTGAAGAAATCTCTCCAAAAATCTGCTTTTCGATTCCCGGCAGGCGGTTTTTATCGTTAATGATTCCACTCTAATCTGAAATACGGAAAATATTTTACGGACATACCTTCCCCGGCTCATGCTCTCCACACCGGTGCTGGCAGATGTTTCCCACGGCCCGGAACGCGTCCTCCAGGTCCGGGAAATTGGGGATATCTGCGTCCCTGAGGATCCGGAGCGGGGTCTTCATGCTGTCGCCGCCAATCATACAGCCGACAATCATCTTATGGGTGTGCCGGGAGAACCGGACGAGCTCGTTTGCCACTCGGATCGGGTCAGATATTGCCGACGGAACTGCAATGACGAAGGCGATGTCCCACAGGTTCTGGTTCTTGATCATTATGTCGAAGGTCTTTGCGAAGCGATCCGCACTCGCGTCCCCTACCATGTCGACAGGGTTTTCCCGGCTCCATTCGGCTGGCAGGACCTTGTCGAGTTCATTGATGAGGTCAGGAGAAAATTCGATAAGCTCGATCCCGAACCGCTCAGCATAGTCCGAGGATAGCACGGCAAACCCGCCCGCGTTGGTTATCACGACTGCCCTGCGTCCCGCGGGATATCCTTCCGAAGCGAGAAGTTCTGCAGCCTGGAACGCCTCCCGGATCGAACGGGCAGCGATAATGCCGGCTTGGCGGAACGCGGCCATGTAAACGGCATAGCTCCCGGCGAGCGATCCGGTGTGCGAAGATGCAGCCTTCTGCCCGATTTTCGAGGACCCGGATTTTATCGCCACAACCGGTTTCTTTGACGAGACCTCGTCAATTACTTCGATAAACCGCCGCCCGTCCAGGATCTGTTCGATATAGAGGATGATCGCTCTTGTTCCGGGATCGTTTCCCGCAAAAAGTACGAAATCCTCGAAACTGAGATCTGACTGGTTGCCCATCGAAAAAACACCGGAGAAACCGATATCCTCAGGGAGACTCCAGTCCACGATGGTGGTAATGAGCGCGCCGCTCTGTGAGATGAACGCTATCGAACCTGGTTTTGGCGAGACCGGGTCGAAGGTAGTATTAATACCCTGACGGGGGAGCATGAGTCCGAGACAGTTCGGACCCATGATTCGGGTGCCGTACCTCTTCGCTATCGCTACAACGCGCTCTTCCAGTTCCCGGCCTGCCGGCCCAGCCTCGCGGAACCCGGAAGAGATGATGATGAGGAGGGGGACCCCCTTCTTTCCGGCCTCCTCCGCAACAGCAGGAACATGTTCCGCCGGAATTGAAATTACAGCAGCATCGACCCTGTCAGGGATGGAACCGACGTCCGGGTAAGCCCTCCTCCCAAGGATCTCTGCATGTTTCGGGTTGACGGGATACAGCGCGCCAGGAAAGGCAAGGAGGTTCCGGCAGATAGCGTAGCCGACTTTACCAGGATCCTGCGAAGCCCCTACTACAGCGATGGAATGGATATCGAGAAGTTTACCGGCAATCCCTCCTGATGGGATACGCTGCGTATCCGGTGCACGCGCGACTGAACCGGGTGATCGGCCACCGGAATACAACCGGGCATCGACAGCGCATCCGCCTTTTTCGAACAGCAGGAAGGGATTGATATCGAATTCACTTATCGCCGGGTTGCTCCAGAACATCTCGGCAGCAGCGGAAGCGATTGTGACGAGCGCTTCTTCGTCGAACGGGGTTTCTCCCCGATATCCCTGTATCAAGCGGTATCCTTTGAGCGAACGGATCATCTCCCGAATTTCGTTTCTGGCTGTGGGAAGGACCCGGATCGAAACATCGGCCACGAGCTCGACAAGTCTTCCACCTGAACCGAGCGTTAGTACTTTCCCGAATGTCGGGTCGGTTTTCCCGCCGATGATAAATTCGAGGCCGGGCCTGAGCTGCTCCTCGACCATCATACCGGTGATGGCAGCACCTGGATGATACGACCGTACCCTGCCCATAATCGATTCATATGCGGCACGAACTTCACCGGACGACCGTATACCGGTGACTACGCCGCCCGCGTCGCTCTTGTGAACTATCACCGGTGAGATCACCTTCATCACTACCGGAAATCCCAGAAGCCCCGCTGCCGACACCGCCTCTTCGGCCGACCGGGCAACCGAATATCGGGGGACCGGGATCCCGGCGGCCTTTAAGAGTTCGTATCCTTCGGCTTCCGTGAGCAGAGTGCGAGGCATCTCAACCGTCATCTCTCTAGGGTGACCCGGGCAGGGTATAATGGTTTTTGTCTCAGGGAAAGGCTCAGGAAATTAAAGAAGTGTACGACCGGTTCTCTTTCAGACATACTGCAAGATCTGAAAGAACCGGTACGACGCTTTTATCGGATTCGTGACGGTCCCGGATCAGTTCTGCGAGGCTTCCCCGCTCGATCCGATCGAGAATGACAGGGAGATAGCAGCGTTCTTCGTCCGTCGCATGATCCCATGCACGTGCATACAAACACCGCAGTTCGGCCCGGAGGCCGGCAGTTCCTTCCCGGATCGCCAGTTCCGTGAGTCCGAGGATTTCGACCTGGTCCTGCCCGATCGGAAGGGATCTGCACCGCAGGAGGGAACGAATAAACGCACAGACCGCCATGTCCGAATGGACCGACTCCTGCTCGTCCAAGGCCTTGATCTCCAGACACCGGCGTGAGAAACGGACAATAATCCCACCGGAATTTACCCATTCCTCACAGAGAATGCCGGCGCCCCGGGTCCGCAGATCTGTGTAAATCTCCTCCTGCATCGCCCGGTACGCGGATACCGAACCGATCTTCTCCGGAACGATCCCGTGACAGATGGTGGGGATTTCTTTCTGGTTCTCCCGGTAAAAGACGAGCCGGTTGTCGGCCCTGCCGGTCAGGCACCCCTCGACCATCGGAGACGACGCGGTAACCGCGATCAGAAACGGAAGGAGCGGACGCAGCCGGTTATATAAAGCTACCATCCCCCGTTCGTTCTCATAGGAGAGGTTTATCTGGAGGGCCTGGATGTTCAGCCACCCATGCTGCCGGATATTGAAGAGGCGGTCGTATGCATCGTAGTACTCTCCCTCGTCGTGATCCCAGACATCAGTCTGGTCGAGCCTGAGGGTCGGGTGCATCCCGAGGCCGAGAAGCGTGTACTGGTTCCTGAAGATGCGGTAAAATCTACGGATACCTGCGACGAGCTGATCTTCGAGCTGCGTCAGATCATCGGTAGGAAATCGTGGGACAAACTCGAGCACGGTCTTCTGAAGCTCTTTTCCCAGCTTGACCTCTCCGAAGAGGATCTCGCTCTCCGGCCGTCCCGAAATCCTTTTGATGATCTTGTCGGAGACGGAGAGCGGGTAGAACTCCGCGTCGTTTATGGAAAACTCGTGTTCAGTGCCGATCATGAATGGCGCCCCGAATAACGCGGGATCTCAGCGATCTTATCGGTCTCTGGCTCAGGTATTGAGGAGATGACCCGGAGTTCGTCTTCAGGAATGGCTTTAACCAGTCCCGTGATGCACTTTGCCGCATGAGTGTACTGGCGGGCGTACATTTCTTGGTCTGCTTTCAGATAGCTGACAAGGGGGCAGACAGATTCACGTTTAAGGAAGATCTCGATGGAATTACCGGTGACGCTGAAGGTAAACGGCCCCGCACGACATGTCTCCGGTTTGATTGCATGGATCAGGCACCTGCCTTTCTCCATCATTGCACATTCGCCATTGCTTTTCATCCGTATCCGCCAATACCCATTTCGTTCGATCTTGTCAGCATAGGGTCCGTCTGAGAGAATTATCCGCACCCGTTCCGTGCTGAGCGGAGGGCAGGCGCCCGTGCAGCAGCGCCCTCCGCAGGTGTGGCAGATGGCTTCTGCCCGATCAATCCAGTCGCCAGCCATGGAATCACGCGGGGAGGAGGTGGTTTACGATCTGCGCGAATACTTGCGGGTAACAGTCGTCTTCTCCACTCTCGATCGAGGGGTTGTCGTTAACTTCTATAACGTACGCCCCGTTGTCCGTGTTCTTGATGTCAACCCCATACAGCCCCTTCCCGACCGCATTTGCAGCGGCGATGCCGAGGCTGATCACTCCGGGGGGAACCAATTCGGGGGGTACGCTCTCAACACCGCAGTATACGAGATGGCCGTTCACCGATGCCTGGATCTTGAAGGTCTCCGAGGGGATAGTATACTTACAGGCGTACAGGAGCCGGCCGTCAAGAATGCCGATGCGCCAGTCATACTTGCTCTCGACAAACTGCTGGACCACGATCCAGTCCGACAGCCGGATAAACCGGCGCGCGACCCGGAAGAAGTCAGCAATGGTATTGACCTTCTCCACCCTCAGGGAAAATGACGTGGAAGGTTCTTTCACGATAAGCGGGTTACCTAGTTCATCGAAAAGCCGCGTCACCCGCTCGACAGATAATTCGTCCCGGGAAATAAATTCGGTCATCGGGAGGGCGACCTTCTCCCGTATAAGGTGAGAATACATGTTGATCTTGTCTGAACAGACCTGGATCGACCGGGGGTCATCCACAACCGGGATACTATGGAATTCCGCAACCTTCGCAGCGACATAGGTCACATTCATCGGGTCGGTGCGCGCCCGGATGAAGAGTGCATCCATCTTCTGGATCTTGTGGATGTCGACCGGAAAGATGAAGTCCACACCGTGGCCCATCCCTTCTGCAGTATCGCGGCACCGGATCAGCGCATTGAGCTGCTCGGAGTTGGACAGGGTCTTGCGGTCGACAAAGATGCCGAGCCTGCTCATAGGTGCTCCTGCCCTACAATGCGGGAGATGAGATTTTTATGCTCTGGCCCTGAGAGGTCCGCATACCGGGCGGGGGCGAGGGACGAGAGGGCGTACCCCCGGGCATCCCGCACAACGATCATCCGTACAAGCGGAATTTCGAAGAGTTCGTAGATCTTTGCGGCGATCGGTGCAACAGCTTCACAGGTGTCGGATATCTCGCCAAAGACTGCAGTGCAGGAATGGATAGTCGCGTCTTCCCCAATCTTCTGATAACAGAACGGATATTTTCCCCTGTTGGTGACATGCCTGACAATGTCTTTTGCGTCTCTGGCATTACGGGCAACAAAGAAATCGGAGCTGGTAGCAAAGTAGTTGAGCCCATAGACTATCGCGGGAAGCGGGACGTATGCCTGGGATATCTCCCACGTGCAGACCGGGATGCCGGCAAGGCCTGCCCGTTCGAGGCAGAGGGGGACCACGTAGGCATCGAGGACGACACTACTGGATGGTCGTACTTTGCGCCCCTCGAGTTCATATCGGAGAATCATATAATATGACCGGCTCTTGTATGAGTAATCCTCGCTGAAGATATGGAGGGTGCCTTCGCGGAAGACCGTGAAGAGTGCGTCCCTGACCAGCTGAGGCTCACGCTTTACGCCAGTCCGAGGAAATGTCCGCCGGTGAGGCACGACTACCGGCCGAAACCCATCGTTTCCCATGGAATCTGGGAATGGAACGGGCGATGATGGGCGCACGATGCTTCCAGTATCGCCATGAGCATCGTCCGGGCGCTCCCGTGGTCCGATTCCCCTGTTATTCATCAGGGCATCAGCCCGTGCGCGGTTGCGTCCATCTCCGGAGTGCCAGATATGCCGGGATATGCTGAAATACTGGGCAGCCCGTCGTCCATGCTGGCAAAGATCCGGCGTGTGGAAATCCTAAACAAAAGAGCCATCCGGTAGCGGGAAATCGCCGTCACAAAACAGGAACAAAACACCCGATGGTGTTCTTCATCGTCTGCGTCGCTGCTGGTACAATCGTCCATATCCACCACGGATCCAGACCGGATCCTGGGAACTTTGATAGCTATAATGCATGGATCATTATAGGGTTTTTCCTCATGTCCAGTCATGGTTCAGGATCGGCAGACTACGTGGTGTTCCAGATAACAGGTCTGATCTGTTGCAAAACGATCCTCAAGACGACCTTCATTATAGCAAGGCGATCCAACAGGCATAAAATTCATATCGGCTTATATCTATCAGGAATCTACCATGCACATCCCATCGCCAGAAGAGATCCGGACGCGACGCGAGACACTCGGGATGAAACAGACCGATCTTGCCAAGAGCGCCGGGATCAGCCAGTCGATGGTCGCGCGGATCGAAGCCGGAAGTGTCGATCCCAGAGTGAGTACCCTCAACAAGATCCTCGTAGTGCTCAACAGTGCAGGGCCAAGGAAGGTCAGGGCATCCCAGATCATGCACGTTCCTGTCCTCTCGGTCGAGCCGGAAGACACGATCGCACGCGCTGTGGATATCATCGAGAAGAACAATATCTCGCGGCTGCCGGTCATCGACCAGGGAGTGCCGGTTGGTTGCATTTCCGAGACCGTTATTGTAAAAGCCATCGAGCAACAGCGCCTTCGCAAGACTCATACAGCGATAGTCCACAACTTCATGGAGCCCGGATTCCCTACAGTCCCCCCGGATATGGATGTGGAAACTGTGATCAACATACTCCAGCAAAACCACGGTGTTCTGGTTGTGGAAGGACGGAAAGTCCTCGGCGTTATCACCAAACACGATCTGATCTCCCTCATTATCTGAGAGAAGGCAGAATCAGTTCCGCGAAGGATCCCGCTTCCGCAGCGGCATTTTTTGAGGATCAGCCATGATTTTTGGGTCTTGCCAAAGACCGGCTCGCATCGGGATTCAGGATTAGCTTCCTTTTTTGCTTTTTTCAGGGCTCATTGGGGGAGAGGAATAATATTTATACGGTTATATGCGGAATCGGATGTGTGAAAAGGTCACAGGAGGCGCAGCAATCACAGAAGATTCGGGTGAAATCAACAACATGACCGTGATTGGCATCGGTATCATTCTCTTCCTTGCCATCATCGGAATCTGGTACGTATTTTTAAAATAAAATAGTGGAGCCGGGAAAAAGGCGTTACCGATACTAGAGGCGGGAAACCAGATCGCGGAGCACTACGCCGGGCTCTTTCGATTTCACTACGCTCGAGGCAAGGAGAACCCCATCGGTCCCGAGGTCCACTGCAATCTTTACACACTCCCCTGACTGGATTCCCGCTCCCGTCAGAACTTTTACGTCCGAGCTGACTCGCCGCACCGCGTCGACTGAACGTTTGATGATTTCGGGATTTGCCTTCGAGACTGAGACTCCGCTGCCGATGAGTTCCGGAGGTTCGATCGCTACATACGCGGGTGAGAGTGCCGCTGCCGCCGCACTGGTATTCTCGTTGTTAGTGCATACGACAGCGGTGAGTTTCTTCGATCGGAGTGCCTGGACCGAAGCATCGATATCAGCGAGCGTGAGCCTCCGCTCCGCGTGATTGATCAACGACCCTGCGGCCCCGGCGAGCTTCAGGGCGTCCGCCGTGATCTGGCCGGTATGGGCACCAGGGTCCGATCCATCCACATGCTGGGCAAAGATGGGTATCGCAAAGTGATGGCAGAGCGGATGGAGGTCAATATAGGTGGGTGCAATACCAATTGTCACACCGCTTTCGTTTGCTACGATTTGGGCGGTATTGGCGATGAGGTGGGCACGGCTGCCCGTCCCCTCCTGATAGCTCTTCAGGTTCACAAGAATCAGCGGCGATGGCATGGTAAAAACCTCTCCCGGTTCGTCTTCGGCATAATTACACAATGGGGTTTTTTTGCCAGATGAATGTTTTTCTTTTTTAAATACGGGCGATATCGGCTCTACAAAATTCCGTCTTCATGGGTACTGCATATCTTATAAGTCGGTGAAGGCGAACTCTGAAATTCTCGAAGAACTCTGTCTTGTCCATAATTCACCTCTTCCTTGCACAAACTGCAGGATCCGCCTAAAGCTAGGCGGCCGGCGGAAAGCATATTCTGACCTCATCGTTCGATGAGTGGTAAAAGAATTTTTCAGAACTCCCGTAGGTAGCGAATTATCGGATATGACCGTGATGAGGATTTATATTCCGCAGTCCAAAAAAAAGAGTGTCGCGTTGAAACCGGTGATTACCCCAAGAGACAAAAAATCTCATTACACCAGGCCGCGGAGGAAGTGGCCGGACGTGATTCCGCCGAGTGATAGGGCTTTTGCGGCTTTCTTGAGGGCAGCAAGGCCCTCCTCCCTTTCCGGCCCCTCCTGCTCGATTGCCCCGATCGCCTCCCGGTAAATCCGGGTCATGCTACCGGCATAAGCGGGTGGCCTGAACCGGGCATCAATCGCGACGATGCCTATCCCTGATTCCCGGATCAGGGGTAGATAGTCGATGAGGCATGTTTCAGCGGCATTGAAGATATGCGTCCGACAGAGTGCATCGGTACGGATCGGAAAGATGCGGCCTGTCCCATCGCCGATGCCCATGAAGGTTCCCTGACCGGGCTCCCCTCTTGCAGTCACCGGAAGAAGGACACCGGAGAGATCGTCCGCGGAGATCATTGCTTCCCCGGATCCTTGGACGACTAGGCCGAATTCCGTGTTCTGCCCGTACAATCGTGCGGTATGGATGAGTATGCGAATCTCTTCTGCGGAAAGCTCTGGCGAAAGGAAGAGGGTACTGAAGAGATCGGCATTGGTCCGGGCGGTTTTGTAGTTGAAAATGTTAAGGCCGGCGGCACCGGAGACGGCGAGGGATGGAAACCGGTTCCGGAGTGACATTGCGGTCCCCGGCTCATCGGTCATGACACCTGCAGAACCGCGCATGAGGAGTCCGGGCAGGGATGAAATAACCGGGTCCAGGATATCCTCCCCTGCTACCCGGGACAGTTTTATCCCGAGGGACACATTGTGGGTGTTACAGATCTCCAGCACTTCTCCAAGTTCACTTGCCGTGCGCCGGTATTCCGGGCCTCTGCAATCCTGCAACCGGTAACTGGCCGTCTCGTACCAGATAATGCCACAGCCGGCACGGACAGCTTCTCCTGCGGATGCCGGTGAATCCACAAAAACAGCAAGCTGGAGGTTTCGCGACTTTCCCGGGCCGCGATTCCGCGAGCTCGGCTTGTACAGGGGAGTTATCGCAGAGTCTCGAGCAACTTCTGCGGCATGGACCTCTTCTGACTCCGGGATGCACGTGGATGCCATCAGATGTCCAGCAAGATCGAGAAATTTCCGGCGGATTGCATTGATTACCGCCGGCGGTGCAAACATATTCCCCCCATACCGGAGTTCAAGGTTCCGGACCAGAAACGGCGTCCCACCAGTCTTCCTGAGCCGTTTTTCCAGTTCGTTTCGGGAGAGCGGATGCGCCCGAGCAGGAACAAAGGCCGGTTTCGGGCCGGTTCGGAATTTGATTTTTCTGCTCCTCGCATTCAGCACCGTGCCCAGCAAGGTGAGGCTGCCGTCATCTTTAACCGCAGCAGTAATATCCAGAGAAACCGGGTGAGAGAGGAGCATATCCTGGCGAGAAATTATCTGTCGTACCCGTAAATCGAGTTCGCGGGATGCGGTAAGGTACACGAGAGCCCCGGGTCTCACAACATGAGGTACCGCAAAGACGATAGTCCCTGTCTTCACAGGGGCCGGGAGATTATTAAGGAGGAATCCCGATTCCTGGGTCTCTTCTCCGGGAAACGCTATGAGGAGCCCGTCGCCCGGGCCCGGCGCGAATGGACCGACCGTCTTCACTGAGGCAACCCGGGTCCTTGCTTCATAATCTGTTACCGTCCCGATGACGATTCCCCTGTTGCCAGGAGCATCCCTTCCCATCAGTGCCGGGCCACGGCTCCCGAAGAGATGACCGGAGGTGAAGCCGCGATTGAAGGCGAGATAGAGGTCTCGGATGTCCTCAGGGGACGGTCTCCATGATCCCGTTGCTATTGCATCGAGTGCCCGACGGTAGATAGAGACGACGGTGGCCACATATTCCGGCGATTTCATACGACCCTCAATTTTCAGCGAAACGACGGGCGACTGCACGATCTCGGCAAGATGACTATAGGTGCAGAGATCCTGGGGAGAGAGGAGGTAACGGCAGGAAAGAGGCCGCTGCCTGAGCCGGAAGGGCCGGCCGAATTCATCGGTCCCTCCGGTGACAAGCGTGTAGGGTTTGCGGCAGGGCTGGGCGCACATCCCCCGGTTCCCGCTCCGTCCACCAATGTATGAAGAGAGGAGGCACTGCCCGGAGTATGCGTAGCAGAGCGCCCCGTGGGCAAAGATTTCGAGCCCTACGCCAGTATCACGCGTCTTTTCGGCAATCTCCGTGACCTTTTCGAGAGAAAGTTCACGGGCGAGGACGACCCGGGAGAGACCCCGTCCTGCAGCCCAGCGGACTCCGGCCGAGCTATGGATGTTCATCTGAGTGGAAGCATGGAGAGGCAGGTCAGGGACGATCTGCCGCGCAAGGTCCGCGAGGCCCGCATCCTGCACGAGTACCGCATCGACACCTCCAGCATAGAGCCGAATCAGGTAGTCCGCAG
>Ga0335081_10021351_pt1 | contig 10486 bp, 6 predicted proteins | sample Lox_Sample_35_FD_206713 | JGI IMG/M metagenome (GOLD analysis project Ga0335081, IMG submission 206713) | Soil microbial communities from Loxahatchee National Wildlife Refuge, Florida, United States - Lox_Sample_3.5 | ecosystem: Environmental > Terrestrial > Soil > Wetlands | place: USA: Florida...
GTTCGTTCACATCGATGACCTTCGGCTTGGCGCCGATCGCCTCGCATGCATTCCTGATGAAATGCTCGGTCAGCAGCGGGATATCTTCGGGACGTTCATGGAGAGAGGGAACCGCAATAGCCGTAAATCCCTTAAGAATGTCTGCCAGATCTGGCACGAGACGATCCGCGTGCACGAGGTCCTGAACACCACCGTTGAGCGTCACGATGATCTGTGGGGCGTGCTGCGCAGAGAGCGGTGCGATGATTCGCGCTATCCGGGTTTGATGAAGGAGTGAAAACTCTTCAAGATCATGGAAGAGAATTCTTGAATTCTCCGCCGGCCGCATTGAAGCGAGACCGGCGAGGTCTGCATCGGTGGAGCTTATCGGATTCAACGACATCATCGACGACGTAAAGCCGGACGAGCGGTGAATTGCCTGTGCCAGGAAACCCCGTCCGGTACCCGGCGCACCGATGATGACGATGTTCCGTTTGTGCCGGGCCAGCTTTGGAATCTCCTTGTTGATTGTCCTGACAAATTCGCTTTCCCCGATAACATATTGTTCGGTATTCATGGAGGCTGTCCTCTCTGGTTCTATGCTTGGACTTCTTGTCGTTCAGTATCCGACATGGTGCGAGCTGCTTTTTTCGCGTGTAAAGACTCTCAGAATCCAGTTATCAAGCTCATCCCGCCAGCGCGTGATCATCCCGGGTGAATGTTCGAGAGCCGCCTCATAAAATCTTCCCGTCACCGAAGATGAAAATCGCAGTCGAAGATCAAGGGCGTACGCCAGAACAGCCAGAATGGCAACGCTGAAATACTCGCCGATCCAGAAGATGTTGAGATACGTCGTCTGCGAGGTCGCCTGAATATACGCGATCCTGTGAACCATTTCAAAGAGGGTCAGCGCGAAAAAAAGGATCAGGAGCTTGTCAAAATATGCGCTGTAGGATCTGCTGGAAACATAGGAGGCCCCAAGGAAGGCCGCAATGAGCACGAGCACCGCCGCTTCGGCATAGATGCATCGCAGTTCCACCGGCCGCCAGAAGAGCACGGTTGCGCCACTGCCTTCCAGATACGGCAGGAGAAAATCAATCTCCGCGCCGTTAACCTGCTCTAGCCGTGCCGTACCCGTATTCCCCGCTTCCACCCAACTCTTTCGGATTTCGTCCGATGAGGGTCTCCTTCCGAGGTGTTTCTGCATCGACACCGAGAGAGTGCGGAGACGGTCGTACGAAGCATACATCGGAACATTGCGAAGGGTTAACGGATCAAGAAGCCAGGATGAAAACAACGTCATGACGATTGTGCCAGCGATCGCCGAAGAATAGATGTACTTCGTCACAACGTGCATCCTGTCGAAGAAAAAGTCCATGAGCGTATAACAGACCGGAAAGAGGAAGAAGAAGTTCAACCCGATTTTGTTGACGTAAAAGTGATAATAGAAGGAAGCGTTCTTAATAGTTGAAAAGAGACTCCCTCCGACAAACGGACTGATAAAGAGCGGAATGGAGAATGCGAAGAAGAAGGAAAAATTCAGGAGAACGAATCTTCTCGGACTGCGAGTCTTCAGAAATGTGGCTAGCGAAAGAAACGCCAGGAGAATCTGTAATCCGGAATTGACGAGCGCAATCCAATCCAGTTCCCGATGAGGCAGTAGTAGACTGACTCGCAGGAGAATGAGGGAGACACCCCAAAGAAATAGTATCGTTCGTTCAGACTTGAGCATGGGGGAAACACCCCAAGATACCGTTCCTCCGGGAAAAACACAAGAACTTACCGAATTTCGCCGATGAATATTACATAATATTAGTAATATTATATATATATTAATAGCAAATTATTTGCTATTCCGGAATTTTATCACGATACTCCTCCAGTTTGCACGTTCATCACTTTTAATTCACCCGTTCTTATCACTTTCCACGAAGGAGTGCCTCCCGTGACATTCTCGCATGCCCAACATTGCTACCGCTTCATCCGTATCACCGCAGCAATTGTCGTTGTTCTACTTTTTTTAGGAACCGCCGCCGACAGCCGTGCAACTTCCAGTGACCCGATGAGCCAGTTTCTCGTCCAATTGGAGGCCATGGTCTTTGGCACACCTTCATCCTCCCCCTCTTCAACGTCTAATGCAACCACCGATACGACAAATACCCCGGGCGTGGATCCGGGGCCGAATCCACCTCCTCCTTCAAACTGACATGTTCACAACGGTCAAGCAAGACTCAATAAAAAAGGCCGGCACCACCCGGCCTTTTATTGTTTTTGCCCAAGATGAAAATCATTTCATGAGAACCATCTTCATGACCTTCGAATAGGTCCTGGAGGGATCAGAAACGCTTGATGCTTCAAACCGGTAGAGGTACGCTCCGCTGGCGAATCCGGAAGCATTCCAAACAACAGACTTGTACCCCGCATCCTCAATCCCTTCCTTCAGAACTGCAACGCTCTGCCCAAGCAGATTGTAGATGCGAAGTGTAACTCTGCTCGCGGAGGGAAGCTGGTAATCGATCCTGGCGCTTGGGTTGAACGGTGACGGATAGGCATTGCTGAGATCGTACACCCTCGGCAGGGTCGGCGTTGATTTCACACCGGTGGGACCAGCAGCCGTTGCAACAACGGGAAGAAGCGTCGGGGAATGACGGGTATCGTTACTGACAATCGAGATCGTGTCGGTATACGCGGTTCCCTGCGTGAAACCTATCCCGTTAATTGTGAAGTGGAGCGAAATCGAGTCGGTCCCGTCAAGACTCTTCGCAGCCGTATCAACTGCAAGCCATGCCTGATGACCTGCCGCAGTAAACTGCAGAGGGAGGTTCCCGTCGTTGTAAACCTCGAGAGATTCAGGAACACTTATACCGGCGTTGATGAGGATGCTGTCACTCTTCGTCGGCAGATCAATCACCGGCGCCTGGAACGGGTAGAGGAACGCGCGGTACGAGTACACCCCTGTCGGAAAGGATTCTTCAAAGACCTTGGTATTATCGGGAGCAAGGAGTGTCACATTGGGAGTCGTCGTTCCCCAGCAGATCAGCGTGCTTCCGTCATCGAGCCGCTCGACATCCCCCATCGCTGAGCCATAGATATCGGGGTTATTCCTGTATTCCCACACAACCGTCGCAACCTTCATGTTCTGATCGACGCTATATTCCATCGCTCTCGAGAAGGGCGGGACATGAAGATTGCCGTTATCGAACAGCACAAAATCCCCGTTTGCAATTCGACGGATTGCGTGCTGATGAGAAAACGCGAGCGTATCGCCGACGAAGAGGAACTGATTGTTTTTCCCACCCCACCGCCAGATAATATCTCCCGTATTCCGGTCGATCTTGGTGATTTCGTCCATATGGCGACAGGAGAGGATGAGATTGCTGTCGGCATCCACCTCGAGTGCATTGCCATGACAGTAATCAATCACACTTGCCGTGAGATCAATTCCTACGGCATCGGTAACTTTGTAATGGTCGAAGGTCCGCCACTGGAAAACTACGTTTTTGTCTGCATCAAGCTCCTGGATGACCAGTCCATCGACGACAGCGGCCGAATCTCCGCCCGCAACAACCGTGTCCATCCTGAATGCTTCGGGATCATCTCCCATGATGAGAACATGACCATCCGGCAGCATGCGGAAATCATGAATGTCCGTTGAATAACCGATGGCCCGGTATGTATTCACCGGATGGTACAGGGAATCGAGAACTTCTTCTGCACTCTGGTAGCGGTCGTAATAGCTGATCAATCCGTTCGGCTGTTTCTTGAAATCAAAACCGCTTGAAACGAGCTGGCGATAAAACAGGACATCCTTCGCAGTCGAGATATCAATGAGATAGGGAGTACTTCCCGGCGAGGACAAAAAACTCGCTATATAGAGTTCACCGAGAGGAGCAAATCGCTTATAGCTCGTCCACTCCAGTGCGGGAAACGTCGGCGGGAGCGTGGAAACGCTGCGCGGCACCAGGGGTTCCGGGTGTGCAGCATTTGAGAATTTCGGTCCGGAGCCCGGCAAGCCGTCGATCATCGAAAAGGGATCCGTGAAGGGAATCTTCTTCGGCTGCGTGATGAACTGAAATGTGAGCGAATGATGAACGGCTCCCGATACCGTTCTCATACCGGGCAAGTATGAAACAGTCACAACTTCTCCCAGAGCGAACGGAGCTTCGGGACGGAACACCATCGTGCGGCTGTCATCAGAGACAACGGCATGAACCGCATGGTTTCCGCTCTTGCTTCCGGCAACTCTGATGATGGAAGGATCGAGGACAGTCCGAAATTCGAGAAGCTCTTTCGATCGCAGGATGATGCTGGTCTCACAGGATACAAGCTGAGAGCCGGGGAGCGGAGTAACGCCGTCAAACTGATCGCGCCAGTCGGGGCTGCTCCCGGAAACCCGGGCATCGGCGCCGCCAGCTAAACAGAAACACAACATGAGAAAAATAAAGATCAACTGTTCTTTCATCGAATGCATCCTTTCGGGTAATGAAGTTTACTCAGGACATTTTACTCGAGATCGTCACAACGACCGAACCCACCCGGTGCGTCGTGTCCGATCATTACCAGTCCGAAACGTCTATACAACCGAAGGATAATCCCGCGGCAACGGGAAGAGATGCGGCAAACCGACGAAGAAAGAACCTCCATTGAACTCGGAGAGAGTTGAGTGTTTGTTGTTCGAGGGAGATGAAACCAGAAGAGAATTAACGCCAAGAAAAAGCTGGACACGCGGATCAGAGACGTTTTGCCTGCGGAGACTCCACACTGCCACTTTGACGATCACCCGTGGAGCTGTTCTGAATTCTACGCGCTGTGAAGCACCGCCATGGTGAACGACGGCATCAAGAATCCTGCTCGAGACGGCTGCGGACGTGAATGCATAGCAGCATATCAACCACGCCGCGAGGATTCTCATTGATGCTCGAACCAATGTGCCTCCCCCTCACACGGGATGTGCAAAAGCATGTTTACCCCTAAAGAACGAATCAAACCCAAAAATGATCTGCAGACTATCCTGACTTGGACGAATAATAGTCAAGATAGTTTAATTCTGCAAGTACAGGCATGCCCTCCCCACCCCGCTCCCCGGTCCAAGAAAGACCGGGGAACGGGGAAGAGCATGGTGATTCCGCAACGTTCAGACTGATGGAAATCAGAGGTGTATTTTGATTCCTCCGAAGAACTCCCTTCCCGAGCCGGGCTGATAGGAATTTCCTCCCGAATCGGGTTCCGTAAATGCGACGTATGTCTGGTCCGTAAGATTCTTTACGCTGATCATGAGGTCGCCGCTCAGGCCTGCTGCTTCCAACCGGTACATGATTCTTCCTCCAAACAGCGTATAGCCTGATGCCGCTTCCGACTCGATATTGGCACCATCAATGTATGATTTGCTGTACGTCTCCGAACTCAGTCCGATCGAAAGCCCGGGCAGAATTTCATACCGGAGATCTGCCATGAACTGATGCTGGGGAGAATTCGGAAGCCAGTTGCCGTCGGCAATTGACCGGTGATCCGAAGTGTCATCCATGAGGATCGGGATGGGGGAACCGATATCATAGACAAAGTGGGAATAGGTGTAGGCAAACTGAATCGCCAGACCCGAAACAGGTCTCACGGTTGAGGAGAGTTCGAGACCATACCGCTTGCTGGCGCCGATGTTCTTGTAGAATGTACCTTCCTCACCATTGCCCCGGCCCGGAATCCGGTATCGGTCGAAATCATTACTTGTCGACATGGTAAATCCTGTCGCCTCGAATTCAATGCCGTGCTCGATCGATCCCCGAGCCCCGATTTCGAAGCAGTCTGAGGTGGCGGCTTTGAGGTCCTGATTGAATCCGCCGTAGCCGCTGGGGTTCGTTCCGAGTTCTTCGGTCGACGGAGGTGTGAATCCATGCCCCCAGCTTCCGAAGAGCATGAGATTGCGTGCCACCGAATAGGTGACCCCCAACCTCCCGGAGACATCCGAGAATTCCGCAACTCCGGAGTTGTTTGTCGAATCGGTGACCATCTCGTCCGTCAGTTCATTGTGGGTCTTGTCGAACCGCACACTCCCCATCATGCTCCAGTCGGTGCCGACATTGAGCATATCGATCAGAAATATTCCTGTTCCCCACTGCCAGATACGCTGCCGGGCAAGAATCGTGTTCTCTTCAAACCCATAACTGTTCGGCTGAAGACGCTCATCGTTCGTTTGCCATTGAAGGTCGGTTCCGATGCTGATCTTGTTCCGCAGGTTCTCCTCGGGGGTACCGGAACTATGAGTGTACTGAACCGATGTGCCCGGAGTCGTCAGAAACTGGTGGTCGAAGACGTGATTATTCGCCTCGATGTACTGTGAGTTTTTGACGTAGGCATTGAAGCGGATCTCATCGTCCCGGAGAAATTTCACCACGCCGGCGACACCTTCAGTCGTGCGGTTCATTTCCATGTGTTCATTATAGGGAACGGCATCGTCATTCGGGAGGGTTGGATCTTTCAGATATTGTGCCAGGCTCAGTCCTTCCGGATTTTCGTGATAGGTATCCGTCCAGGAGAAGATCGGCGTAATCTGAATGTTCGATTCCGGCGTATACGTTGCTTTGGCATAGACGCCGTTCTCCCAGAAATGCGTATGCACCCGGTATCCATCCCCTCCTGTTCTGGAGAACGATAGACGGTAATTGATGTCATTAACATCCCCGCCGAACTGACCGAACCCTTTCCAGAAACCATTGGACCCGCCAACCGCCGTGACATCACCAAAGAGTGACCGGTTGGGGGAATTCTGCGTGAGGATGTTCAGGATACCACCCCCCGCTCCTCCGCCGTACAACGATGCCGAGGGTCCTCGCAGAACTTCAATTCGGTCAACGGCATTGAGATCGACATCAAAAAAATCAGGGGCAAAACCTGAAGGATCATTCATCGGAAGTCCGTCGAGGAGAATCTTGATCGACCGGATTCCCGTTTCCGTCAGAATCCCCTGACCGCGGATCGACATATGAACCCGCTCGCCATCTGCCTGATTATCCACCTTCACACCAGGGACGAGCTTCAGGGGCTCATCGATACCGACCGACCGCGGAAGTGTCTTCAGGACCACAGAATCTACCAGCGTGCTCGAGATCGGAGTTTCGCCGAGAGTGGAGTTCATTCTTGCGGCCGTAATAACCACTTCTCCCGGATACCGGTATTCGAGCGTATCCGCCGCGGGTGCCTGCGCCTGCACCGCCAGGGTGAACGACAACAATGCAGCAAGAATCGCAATAATGCATTTCATAATCTCTGTACCTTTCATAATAGTGAACTCATGATATTCCCGGCACTCTTCGTGAAGGAACAGTACCTGCGCCGAATGCGCATCATGGTACGCGCTTCCTCGGCAGGCGAAACGGCATGTTCTTCTTCCGGGATAGAACGGAAAGGCAAAGAGCATCCGTGATTGAGCTCTCCGGGACGCGCGTATCGGCGCATCCGTCTTATGACACGCTCAGGTTGGGTGGAGATTTGTCGCGGATAGGTTGATACGGCTGGTAGGAATGCTGTACGGGTTTCCGTATGACGTGGATGGTAAAGAGAAATTCGATTTGATGTCCCAGAACGATAGTGAATGCCTTCGGGGCATTATCTTTATCGAACGTCTCCCAGTTAAGCGAAGGGAGAGTGATCGAGCTCGTGGTATAATGGAGGGGGTGGTTCTCGTTGTATTCGCTCTCAAAGAGTTCGGTTCTGAAGGCAAAGTAGTTGCATGCGACAAGAAGTGCGAGGAGTCGCCAGGAGAGCGTCCGGGAGGAGTACGCAGGCATTGATAATGCCCTGAGATATTTCTTCAGATGGGGATGCGGCACAATGGGAATTAGCCTTTTTTCTGATCCAGCGCCTGTTTTACCCTTTCAGGGATCATGGGAAGCCGCAGCATCCGGATGCCGGCGAAGTCATGAATGGCATTCGCAATGACCGCACCCATCAGGATGATTGCCGGCTCACCTCCGCCGTGGGGATCTGCGGACTTGTCGTCGATAATGACCGTCTCGATCTTCGGGAGCCAGGAGAACCGGGGAATTTCGTACACATCAAAATTGTGATCGAAGATTTCCCCGCCGTGGAAGTGAAGATCCTCGCGCAGAGCGTACCCTAGTCCCATAGTGAGACATCCCTCCATCTGAATCGCGGCGCCCTCGGGGTTCACCGAGAGACCCATATCCTGTGCGCAGACGACTCTCTTGACGCTCACATTTCCGGTTGATCTGTCGAGAGAGATTTCGGCGATCGCGGCCACATACGTTCCCGCATCAGTCCCGCATGCTATTCCAAATCCCCTTCCGCTCGGCGAAGGTGCCGGCTTCCACCCGAATTTTTCGGCAGCAGACTGCAGAACTCGTATCATCCTCTTGTCCGAGAGATTATCGAGGCGAAATTCCAGCGGATCGGCACCTACACTTGCTGCCATCTGATCGATCTGCGATTCCCTCGCAAACGTGTTCGTGCTGTTTCCCGGAGCACGCCACGGGCCCGTGATAAATGGGTGGGATTCTTCCTCGCCTCCCCAGCCCGAGCCGTGGACTACCGTGGAATGATTGGGAATGGCGTAGAATTGTGCGGCACCGCGCTCTCCCGCAAAGTAGACATGGCAGTCCCATGAAGTGATTTTTCCGCTGGCTGAAACTCCGGATCGGAGTTTCACCACTGCCGCCGGCCGGAACGCGTCATAAAAGAATTCTTCCCGTCGGTTCCAGCTGACCTGCACCGGTTTGCCGGACAATTTGGAGAGTCGGGCGGCTTCCACGATCTGCGTATTGTGCGTTTTACCTCCGAAACCTCCGCCCACGAAAACCGGCAGTAATCGTACACGGTCGGGTGAGACACCAAGTTCCTTTGCCACTTCCTCTTTTGCCGTGAAGGGATTCTGCGTCGAAGCCCATACCGAGACCTTCTCGGGCTTTACATCGACCAGTGCCGCATGTGTCTCCATCGCCGCGTGAGCCTTATAACCATCGAGATAGGTGAGTTCCAGGATTTCCTTTGCTTCAGTCTCCCCTTTCCGGAGGTCGCCATCTCCAGCAACCGATTTTCCCTCCGGTGCGGTCTTCAGGAGATGATCAAAAATATTCTCGCTGTCGACGGGTGAGGTGGGTTTGTCGAATTCCGCCCTGATCTCCCCCAGCGCTGCTTCGGCAACATCAGGTTGCGTATGCAGTACTGCGATAAGATCCTTTTCCTGAACCACTAGCACGCCGGAATATTTTTTCGCAGGTGAAACATCGACGCTCAGCAGCTTTGCTCCGTGGAACGGAGGGCGGAGAATCTTCGCATAAAGCATTTCCGGAAGCCGGACATCCCCGGCATACTTCGCACGCCCCGTGACTTTCTCCACACCATCCAGTCTCGTTACCGGCGTGGCAATGATTTTGAATTGTGACGGATCTTTGACCTTTACATTACCGTTCGCGTGCCTGGCAATCTTCTTTCCCTCTGCAAGTTGCGCGTACGAAATCCTGGTTGACGTGTTGTTCCCGTCAAATGCGACACCGTTCTCAGTCTCGAGCCGTTCAACAGGGACGTGAAGTTTCTCCGATGCGAGTTCGATCAGCACCATCCTCGCTTCGGCTGCGGCCGACCGGAGGGCGGGGCCAAAGACGCGCGTCGTCATCGAACCGAATGTCCCCATATCCCACGGACAGAGCTCCGTATCACCCATCACCATCTCGACGTTCCACAGCTCCACATCAAGCTCGTCGGCAAGCATCTGCGCAAGAGACGTTATCACACCCTGTCCACCTCACTATGCCATTCTCTCCTATATGGAGGAAAGCGTTGAAGTCAGTGGGAAGATTTCTTTGCTGGCGCTGGGCGAGAAGCGGAGGGATCTCACCAACGGTAAAATAGAGGAGAATTCCGCCACCAACCATTTTGACAAACGACCTTCTTGAAATCTCAAGTTGTTGCTCAGGACTTTCCTTATCCCTCGGGAATTCATTTCTCATGATTGTTCCCTCCGTCCATCACCACCGATGCCGACTGAATTGCAGCTACAATCCGGGCGTGCGCCCCGCAGCGGCAGAGGTTATCTTCCATCCCGTCAATAATCTGAGCAGCGGAAGGCTTCGGGGTCTTCTTCAGCAGCCCGTAGGCGGTCAGGATGATGCCCGGGGTGCAGTATCCGCACTGAAGAGCATCGTGATCGACGAATGCCTGTTGGATCGGATGCAGCTTGCCGTTCACTCCCAATCCCTCGATCGTGAGAATATTCCTGTCCGAAATTGATTTCATAAGGATCTGGCAGGATCGCACCGGTTCTCCGTCGATAAGTACGGTGCATGAACCGCAGAGTCCTTCTCCGCAACCGTATTTGGTGCCGGTCAGGCCGAGGTCGGTTCGAAGGACCCAAAGAAGAGTTCGTTCGGGATCGACGCTGAGATTGGTGTTAACGCCGTTGAGTGTGAAGCGAATGTTTTCTTCCATAATTTTTTCCGTGAGCAGAATGAGGGAAACACCGGAACTACGGAAATCATGAAAGAACGAAGGAATGATA
>Ga0335081_10021355_pt1 | contig 10485 bp, 18 predicted proteins | sample Lox_Sample_35_FD_206713 | JGI IMG/M metagenome (GOLD analysis project Ga0335081, IMG submission 206713) | Soil microbial communities from Loxahatchee National Wildlife Refuge, Florida, United States - Lox_Sample_3.5 | ecosystem: Environmental > Terrestrial > Soil > Wetlands | place: USA...
GAAGTTGATGAACACGGCAAGCTGGTCCTGCAGGATGCGCGCGGCGAGCGCCACCGCGTCCTCGGGCTTCACCGAGCCGTCGGTCTCGACCGTCATCGTCAGCTTGTCGTAGTCGAGGATCTGGCCTTCGCGCGTGTTCTCGACCTTGTAGGAGACCTTCTTGACCGGGCTGTAGAGGCTGTCCACCGGGATGAGGCCGATGGGGGCGTCCTCGGGCCGGTTGCGGTCGGCCGGCACATAGCCCTTGCCGATGTCGGCCGTGAACTCCATGCGGATCGAGGCGCCCTGGTCGAGGGTGCAGATCACGTGCTCGGGGTTCAGGATCTCGACGTCCGAGCCCGCCTCGATGTCCTTGGCGCGCGCCGGGCCGCCGCCTTCCTTCTTCAGGACCATGCGCTTCACGCCTTCGGAGTGAATGCGCAGCGCGATCTCCTTGATGTTGAGGATGATGTTGGTCACATCCTCGCGCACGCTCGGGATCGAGGAGAACTCGTGCAGCACGCCGTCGATCTGCACCGTCTTGATGGCCGCGCCCTGCAGGGAGGACAGCAGCACGCGGCGCAGCGCGTTGCCGAGCGTCATGCCGAAGCCGCGCTCCAGGGGCTCGGCGACGACGGTCGCCACCCTGCTGCGGTCACGGCCGGGCGTCACCTCGAGCTTGCCGGGCTTGATCAGGTCTTGCCAGTTCTTTTGCAGAACGTTCACCACGGGGGGCCTCGCTTAGCGTCATGCCTGCGCCTAGAAAAGCGGCGCAGGCGCATCAGATTGAAGTCTCGTACGGCCGCCCTAATACGCGACCGCTCTGCGCCGGAAGCCGGCGCCTTGGATCAAACGCGCCGGCGCTTGCGGGGCCGGCAGCCGTTGTGCGGAATGGGCGTCACATCGCGGATGGAGGTGATCTGGAAACCGACGGACTGCAGCGCGCGCAGCGCCGACTCGCGGCCCGAGCCCGGACCGCAGACCTCGACCTCGAGGATCTTCATGCCGTGCTCCATCGCCTTCTTGCCGGCATCCTCGGCCGCGACCTGAGCCGCGTAGGGCGTCGACTTGCGCGAGCCCTTGAAACCCTTGGTGCCGGACGACGACCAGGCGATGGTGTTGCCCTGCGCGTCGGTTATGGTGATCATCGTGTTGTTGAACGAGGCGTTGACGTGCGCCACGCCCGACGTGATGTTCTTCTTCTCGCGACGGCGTACCTTCTGGGCGCGCGGCGCTGCTTGCTCTTTAGCCATTCGTCAACTCTCCTGCGGGCCGCGCACGCGCCGGCCCCTTGTGCATGATCGAAAGCGGCTCCCGACCGCTCTCGAGGAATTACGTCGCTTTCTTCTTGCCTGCGATTGCCTTGGCCGGGCCCTTGCGCGTGCGCGCGTTGGTGTGGGTGCGCTGCCCGCGCACGGGCAGCCCCTTGCGATGGCGCAGGCCGCGATAGCAGCCGAGGTCCATCAGACGCTTGATGTTGGTGATCACTTCGCGGCGCAGATCGCCCTCGACGAGGTAGTCGCGGTCGATCGTCTCGCGGATCTGCAGCACCTCGGCGTCGGTGAGCTGGCTCACCCGGCGCTCGGGGGGAATGTTGACCTTCTGGCAAATGTCCTTCGCGAACTTCGGGCCGATGCCATGTATATATTGAAGTGCGATGACGACGCGCTTCTGCGTCGGAATGTTGACGCCTGCGATACGGGCCACACGTCTCTCCTGAAGTCCTGATTGCCGCCGCTTCGAGGAAGCCCGCCGTGCCGGCTTCCGCCTTGATCCCACGTCAAAAAACGCACCACCTCCGGCCCGTTTGCCCGCGGGCCGGGAATGCCTCGGAGGTGCGTTAAAAAACGGGGTGTTGTAACCGAGCCATGACAAGCCGTCAATCGGGCGGATAACGGTTTTTTTAACGCGCCGGCACAGCGCCAAGGATCCCATCGATCTGCCGCGAAACCTCTGAAATTGCTGACATTCCGTCGACCGTCTTGAGCTTGCCCTTGGCGAAATAGTAGCCGATCAGGGGGGCCGTCTCCCGGTAATAGGCCATCAGCCGGTTCTTAACCGTCTCGGCGTTGTCGTCGGCGCGGCGCACGAAGCTTTTGGACCCGCAACGGTCGCAGGTGCCCTCGACCCTGGGCTTGCAGTTGGTGTCGTGGTAGCTCGCCCCGCAGTTGGCGCACATGTAGCGCCCGGCGATGCGGTCGATGAGCACCTTGTCGTCGACCTTGATCTCGATGACGACGTCGATCTGCTTCTTGAGGGTGGCGAGGAGCTCGTCGAGCGCCGCCGCCTGCTTCAGCGTGCGCGGAAAGCCGTCGAGGATGAAGCCCTTGGCGCAGTCGGGCGCGGCGATGCGCTCGGCGATGATCTTGATGACGATGTGGTCGGGAACGAGGCCCCCCGCCTCCATGATCGCGCTCGCCTCGAGCCCGATGGGTGAGCCGGCCTTCACGGCCTGCCGCAGCATATCTCCGGTGGAAAGCTGAACGAGACCGAACTTCTTGGTGATTGCCTCGGCTTGCGTTCCTTTGCCTGCTCCGGGTGGCCCCAGCAGGATGAGGTTCATCTGCGTCCTCTTGAAGCGCCTCTGAGTTTGGCTTTCTTGATTAGGCCTTCGTACTGGTGCGCGAGCATATGGCTCTGGATTTGGGCCACCGTATCCATCGTGACGCTGACCGCAATCAGGAGCGACGTGCCGCCGAAATAGAACGGCACGGCCGCGTAAGAAATCAGAAGCTCGGGCAGAACGCAAACGGCCGCCAGATAGATGGCACCGACGACGGTAATGCGGGTGAGCACGTAGTCGATGTACTCGGCGGTCTTCTCGCCGGGGCGGATGCCAGGAATAAAGCCGCCGTACTTACGCAAGTTGTCGGCCGTGTCCTTGGGGTTGAACACGACCGCCGTGTAGAAGAACGCGAAGAACACGATCAGCGCCACGTAGAGCGCGATGTGCAGCGGCTGTCCGCGCCCCAGCGAGGCGACGATCGTATTGAGCCAGTCGGGGCCTTGACCCGCGGTGAACTGCGCCGCCGTGATCGGCAACAGCAAGAGCGAGGAGGCGAAGATCGGCGGGATGACGCCCGCGGAGTTGAGCTTCAGCGGCAGGTGCGAGCTATCGCCCTGGAACATGCGGTTGCCGACCTGGCGCTTCGGGTACTGGATCAACAGCCGGCGCTGCGCGCGCTCCATGAACACGATGGCGCCTACGACGAACAGCATCAGTGCGAGGAGCGCGATCAGGAGGCCGGGCGAGAGCGAGCCGGTGCGCGCGAGCTCGAACAGGCCGACGAGCGCGGACGGCAGGCCTGCGACGATGCCCGCAAAGATGATGAGCGAGATGCCGTTGCCGACGCCGCGCTGGGTGATCTGCTCGCCGAGCCACATCAGGAACAGCGTGCCGCCGACGAGGGTGACCACGGTCGTAATGCGGAAGAACCAGCCGGGATCCATCACCACCGGGCCGACCGCGCTGTGCGAGCCCTCGAGCCCGATGGAGATGCCGTAGGCCTGGAACGCGGCGAGCAGCACCGTCAGGTAGCGCGTGTACTGGTTGATCTGCTTGCGGCCCTGCTCGCCTTCCTTCTTCAAGGCCTCGAGCTTCGGCGACATGGAGCTCATGAGCTGCATGATGATCGACGCCGAGATGTAGGGCATGATGTTGAGCGAGAAGATCGCCATGCGCTGCACGGCGCCGCCCGCGAACATGTTGAACATGCCGAGGATGCCGGAAGCGTTGGCGTTGAAGGTCTGCGCGAAGGCCGTTGGATTGATGCCCGGCAGCGGGATGAAGGTGCCGAAGCGGTAGACGATCAAGGCGCCGAGTGTGAAATAGATGCGCCGCTTCAGATCCTCGGCCTTGGCGAAGGCGCCGAAGTTCAGGTTAGCGGCAAGTTGCTCGGCTGCGGATACCATGGTTTGCTTTCTCCCGGCGGTCGCGCCTATCGCTAGCGCGCTGCGCCCCTTGCTGTCTCCCCGGCTTTAGATGGTGGGCCGCCCCGCATGCGGCAATGCCGGGCGCCTCGGGGCCTCCCCTACTCCTCGTCGGGCGCCGCCGCGGCCTTCTTGGTCGTGCTTCCCTTCTTGGCTTGAGACTTCTTCCGCTTGGCCTCGTCCGCCGGAAGCACCTTCTTCTCGATGATCTTGATGGACCCGCCGGCCTTCTCGACCGCGGCCTTGGCGGAAGCGCTGGCGTGATCGACGGTCAGCGACAGCTTGGCCTTGATCTCGCCGCCGCCGAGCAGCCGCAGGCCGTCCTTAGCCCGGCGCAACAGGCCCGCCGCGACGAGCGCCTCGGCGTCGACGGGCTTTGATCCATCGAGCCGCTTGTCGTCGATCGCCTGCTGCAGCGTGCCGACGTTGATCTCGTTGTAGTCCTTGCGGCGCCACTTGCTGAAGCCGCGCTTGGGCAGGCGGCGATGCAGCGGCATCTGACCGCCCTCGAACCCGCCGATGGCGACGCCCGAGCGCGCGGTCTGACCCTTGCCGCCGCGGCCGCCGGTCTTGCCGACGCCCGATCCGATACCGCGCCCGATGCGCACGCGAGCCTTGCGCGCGCCGTGCTTGTCCTTGATCTCGTTGAGCTGCATCGCGGTCCGTCCTTCAAGCCTTCTTCGCCGGCTTCTCGGCGCGCTCGTCAATGATGCGCACGAGATGGGGAATCTTGTTGATCATGCCGCGCACGGCGGGTGTGTCCTCGAGCTCGCGGGTGCGATGGAGCTTGCCGAGCCCCAGGCCGCGCAGCGTCTCCGTCTGGATTTCCGTGCGGCGCGCGGGGCTCGCAACCTGCTGAACCTTCAGCGTCTTCTTCTTATCGGCCATGACCCATGCCTTCCTGGTTCAGCGCTCTGATCACGCTTCGGCGGCGGCGTCGCCCGCCACCGAGCCGTCGCGGCGGCGCGAGACGATCTCGCTCACCTTCTTGTTGCGGCGCGCCGCGACCCCGCGCGGGTTCTCTTGGCCCTTCAGCGCGTCGAACGTCGCGCGCACGACGTTGTAGGGGTTGGTGGAGCCGAGCGACTTCGCGACCACGTCGTGCACGCCCAGCATCTCGAACACGGCGCGCATGGCGCCGCCGGCGATGATGCCGGTGCCGGGCGGGGCCGAGCGCAGGAACACGCGGCCCGAGCCGTGCCGGCCCTTGCAGTCGTGGTGCAGGGTGCGCGCATCGCGCAGCGGCACGCGAACGAGCGCGCGCTTGGCGGCCTCGGTGGCCTTGCGGATCGCCTCCGGCACCTCGCGGGCCTTGCCGTGGCCGAAGCCGACGCGGCCCTTGAGGTCGCCGACGACCACCAACGCGGCAAAGCCGAAACGCTTGCCGCCCTTCACCACCTTGGCGACGCGGTTGATGTGAACGAGCTTCTCGGTGAACTCGCTATCGCGCTCCTCGCGATCCCGGCCGCGCTCTCTTCCCTGGGGACGTGCCACGATGAAATCCTCTCGTTAAAAGTTGAGGCCGCCTTCGCGCGCGGCATCCCCGAGCGCCTTCACGCGCCCGTGGTAGAGATAGCCGCCGCGGTCGAACACGACCTCCTTGACGCCAGCCTTCAACGCCCGCTCGGCGATGAGCTTGCCGACGGCAGCGGCCGCTGCCTTGTCGGCTCCGGTCTTGAGCGAGCCCTTGAGGCCCTTCTCGAGCGAGGACGCGGCCGCGACCGTGGCGCCCTTCGCATCATCGATCACCTGCGCGTAGATGTGCTTCGAGGAGCGGTGCACCGAAAGGCGCGGACGGTCCGCAGAGCACGCTGCGAGCGCGCGGCGAACGCGCTGCTTGCGCCGGTCGAACAGGGTGTTGAGCGCGGTCATGGCCTTTGGTCCCTACTTCTTCTTGCCTTCCTTGCGGAAGATGTACTCGCCCTGATAGCGGATGCCCTTGCCCTGGTAGGGCTCGGGCGGCCGCGAGGCGCGGATGTTGGCTGCCACCTGCCCGACGAGCTGCGCGTCGATGCCGGACACGGTGATGATTTCCTGCTTTGCGCCTGCCACCTTCACCTCGACGCCGGCCGGAATCTTGTGAACGACGTCGTGCGAAAAACCGATGTTGAGTTGCAGCTGGTCCTTGCCCTTCATGGCGGCGCGGAAACCGACGCCCTGGATCTCGAGCGTGCGCGAGTAGCCGGTGGTCACGCCCTTGACGAGGTTCGAGATCATCGAGCGCGACATGCCCCACAGGCTGCGCGCCATCTTGGTGTCCTCGAGCATAGACAGCTCGATGCCGGCGGCGGTCTTCTCCACCTTGAGCTCCTCGGGCACCGTAAAGGAGAGCTCCCCCTTGGGCCCCTTCATCTTGACCGTGCGGCCAGAGACGGTCGCCGTCACATTGGACGGGACGGGGACAGCACGTTTACCGATGCGTGACATTGGCGTTCACCTAGAAAATGCTGCAGAGGATCTCTCCGCCGACGTTCTCTTCGCGCGCCTTCGAATCCGACATCACGCCCTTCGGCGTCGATAGGATCGCGACGCCGAGACCGTTGGCGACGGTGGGGAGATCGCGGACCGGCGAATAGACGCGGCGGCCCGGCGTCGAGACCCGCTTGATCTCGCGGATGGCCGGCTCGCCGTTGTAGTACTTGAGCTCGATCTCGAAGGTCGGCATCGAGCCCTTCTGCTCGACGCGCGTATAGCCGCGGATGTAGCCTTCCTCCGCCAGCACGTCGAGCACGCGCCCACGGATATTGGAGGCGGGCGTCACCACTTTCGGACGCCGCCGCAACTGCGCGTTGCGGATGCGCGTGAGCATGTCACCCAAGGGATCGTTGATTGCCATCGTTCTCTTCCCTTACCAGCTCGACTTGACCATGCCCGGGATGAGGCCCTGGCTCGCAAGATCCCGAAGCTGGTTGCGGCACATTCTTAGCTTCCGGTAGTAGCCGCGGGCGCGGCCCGTCAGCTCGCAGCGGTTGCGGATGCGCGTCGGCGAGGAATTGCGCGGCATCTCGGCGAGCTTGATGCGCGCGGCGAAGCGCTCCTCCGCCGGCCGCTTGCGGTCGCTCGCGATAGCTTTCAGGCGCTTTCGCTTCTCCGCGTACTGAGCGGAGAGCTTGCGCCGCCTATTGTTCTTCTCAACCGAGCTCGTCTTGGCCATCTATTGTCCTCCAAAGGCCTTTCGGGATCGCTTCCCGAGGTCCTCTAGCTCCGAAATGGAAAGTTGAACGCACGCAGAAGCTCGCGCGCCTCGTCATCGGTACGCGCCGACGTGCACACGATCACGTCCAAGCCCCACACCTGATCGACCTTGTCGTAGTCGATCTCAGGGAACACGATGTGCTCCTTGAGACCGACGGAAAAGTTGCCGCGCCCGTCGAAGCTCTTGGGGTTGAGGCCCCGGAAGTCCTTGACGCGGGGAAGCGCGATCGTGACCAAGCGGTCGAGGAACTCGTACATGCGGTCGCCGCGCAGGGTCACCTTGACGCCGATGGGCATGCCGGCGCGCAGCTTGTAGGTGGCGATCGCCTTGCGCGAGCGCGTCTGAATCGGGCGCTGGCCGGCGATGAGCGCGAGATCGCCCGCCGCGCTGTCGACCTTCTTGCGGTCGTTGACCGCCTCGCCGATGCCCATGTTGAGCACGATCTTCTCGAGCTTGGGCACCTGCATCGGGTTCTTGTAGGCGAACTTCTTGGTCAGCGCCTCGCGCACCACCTTCTCGTAGTGCGACTTCATGCGCGGCCGGTAGTCCTTCGGGCGCGGCTTGGCAGGAGCCGCGGCCTCCTTGGGCGCCGCAGCCTTCTTGTCCTTGCCCTGCTTTTCCGGCTTGCCGCCTTTGGCCGGCGCGGCGTGAGCCCCCTTCTCCGCGGGGGCCTTCTCCGCAGCCGGCTTCTGGGCCTCGCCAGCCGCCGCCTTCGCCGGTTTCTCTTTGTCAGCCATGACCTATCGCTTCTCCGGAATGAGCTCGCCCGAGCGCTTGGCGAAGCGCACCTTGGTGCCGTCCTCGAGGAACTTGAAGCCGACGCGGGTCGGCTTGCCGTCCTTGGGGTCCTCGAGCGCGAGGTTCGAGATGTGGATCGGCGCCTCCTTGGAGACGATGCCGCCTTCCTGCGACGCCGTCTGGCGCTGGTGCCGGCGCACGACGTTGACGCCGCGCACGACGGCGCGGCTCTCGTCGGGGCGCATCTCGATCACCTCGCCGTGCTTGCCCTTGTCGCGGCCGGAGACCACGATCACGTGGTCGCCCTTCTTGATCTTCAGCGACGCCATCACAGCACCTCCGGCGCGAGCGACACGATCTTCATGTGGTTCTTGGCGCGAAGCTCGCGCGTGACCGGCCCGAAAATGCGGGTGCCGACCGGCTCGCCCTGCGGGTTGATGAGCACCGCGGCGTTGCGGTCGAAGCGGATGAGCGAGCCGTCGGGGCGGCGCACGCCCTTAGCGGTGCGCACCACCACGGCCTTCATCACCTGGCCCTTCTTCACGCGCCCCTTCGGAATCGCCTCCTTCACCGACACGACGATCGTGTCGCCGACGGTGGCGTACTTGCGCTTCGACCCGCCCAGCACCTTGATGCACTGAACGCGGCGAGCGCCCGAATTGTCAGCGACGTCGAGATTTGTCTCCATCTGGATCATCGCATCGGTCCTTTCCAACTGCCGCCTGGCTCGGCGGCCCCTTTTTTGCGTCGAACCCCTTAGGCTCGCAATTCAACTCGTGCGCCCTAGCGGCCTTCGGTAACGACCGTCCAGCGCTTGTTCTTGGAGATCGGCGCGCTCTCGATGATCTCCACCCGGTCGCCGATCTTGAAGACGTTGTTCTCGTCGTGCGCGTGGTACTTCTTCGTGCGCCGCACGGTCTTCTTCAAGAGCGGATGGGTGTAGCGGCGCTCGACCTCGACAACGACGGTCTTGTTGTTCTTGTCGGATACGACCACGCCCTGCAGTACGCGCTTCGGCATCTCGTCCTACTCCTTCGCTGCGCTTTTCTTCGAAGCGCTCTTCTTCGCAGCGCCCTTCGCGGAAACGGCCTTCTTGGCTGCCGGCGCGGCGCCGCCGGCCTTCTTGGCGCGCGCAACCGTCAGGAGCCGCGCGATGTCGCGGCGCACCGCGCGCACGCGCGCGGTGTTCTCGAGCTGGCCGGAGGCCCGCTGAAAGCGCAGGTTGAACTGCTCCTTCTTCAGCTTGTCGACCTCGTCCTCGATCTGATCGATGGACATGTCCCGCATTGCATCCGCCTTCATCGTCCAACCCTCATCACCCGAGCCGCGTCACGATGCGCGTCTTGATCGGCAGCTTGGCCGCGCCAAGCCCCAGCGCCTCGCGCGCGACCTGATCGGGCACGCCATCGAGCTCGAACATGATGCGGCCCGGCTTCACGCGCGCGCACCACAACTCCGGCGACCCCTTGCCCGAGCCCATGCGAACCTCGGCCGGCTTCTTCGTCACCGGCAGGTCGGGGAACACGCGGATCCACACGCGGCCGGCGCGCTTCATGTGACGCGTGATCGCGCGCCGCGCCGCCTCGATCTGACGGGCGGTGAGGCGGTCGGGCTCCACAGCCTTGAGGCCGTGCGAGCCGAAGTTCAACGTCGTGCCGCCCTTGGCATTGCCATGGATACGGCCCTTGAAGGCCTTGCGGTATTTCGTGCGCTTAGGTTGCAGCATCGCTTCGATCCCTCAAGCCTCAAGCCTTCTCGGCGCCTTCGGCGGGACGCTCGGGCGCGCGCTCGCGGCGTTCGCCGCGGTCACGATCCCGGTCGCCGTCACGCCGGCGGCCGCCGCCACCGCTCTCCTGCAGGTCGGCGGAGCGCTTCTCGGCGGCCATGGGATCGTGCTCCATGATCTCGCCCTTGAAGATCCACACCTTGATGCCGATGACGCCGTAGGCGGTGCGCGCGACGCCGTAGCCGAAGTCGATGTCGGCGCGCAGCGTGTGCAGCGGCACGCGGCCCTCGCGGTACCACTCCGTGCGCGCGATCTCGGCGCCGCCGAGCCGGCCGGCGACGTTGATGCGGATGCCGAGCGCGCCCAAGCGCAGCGCCGACTGCACGGCGCGCTTCATGGCGCGGCGGAAGGCGACCCGGCGCTCGAGCTGCTGGGCGATCGCCTCGGCGACGAGCGTCGCGTCGATCTCCGGCTTGCGGATCTCGACGATGTTGAGGTGCACCTCGGAGTCGGTGAAGCGCGCGAGCTGGCTGCGCAGCTTCTCGATGTCGGCGCCCTTCTTGCCGATCAGCACGCCCGGGCGCGCCGTGTGCACGGTGACGCGGCACTTCTTGTGCGGGCGCTCGATGACGACCTTGGCGATGCCGGCCTGGCGGCGCTGCTGCATGATGTGCTCGCGCATCTTCATGTCCTGGTGCAGCAGGCGCCCGTACTCGCCCCGGCCCGCAAACCAGCGGCTGTCCCAGGTGCGGTTGACGCCGACGCGCAGGCCGACGGGGTTGACCTTTTGGCCCATTACTCGGTCTCCTTGCCGGACTTCCCGGCCTTGGCGGTCTTCTTGGCGGCAGCCGCACTCGCGGGCTTGCCCTGCTTTTGCGGCTTGTCGCCCTTGGCTTGAGCGGAGGACTTGCCGGAC
>Ga0335081_10021356_pt1 | contig 10485 bp, 10 predicted proteins | sample Lox_Sample_35_FD_206713 | JGI IMG/M metagenome (GOLD analysis project Ga0335081, IMG submission 206713) | Soil microbial communities from Loxahatchee National Wildlife Refuge, Florida, United States - Lox_Sample_3.5 | ecosystem: Environmental > Terrestrial > Soil > Wetlands | place: USA...
CTGCCGCTGGTAGGAGTAGTCCAGGGTCTCACGAGGGTCTTCCATCTTGTCCAGGGCCTTATTGGCCTTGGCCTTGAAGACAAGTGAGACTCGCTTCATCACGCCCATACGCGCGGCCGTCCCCTTCGTGTACATCTACGCCGCCGGCGTGGCCGGGCGACCGGACCGATATGGCCGGGTGCCCGGCTAGACGGCGGACGAGCCCGTGCGACTAGTCGCATTCCACCCTACGCGGTCGCCAGGGTGCGAGCTACCGTTGTGCGGGCCTGGCGGGGCTAAGCTATGCCCGTGTTCCGACGCCGCAGCGCCGGGGCGACGGACGGCACAGCCCAGGATTCCCCGGGCGCGCAGAGCCCGGACGGCCCGGCTTCTTCAGAGATCAAGCAGCCCCGGTCGGCCGCCGAGGCGGCCAAGGGGCGGCCCACGCCCAAACGCAGCGAGGCCGAGCGCCACCGCCGCCAGCCGATCACCGGGTCCCGGGCGCCGGCCGCGCCGCGCACCCCCGAGGACAAGGCCAAGGCCCGCACCGACCGGACGCGCCGGTATGAGGCGATGAAGAAGGGCGAGACGTGGGCGCTCAACCCGCGCGACCGCGGCCCGGTGCGCGCGCTGGCCCGTGACTACATCGATTCCAAGCGCCGGATCAGCGAGTACTACATGTACATCCTGATTCTCCTGCTGGCCGCGGTGTTCGTCCGCAACAAGACCGCGGAGACCTACATCTCGCCGCTGGTCCTGGTGCTGGTCGTGGTCATCGTGATCGACGCCCAGTTCATCAGGTACCGGCTGCGCAAGCTGGTCAGCGAGCGGCTGCCGGGCGAATCCACCCGCGGCCTGACCATGTACGCGGTGATGCGCGCGCTGCAGATCCGCCGGTTCCGGGTCCCGGCTCCCCGGGTCGGGCCGGGCGACAAGATCTGAGCCTTCAGTCCCGGTCTTCCGGTCTCAGTCTTCGGGTCTCAGTCTTCTGGGTGCAGGCTCATCGGGCCGTATTCGGCCCGGGAGTCCTCGAGCAGCGTGACCTGGTCCACGCCGAGCTTGAGCAGCGCGCGCCAGTTCTCGCCGAGCCAGCTCTCCGCGTCGCCCTGGCTGACGAAGATCGCCTCTTGCAGGTCATCGGCGGCGACCGGGGTGCCGTCGGCCTTCTCGTATCGCCATGTCCAGGGCATCGATGCCACGCCTCTCCCGCCGTCCGTGTTCGGCCGTTCGCGTCCCCAAGGTTAACGGCAGGAAGCGGATACGGCGAGCAGCACGGAGGGCCGGGCTGGCGGTCGTGCCTGTTCTGCGCGGCTCCGGTCAGGTGCAGAGCCGGTCAGGCGCAAAAGAGAATGGCCCAGACGGCCTTGCCCCGGCCGGTCACCGGGCTCCAGCCCCAGACGTCGCTCAGCGCGTCCACCATCTGCAGGCCGCGGCCGGCTTCCTCGTTCCGGTCGGGCACCTTGAGCACCGGGGCGCTGTCAGACGGATCGAGCACCGCGCACATGACCTCGCCGGTCCGGCGCAGCAGGCGCAGGCCGATGGACTGCCCGGGCAGGGCGGCCCGCGCGGCGTGCGACACCGCGTTGGCCACGAACTCGCCGACGATCGCCTCGGCGTCGTCAGCCAGCGAGGCCAGGCCCCATTCACGCAGGGTGTTCCGGGTGAAGCGGCGGGCGGTGCGGCCGGACTGGGCGCTGATGCCGAGCGGGCAGGCCGCCACCGCGGGTGAATCCCACCAGTCCGAGGGCATCCGGACCACCCTTGGGCGGCCCGGCGCGCACTGCAGCCTCGCACTCAGGTCCAGGGGCCGACGGAAGGCAGGATCAACCTTCGTACGTGTCGGCAACCCTACTTGGCTCATGCCCATTCGCGACCCCGCGAAGCGTAGTGCGTCAACCCCGGCTGATCGACGCATTTGACATCCTGCCCGAGACCCGGCACTACATGCAAGACCGTTTGCACGTTCATTTGTAACGTGCAACTGCTCTTGCCCGCAGGTCAGTCACCGCTCAAGTAGAGTGCGGCCCTAGTGAGAGGCCATGGTTTGGGCAGGTACTTCGCTGTGGCAGGGAGCCGCTGATGCTGGTCGCAGGCGTCGATTCGTCCACCCAGTCCACCAAGGTGCTGCTCTGCCAGGCCGAGGACGGCACCGTGATAGAGCAGGCCGCCGCCCCGCACCCGGACGGCACCGAGTGCGATCCGGGGCTGTGGTGGCAGGCCCTGGGCCAGGCGGGGCGCGGGCTGCTGGACCGGGCCGACGCGATCGGGGTGGCGGCCCAGCAGCACGGCATGGTCGTGCTGGACCAGGCCGGCCAGGTGATCCGGCCCGCTCTGCTGTGGAACGACATGCGGTCCGCGCCGCAGGCGGCGGCGCTGATCGCCGAACTCGGCGGCCCAGCCGAGTGGGCGCGCCGGACCGGGAGCGTCCCGACGGCGTCGTTCACGGTGACCAAGCTACGCTGGCTGGCCGAGCATGAACATAGTGCCGCCGAGCGCACCGCGCACGTCCTGCTCCCGCACGACTGGCTGACCTGGCGGCTGACCGGCTGGCGGGGCGGGCCGGTGGAACCGGCCACCGACCGCGGTGACGCCTCAGGCACCGGCTACTTCTCGCCGGCTTTGAGCAGGTGGCTGCCGGAGATCGCCGAGGCCGCACTCGGCCGCCCGGTGGGGTTGCCCCGGCTGGCGGCCCCGGCCGAGATCGTGGCCCGGACCCCCGGCGGCGCGGCACTGTCCGCGGGAACCGGCGACAACATGGGCGCCGCGCTCGGCCTGGGCCTGGGCCTGGGCGAGGTGGTCGTCTCGATCGGCACCTCGGGTACCGCGTACGCGGTCGCGGCCGAGCCCGCGGCCGACGAATCGGGCCTGGTGGCCGGCTTCGCGGACGCCACCGGGCGCTTCCTGCCGCTGGTGGCCACGGTGAACGCCGCACGGATCCTGACGGTCACGGCCCGCATGCTCGGCACCGACTCCTCCGGCCTGTCTCGTCTGGCGCTGGCCGCGCCGGCCGGGGCAGGCGGCATGACCCTGCTGCCCTACCTGGACGGCGAGCGGTCCCCCAACCGGCCCGGAGCAAGCGGCGTGCTGCGCGGGCTGACCAGCACCAACACCACGCCGGAGAACCTCGCGCGGGCCGCGGTCGAGGCCCTGCTGTGCTCGCTCGCGGACGCCATCGGCAACCTCGCCGACTGCGGGATCGCCGCGGAGCGGGTCATCCTCATCGGCGGCGCCGCCCGGTCCGAGGCCGTGCGCCGGATCGCGCCCGCCATCTTCGGGGTGCCGGTAACGGTGCCCGAACCCGCCGAGTACGTGGCGCTGGGCGCGGCCCGGCAGGCCGCGTGGGCGCTGTCCGGGGCTGCTTCACCGCCGGACTGGCCGCTGCCGGGCGTGAGCGCCGAGTACACCGCGGAGCCCGTCCCCCTGGTCCGCGAGCGCTACGCGGACCTCCGCGACGCCACCGCCGGCTGGGGCGGGACCTGAACGTGGCGCGGCCCGGGCGGCGGGGCCGGACGCGGAAGCTCATGGACCGGCGATAGTTTCTCGAAACTTCGGGTGATCATGGAAGCGCGGCTGGGGGCGGTGAAAGCATGGAGGGGTCAGTGGCAGCACGGGAAAGCCAGGGGGGTTGGCGTCCCCCCGGGAAAGCCAGGGGGGTCCGGGGGGATGGCGTCCCCCCGGGGAAAGGAGAGCCGGGTGAGCACGGATTACGTTCCCACGCGCGAGGACCGCTTCTCGTTCGGAATCTGGACGGTCGGATGGCAGGGCGTGGATGTCTTCGGGACGGCCGTGCGGCCGCCCATGCCCGCCGAGCGGGCCGTGTACAAGCTGGCCGAACTCGGCGCGTACGGGGTCAACTTCCACGACAACGACGTATTCGCCTTCGACGCCACGCCGGCCGAGCGGGACGAGCGCATCGGCGCGTTCCGCAAGGCGCTGGCCGAGACCGGGCTGGTGGTGACCACCGCGACCACCAACCTGTTCGGCCACCCGATGTTCAAGGACGGGGCGTTCACCGCGAACGAGCGTGAGGTGCGGCGCTTCGCGCTGGCCAAGGTGATGCGGAACCTGGACCTGGCCGCGGAGCTTGGTGCCCGCACCTACATCTTCTGGGGCGGCCGCGAGGGCGCCGAGTCTGGCGCGAGCAAGGACATCCGGGCCGCCCTGGACCGGTACGCCGAGGGGCTGGACCTGCTGTGCGCCTACGTGCGGGAGCAGGGCTACAGCATCCGGTTCGCGATCGAGCCGAAGCCGAACGAGCCCCGGGGTGACATCCTGCTGCCCAGCGTGGGTCACGCGCTGGCGTTCATCGGCCGGCTCGCCGATCAGGAGATGGTGGGGGTGAACCCCGAGATCGGGCACGAGGAGATGGCCAGCCTGAACTACGCCCACGGGATCGCCCAGGCGCTGTGGCACGGCAAGCTGTTCCACATCGACCTGAACGGGCAGCACGGCCCGCGCTACGACCAGGACCTGCGGTTCGGGGCCGGGAACGTGCGCGGCGCGTTCTGGGTGGTGGACACGCTCGAGGCCGGCGGGTACGACGGCCCGGTGCACTTCGACTACAAGCCGCCGCGGACCGAGGACGACGACGGCGTCTGGGTGTCCGCGGCCGCCTGCATGCGCAACTACCTGATCCTGCGGGCCAAGGTGCGGGCGTTCCGGGCCGACCCGGAGGTGGCCGGGGCGCTGCGGGCCTCCGGGGTGGACCAGCTCAGCTCGCCCACGCTGGATCCCGGCGAGACCTGGCGTGACGTCCGCGAGCCCACCGCCGACGTGGCGGCGCTGGCCCAGCGGGGGCTGGCCTACGAGCACCTCGACCAGCTCGCCCTGGAATACCTCTACGGGGTCCGGCCCTAGCCGCGGGGCATCTGGACGCGCATCGGGCCGCCGTCGCGGTTGTCCCACTGGAAATACGGAATCGCGATCGCCGTCATCCCTGGGACGGGAAGGAATGGTGGAGCCATTGATGCGGGAGGGGATGACGGGACGGCTGGTGGCAGGGTGACCGGGGCGAGAGGAGGCTGCGGGATGGCTGGGGCGGTGATCTCGATCGTCTGGCCGATGCCGTCCAGGGTGACGGGCCGCTCGCCGAGGACTCCGCCCGGCCGGACGGCCAGGTCGTCCAGGCGGGCCCCGTCGAGCTGGTCGGCCTGCTCGAAGCAGTAGACCAGGGGCCCGCGCTCGATGGCCACGCAGCCGCGCACCGCGTCCACCCGCCGGTCCGGGTAGGTCCAGCGGGGGGTCGCGTCCAGGTGCACGGTAACCAGGTCGCCCGCTCGCCAGGTGCGGTGCAGGAGGTGATAGCCGGGCGAGATGCCAGTCCGTTCGGGATCATGGTTGACCGAGATGCGCGTGGTGGCGCTCCAGGCCGGCACCCGGAGGGCCAGCCCGCGCCCGGCCTGGGGCGCCGCGAGCACGCGCAGGTAGACCGCGCCGGACCACGGGTAGTCGGTGGTGACCTCCAGGTCGAGGCCCGCCCCGGACAGCCGGGACCCGGTGAACTGGTGGACGTACAGCGTGCCGCCGGATTCGGTGGCGAGGTAGTGTTCCAGGGACGCGATGAGGCGCATGATGTTCGGCGGGCAGCAGGCGCAGTTGAACCAGACGCGGCGCCGGCCGGGGTCGTCCTTCTCGAAGTGGTCCTCGCGGCGCTGCAGCGGGTTCACGTAGAAGAACCGCTGGCCGCCGGTGGCGATCGCGGCGCCGAAGCCGTTGTAGAGGACGCGCTCCATGTGATCCGCGTACTTGGCGTCTCCGGTGGCGAGCAGCAGCCGCCAGCTCCGCTGGAAGCTGGCGATGGCGGCGCAGGTCTCGTTGTACGCGCGGTCCGGGGGCAGCTCGAACCGGTCGCCGAAGCCCTCGGTGGCGTGCCGTGACCCGTTGCCGCCGGTGAGGTAGGTCTTGGCGGCCACCATGTCGTTCCAGCGGCGTGCCGAGGACTCCAGAAGCGAACGTTCGCTCATCTCGACAGCGACATCGGTCACGCCCGCCTCCAGGTACAGCGCCCGTACCACGTGCCCCACTTCGGTGGCGGACTGCCGGACCGGCAGGTCATCCTGCAGGTAGCGGCGGCCCAGGCCGGAGTCCCCGGCCAGCCCGTGGCTGCGCTGGTCGACGAACTGGCGGGCCAGCTCGAGGTAGGCGGCGGTCCCGGTCTCGCGGTAGAGCTCGGCCAGCGCGGTCTCGATGACCGGGTGCCCGTCGAGGCCCCGGTCCTGGCCGCCGAACTCGCGGACCAGGTGATCGGCCAGGCGCACGGCCACGGCGAGCAGCCGGCCGTCCCCGGCGCCGCGGTGCAGGGCGACGGCGGCCTGGATCAGGTGCCCGGCGCAGTACATCTCGTGGCTCCAGGCCAGCCGGGTGTACCGCGGCTCGCCGCTTACCTGGAAGTAGGAGTTGAGGTAGCCGTCGGGGCGCTGCGCCTCCTCGAGCAGGGCGGTGACCTGGTCGGCGAACTTGGCGAGTTCGGGATCATCGGCCCGGCGGTCGCGCGCCAGCTCCCAGCCGATGGCCTCCGGGTCTTGTAGATGTCCGAGTCCATGAACACCGGCCCGCGGTAGCCGGTCCCGGGCAGCGGATCCACCGGCCCGACGCCGACCGGGCGGTGCCCGCCCGCCGCGCCGTAACCGTCGGCTCCCGTGGTGCTGTCGCCTTCGGCGCCGGAGGTCCGGTGCCGGGCCGCGCGGTCGGCCTGGATGGCCAGGCGCACGTTGTCCAGGTTGCCGGCGTCCTCGAGTTGGCGCAGCGCGAGCGACAGGCTGGCGGCCAGGTTCCGCTGCTGCCACTGGTGCAGCAGCCCGGCGGTCAGGCGGGCCCGGGCGAGCGGCTGATGCGACCCGACCGCGGCGGCCACGGGTCCGGTTACGCTACCTGGAGGACCTGCGGGAGCAGCCGGGTCCTGGGGCGGTGCGGCGGTTCTCGTGAGGTCAGCGGCTCTGGCGCGGTCGGCGCCATCGGCGCCATCGGCGCCATCGGCGTGATCGGTGTGGCCGGCGGCGGGCGCAACGGCAGGCGGGATCTCGGCACTGTTCACGTACGCGGCTCCATGATCCAAGGAATAGGTTTTCCCGATTCCTGCGGGAACGTAGGCTAGAGCCTGGCCCCGCGAGGCGTCAACAGCCCTGGCCCGACCGTGAGGAGTGCACATGAGGCGGGTGACTATCCGTGACGTGGCGGCGGAGGCCGGCGTGTCCATCGGCACCGCCTCCAAGGCACTCAACGGCCAAGGCAAGCTGCGCGCCGAGACCAGGGAGCGTGTGGCCGAGGCAGCGCAGCGGCTCGGCTTCGCGCCGAACACGCTGGCCCAGGCGCTGCTCGCGGGCCGCTCGTTCACGGTGGGCCTGATCACTACCGACAGCTTCGGGCGGTTCAGCATCCCGGTCATGCTCGGCGCCGAGGACGCGCTCGGCACCGGCCAGGTCTCGGTGTTCATGTGCGACACCCGGGACGACCCGGAGCGCGAGCGGCGCTACGTCGAGATGCTGGCCGCCCGCCGGGTGGACGGCCTGATCGTCACCGGCCGCCGGATCGAGCCGCGGCCGGCCGTAGTGGCCGGTCCGGGCATCCCGGTGGTCTACGCGATGACCCAGCCGATCGGCGAGGACGGGCCCGCGGTGCTGCCCGATGACGAGGGCGGCGGGCGGGCTGCCGCCGAGCACCTGCTGGCCGGCGGGCGGCAGCGGATCGGGCACATCGCCGGACCCGAGCGGTTCCTCTGCGCGCGCAAGCGGGCGGTGGGCTTCGGCGATGCGCTCGCGGCGGCCGGCCTGAAGCCGCATGGCGGCATCCGGTACGGCGAGTGGAGCGAGCGCTGGGGCCGGGAAGCGGCTCGCCAGCTGCTCGACGACCAGCCGGACACCGACGCGATCTTCTGCGGCAGCGACCAGATCGCCCGGGGCGTGGCCGACACGCTGCGTGCGGCCGGGCGGGCCATACCTGACGACGTGGCGCTGGTCGGCTTCGACAACTGGGAGCCGATGGCGCTCGGCGCCCAGCCCTCGCTGAGCAGCGTCGACATGTGCCTGGAGGAAGTCGGACGGGAGGCCGCCGGGCTGCTACTGGCGGCCATCGCGGACGAGCCCGAGCATGGCACCCGCATGGTGCCCAGCCGTCTGGTGGTGCGCCAGTCCAGCCGGTGACCCGATCCGGCCGGGTCACGTCGCCCTGCAGCGCTACTACATCCGGGGCCTGACCTCGGGGGTGGTCAAGGGATAGAGCGAGTCAGTCGGCCGCGGGGCTCCCGGCTTGTTCGTTCGGCTCCATGGTCTTGGTCTCGGCCGGGCTGGCCTGGCCGGCCGCCGCGCGGGCTTCGGCGGCGGTGCGCATGAGGTGGCGCTGGGACCGCACCTGGAAGAACACGACCACCGCGATCAGCGCGATCGAGATCCACAGGCCGTAGTGCGAGATCTTCTGGGCCACTACCACCGCGTGGTGGCCGAGTTCGTAGCCCAGGCCGGCCAGCAGGCCCACCCACAGCAGCGTGCCGATCATGTCCAGGATGATGAACGTGACCAGCCGCATCCCGGCCCAGCCGACGACGACGAAGATGATCGCGCTGGGGATGGGCAGGAACGGGGAGGCGATCATGGCCGGCCAGGTGAACTTGCGGCCCCAGCGCTGCACCCGGGCCATATACCTGGCGCCGCGGTTGCGCCGGCCGCCGAGCAGCGCGATGACCCGCTCGCCCCACAGCCGGCCCGCCCACCAGAAGAGCGGGTCGAACTTCACCAGCCCGAACAGGGCGGCCAGCACCACCACGGCCAGCGACCCGTGCCCGACGCGGGCGAACGCCGCGCCGGCCACGACCGCCTCGGTGCTCCCGTTCAGCAGTTCCAGGGCCACCGGGTGGGTGCCCACCAGGGAGGCGCGGAACGGCAGGATCGCCCAGTAGAAGATGCCGCTGGCCGTGATGCCGAGCCAGCACAAGATGTCGACGCGCCGCGGCTTGCCGGACCACGGAACCCGCGGGTCGTCCCACTTCGCCGGTTTGTGCTCCCCGTCCGCCGCTGCGGGGTCGGCCACAGCCTCCTCGTCCACCCAGACACGGTATCCCGAATCCGGGGCAAAACCATTTTCCGACCGAACGGATCAGGTAACAGCCCAGGCCCCGGTCATCCGCCATGATGGCGTGATGACTGATGATCCCTTCGCCGCCGCGGCGGCAAGCGCCAAGCGCCTCACCGCCCTGACCGGGTCGCACGATGCCGCCGTGGTCCTCGGCTCGGGCTGGACGCCCGCCGCCGAGGCGATCGGCGCGGCGGAGGCCGAGATCCCGCTGACCGAACTCGGCGGGTTTCCCGGCTCGACCGTGCCGGGGCACACGGCGACGGTCCGCAGCGTGGTCGCGGGGCCGACGCGGGTCCTGGTGTTCCTCGGCCGGGTGCACCTGTACGAGGGGCTGTCCCCCGCCGCCGTGGTGCACGGCGTCCGGACGGCGGTGTCGGCGGGCTGCCGCGCCGTGGTGCTGACCAACGCGGCGGGCGGCATCAGGCCCGGGCTCAGCGTCGGCGAGCCGGTGCTGATCAGCGACCACCTCAACCTGACCGGCAAGTCGCCGCTGGCCGGTCCGCCGCCGCCGGGCGGCCGGTTCGTGGACCTGACCGACCTGTACTCGCCGCGGCTGCGGGCGCTGGCCCGGGAGGCGGACCCCAGCCTGGCCGAGGGGGTTTACGCGATGATGCCAGGACCGCACTACGAAACGCCGGCCGAGATCACCATGCTCGGCCGACTCGGCGCCGACCTGGTCGGGATGTCGACCGGGCTCGAGGCGATCGCGGCCCGCCATCTGGGCGCGGAGGTCCTCGGCATCTCGCTGGTGACCAACCTGGCGGCGGGCCTGGCCGGGCACGGGCTCAGCCACGCCGAGGTGGTCGAGGCGGGGCAGGCTTCGGCCAGCCGGATGGGCACGCTGCTGGCCCGGATCCTGCCCCGGGTCTAGACGGGCAGGGGATCCAGGCTCATGTGGTCGGCCAGCACCGCGTGGTGGTCGGCGCCGTCCAGCGGGTCGGCGTGCACGCTGGCCGCGGCGAGCCTGGGGATGGCGTGGATCAGCGCGTGCTCGGCACGGACCGCGACATCGTGCGCCTGGACCACGGAGCAGGCCGGATCCACCGAGATCTCACACTCGGCGCGGAGCGCGCGGCCGACCCAGCGCAGCCTGACCCGCCCGGCGGCCAGCACGCCGGGGGTGGCGCGCAGGGTGGCCTCGGCCCGCTCGGTCAGGGCCGGGTCCACGCTGTCCATCAGCCGGCGGCCGACCTCGCGGGCCGCCTGCCAGCCCACCGCCAGGATGGCCACCGTGATGAGCAGGCCCACCACCGGGTCGGCCCAGCGCCAGCCGATAGCCACCCCGCCCGCCCCGGCGAGCACGGCCAGCGAGGTGAACCCGTCAGTACGGGCGTGCAGACCGTCGGCGACCAGCGCGGCCGAGCCGATCCGGCGGCCGGTCCTGATCCGGTAGCGGGCGACCAGTTCGTTGCCCGCGAAGCCGAGCCCGGCCGCGGCCGC
>Ga0335081_10021357_pt1 | contig 10485 bp, 9 predicted proteins | sample Lox_Sample_35_FD_206713 | JGI IMG/M metagenome (GOLD analysis project Ga0335081, IMG submission 206713) | Soil microbial communities from Loxahatchee National Wildlife Refuge, Florida, United States - Lox_Sample_3.5 | ecosystem: Environmental > Terrestrial > Soil > Wetlands | place: USA: Florida...
GCCGCCTTGCAGCACGTCGCTCACTTGCTGGCTCCCAATTTTCAGCCGGAGGAACCTGAGCCGCCGAAAGCGCGACGAGGAACAACGCGCATCTGGACCAGCGTTAGCGGAGCGGCGCTTCTCTTGGTTTCCCTGTGGCTCTGGTTCGAGTTTTATGGACGTCCGAGGAATCGACCCCCTGCCACGAACACGGCATCGAACCCCGCTGCAATGCCGAACAACACCGGGAGCATGGCGATGCCGACCGACCAACTGCAGAGCCCCGAGATCTTTGATCATTCCCAGGTTGGAGCCCCCGCTCCCGCGCCTTTGTCCTCTTCGCCTCCCCTCGTCCAGCCCGGTGCCCCACCGTCTGCGGCCCTACCCTCGTTAAAACCATCACCGGAAATTCCCCTTACCACCGGGCGTACAACTTCACGCCGCAATCCCTCCCAGAGAAATCCAAGACCCTGATGCTACTCGGACGCCAAGCGCCGGGCGGTAGGAGCGATTTCGAAGTCGCCTGGGAGTCCTACGGCCCGGATGCGATTATGAGATTCGTGAACGGGGCACGGTTAGCACGACGGCCAAAGCAAACTGGGTAAGCGGCAGATCCCTTGACCGGTACGACGAAATCGAGTACCGAGGAACTCGCCCAAGATCGCACAACCTTCTGGAAATTCATTTCGCGGGAGCGAACCATGCGGCTGTAATCGCCCACAACGATCAGCCAATCGTTTCTTAGCGGGAGCGGCGGGACGCGCTAACTCTCCTGCGCTCTTAGATGTCAATCTGCTTCTCGGCGTGCTTCCTCAGGTACCAGCAAGGGCTGTAGCCGAGGTGGGGAAATAGGGACTCGACGCAAACTTGGTTCTCGGGCGGCGGGAACTGATATTCCGTTTTGCCGCTCTTCTCGTGAATCACGTAGACGGACTGAACCGCCACATTGCCGAAGGGCTGGCGGTTGGCTGACAGCCTCGAGCGCAAGCAGAGGTAATCTCCTGCGTACACCAGGGACGTGAGCGCAATTGCGCTGACCAGTCCGTAAGACGCTATGCCTCGCATTCGATCGGGTAAGCGCACATGCTCGAGGGAATCTGAGGCTATGTTTTAAGGTTCCAGGGAATGTGTCAAGTCAGCCAATCGAAATTCACCGATTCGACTGCCACGCTGGGACCGGTCGATCCATCGGAAGAAGGTTTGGGCGAGCCGCCGAGTTGGCGGCGAAGTCGTCTCGAGATTACGTCCGACATCCGGGCGGACTGGCGGTCCGCAACACCGCAATAGTCAGCGCCCGAATTTATGTTGGCGAGCCACGAAGTGCGGCCCACATAACAAGCACAATCGCGCACCAGGCTCCGGCTAAGCCTGCTGATCTGTCGTTATTGTGCGATGGCACTAGCGGTGGCGGAAAAGGCGTTATTGGCATTGCCGCCGATCAGGCGAACCGTGCCAACCACGAGCACCAAAATGACGGCCAGCATCACCGCGTATTCAGCGATGTCCTGCCCGCTGTCCTCTAACCAAAACTCGCGCCATAGGTTAACCATGCACTACCTCCTTGCCATAAGATCGAAACCACGGAATCCATAGTGGCTTAATTTAGGGTGGGTGACAGCTCAGGTGTCAACTGGTGCGCCGAGAGAGCGAGGCTGGCGCGCACCCTGAATGCCATCGATTCTGCCCCCCAGCGTGGCGGCTTGTCAAGGATTTGTAAAGAATTGCGGTTGCGGGCTCGGAAAGCGGATCTGGACAGGCATTCTGGCCCGTATTGCGGCACGCTTTTCGTCCCTAAGACGCGTTAGGTTGGCCGCCTCCCTAAATGTGCAAACAATTGCACAACACGACTGATGATCCCGCAAAGCCCTTCCTTTCCGCAGTTGAAGCTTTGGCCCCGGACTTGCTGTTTACACTCGCGGGGGGATGTTCGATGAGAATCACTGTATCTGTGAAAACCGCTTTATTTCTAGGGTTTTGCCTCGCTTCGGCGACGGGGGCAATGGGCCAATATGCAGCATCAGCTGGATATGCACCGATGGCTACGACGTTTACTCCTGTAGATCATACGATGCACGCTTCTACGGTGCCCCTGGCAACGGCGCAAAGCCTATTCCAGGGCTCTGGCGACACTGTCGCCCAGGGGGAAATGCCCTTGTGGGAAGCTGTACCCGAACGGCGGGAGGTTCCGCTCGGTGATGCGGCGCGCGAGCTGAAGAAAGAGCACGCAAACGTGAAGAAAGCTCGTAAGGTTTGGGAAAACTAGACCCGGCACTAGGCTCCGGCCTCGTCCGCGCGGCTAGATCGCTGTAGGACGCCCGGGTCGCAGGGCCATAGCTGGCCCGGCCTGGTTTGGGAGCTGTCGGGCAGAGACTTCCAACCCGCAGCCCCAAGCCCGGGTCAGTCGTTGGCGCGGGACCGTTGCCATCCTTCATAGGCCGAGCGGCCCGCGTATTTCGCCCTCCCTCCCAATTCCCTTTCAATCTCAAGCAGCCGGTTGTACTTGGCGACACGCTCTCCGCGGCAGCTGGATCCTGTCTTGATCTGTCCCACTCCGGTCGCCACGCACAGATCCGCTATGGTTGTATCGTCGGTCTCTCCGGATCGATGGGATACGACAGCAGTGTAGTTGCTTTTTCGCGCCATTTCGATGCAGCGCAGAGTTTCTGTGATCGTGCCGATCTGGTTGAGTTTGATCAATATCGAATTGGCCAGCCCTTCCTCGATTCCCTTTGCGAAGATTTCCGGATTGGTGACGAAGAGGTCGTCCCCGACGAGCTGCACCTTGGCACCGAGCTGGGCGGTCAGCTTCTTCCAACCGGCCCAATCGTCTTCGCCAAGTCCATCTTCAAGGGAAAATACGGGATACTTCTTGAGCCACTCCGCCCAAAGCGCAATCATCTCCTCCGAACTCTTGCGCGAGCGATCCGACTTGCCAAACACATACACCCCACCTTCGTAAAACTCACTGGCTGCCGGGTCCAGGTTAATGGCGACGTCCTTTCCCAGTCTGTAGCCAGCCTTCTCGACCGCCGCGGCCATCAATTCCATCGGCTCCTCATTGGACTTAAGGCGAGGCGCGAAGCCACCCTCATCGCCAACGCCCGTATCGTATCCTTTGCGGTGCAAAACGTCCTTCAGGGCGTGGAAGGTTTCTGCCGCAGCCCGCAAGGCCTCGCCAAAGCTCGGAGCACCGAACGGAACGATCATGAACTCCTGGAAATCCACGTTATTGTCGGCATGCTTGCCTCCGTTGAGAACGTTCAGCATGGGAACGGGCAAAACGTATTCTTCCCGTGACGCCAAGTGCCGATAGAGAGGAACTTTTCTCTCTGCCGCAGCCGCCTTCGCGGCCGCAAGCGAAACCCCCAAAATCGCGTTGGCGCCGAGCTTGGACTTGTTCGAGGTGCCGTCGAGCCCGATCAGCCGCTCATCGAGCGATTTCTGGTCGGCTGCATCGAAACCTTTCACCGCCGGCTGGATAACGCTGATCACGTTCTGAAGCGCTTTGAGGACGCCTTTCCCGCCGTAGCGTTTCTTATCTCCGTCGCGGAGCTCGACCGCTTCCCTGCGCCCGGTAGACGCCCCCGAGGGGACTTTGGCCACACCTATTGCTCCGCTATCGAGCATCACACTCACCTGCACGGTAGGGTTTCCTCGCGAGTCCAGAATCTCCAGGCCATCGATGCTTTTTATGGTTGACATGCCTCTCCTTAGGATAACTTCTCGGGACCAAAATCGCTCTTACTCAACCCAGTGGCGTTCGAGAATGACGTCGACGTAAAACGGGCCAACGCTCCCCCAACATCTATGATCCCTTCCTGAGCATACCAATTCTTGATGAAGATCAAGAAGGCAAGCTTTGGGACCACGCCCACTGCCGTTGTCGTCTATGGCAAAGAACCACTCAAAGGTCACGACAACTTTGCCATGGATCGCTCGACCGGAACTAGAATAGAGTCTTCTCTATGGTCAAGCGTGGACCAGCTCGGCGGAGGCCTCGAAAGGCCAAACCTGGCTCCACGGGCCTAGGGCCAAACGAATGCCGCATCGAGAAACTGGGAGGATCGGCGGCCGAGGTAGCAGAGGTCATTGAGCAAGCAGGAGGCTGCTTGGTGGGATCTTATAAGGACCCGTTCGGCGGACATTCAGTGCTGTTGTCGATTTTGCCGATCGAGGCGGTCGAGCCTACTCCCTTTCAGCGGGACCTGTCCGACGCTCACCATAAACGCCTGGCCGACGTTATCGATAAGACCGGGCGTTTTCTCGATCCCATCATCACCGTCCGCGCGCCGGGCGGCGGCTTCTGGACTCCCAATGGGAGACATCGTCTGGAGGCCATGCGTCGACTGGGAGCCAAGTCCATTGCCGCTCTGGTGATCCCCGACCGCGAGATTGCCTGGCAGATATTGGCCTTGAACACGGAGAAAGCCCACAACCTGAAAGAGCGCTCGCTTGAAGTCATACGCATTTACCGTGGTCTAGTCGAGGAAGACGGATCGCGATCGGAATCCCAGTTCGCGTTCTACCTCGAGGAGGCTGCTCTGGTCACCCTCGGCGTCTGCTATGAACGAGTCTCGCGATTTGGCGGCGGCGCTTATCACCCCATACTGCGGCGGCTCGAAACCTTTGCGGAGGACGCGTTGCGCAAAGCGATTCAAGATCATGAACGCCGCGCTGCCATGGTTCTCGATCTGGAAGAAAAAGTCGTGGGGGTGGTGGCAAAGCTGAAGGAACGTGGGCTGGTCAGCCCTTACTTACGCGCTTTCGTGGTGGCGCGCATCAACCCCTTGCGGTGGATCAAGGACGAGCCGCCCCCGCTCGAGGACGTACTGAAGACCATGCGCGAGCGCGCCGCCAAGTTCAACGTCGACAAGATCAAACCCCAAGATCTTGCCGGTGCCGCCGGGCCGGCCGACGCAGAAGCTTGAGCGCCTGCACGATGAGCCTTGCCTCCGGGGATCACAGCTCCGCAAACTTCGCTGCGGATGGGTGCATGGCATTTCGCTGAAATTGATTCTGCTTTCAACTCGCCTCGTTGTATCCTAGTGCCGCTTCACGAGTGCCATTTCCAACACCATCCAAGAAACCGGAACGTGTCCGGTGAATACCAAAGACGACCGGAGATCAATGCCGGTTGAGAACCGGGCAACGGTCGAGGTGACGGGGCGGGAAACGAAAAGTGTCGGTTGAAAACCATCTTCGCAGTCTCTTGTTTAACCTGGGAGTGCTGAGCACCTTGGCCCTCGCACAAGGGGCTTCCGGTCCTGAACCCGGGGCTGCCCAAGTGTCATACGTCAAACTAAGCGAAGCACGCCGTGTACTTCCCGTGGGGCAGAAGTGGGAAGCCAACCAATTCCCGCATTCGATGAGCGTGCTTGAGCTCCGGCGTGAAGGATTTCGTTACTGGGGTTGGTATGGGCTGAACGAGGGGCTAGGAATCGGGTTGGCGCGCAGCAACGACTTGATGAACTGGACCAAGTATGAGCAGAATCCCTTGTGGACGAATGCCCGCTGGCCCTCGGTCCTTGCCCACGCAGATCCGAAGCACCCGGGCAGGCTCTATTTCGCAATCACCCGAGACTATGACACGCCGAGCAGCCACATCGTGCTGGCCTCTTCCGACGACGGCATTCACCTGCAAGAAGAAAAAGTGCTCGTGCCAGGCGTGCCCGACCAACGCAATCAGAATCCGAATTTGTTCCGTGACTCTCGTTCGGGGCGTTTCTACCTGACGTTTTATCGCGGCAACGATAAAGACCACTTCGAAATCATCAGCCGAAGTGCGGCCGGCGTGAAAGATCTCGCCCAAGCTTCGGAAAGAACTCTGCTTGAAAGCAGCGAAACCGTGGCCGCTCCGAACTTGCTCTACCTGAAACCTGCGCACGGCAAGCAAGCCGGCATCTATTTTCTGGCGACCGAAATCTATCCCCACCGGTACACCGACAATCCCGAGGGGGAGTGGCAAGTGAAGGTCTTTGCCGCCGACTCTCCGGACGGGATTTTTCGCCCGGTCCTGGGCAATCCGGTAATGCGCGGACAGCGCGCCTGTCTTTTCCAGCACATCTTCGGCAATCGATTCTACGGATTTGAGTGCCACATGGACTCCCCCGAGCATTGGGTCTTGGAGGAGGTGGAGGCGACGTTGCCGTAACGGCCTGGTGCGGTTCTCGCGAGAAAAGCGGCACCAAAGAGACGGACGCTAGAGAAGGAGGCCCGTGCGGATGACAAAATGTCGCTGGCCAGGGTACCGGAAGACTGCCCTTGTCGGACTCATCGTCCTCCAGTTGGTGGGCGTGTCCCGATTCGTTCCAGCGCAGAAGGTTGCCAATCCCGTTGCCCCGGCCCCATCGAAGACCGCCGCAAGCGATCAACCCAGGAAACTATCCAGAGTCAGTCTGGACGGAACCTATTTCACGCACGATGGCAAGCGCTTTCTGCCGCTAGGTGCGCATTGGGTGCCGGCGAAGGCCGCGATGCAATGGCCGACAGAATGGGATCCCAAGGACATTGAAGCCGATTTCGCCAAAATGCACGAGCTCGGGTACAGCATCGTGCGCTTCGACATGCTGTGGGCCTGGTTCGAGCCCCGCCCGGGTGATTACAACCCGGAAGCTTTCGCGCAGCTCGATTACCTGGTGTCGCTCGCTCACAAGTATCAGATCTACCTGCACCCCAGTCTATTCATCGGCGGCGAAGTGGGGGAGGCGTATTGGGATGTGCCGTGGCGCCACGGACGTCATCCCCACGCCGATCCAGAGATGTTGCGTCTCGAAAGCAGCCTGGCGGCGGAATTCGGCCGTCGCTATGCCAATGAAAATGCAATTATCGCCTGGGACCTCACGGATGAGCCGCCATTTTGGATCGTGGAAGACCAAACCACCGATGCCATGGCAATCAATTGGACCCACCTGATCGTGGACGGCATTCGTCACTACGATAAGCTTCACCCGATTGTCGTCGGCACCAGCGGGCAAGAACTGAGCCACGGTCCATTTCGCGCCGACGACATTGCCCCATTCGTCGACTTCTTTAGCGTTCACCCCTTCACCCTCTATACCCCGGAATTGTTTCCTGATCCGCTGCTTTCGGCTCGGGGAACCTACGGGGCTGCTTTTGAGATTGCCTTGTCGAACGGTGCCGGCCATCCCGTGATGATCCATGAAATGGGGGCCTCAACCGCTCAATTTTCTCCCGAGCGAGTCGCGGCCTACGACCGTGCCCAGATGTATTCCGGATTGGGCGCGGGCAGCATCGGAGTTGACCTGTGGTGCTATACCGACGCATCCCCCGAGCAGTTTCATAAGGTCCCCTACCTGCGAACTCCGCAAGAAACCGGCTGGGGCATGACTACTTGGGATCGGCAGGACAAACCCCTGGCCCGGGAGTTCACGAAATTTGCGCAGATTGTGGGCCGCCTCGATCTCACCGGGCTCTCGCCCGCGGCGGCCGAGGTCGGCATCGTTATCCCGGATGAGTGGGCGAAGCCTCATGGCGACTTTTCCCGCCTCGGGTTGACCGGCCCGGCGATGATTCCCTATGTGTCCACAAACGACGGCGATGCCATGGCCGGACGACCAAGCAGCACGAGTAGCGCCAACGAATGGCTCATGGGCTCTTCCCTAATCTCTTTTATTCTGGCGCGCCGTGCCGGTCTCAAAGCCGATTTCCCACGCGAGTATGATGATTGGGCAAAACGTCCCATGCTTTTTCTGCCATCGCCCCTCACCAGTACGGGCGACGCCTTCCTCGTCCATGTGCATTCCGACTTCTATGGGAAGGCGAAGAACTATGTGGAGCAGGGTGGGTTTCTGTACGCCTCGGTCGCCTCGGATGGGGCAATTCCCGAGATGGCTTCTCTTTTCGGAGCTCGTCTGGTGGATCGAGCTCCGAGTGCGGAGGTCAGCTTGAAATTCGTCGAGCCTTTCGGCGAGTTCAAGCCGGGTGATACTCTCCATTACTCCGTCCCGACCTCTTCGATTGAGTCCTGGGGTGCCTTGGTGGAGGTGAGCGGCGGCAAGGTAATCGCCGTCGATCAGGATGGCCATCCGGCGCTAGTCACCAATACCCTGGGCTCGGGCAAGACACTGTTGAGCGCCTATCCCCTCGAGCACTACCTGGCTTCAGTACCGGCGGTGTTCGACCAGCCCGAAAACACCCACCGCATCTACCAAGCCTTTCGAGACTGGGCAGGGATTCAGCCCATGTTTCGCACCGACCGGGCCGCAGTCGAGATTTCTGCGCTTCGGGGGGAGAGTCGCGGCTACCTTATCTTGGTCAATCACGGCGCAACCTCAGAAAATGTAACCGTGTTCGCCACCCGACCCCCGCGTACGGTCAGCCGCCTAGGCCGCGACTCAGCCGAAGCACTCTCGGGCGGAAAATCGGGCTGGAAGATCGACATCGAACCTTATAACGGCGCGATTCTGGAATGGAAGCAATGATTGCGTACCAGCAAGCAAAAGACGGGATGATCGCGGCGGTCGATATTGGCGGCACAAAGATTGCGGTCGGCATGATCGACGACAGCGGATCTGTCCACTCACGATTGGAGGCTCCGACCAACCCAGCGCAAGGCTATTGGAACGCCCTCGATCGAATCACGACGATGTTGCGGGAAGCGGCCCGGACCGCGGGATGTGAAGTGGGAGGGATCGGTATTGGATCAACTGGTCCGGTCGATCCGATGAGCGGGAAGTTCGGCAACGTGAACTTTTTTCCCCATTGGGAAGGAGAGAATCCGGTGCGGGACTTGGAATGCCGGTTCAACGTATCGGCCGCCATGGAAAACGATGCCGACGCGGCTGCGCTCGGTGAAGCGGCGTGGGGCGCGGGGCAACGTAAACCGAGGCTGATCTATGTCACGGTGGGAACTGGCATCGGCGCCGGGCTGGTGTTCAATGGTGAGCTTTATCGCGGCGTCGACCAGGCGCATCCCGAGATTGGGCATCACCTCGTCGATCCCTCCGGCCCACCCTGCAGCTGCGGCTTTCGTGGGTGCTGGGAGTCGCTGGCCGCCGGTCCGGCTATGGTGGAGTGGTTCCGAGCCAATGCGCCGGTGGGGCACCCCGAACTGGCGGATTTGACGGCGAAACGAATCTGCGAGTTGGCTCGAGGGGGGGACGCCCTGGCGCACCGGGCAGTGGAGCACGAAGTCCAATATCTCGGACTGGGTCTGGCCAACCTGGTCACGCTGTTCGCTCCCGATGCAATCGTACTGGGGGGAAGCCTTATGAAGAGTGCCGACCTGTTCCTGCCCGGAATCCGTAGCCTGATTGGTCAGTGCTGTAAGTATGTTCCCTTTGAGAAGACAGAGTTGGCGTTAGCCTCACTCGGGGAAGATGCGAATCTAATCGGCGCTGCCCGGGTCTGGCACCACCGCTTTCCGGAGAGAGGAACATCGCGTGCCTGACCTGAGAATCATCGAAGGCAAATACGTACGCGACATTCTCGATCAGCCTTCAGCCCTGCGAAAGACCCTCCGCAAGCTCGGCCCGCCCGGAGACCTGAAGCGCTTGGCAGCGAAACTCAACCGGGGTCAGTTCGAACGCATCGTGCTGACCGGCATGGGCTCTTCTTTCCATGTCTTGCATCCTCTCAACCTTGCGCTGGTCGACGCTGGTTTCACCGCCCTCCTGGTCGAAACCTCCGAGTTGATTCATTATGCCAATCGACTCTTCGACGGGAAGACGCTGGTGGTCGCAGTCTCACAATCGGGCGAGAGCGCCGAAATGGTGAGGCTGCTCGAAATAAATCGCCGGCAGTCACCGATCATTGCGGTCACCAACAGTCCGCGAAGCCCGCTGGCAACCGAGGCGAATGCCACCCTGCTGACCCAGGCGGGAAAGGAGTTCTCGGTTTCCTGCAAGACCTATCTCACGGCACTGCTAGCCCTCAAGTGGCTCGGCGATGTCTTGTGCGAGAGGAATCTCCGCATAACGCGGCAGGAGTTGGCCCAGGCGCCGTTGGCCGTCGAGTGCTATCTGGACAACTGGAAGGAAAACGTTCGTACTATAGCGGGTCAGCTCACCCGGATACGGCACTTGTTTCTGGTCGGCCGGGGCGCCTCGCTGGCCGCCGTAGGCACGGGGGCTCTGATCATCAAGGAATCCGCACATTTTCACGCCGAGGGTATGAGCAGCGCCGCCTTCCGCCATGGGCCGCTCGAGATGCTCAGCCGCGAAACCTTTGTCTTGGTTTTTGCCGGTGATGCCAAGACCAGAGAGTTGAATTACCGGCTCTGGCAGGACATTCGGGAAAAGAACGGAAAAGCGGAAACCGTAGGCGAGACAGGCTCCGGCTTGCCCTACTGCCTGCCGGCCGTCCCGACTTCTCTCCTGCCCATCCTCGAAATTCTTCCGGTGCAGATGATCACCTTAGCCCTGGCCGCCACCGGTGGACGTGAAGCGGGAAGATTTGAGTTGGCTTCGAAGATTACCACGGTGGAATAAGCCCCCTCCTCCGCATCGCCTCGGACGGCGGAGGGTTTCAGGGAATACTCGGTGCTCG
>Ga0335081_10021358_pt1 | contig 10484 bp, 8 predicted proteins | sample Lox_Sample_35_FD_206713 | JGI IMG/M metagenome (GOLD analysis project Ga0335081, IMG submission 206713) | Soil microbial communities from Loxahatchee National Wildlife Refuge, Florida, United States - Lox_Sample_3.5 | ecosystem: Environmental > Terrestrial > Soil > Wetlands | place: USA: Florida...
AAGCGAAGACCAACCTGCTCGAGTACGCCGACCGGATGCAGAAGGCCGGCGAGCTGGAGGAGGCGTTCAAGGCGCTGAAGAAGTTCGCCGAGATGACGCCCGGCCAGGACGACATCTGGTCGGTGCTCGCCGACCAGGCGCGTGCGACCGCCAAGACCCCGGAGCAGAAGGCGCAGGTCGACAAGCTCCTCGGCGAGTTCGAGGCGAAGGACCGCGCGCACCAGCGCAAGTCGCGGATGAGCCGGCACATGATCACCGGCGAGGCGCTGCCGGAGGAAAAGCCCGTCAAGAAGGGCGAGCTGATCTTCCTCGACGTGGACGAGATCGCGCCGCCGCGCCGGAGCGGAGCGGTCGCCGCGCCGCCGGCGCCCCGGAAGGCGCCGGAGCCGAAGCAGCCCGAGCCCCGGAAGCCGCCGAAGGCGGAGCCTCCGCCGCCGCCCGACATCCCGCTGCTCGAGATCGAGCCCGCGGTCGCGCAGGAGGAGCCCGAGGCTCCGCCCATTCCCGCGCTCGAGATCGAGACCACGTCGCTGGTCCCGGAAGAGCCGCTGCTCGAGGCGGAGCCGTCCCTCGGCCTGGAGCCGACGAGTCTCGCCGAGGAAGCGGCGCCGGTCGCCGAGGTCGAGGAGGTGGCGCCGGCGGCCGAAGTCGAGGAGGAGGCGGCCGGCGACCTCGATCTCGTCGCCGAGGACCTCGAGGCGGCCCCGGCGGCCGCGCCGTCGGAGGATGAGCTGCCCGACCTCGTGGAGCCGATCGCCGAGATGCCGGCGGAGGCGCCGCCCGAGGCGGAGGAGGCCGTCGAGGAGCCGCCGGCGGCCGTCGTCGAGGAGCCGGCCGAGGGGCTCGAGGTGCCGGAAGCGGTCGAGGCGCCCGAGGAGGAGTCCGGCCGGAAGAGCGCGGTCGAGGGCCTCCCGATGCTCGACCTGGGCGAGCTCGAGGAGCCCGCCGCGGTCGCGCCGGAGGCGGCCGCCGAGGCCCCGGTGGAGGAGGCGCCGGTCGAGGCCCCGGCGGAGGAAGAGGCCGCCGCCGCGCCCGCGGAGCTGGAGTTCCTCGACGTGGGCGAGGCGCTGGTCGCCGCCCCGAGCGTCGAGGAGCTGGAGGGGCGCCTCGCCGCCAACGACAAGGACTGGGAGGGGCACCGGCTCCTGGGCGAGGCGTTGATCGAGGCGGGCCAGCGCGACCGCGCGTTCGCCGAGTTCGACACGGCCCTCGAGGGGCTCGAGGCCGGGGGCGACCTCGACGGCGCATACGCGATCGCGGAAGAGCTGCTGCGCCTCGACCCGAACAGCGTGCGCTACCACCAGAAGCGCGTCGAGCTGGCCTACCGCCAGGGCGACCGCCCGCGGCTCGCCGGCGCGTACCTCGAGCTGGCGGACGCGCTGCTGCGCTCGGGCGAGGCCGAGAAGGCGGTGGCCGTCTACCAGCGCGTGCTGGAGCACGATCCCGGCAACGCGCGCGCCAAGTCGGCCATCGAGACGCTCTCGCCGCCGGCGGCTCCGGAACGCCCGTCGCGGCCGGCGCCCGAGCCGGCGGCCGCGCCCGCGGGCGGCTTCGTGGACTTCGGGGCGATGCTGTTCGAGGACGACCACCCGAAGGACACCCGGATGCGCATCGAGGACGAGGAGCCGTCCGGGGACGAGCAGAAGGACTTCCAGACGATGCTCGCGGCCTTCAAGAAGGGCGTCGAGGCCAACGTCGAGGAGGAGGACTTCCAGAGCCACTACGACCTGGGCGTCGCGTACAAGGAGATGGGCCTGCTGGACGAGGCGATCGCCGAGTTCCAGAAGGCGCTCCGCGGCGCCGACGGGCGGCTGAAGGCGTCGGAAGCCCTGGGGCTCTGCTTCTTCGAGAAGGGTCAGTTCACGGTCGCCGAGACCATCCTCCGGCGCGCGCTCGACCTGCCCGCGCACGGCGACGCCGAGCGCGTGGGCCTGCTCTACTGGCTGGGCCGCACGCAGGAGGAGCTGGGCAAGGGCCCGGACGCGCTGATCTCCTACAACCGCGTGTTCGCGGTGGACATCACCTTCCAGGACGTGAGCCAGCGGGTGAAGTCGTTGTCGCGGGCCGGAGCGTAGCGGGTGAAGAGCCAGGCGGCGGGCATCACCCTCGCCGACATCCAGCGCCCGGTGGCCGAGCAGCTCGAGACCGTGACGGACGAGCTCGCGCGGATGGTCGCGGCCGACCTGCCGCTGATGCAGGACGTGAACCGCCACCTGCTGCGCATGAAGGGCAAGCTGTTCCGCCCCACGCTCCTGCTGCTGACGCACGAGGCGAGCGGGGCGGCCGACGCGCGCGCGGTGTCGCTCGGCGCGATCGTGGAGCTGATCCACCTGGCCACGCTCGTGCACGACGATTCGGTGGACCACTCCGTGCTGCGCCGGGGTATGCCCACCGTGAATACGTTGTTCAGCCACCAGGTGTCGGTGATCATGGGCGACTACCTCTACTCGCGCGCGATCATCGAGCTGGCGAAGCTGGACGACCTGGAGCCGATGCGCGTCCTGGCCCGGGTCACCGACGCGATGACGGTCGGCGAGATGCGGCAGCTGGCCGCGTACGACGCGCTCGATTTCGACGAGCGGCAGTACGAGCTGCTGTGCCGGTCGAAGACGGCGTCGCTGTTCGCGGCCGCGTGCGAGGTGGGCGCGCTCACGGCGGAGCCGGCGCAGCGCCGCGCGGCGCAGCGCTACGGCGACGCCCTCGGCATGGCGTTCCAGATCACGGACGACCTGCTGGATTACACGGAAGGCGAGGCGGTCACGGGCAAGCCGTCCGGCCTCGACCTCCGCGAGCACAAGGTGACGCTGCCCCTGATCGCCGTGCTGGGCCGGCTCGCGCCCGCCGAGCGGCAGCTCGTCCAGGCGCTGTTCTCCGCCTCGGCGCCGCGCGAGGAGCAGGTGGCCGGCGTCGTGCAGCTGGTCGAGCAGTACGACGGCCTGGCGTACGCGCGGGAGCGGGCGGCGTCCTTCGCAGCGGAGGCGGAGGCGGCGTTGGAAGACCTGCCGGAATCGGCGGCGCGGGACGCGCTGCGCGACGCTATCGTGTACGCGGTCGAGCGGCGGCGTTAGGCCGTGGCCCACGTCCCGCGCCGGCCGCTGTTCTACCTGGGCGTGCTCTCGGCCGGCTTCGCGCTCGGAGGGTTCCTGTCGGCGCTGCTCGAGCGGGTGCTGCCCGCGGGCGCGCCGAAAGAGGTGCTGACACTTGCCGTGACGCCGAAGCTCGGCCCGGTGACGGTGGATCTGCTGGTGCTGTGGTTCACCGTCGGGCCCGTGGGCCTGAGGATCTCGGTTCTCGCGGTGGTCGGGGTCGTGCTGGCGTACCTGCTGGCGCGGTCCCTCTTCTAGGAAGGAAGGAAGCGATGTTCGAAGGTCTCAGTCTCACCCACATCCTGCTGTTCCTCGTCATCCTGCTGCTGCTGTTCGGGGCGAAGCGGCTGCCGGAGATCGGAGGGGCGCTGGGCAAGTCCATCGGCGAATTCAAGAAGAGCATGCGGGACATCCAGACCGACGTGAACGCCCCCGCCGGGCGCGTCGAGCCGCCGCCGCCGCAGGTCCCGCCCGCCTCCTCGCAGCCTTCGGTTCCGCCTTCAGGGGAGTCCCGCAGGAACTAAGAGAAATGAACGGGGAGGTGATCATCACTTCATCACCTCCCCGTCGCTTACTGGTCGGCGCTTGCCGTCGGCCTCAAGATCGTCGCCCGGTTGTCCACGACCTTCGCCTGGCGGCGGATGGATTCCAGGAACGCCTCCACCCGCACCTGCCGCGCCGCCCGGATCACGTTCACCCGCTCGGAGTCCTTCTGCTTCTCCCACGCCGCGGAGTCGGCCCGGACGCGCCGCATCGCCTCGAGGAAGAAGAACCCCTGGTCGCTCGAGAGCAGCTTCGAGCGCTCGCCCACGCGCAGCCGGAACGCCTCGCCCACCGCGTCGGTGGCCGTGCCGAGGACCGGCACGGTCGAGGTCCGGGCGAACGGGCCCAGCGTCTCGATCGGTAGCCGCATCGCCGCGGACACCTGGTCGAGGGTTTGCCCGGAGGCCAGCCGCCGCTCCGCCTCGTGGGCGATGGCCTCGGCGGCCTGCCGCTTCTTCTCCCCCATCACCCGGGCCCGTACCACCGGGGCGAGCTGCGCCAGCGGCGGCACGCCCGCCTTGAAGACGCTGTCGAGGCGGAAGACGTAGTAGGCGCCCGAGGTCTCGATCGTCGTGCTGAGGTCGCCCGCCTTGCTCTCGAACGCCCACACGCCCACGTCGGGAATGCGGAAGCGTCCCAGGATCACCGCGTTGCCCTCGAAGATCGGCCCGGTGTGGTAGATGGCGAGCCCCATCTCGCGCGAGACGGAATCGAGCGCCGAGGGGTCGGTTTGCTCCGCCGCCAGGCGGTCGAGCGAATCGGCCTGCGCCTCGAGCGTGTCGAGCCGCGCGCCGACCCGCGTGACCGGGATCAGGATGTGCCGCGCGGTCACGCTGTCGGCCGTGCGCTTCTCCACCTTGATGAGGTGGATGCCGAACGGCGTGATCACCGGCTGGCTGATCTGCCCGACCGGCGAGCTGAACGCCGCCTTCTCGAAGGCCGGAGCCATCTGGCCGCGGCCGAAGGTGGGCAGCAGGCCGCCCGCCGGCGCCGTGGCGGAATCGATGGACTCGGCCTTGGCGGCGGCCGCGAAGTCCAGCCCCCTGAGGAGCGAGTCACGCAGCGCCTTGGCGTGGTTCATCGCCACGGCGGAGTCCACCGTCGTCGGCATCTTGCTGATGCCCACGTAGGAGAGGTAGGCCCGCGCCGGCCGGCGCAGCTCGCTCTGGTGCGCGGCGTAGTACGTCTGCAGGTCCTGGTCGGTCACGTGGACGGACGCGTCGGCCACCGCGACCTCCGGGCGGATCACCAGCGCCCGGACCGTGACCGAGTCGTGCTGGTCGCGGTAGATGTTCCACAGCTTGGTGTCGGGCACGTACACGTCCGACGTCACGTCCTCGAGCAGCTTCAGGCGGGGCAGCTCCTGGCGGTAGCGCGCCTCGAGCTGCGCGAGGAAGGCCGGATCCTGGCCGCTCTGGAGGAACCGCGCCCACTTCTGCTGGTCGAACTTGCCGCCGGTCTGGAAGTCCTTGCTGGACGTGATCTCCTGGGGCGGCATCTGCAGCGCGGCGTTCCGGATCTCCTCGTCCGACACGACGATGCCGCGCTTGCGGTACTCGGCCTGCATCAGGCGGTCCTCGACGAGCTGCTCGAACGCCTGGTCCTCCAGGGCCTTCTGGTCCTCGCGGGAAAGGGTCTGGCCGGGGTTCTGGAGCCGCTGCTCGTCGGCGATCTGCTGATAGGTCTGCAGCCACTCCTGGTAGTGGATCGGCGAGCCGTTCACCGAGCCCAGGTCACGGCTCGTGGGGCTCGCTCTCTGCCCCGTCACGCCCATGCCGACGTCGAAGACCAGCCAGCCGACGAAGGCCACGGCGAGGACGATCATGATGATCTTGGTTTTCTCGCGCATCGTGCGCAGCATGGCACTCGCTCCCTCCGCCCGCTCCCGGGCGCGGGCTAAATGTAGACGAGACAACGCGCAAAGCCAACCGCTCTAAAGTCACTTCCCCGTTGACATTAGGCCGCCCAAAGCTATATGTTCGCGGCCGAAGCCCCGCCTTCCCTCAGGAGCTTCATGGCCGCACCCAGCGAGATCGAGAAGCTCGAACGCCGCTACGCCGAGAACCCCGACGGACGGTTCTTTGCGCCCCTGGCGGACGCCTACCGGAAGTCCGGCAACCTCGTGCGCGCGCTGGAGCTGGTGCGCGCCGGCCTCGCCAAGCACCCGGACTACCTGTCGGCGCATATCGTCCTGGGCCGCTGCCTGCTCGACAAGAACGAGGACGCGGAAGCGGAGGCCACGTTCCGGTCGGTCCTCTCGCTCGACGCCGAGAACATCATCGCCCTGAAGAGCCTCGCCGAGATCACCGAGCGTACGGGCCGGACGGTGGAGGCCCGCGAGTGGCTCCAGAAGCTGCTGGTGGTGGACCCGATGAACGCGGAGGCCGAGGGCGACCTCCAGCGCCTCGGGGGCGTGATCGCGCAGCAGCCCACCCAGGAAATCGAGCCGGTTCGCGCCGAGGGTGCGGCCGACGTGTCGTTCGCCGACGTGGCGCGAGAGGTAGAAGCGCCGGCGGCAGCGGCCCTCGCGCCGGCCCCGCCGGCTCCCGCGCCGGTCGAGGCGCAGGTGCCCGCTCCAGCTCCGGAGCCTGTCGTCGCCGCCCCGGAGCCGACGCCGCCGGAACCGGCGCCGGTCGCCGCGATGCCGCTGCCCCCCGCGATGGCGCCGTTCGCTGCGATGCCGCCGGCCCCAGCGATGCCGCCGCTGCCCACGATGCCCCCGGCTCCCGAGCCCCCGGCGGGCGAGCCGGTGGCGGCCGCCCCCGCGCCGCCGCCGATGGGCGAGCCGGTGTTCGCGCCGCCGATGACGCTGCCGCCGATGGCGCCGCCGCCGGTGGCCCTGCCTGCGGCGCCGGCTGCCGTGGAGCCGCCGCCCGCACCTCGCGTCGAGCCGCCTCCGGTCTTCGAGCCGGTCGCGGCCGCGCCGGTCGAGCCGCCGCCCGCCGCGCCGGTCCCGGAGCCCGCCCCCGAGGCCGTGGCCGCCCCCGAGGGCTTCGTGCCCATCGGTGAGGTGGCGGCGCCGGAGGCGCCCGTGGAGGCGGCGGCGACGCCGGATCGGCATCCGCTGCCGCAGGACCTCCAGGTAGCCGACTCGGGCTTGGAGCTGATGCCCTTCGACGACTCCCTGGCGTGGGGCACGGGCGAGCGGTCGTCCCGGGCGATCCGGGCCGAGGACATCGCGGCCGTCGAGCACGACCAGACCGTCACGACGCCCGCAGCGGAGTTCCTCGCCTCCGTGGAGCCCGGCGCGGAGCCGGCGCCACCCGAAGGCGCGGCGCCCGAGAGCGGGCCGCCGGCCGCGGCCCCAGCACCGGGCGCGGAGTCGGAGTTCACGATCGAGCGCCAGGACGAGGTGTACTTCGGCTCGGCGGCGCCGCCGCCGCCGCCCGAGAACGTGTATCTCCCGGCGGACCTGTCCGGCGCCTATTCGATCATCGACATGCCGGACTCGGGTGCCGCGCCGCCGCCGCCGGAGCAGGCCACGCCGCAGGCGCCGACGGGCCTGCCGCTCATCCTGCCCGAGGACGTCACGCCGGCCGACGAGCTGGCGCGTCCCTCGGCCAAGCTCGTGCAGATGGTCTCGCCCGCGCCCCCGACGGAGGAGCGCGGCGGGGAAGCCGGACAGCCGATGCTGACGGAGACGCTGGGCGACCTGTACCTCAGCCAGGGTTTCCGCAGCGAGGCGGCCGACGTGTATCGCCGCCTGCTGTCGCAGCGGCCCGGCGACGAGGCGCTGAGCGCGAAGCTGCGCGTGCTCGAGAGCCCGCCCGCCGATCTCAGCGCCGCGGCGCTGGGCGCCGAGTCGGTCGGCGTGTGGCTGAGCCGCGTCGCGGCGGCCCGCCTGCCCGGGCCCGCGTCGCCGCTTCCGGCGGAAGCTCCCGCCGGGCCCTCGCCGCTCGAGACGGCGTTCGCCGCACCCGCGGAGCCGGCCGGCGAGCCGGCGCACCCGGCCCCCGACGCCTTCTCGCTCGACCAGATCTTCGGCTCGCCGGCGGAGGGACAGCCGAGCGCGCCCGCGAGCGCTGCGCCGCCGCCCGCTCCCCCGACGACCGGCGCGTCCTTCGACGAGTTCTTCGGCGCGCCGCCGGAGGCGTCGAGCGTCCGCCCGGTCGCGCCGGCCTCGCCCGACGCGCCGGCTCCCGGCGGCGAGGAAGACCTCAGCGCCTTCAACGCCTGGCTCCAGGGACTCAAGCGCTAGTGCACATCGCGGTGGTCAACGGGCCGAACCTCAATCTGCTCGGGGTTCGGGAACCGGGCCGCTACGGGACCATGTCGCTCGACGCCATCGAGGCCTCCGTGCGCGCGCGCGCCCGGGAGCTGGGGGCCGAGATCTCCTGGCTCCAGTCCAATCACGAGGGCGAGCTGGTCGAGGCCATCCAGGGCCTGCGCGCCCGCGCCGACGGGGCGCTCATCAACGCCGCGGCCTACACGCACACCTCCATCGCGATCCGCGACGCGGTGCTGGCGGCCGCGGTGCCGTTCGTGGAGGTGCACCTCACCAACATCTGGGGGCGGGAAGAGGAGCGCCGGAAGTCGCTGCTGGCGGACCTGGCCGTGGGCGTCGTGGCGGGGTTCGGGGCGCGCTCGTACCTGCTGGGGCTCGAGGGGCTGGTCGAAACGCTCCGGGGCGCCTCCGGGGCGCCCACGAGTGTGGAGATTTGAGCGACGCGGTGCTCAGATCAGTTGCCAGACGCCAAGTTGGCAGTGGTTGCCAGCTTGCGAGACTGGCGGCGCCCAGACCAGGGGTCAGTACTGGCAACTGGTCTGGCGTCTCACGCCTGGCGCCTGGGAACCACTGGGAACTTGGCGTCTGGCAACCACACGGCACTCGGACTTCTGAATTCTGATGACCGATAGAAGGGCGGAGCGCCTCGAGCGGCTTCTGTCGCGGCTCTCGGACGAGGGCCTCGACGCCCTGCTCGTCTCCCACCCCGCGAACATCCGCTACCTGACGGGCTTCTCGGGCAGCGCGGGCCTGCTGCTCGTGTGCCGCCAGGGCGTGCTGCTCGTCACGGACTTCCGCTACGAGACGCAATCGCGCGAGGAAGTCGGCGAGCTCGCGCGCATCGTCATCGACGGCACGGGCAACTGGGAACGGGTGCTCAAGCTGCTGCCGGACTACCCGCTCGTGCGGTCGGTGGGCTACGAGGGGCACGTGGTCACGGTGCGCGAGGCGGAGCGGCTGGCGGGCGAGGGCGCGAGCGCGTGGCGCTTCCTGCCGCGGACGGACGTGGTCGAGGGGCTCCGCGTGGCGAAGGCGCCCGAGGAAGTGGACGCCATCCGGGCGGCGGGCGCCGTGGCGACGGCGGCCCTCGAGGAGGCGACGGCCGCCGTGCGGCCGGGCCTCACCGAGCTGGAGATCGCGGCGCTGCTGGAGTCCGGCCTGCGCCGCCACGGCAGCGAGGACTACCCGTTCCCCTCCATCGTGGCCGCCGGCCCGCGCTCGGCGCTGCCGCACGCGCGCACGTCGGCGCGGGCCGTGGAGCGCGGCGACTTCCTGCTGCTCGACTTCGGCGCCGTGGTGGACGGCTACGCGTCCGACGTCACCCGCACGTTCGTGGTGGGCGCGCCGCCGACGGAGCGCCAGTGCGAGGTGTACGGCGTGGTGCGCCGCGCGCAGCAGGCGGCCCTGGACGGGCTCCGGGCCGGCCTCACCGGCCGGGAAGGGGACGCGCTCGCGCGCGACGTCATCGCGGCGGCCGGCCACGGGCCCGCCTTCGGCCACTCGCTCGGGCACGGCCTGGGCCTCGAGGTGCACGAGGGCCCGCGCCTGGCGCGCACCGTGGAGCAGCCGCTCCCCGAGGGCGCGGTAGTCACGGTCGAGCCGGGCATCTATTATTCGGATTGGGGGGGCGTCCGGATCGAGGACGACGTCGTGCTCGACGCCGGGGGCGCCACCCTCCTCACCCAATTCCCACGAGACCTCCTGGTGCTTGAATGACCGATCTCGCGCTCCTCAAGGAACTGCTGGCCCTGCTCGACGCGTCGACCGCCACCACGATCGAGATCCGGCGGGGCTTCACGACGTACCGCGTGAGCCGGGAGAGCACCCACGCCGCGCCGGCCTGGTATCCCGCGCCGGTCGCGGCGCCCGTCCCGGCCGCAGCGGCGCCCGCGGGCGAGGCGGCGGCGCCGGCCGCGGCCCAGGCCGGCTCGCGGCTGCTCGAGGTCAAGTCGCCGATGGTGGGGACGTTCTACCGCTCGCCCGAGCCGGGCGCGGAGCCGTACGTCAAGGCCGGCAGCCGGGTCGCCACCGGCCAGACGCTGTGCATCATCGAGGCGATGAAGATCATGAACGAGCTGGAATCCGAGGTGTCGGGCGTCGTGCGCGAGATCCTCGTCGAGGACGCGCAGCCCGTCGAATTCGGCCAGGTCCTCTTCCGGGTGGAACCCAGTGTCTGAACCCCACGTCTCCCAGCCGTTCAGTGCGCCGGGCGCCGCGGCGCCGGCCTCGGGCGCGCCGGGCAAGTCCGGCGCCCCGCCGTTCTTCCCCGCGGCCATCCGCTGGATGGTCGAGCAGAAAGGGTCCGACCTGCTGCTCAAGGTGGGCCGCCCGCCGACCGTGCGGGTATCCGGCGAGCTGGTCGGGACGCCGAACGCGGCGCCCCTGACGCCGCAGGACCTCAAGCAGCTCGCCGAGCACCTGATGCAGCCGCGGCAGCTCAAGGACTTCATGGAGACCAAGGAGGCGGACTTCGCCATCGGGGTGCCGGGCGTGGGCCGCTTCCGGGTCAACATCTACTGGCAGCGGGGCACGCTGGCCTTCGCCTTCCGCGTGATCCCCTACGAGGTGAAGACCATCGAGGAGCTGCGGCTCCCCAAGATCCTCGAGGCCATCGCCCTGAAGCCGCGCGG
>Ga0335081_10021359_pt1 | contig 10484 bp, 12 predicted proteins | sample Lox_Sample_35_FD_206713 | JGI IMG/M metagenome (GOLD analysis project Ga0335081, IMG submission 206713) | Soil microbial communities from Loxahatchee National Wildlife Refuge, Florida, United States - Lox_Sample_3.5 | ecosystem: Environmental > Terrestrial > Soil > Wetlands | place: USA...
CGACTTCATGCCTAGAACTCCCACACCGGCGCGGTCCGGTCGGATTGCGCGAACTCCTTTTGAGGCTGTCGTTTCGCATCTCCCCCCTCCCGCGTGGGCCGACGGGGTCGCTCCGACGCTCCCGCGGCCCGACGATCGCCGCTCCCGGCCCCGGGGCCCCGCCGAGGGCCGTCGGCGACCTTGACACAGCCCGGGCGAGTCCGGCCGAGGGGGGCGGGGGCCGGGATGAGCGTGGGCGGGGAGGTCGCGTCCGCATGGTCAGCCGACGACCTGCCCGACGCTCTACCGCGGTCCGAGGGGATCGAGGGGACCTCGACCCAGCCACGGGCGGTGCTCGTCCTGGGCTTCCCGTCGTACGGCATGGCCAGACCGATCGCGGTCGGGTACCTGGTCGAGGCCCTCCGGATGGAGCGGATCGGGAGCGTCGCGAGCCCGACCCTCATCCCGGCGGTCGGCGTGGAGGGGGGACGGGCGACGCCGCTGACCCGGATCTTCCAGAGCGGGGCGCACCGCAGCTCGGACGGGCGCTTGGACCAGCTCCTCATGGTCCAGTCGGGCATCCCGACGGCGACGAGCCGTCTCACCGTGCTGGCCGAGACGCTCGTCCGGTGGGCGGTCGGGACGGAGGTCTCGGAGATCGTCAATCTCGACGCCGTTCCCGCGGAGGAGGCGAGCCCCGACGAGGCCCGGGTCGCCGGGATGGCGAACGAGGCCGGTAGGCCGTTAGTCGACCGGCTGGGGCCGGTTCCGGTTACTGGGTTCGCCGCGAGGTTCTCGGCGGCCCTCCTGCTCGCCGCGTTGCACACCCCGCCGCTGATCCCCTGGAGAGGGGCCGCTCCTGAACGCGGCGGCCGAGTTTGAGCGCAGCGCGAGGGCTCAGGTCGCCGAAACGCGAGGCGCGACCGAGGAAGGAACGTCGCGCGTGTAGGGGTAAGCGACCGTCTGACCCCGGGAAACCGCACGGAACGCTCGCGAGGGTCCGCTCGAGCGGGCGCTTCGGCCGGGCGTCACAGCGGCGCGCCGAGAGAATCTTGGCGGGGGGGGCCGGGCGCGGCCCGGGGCCGGAACCGACGGCGGACGTTATCACCGTCCCCGGTTCGTGCGGTCGTCCAGTCCCCGTCCATGGCCCCGTCGATCGAGACCCGGAACCTCACGAAGCGGTTCGGCGCCTTTTCGGCGCTGACCGACCTCAACCTCAAGATCACCGGGGCGAAGTGCGTCGGCTTCCTTGGGCCGAACGGCGCGGGGAAGACGACCACGCTCAAGATGCTGACCGACATGATCTTCCCCACCACCGGGGAAGCGTTCCTCAACGGGATCTCGGTCCAACGGGAACGGAAGCCCGCGCTCGAGAACTGCGGGGTGCTGATCGAGACGCCGGAGATCTACCCGTCGCTCACCCCGTACGAGGCGCTCGAGATGGTGGGCGGCCTTCGCGGCCTCGATGCCGCGACGCTGCGTCGGCGGATCCACGAGGTGCTCGCGGAGGTCAAGATGGAGGAGTGGGTCCACCAGAAGGTCGGCCGCTTCTCGAAGGGCATGAAGCAGCGCGTGAACATCGCCGCCGCCCTGCTCGCCGACCCCGAGATCGTGATCCTGGACGAACCGAGCACGGGGCTCGACCCGCGGGGGATGTCCGAGGTCCGCGACATCGTCCGGGGCCTGAAGCGGTCGAGCCGACTCATCTTCATGAGCAGCCACATCCTGAGCGAGGTCGTCGACGTCTGCGACGAGGTGGCCCTCCTCAACCGCGGCAAGCTCCTCTTCTACGACACCCTGGACCGGGTGACGGCCCGCTTCGCGGACGGGGCCGCGGTCGCCGTCGACGCGGAGTTCGCCCGGCCGGTGAGCGACGAGGACGCCCGGGGCCGGATCGCGACGCTCCCGGGGGTCGTCGGCTGGGATCGCGCGGGCCCCCAGCGGCTCTCCCTCCGCATCCAGGGCGGCGCCGCCGCGCAGGCGTCGGTCCTCGAGCGCCTCGCGGGGCTCTCCCTCGGGCTTCTGAGCTTCCGGGAATCGAAGAGCGCCCTCGAGGAGGTCTATCTGCGCGAGATCGACCGGGGGGACATGTGACCGCGACCGCGGCGACCGCCCCGTCGTCGAGCGCTGGCCACCTCGGTCAGATGCCCACGACGGTCCAGCAGGTCCTGCTCCTCGCCCGGTTCCAGTTCCGCGACTACCTGCGGTCGCGCCGGTTCGTGCTGATGATGGGGCTCGTGGCCGCCATCGGCGCAATCATCACGGCGGTGGTCGGCTACTACCGTCCCGAGGGGCTCGTCACCGGCGTCTCGGACTCGAACGCGTTCCTCGGAACGTTCTGGGGCGGCGCGGTCACGGTCATCTTCGTCTTTGCCGGGGTGATCTACGGCGGGGACGCGATCGCGGGGGAGTTCCAGAACAAGACCGGCTACTTCCTCATGGGTCAGCCGATGCGACGCGCCGCGGTCTACGCCGGGAAGTTCATCGCCGCGTTCCTCGCCTCGCTCGTCGCGGTCATCTTCTACCTCCTCATCGTCGAGGGGAACGCGCTCTTCTACTTCGGCACCGGGGCGTTCTCGCTCGCCCTGCTGGAGTCGGTCCTCTTGGGGCTGGGCTACCTCCTCGCCCTCCTCGGCACGACGTTCCTGTTCAGTTCGCTGTTCAAGACGAGCGCGTACGCCACCCTCGTGGTGGCGATCCTGTTCCTCTTCGGCTTCAGCATCCTCGAGGCGCTGATCTCGGGACTGGTCAAGATCGAGCCTTGGTTCGTGATCTCGTACGCGAGCAACGTGATCGGCTACCCGTTCCTGTCGACGATCCCGCCCCACGTGGTGACCACCCGGATCGGCGGGCCGGGCAGCCCCGCGTTCACTATGTACAATCCGACGATCCCCGAAGGGATCGCGATCATGCTCGGCTACTTCGTCGGAACGACCCTCGCCGGCCTCGCGCTGTTCGAGCGGGAAGAGTTCACGTAGGCGCGTCGGCGGGCGCGCTCCCCGCCTTCCGAGACCTCGGGACGCGGGGGCCGTCGGTGAACAGCTTGAGGTAGTCGATCAGGATCAGCATCGCCTCGTAGCCGAGATTCACCCGGCGCCGAAGCTCGTCCGGGTCGGCGTCGTCGGGCGGAGGATCGAGGGCCGGGAGGATGTCGTCGGCGAACGCCCGCGCGAGCGCGAGCCGGCTCGGGTCGAGGGGCGGATACGGCGGGGCGTCGAGCGTCTCCCGGAGCGAGACGACCGCCTCCCGATGGTCGTCGAGGATCGCGCGGAGCTTTTCGCGGGGGAGCGAGGTCCCGGGGCCGACGAGCGCCACCGGGGGTCCGAGGGATCCGGACCTAATGGGGGTTCCCTCGTCCGCCGCGACGTTGATGGGCCGCCCTGGGATGGCCCTCCGTGGCCGCCCCCGGCTCGGCGCCTGACCGGCAAGCGCCCGCCGTCATCCTCGGGGCCGGGTACGGGGGCCTCCGGCTCGCCCACCGGCTCGCCCGGCGGGCGGACCGGCCCGGGCGGATCGTCCTCGTCGATCGCCACCCCGTGCATGTGCTCCGGACCGAGCTCTACGAGATCGGCCGGCTCGCGGCGACGGCCTCCGCGGCCCGGGACCCGTTCGTCCTCCGCCTCGACCGGGTCCTCAGGGGCCGGGCGATCGAGTACGTCGAGGGCCAGGTCGAGCGGATCGACCTCGCCGGCCGGACGGTCCGGGCCGGCGGCCGCACCGTCGCGTTCAGCTCGCTCGCGATCGCCCTCGGCAGCGTCCCCGCGTACTACCGGGTGCCCGGCGCTCCCGAGCACACCCACCACGTGTACCGCCTCGGAGCGGCCCGCGCGCTCGCGGCGCGGCTCCGCTCGCTCGAGGCGACGGCGCGCACGGCCGGAAGCCGGCACCGGCCCCGCATCGTCGTCGTGGGCGGCGGCTCGACGGGGACCGAGGTCGCCGGGGAGATCGCGACGGTCCGGTGGGACCGGCTGGTGGGACGCGGGACGCCGGTCCCGGAGGTGGTGCTCGTGACGGGGGCGGTCCCCCTGCTCGACGGCATGCCGGGCCCCCTCGTCCGGTCGGTCCGGTCGCTCCTTGCCCGGGCGCGCGTCGAGCTCCTCGAGGGCCATAACGTCCGGCGCGTCGACCCCGCCTCGCTGACCCTCGACGACGCGAGCGTCGTCCCGTTCGATCTCGCGGTCTGGGCCGCCGGCGTGGAGGCCCCGCCCGTGGTCGCGGCCCTCCCGGTCCCGCACGGGCGGATGGGCCGCCTCGCCGTCGAGTCGACGCTCGAGGTTCCCGGGAACCCCGGGGTGTTCGGCGTCGGGGATGTCGTCGAACTCAAGGACCCGGTCTCGGGCGGGATGGTCCCGGGGACCGCCCAGGCCGCGCTCGCCGAGGCCGACGTCGCGGCCGCGAACCTCGCCGCCCGGCGCGCGGGCCGGCCGCTCGTCCCGTTCCGGTACCGGGAGCGCGGCGTGATCGTGTCGGTGGGGCTCCGCCGGGCCGCCGCGGTGACCCCCCACCTCACCCTTCGGGGCAGCCCCGCGAAGCTCCTCAAGCGGCTCGTGGAGCGCGAGTACTCCCTCTCGGGGGCCCGACGGCCGGCCGCCCCGCTGAGCCGTTAAGGTCCCGCGCGCGTACGCCGGGAGCGGCCCATGAAGGCGATCGTCCTCATCGGCGGCTTCGGGACCCGGCTCCGTCCGATCACGCTCACGGTTCCGAAGCAGCTCATCCCGATTGCGGGTCGGCCGATGCTGTACCACGTGCTCGACCTCCTGCCGGCCGACCTCGAGGAGGCCGTCCTCGCGACCGGCTACCGGGCCGACGCGATCGACCGGTACGTGCGCGAGCACCCGCCGCGGATCCCCGTACGCTGCGTCGCCGAGACCGAGCCGCTCGGCACCGGCGGCGGGATGAAGAACGTCGCCGAAGGGATGTCGGATCCGTTCTTCCTCCTCAACTCCGACGTCATCGCGGAGATCGACGCCGGCCGGGTCGCGGCGGCGCTCAAGCGGAGCGACGTCGTCGGCGCGATGTCGCTCGCCGAGGTCGAAGACACGTCCCCGTACGGCGTCGCCGCGCTCGGCCCCGACGACCGGATCGACCGGTTCGTCGAGAAGCCGAAGCCGGCCGACGCGCCCTCGCACTGGATCAACGCCGGCTTCTCCGCGTGGCGACGCGAGGTCCTCGACGGCATCCCCGCGGGCCGGCCCGTGAGCTTCGAGAGCGAGGTGATGCCGGGACTCCTCCCCCGGGGGATCCGCGGCGTGCGCCTGAACGGCTTCTGGGAGGACGCGGGGACGCCGGAACGGCTCCTCCGGGCCCAGCGGCTGCTCTTCGACGCGAAGCGCGGGGGGCGAGGGACCGTTCCGGCCGGCGCCCTCGGCACCGGCCCGGTCGCGGCGGGCCGGGGCGTGACCGCGGACGGCGCGAGCTTCGGGCCGTACGTGACCCTGGGAGACGGGGTGCGGGTCGATCCCGGCGCGCACGTCGAGAACTCCGTCGTGATGGACGGGGCCCACCTCGAGCGCGAAGCGTTCGTCTCCGGGTCGATCCTCGGGCCGCGGGCCCGGGTCCGGGCGACGCACCGGCTCCACGGGGCGGTCGTCGGCGAGGCCGGCGAGGCCTAGCCGGGCCACTCGGGGCCCGTCACCGCGACCTTGATCGCGTCGGCCGGGCGGGCCGCTAGCGCGAAGCCGTCGGCGAGGCGGGCGAGCGGCACGGTGTCGGTCACGAGCCCGTCGAACGAGACCGACTCGTCCCGGAGCCGGGCGTGCACCTCGTCGATATCCGCCTCCGTCGTGGCGTACGACGGGACGATCCGTATCCCCCGGAGGTACAGCTCCTGCAGGTCGGCGTCGAGCCGGATGCCGGGGTCGGGCAGCCCGAACAGGTTCACGGCCCCGCCGGGGCGCGGAAGGCGCGTCGCGAGGGCGATCGCCGCGGGAGCCCCCGTCGCGACGACGGCGAGATCGACCCCACGGCCGCCGGTGGCGTCCCGGACCGCCTCCGCGGCGGCGGAGCCGTCCCGCGGATCGACGACCACCGCCGCCCCGCCCGCGCGGGCCGCCTCGCGGCGCCGGGGGGAGAGCTCCGCCCCGCCGACCCACGACGCGCCGAGCGCCCGGGCCAGCCGGGCGTAGAGGAGCCCCACCGGACCGAGCCCGATCACGAAGACCGACTCCCCGGCCCGGAAGCCGACGCGCTTGAGCGCCGTGAGGGCGCAGGCGGCCGGCTCGAGGAGCGTCGCGATGGCGAACGGGATCCGGTCGTCGAGCCGGTGGACGGCGCCGCGGGCGACGTGGATCGCCGGGACGCGGAACGCCTCGGCGAAGCCGCCGGGATCGATGTTGGTGGTCCCGTAGGTGGGGCAGTACGTGACGTCCCCCCGGGCGCAGACCGGGCAGGCGAGGCACGGGACGTGGTGGTGCACCGCGACCCGGTCCCCGACCGAGAGCCCGACCACGTCCGGCGCGACGGCGGCGACGACGCCCGCCGGCTCGTGGCCCAGCCGGCCGCCGGGCTGGTAGTGGCCCCGGAGCTTCTCGAGGTCGGTGCCGCAGATGCCGCACGCCGCGAGGCGGACGAGGACCTCGCCCGGTCCGATCGCGGGCTCCGGGACGTCGTCGACGACGAGCGTGCCGGGGCCGCCGAGCCGACCGAACCGCATTCAGCCCCGGCGACGGGCCGCCGTGATCGCGGCGTCGAGGATCTCGACGCCCTCGTCGACCTCATCGCGCGTCACCACGAGCGGCGGGATGTACCGGATGGAGGATCGGCCGCACGGCAGGAGGAGGAGGCCGCGCTTGTACGCCTCCTCGAGGACCCGGTCCTTGAGGACGACGTGGGGGGTCTTGTCGCCGCGGCCCTTCACGAACTCCGTCGCCACCATGAGGCCGAGCCCGCGCACGTCGCCGATCTCCTCGTGCTTCGCCTGGAGCTCCTTGAGCCGGGCGACGAGGTGGGCGCCCTGCTCGCGGGCGTTGTCGAGGAGGTGCTCCCGCTCGATGACGTCGAGCGTGGCGAGCCCGCTCGCGACGGCGACGAGGTTGCCGCCGAACGTGTTCGAGTGGGCGCCGGGGTAGGTGTAGTCGAGGCTCTTGCGCGCGACGAGCGCCCCGATCGGAAGGCCGCTCCCGAGGCCCTTCGCGACGGTGACGAGGTCCGGCACGACCCCGTGATGCTCGATGCCGAACCACCGGCCCGTGCGGCCGATCCCGGCCTGGACCTCGTCGTCGATGAGGAGGATGTCGTGCTCGTCCAGGATCGACTTGATCGTCGGCAGCCAGCCCTTCGGCGGAACGATGTACCCGCCCTCGCCCATCACCGGTTCGACGAGGAAGGCGGCGACGTCCTCGGGGGGGATCGTCGTGTCGAAGTAGAGCTCCTTCAGGATCTTCGCGCAGTACAGGTCGCAGCTCGGGTACTCGAGCTGGTAGGGGCAGCGGAAGCAGTTCGGCGCCGGGATGTGCTGCCCGCCGCCGGTATGCGGCATGAAGCGCCGGCGCTGCGTCGCCTTGCTCGCGGTCATCGTGAGCGCGCCCATCGTCCGGCCGTGGAACGCGCCGATGAGGCCGACGAAGAGCGGCCGCTGGGTGTTCCAGCGCGCGAGCTTGAGGGCCGCCTCGACGGATTCGGTCCCGCTGTTCGTGTAGAAGACCTTCTTCGCGAAGTCGCCGGGCACGATGCCCTCGAGGCGCTCCGCGAGCGTCGTCTGGCTCTCGTAGTAGAAGTCGGTCCCCGCGAAGTGCATGAGCCGCGCGGCCTGCTGGGTGACCGCCTCCACGATCGCGGGGTGGCAGTGGCCGGTGTTGACGACGCCGACCCCGGCGGTGAAATCGAGGATCCGGTTCCCGTCGACGTCGGTGATCCAGACGCCCCGGGCGCTCGCCGCCGCGACGGGGGAGGTCTTGGTGCTGGTCATGAGGAGCCGCTCGTCGGCGGCGACGATCTTCTTCGCGTTCGGCCCCGGGATCGCGGTCTTGAGCAGGACGCCCCGCTTCGGAGGGGCCGTCGACGGCTTCGCGGACGAGGCGGCGGTGGGCGCGCTGCTCCGGCTCATGGTCGCTCGGCGGTGCCAACTCGGCCCGGGGCAAAAGGGTTCGCTGGGGAGGCGCCCCAGACGACCGCGCGCTCTCCGATGGAGCACCGGGGTTTATCCCCGCGGTCCGGCCTCGGCGGGCCGAATGGAGTCGCGGGAGCGCCCCCGACCGGCCCCGGGCGCGCCGATCGACGCGATCGTGCCGTCGCGCGCGGTGCTGACCGAGCTCGCCCGAGGGTTCCTCATCGTCAACGGGCGGGACCCCGGTCGGGCGGCCAAGTTCGCGTCGACGTTCCTGCGCGAGCACGCGAACCCCGACCGGGAATCGGCGGCGCGCCCGCACCTCCCCGCGGTCCGTCGGGGACCCCACGTGTGGGGACTGCCGAACCCGCTCGACGCCCCGCCGGGCCCGTAACCGGATCACTCCGCTGGCGGAGCGGGGCCGCGGACCGCGAGGTACGCCTCGAAGTCCTCGGCGAAGCTCTTCTGGGTGAGGCAGATCCGCACCGCATCGGGCGCCCCGAAGAACGCGCCCGGACTCACGAGCACCCCCCGCGCCAGGAGGGCGCGGGCGAACCGGTCCCCGTCGGGCCACGCGGGGGCCCGGTCGAGCAGGACCGGCGCGTCGAGCCGGGGCACCTCCGGTAGGCGCCGGCGGACGAGGGTGAGGTTCCGCTCGAAGATTGCGCGACTCTCCTCAAGGATGCGGCGCCGCCGTCGGAGGAGTGCCCGGGCGGCGGCGACGGAGTGCGCCGCCACGTCGTTGTACGCGAGCCCGTGGAACTCGGAGTAGGGACCGATCGCCGCCGAAGGGACGACCGCCCATCCGACGCGGATCGCGTCCGCGCCGTACGCCTTCGTGAACGTGCCCGTCGCCCAGACGCGCCGGGTATCGGAAGTGGCGCGCGACGGCACGTCGCGGAACTCGCGGAACGTCTCGTCGACGAGCGTCGCCCGGGCGGAGCCGACGAGACCGCGCCACGCCTCGGTCCCTCGCCGCTGTCCCGTCGGGTTGTGGGGGTCCGAGACGATCCGGACCGTTGCGCGTCCGGCGGCAGGTCGGAAACCGACCCAGCGGGCGAGGTCCCCGAGGGGGGGATACTCCGGCGTCTCGGTGACGACCGTCGGGCGGGCCCGTCGGGCGCGGACCGCCTCGTGGTGGAGGAAGAAGAGGACCGACCCGTTCGCCTCGGAGGCGCCGTGATGGAGGAACACGCGCTCCGGTACGACGCCGATCGTCCGGGCGAGCTCGTCGCGCAGCGCGAGGGGATCTGCCTCCGGCAGCGGCTCCGCGAGGGCGGCCCGGACGGTCGACAGGCCCGGCCCCATGCCGCTCCGAGCGAGGTTGTGGGGCGCGGCGGCGTGGCCGTCGATCCAGTCGCGGAGCGGGAATCCCACGGGCACGGCCGGGGAACCCCGGGCTAAACGGTTTGCCGGCGACCCTCTTGGGAACGGTACCGGTGCGCCGAATCCGCTTTAGACCGGGACGACGGAGCGCTCTCCGCGATGACCGCCGCCCCCGCCATCCCGCGGAGAGAGGCCCCGCGGATCCTCCGGGATTCGGCCCGATGGTTCGAGGACGGCGTCCTCGCCCGCCGGGACGCGCGTCGCACCCGCCGGTGCGTCGAGTGCTCCGCCGCGCTGCCGACCTCCCGGACCCCGTACTGCTCCCGGATGTGCCAGTGGAAGTACCACGGCCGGTTCTTCTGGGACGCCGCCCGGATCTACGTCCTGCGCCGCGACCGGTATACGTGCCGGCAGTGCGGCGTCCGGTCGCGTCGGGCGAGGCTCGAGGTCGACCACATCCGCGAGATCGCGCTCGGCGGTCCCTCCCTCGACTACGGGAACCTGCAGACGCTGTGCCGCGCGTGCCACCGCGCGAAGACCGTCGCGTTCAACCGGTACCGGCGCGGCGGCCCGCGGTGGACCGAGGGGCCCTCGGCCCCCGAGACCGGCGAGACCGGGGAGTGGTTCCCGGCCTGAGCCGACGCTTGGGCGCGCCGGCCGGCTGAGCCGTTAATATCGCCGCGCGGTTCGACGCCGCATGGTCCTCACGATCAAGGAGGTCATGGACACCCGATTCCTTGCGGCGGACGGCGGGCTGACGGTCGACGAGGCGGCCCGCCGGATGGTCGAGTCGCGGCACGGCTACCTCCTCATCCTCGACGGCGGCCGCCCGACCGGCATCCTCACCGAGTGGGACCTCGTGGAGAAAGTGCTCGCCGCGGGGCGCGATCCCCGGACGACGCCGGTCGACGCGATCGCGAGCCGCCCCGTGATGTCCGTCGACGGGGGGACGCCGACGACCGACGTCGTCGAGATGATGGTGAAGCGGGGGGTCCGGCGCATGGTGATCACCGAGAACGGCGCGGTGGTGGGGGTCGTCGGCGGGAAGGACGTGCTCCGCATCTTCCGCAGCTACGTCGACCGGATCTCCGCGGAGATCGCCCGGCTCCAGTCGTCGTTCCCGTGACCCCACGAC
>Ga0335081_10021360_pt1 | contig 10484 bp, 6 predicted proteins | sample Lox_Sample_35_FD_206713 | JGI IMG/M metagenome (GOLD analysis project Ga0335081, IMG submission 206713) | Soil microbial communities from Loxahatchee National Wildlife Refuge, Florida, United States - Lox_Sample_3.5 | ecosystem: Environmental > Terrestrial > Soil > Wetlands | place: USA: Florida...
GACCGCCCCCTCCGGCTGCCGCTCGGCTATATCGGCTTCGATTGGTGGTTCTATCACGCGGTACGTGCCTCGAGGCCGCAACGCGACGGCTCCGTTCGTCTCGCGGGGCTGGCGGCTCCGGTGATCGTGGCCTTCGACCCGCGCGGCGTGCCGAACATCTCTGCGTCCAACCTGACGGACCTTTTCTTCGCGCAGGGCTACATCACCGCGCAGGACCGCTTGTGGCAGATGGACATGACGCGCCGTTTTGCCGCCGGCGATCTGGCGGTGATCCTGGGTCCGAAGTACCTGAAGTACGACCGCGAGCAGCGCATCCTCGGGACCCGCCAGGTCGCCGAGCAGGCCGCAGCCGGCATGGACACGCAGCAACGCGCGCAATTCGAAGCGTATGCCGCCGGGGTCAATGCTTACATCGATCAACATCGCAAAACGTTACCGCTGGAATTCCGCTTTCTGGGATACGCCCCACACGCGTGGACGCCGGTCGATTCCCTGCTGGTCGGCCTGTCGATGACCGAGTTCCTGAACCACGGTCTCTACAAAGACAAGCTGGAAAAGGAAAAGGTGCTGGCCAAGTTGGGCCCGGAGTTGACTGCCGACCTGTTCGTCAATACGTCGTGGCGCGATCATCCGCCGGGGGCTAACAGCAGTTCCATCGAGAACGAATTGCCGCAGGAAAGCACGCCAGATGAGGAAGAAGAGCCTGCTCCACATGGAACCAATCCCAGGCAGGACAGACCCAAGGTTCCCGCCGCAAGCGAAAATCGTAGCGAGGTGTTCCCGCTTGATCTGATCCGCGAACTCCGCGAGCCGCGGGTCCGCCCCGGCTCGAACAACTGGGTCGTCTCCGGCGCACACACCGTCTCAGGTAAGCCGCTGCTGTCGAATGACATGCATCTCGATCTTGCGATTCCCAACGTCTGGTATGAGGCGCACTTGACTGCGGGCGACTTCGACGTGGCGGGCGTGACGCTGCCCGGAGTGCCATACGTGATTGTCGGACATAATCAGCGCGTCGCGTGGGGCTTCACCAACGTCGGGCCGAATGTCGAAGATCTCTACGTCGAGAAGTTCAACGACAAAGGCGAGTATCTTACGCCGCAAGGGTGGGTGCAGCCGCAGCATCGGCAGGAGATCATCCGCGTCAAAGGCGAAGCAGAGGTAACGATCGATGTGGTCAGCACGCGCCACGGACCGATTGTCACAGATATGATTCCCGGCGAAACGCGAAAGCTCGCTCTGAAGTGGACGGCGTATGATCCGCAGGCGACACGCGTCCCCTTCTTCGCGATTGACTCGGCCAGGAACTGGCAGGAGTTTGAAGCGGCGTTCTCACAGTTCAGCGCACCGGCACAGAATGTCGTGTATGCGGACATCGATGGGCACATCGGCTATCAGGCAACGGGCCTCATCCCGATTCGCGCCTCGGGCGACGGATCGATGCCGGTGGCCGGCGACGACGACTCGCACGAATGGACCGGCTATGTTCCATACGACCAGCTACCGAAAGTCTACGATCCGCCGTCAGGAATGATTGCCACTGCCAATGGCCGCATCACGCCGGACGGCTATCCCTACGAGCTGAGCATCGAGTGGATGCCGCCTTACCGTACACAGCGCCTCTACAAGCTGCTGAGCGCGCCGAAGAAGTTCACGCCCGCCGACATGCTCACGATCCAGATGGACGTCATCTCGCCCTTCGATCGTTTTTGCGCGGAACGCTTTGTCTATGCCGTCGACCACACGCAGAAAGCGACCGCGCGTGCCAAAACCGCCGCCGACCTCATGCGCAACTGGGACGGAACGATGGATATCGACTCGTCCGCCGCAACCATCGCGGTCTTCTCGCGCGAGAAGCTCAAGGAGCTGCTCCTGAAGCCACGCCTGGGCAACCAATGGCAGGACTATAAGTGGTTCATGACCTCGGTGTGGCTGGAGAATGTGCTGGACCATCAGCCGCCGCGCTGGTTGCCGCAAGGCTATTCCAGCTACAACGATTTGCTGACGACCGCGGTGGAAGAGGCGGTCGACGATCCCAGCGCCACGCGGTCGCTGGCGTTGTGGAGATGGGGGCGCGTCAGCCGCGTCGACATCGAGCATCCCTTCTGGAGCCACTTCCCTATCCTGAAGAAAGGCGCCGGGCCACCCAAGCTACCGCTCTCCGGCGACACCGAGACCATCAAGTTTGTCGCGCCTCATTTCGGACCGTCGGAGCGGCTGACCGTCGACTTCTCCGACCTGAACGCGACCACGCTCAACCTGGTTGATGGCCAGTCAGGCGATATCTTCGACGATCACTACAACGATCAGTGGGACGCTTATTATCACGGCCAAACGTTTACGTTACCGTTTTCGCGGGATGCGATACAGCGCGAGGCGGCACATCATTTGAGGCTGGAACCGCAGTAAGGGCAGGGATTAGGGGTTGGGGATTAGGGGCCAGAACCTCCCAGTCCCTAGCTCCTTTTTCCTGGTCCCTGTCTCAATTACTGGTCGACCTGTACGATGCCGTACAGGGCTCCGGTGAAGGTGAGTTGCGTGCCCTGCAAGGTGTCGGTCTGGGTGTCGTAGATATTCAGGAAACCGCCTTCAATGGCGTAGACGACGTTGCGACCGCTGATGGCCAACAGACTGGTGATGGCTCCGCGCGGAGGCAAGGGCGGATCGGCCGTGTTGGTGCTGACATTGACCACCGATAGACAGCCGGTGGTGGTATTGCTGCAGGAGCTGGCGCCGATGTACAGCTTATTGTTTTGCGCCAGTGCCATGGTGGTATGGAAGCCATCGCCGATGGCAACGGAGCTGGAAGTCAGTCGCGTCATGCTGCTGATATTCACGGCGTCAAAGGTAGAGGTCGTACCGGGTGGGACCGGGCTCCCCGCCACATACAGCGTTGTGCCATTCAGCAATCCCACGCTCGCCCCGCCTACCGGGACGGTAGCGGTGATGGTCTGCGATGGGATATCCAGCCGCATCACCGATGCCGGGTTGCTGGAGCCACATTCCGGCCCGCAATTCAGGACGTAAGCGGTGTTGTTGTCGCTGGTGAAGAACGCGTTGATCGGACGAGCGAAGCCCGGGATGGATACATACGTCACCGTAGTGGTCGTGGTATCGATCATGGTGATGGCATCCGAATTATCGGAGAACACCAGCAGATACTGGCCTGTGGGACTGATGGCAACGTAGCGGGCCGCGGGCACGGTGTAATTGGCGAGACTGGTTGCACTGGAGACGGTAAATGCCTGTACGAGCCCAGCGCGTGCGCCGCTGACAAGAGCATTGGGAACAGGGACGTAGATCTTGGTGCTGTCGGGCGAAAACAAGGCCATCCCGGTGGAGTTCGCCAGCGCAACGTCGCTCGAGACGGTCTCGCTCGAGTTAGCGACGAAATAGATCGTTAACGAGCCCGGATCGTAAACCGCAGTCGTGGAGTCGTCGGGGCTGAGCACCTCGAAGGTGACGGTGCTGGCTATGGGAACATTCACCGGCTGCCCGGGGATGATCTGCCCCGCCGAATTGGTGGATTGAGCGGTAAACGACGTGGTGTCGTTCTGGGTATCGACGATCTGCAGATTGCCGCTGTAAGTATTGCTGATAAAAGCGCGGTTCTTGAGGCCGCTGGCTGGAGTCGAATTCGTTCCATTGCCGCCGCCACAAGCGGCGATGATAAGCACCGTTCCGAGGACAGGGACAAGACCGGCAATCCGCTTCAACCGATTGTCTCTCAACAAATTATGATTTGCCATGAGCTGCTTTGAATGAGTGGATTATAGCAGAGCACAACCTGCACTCTCCCTACCGTGCGATGGCGCTTTGCCGCGATTTGCGATAAAGTGCAAGCAAGTTTTCGCTCCACCATTGTTGGGAACACCATGTCAACAGGATTTCTCTACCGGTTGCAAAAGGGCGCGATCTTATGCGATGGCGCCATGGGTACCCTGCTGTACGCCAAAGGCATTTTTATCAACCGTTGCTACGACGAGCTGAACCTCTCGGCCCCGGACCTGATTCGCGGCATCCATCAGGACTACCTCAAGGCCGGAGCCGAGGTCATTGAAACAAACACCTTCGGCGCGAATTCGTTTCGCTTGTCGAAGCACGGTTGTGTGGACAAGCTGGTCGACATCAATCGGCTGGGCGCGCGCCTGGCCCGCGAAGCGACCAAGAATTTCGACGCGCTGGTGGCCGGCGCCGTCGGACCGCTGGGCGTGCGGATTGAGCCGTTGGGCAAGATTGCACTTTCGGAAGCTCGCGATGCCTTTCGCCAGCAGATTGCCGCGCTGAATGCAGAAGGCGTGGACCTGCTGATTCTGGAGACTTTTGGTTACCTGGAAGAGCTGCATCAGGCGATCCTGGCGGCGCGCGATGTGAATCCCGAGCTGCCCGTGGTGGCGCAGGTCACGATCGATGAAGAGGGAAACTGCCTGGATGGCTCCAGCCCTGAACACTACGGGCCGCAACTGGAGGCCTGGGGCGCGGATGTTGTCGGCTGCAACTGCAGCGTTGGCCCGGTGGCCATGCTGGATGCTCTGGAACGCGTGCGCGCCGTGACGACTGCGCCGCTGTCAGCGCAACCCAACGCAGGCATTCCCCGCTCAGTGGAGGGCCGCAATATCTACCTGTGTTCGCCGGAATACATGGCGAACTACATGGAGCCGTTCGTCAACGTAGGTGTGCGGCTGATTGGCGGCTGCTGCGGCACAACGCCCGAGCACATCCACACCATGAAGCTGTTCCTGAAAGTGGGAGCGGCGCGGGCGTCGTCCTACAAGGTTGCCAAGACGACCGAAGCCAAACCGGTTGAGCCTCCTCCGCTGGCGGAGCGCTCCTCGATTGGCCGTAAGATCGCCAGCGGCGAGTTCGTAACCATGGTGGAAATTGTTCCGCCGCGCGGCATCGATGCCCGGCGCGAACTGGAAGGCGCGAAGTTCCTGAAGTCGGTCGGCGTAGATGCGGTCAACATTCCGGACAGTCCGCGCGCTTCGGCGCGCATGAGCAATCAGGCGCTTTGCCTGCTGGTAAAGCAGGAGATCGGGATCGAGCCCATCCTGCATTACACCTGCCGCGACCGCAATGTGCTAGGCATTCAGTCGGATCTGCTGGGCGCCAGCGCCGTGGGCATTCGCAACCTGATCTGCATCACCGGCGATCCGCCCAAGATGGGCGATTATCCGGACGCGACGGCGGTGTTCGATGTCGATTCGATTGGGCTGGTCAACATCGTTCGCAACCTGAATCGCGGGCTCGACATCGGCGGCAATCCCACGGGAAATTCCACCGCCTTCGTCATCGCCGTCGGCGCCAATCCGGGCAGCCCGAACATCGACGAAGAAGTTCGACGCTTCGAATACAAGGTGGAAGCGGGCGCCGAACTGGCGGTCACGCAGCCGGTCTTCGACACCCGGCTGCTGGAAGAGTTTCTGCGACGCATCGAACATTGCCGCGTGCCGGTGGTGGCCGGCATCTGGCCCCTGACCAGCACGCGCAACGCCGAGTTCATGAAGAACGAGCTGCGGGTCTCGATTCCCGACGAGATCTTCGCCCGCATGGCAAAAGCCACCACGGCCGACGCCGCTCGGGCCGAAGGTGTGGCCATTGCTCGCGACATGCTCGCCGCCGTCAAGGACATGGTGCAGGGGGCGCAAATCAGCGCGCCCTTTGGACGCTACTCCTGCGCCGTGGATGTGCTGGAAGCGTTGGGCAGCAGCAAGCGCGCGGCGGTGTAAGACCTGCTTCCGAGTAAGGCTGCAAGCAGTCGGCACAACACAGCCCTCGCCGCCCCGGTCGATTGGAATCTCCGAAACTCTGGGGATTTTCTTACTTTACTTACTTTTGCAATCGTCTTACTTCACTTACTTTGCTTTGCTCCGCTCCTTAGCGAGACTCCGCAGCTTCATTTACCTTGGCAGGCTGCTGCAGAAGTCCATCGGACTCACTTTCAAAGGGCGCGACTTTACCTGCCCTGATAGAATTCCTAGCCATTCGTAGTGGCGCGTTACTTCAGATCGATGAAACGATCGTACAGAGTGGGGCGATGCTGTTTGGTTTTGGCAGGCGTGTGCAGCCTTGCGACTACACGTGCATGGTCGCAACTTCGCGGCGAGTACTCGCCGGGCTCCTATATTACCGGCGCCGGAACCGTCCCTGACCCAGGCTTCTATTACTCAAACCAGTTCTGGTACAACAGTGCCGACCGCCTGTATGGTCCAAAAGGCAGGCTCAAGAGCGACAACGACAATTTCTTCGCCCTCACCGATAACAATACGTTCACTCTTGTTCCCAAGGAGAAGCTATGGGGCGCCAAGCTCGAATTCATGGTTGACCTGGCGGTTTCCACCAGTCGCTTCGCAACCATAGATGCCGACGTCGCCAAGAAACAAGCTACCGACTCTCTGGCCCCCCTGGTGGGCGCTTCCGTGGACGTCGGCGCTGTCGGCATCAGTGATACCAATTTTGTACCGTTCGACCTGGGATGGAATTTCAAGCGTTTGGACCTGCAAGCCGGGTTGAGCGTTTACGCGACTACGGGCCGCTATCAGCGGGGTGCTAAGGACAATCTTGCCTCTGGCTTCTGGTCCATCGGACCGCAAGTGGGAGCGACCATCTATCTGACAAAAAGCAAGTCCAACCAAGTCAGCGTCTACGCCTACTACGCCTGGAACACGCGCCAGCAGCAGACTCAGAACATCCCGGGACAAGACATTTCCTTCGATTACTCGCTCTCTCACACGTTTGCTTTCGGGAAAGACAACAAGTGGTCAGTGCTCGCAGGACCAGCGGGGTACGGACAATGGCAAACGACGGCGAACCATCGTCCGGATAGCCTGGGCAACCGGTACACGATTGATGGTGTCGGCTTTACCACAAACCTCACAACTCCGTATAAGGGTTTTTACGTCGGCACCAGCCAACTGTGGGAATATGACGCCAAGGCAACCTATGAAGGGCGCACCAGCGTCATCACCGGCGGTGTGAACTTCTGACGTCGCCGCCCGCATTGACCTCGAAAATTCATTTCCGGCTGGCGCGATTTGAACTACAATCGCAGCAGAGGTTCAAGGTTGCCTAAGTTTGAAGAGTGCCTGGATCGGCTGGAGAAGATCGTCGCGGAACTGGAAAAGGGCGATGTCCCGCTTGACCGGGCACTGGAGCTGTTCGACGAAGGCATGAAACTCTCAGGTTCTTGCCGGAAAGAATTGGAAGAAGCCGAAGGCAAGGTTGAGATCCTGCTGAAACGCAGCGGCAAACTTCAGCCGGAAGCCTTCCCATCTGTTACCCAGGCCGGCGACGCTTCGAAATAGCATCGCGGCGGCATCGATTATTCGGCGTCCGCTCCTGTAGCGGTCCGGTTGCTCAATCGTCAACCCCAAAGAATTGACCGATGGTTCGGAACCATCCTCCAACTTCCTCAATAAGGGGTTTGCTATGCGGCCTATGAATGTTGTCCTCGCTCACCATGATGCAGTATCGGCCGAGCAGCTGGCTGCATCCCTGGCAAAGGAATTCCGTAACCTCGCCCTAGCCCAGTCGAGTAGCGAAGCGAAGTCGGCCGTGGCGCGTTTTCGTGCTCCCTTTGCGGTCGTTGACCTGGAGCTGATCACGATTCCTGAGCTGCAGCAGTTGTGCCGGGAGTTCCCGCAGACGGCATTTGTCTGCATCCATCGCCTGGCGGACGACCGGATGTGGGCGGAAGCGCTGGCCGCGGGCGCCGTGGATTGTTGCCACTGCGACGACCTGCGGGGCATCCTGCTGGCTTCGGAAAAGTACGTCGTCCTCAACCGCAGCCGCCGTGCCGCCGCGTAAAAGCCAAAGCAGCATTGGCTTCCACCTCACATCGGTACTAAGTTTGGCACCAGTGCGTCGTGAACAGCCTTGGAAAGATCGGCGACGCTGAACGGCTTTTGCAGGAAGGGACTACCACGCAGAAGGATCTCACGGCGGGCGGCGGTTTCTTCGGTGTAGCCCGACATGAAGAGCATTCGGATGCCGGGATAGCGCTCGGCGATCTCGGTGGCTAACTCGTGGCCGCTTGTGCCCTGCATCACCAGATCGGTAAGCAACAAATCAATCTTGCCTTGACGTGCATCGCACACGGCGAAGGCAGCTGCGGCGCTATCGGCGGCGATGACCTGATATCCCAGCTGTTGCAAACAGTCGCGCACATTGCTGCGAATGTTGCTATCGTCGTCCACCACCAGCACCACCTGTCCTGAGGGCCGGGTATAGCCTTCGATCCGCAAAGGCGGCCGTTCCAGTGCAGCGGCGGTGACGGGAAAGTACAACTTGAAGGTGGTACCCTGTCCGGGTTCGCTATACACCCAAATGTAGCCGCCACTCTGCTTCACGATGCCGTACACGATCGACAGCCCCAAGCCGGTTCCCTTGCCGACGTCTTTCGTAGTAAAGAAGGGATCGAAGATACGGGGCAGGATGGAACGCTCGATTCCGGTGCCGGTATCGCTGACGGCCAGCATCACGTAGCGGCCGGGTTGCACCGGAGGATGGTCCTTGGTGTAGTTTTCGTCCAGATCCACACTGGCGGTTTCGATATGCAACATGCCGCCGCGGGGCATGGCATCGCGCGCATTCACCGCCAGGTTCAAGATGACCTGTGCCAGCTGGTCGGGATCGAGGCGAGAATTCTCGACCGTCTCCGACAAATTCGTGACCAGCTGAATATCTTCCCCGATTACCCGGCGCAGCATTTGGATGGTTTCGTTCACCACAACATTCAAATTGATAACCCGGGGCTGCATGATCTGCTGGCGTCCGAAGGCAAGCATCTGCCGAGTGAGCGCCGCCGCGCGGTCCACGGCGCTGGAAATCTGCAACAGCGGTTTGCTGAATGGGCTGTCAGGCGTTATTTCGCCGAGCATCAACTCGGAGGAGAGTTTGATCACAACCAGAATGTTGTTGAAGTCGTGAGCCATGCCGCCGGCCAGCCTGCCCACGGCCTCCAGTTTCTGTACTTGGCGGACCTGCTGCTCCAGAGAGCTCTGCTGGGTCATGTCTTCGATATAGGACGAAAAAATCTCGGGCGTGCCATCTCCGTCCAAATCGCGGGTCACCATGCCTTTGACACGCACCGGAAGGCTAGTGCCATCTCGCCGGCGGAGGCTGACTTCCCAACCTTGGATGGTGCCGCTGCGCTGCAGCACTTCAAGGAGTCGAGCCCGGTCTTTCGGATCAGCATAGATCTGCTTGGCAACGTCGAGTTGCAGGGCCTCTGCCTGACTGTAGTCACCCAGCATTCTGCGTAGCGCCGGATTCACAGTCTTCAAGCGACTTTCGCCAATAACGCCCTGGGCAATGCCAAAGGGCGCGTTATCTACCAGCGCCTGCAGGGAGGCTTGGGATTTCCGCAAAGCCTGTTCCATCTGATAGCGCTCGGTGACGTCCAAAGCGAGGATGAGCTCCTCGGGACGGCCACCATTGCGAGACTCAAACGCCATGACATCTACGAACTTGATGCTCCCGTCCTTGATGCGATGCCGCCATACCCCTGACGTGCTATGCCCGGCATGTCGCAAGCTAGCTGACTTCCGGAATGTTTCGGCCTCCTCCTCCGGACGGATATCGATCAGCGTCATGTTGAGGAACTCTTCTCGCGAATACCCGTAGCTCTTTATGGCCGCGTCATTCACCTGCTTGAAGCGCAGGGTCTCGCAGTCATGCACCCACATGGGATAGGGATTAGCGGAGAACATCAGAGACTGGCGATTGAGGGATTCAGCCAGACTCCGGGCTTGTTCGGCGGAGTGCTCGCGTAATTCAGCGATTGTTCGTCGCTGGCGAACGGAGCGCAGCACTAAGACGAGGGTGGTGACGGCGAGTGCAACGATAACGACAGACAGCATCCGGCCAGACCTGCGCAAGATGAAAATATCTCTCCCGGCTTCGGGAGAGTCTGGAGCCTTTGGCAAACTTGATTCCGTCTCGAAACTAAGGAGCTCTTCAGACGGCTTTCGTGGCCTACCTGCGAATTCAACCTACAGCATCATTGGTTCAAGCATCCCACGTATTGCCCCAAACAGCCTTGGTGTGGAAGCTCATAGCAGCTCTAAGACCAGCATGGAATAGTCAGCGGGGAGTGTACGCGCTCTTCCATCTACGACCATAGATAGCAGCAAAGAAGGGCGCATGCTGTGACGTGGAGCACAAAAACGAGCCACAAAAATACAACGTTTGTGGAATTTTCATGGAATCTAGCTTACAAAAAAGACATCTGGTCTGCGCGGTATAGTCAGGGGAGTCGATATTGCCTCTGGGTACGTATTCAGAACTACGCGGATCGAGCTGCATCGTTTGTGGGCAAGAGACTTCGCAGCGGACATTGCTCGCACTGTGCTTGCTGCTTTTGGCAATGGTACTTGCCGATTTGGACGAACAATCCATGCATCTCGTTGTAGACCTGCGTAACCTGGGTGCGCTTGGTGGTGCTCATGGTTGAAGGTGGATGGACTTGCGGCCTTTCGGAGCCA
>Ga0335081_10021361_pt1 | contig 10484 bp, 6 predicted proteins | sample Lox_Sample_35_FD_206713 | JGI IMG/M metagenome (GOLD analysis project Ga0335081, IMG submission 206713) | Soil microbial communities from Loxahatchee National Wildlife Refuge, Florida, United States - Lox_Sample_3.5 | ecosystem: Environmental > Terrestrial > Soil > Wetlands | place: USA: Florida...
ACAGGAACGGTACGGGCATGTACTCCGCATACAAACGCTCGATGACGTTGCTTCCGCGGACCTTGACGTCGATGAAATGGTTCACCTGTTTCTTGAACGCATCCATCAACTCGTTGAACGACCTGAACTTGTCCGGCGGGCCCGTCTCGATGCCGATCTTTTTACCCGTCCTTGGATCCGTCCCATTGTGCAGGGTGATCTCCAGGACTTTCGGCATGTTGAAGTAACCGGTGAGAATGTAACTCTCCTTGCCAAACGCACCCGTTTCAACACAGCCACTCGCGCCCCCGCACCGGGCATCTTCCACCGATTTGCCCTGTCGCAGAAGCTCTTCCACAATCTCGTCCGCATTGAAGACCGAAGGCTGACCCCACCCCTTCCGAATAATTGTCGCGGCCCGTTTGATAAATGCATCAGGGTTTTTCTTGCTGACCTGGATGTTCGAGCTTGGTTGAACGAGGCGCATTTCGTCGATGACATCCAGGATGAGATACGTCAGCTCGTTTACGCCGTCGCTTCCATCAGCCCGCAATCCTCCCGTGTTAATGTTGGCAAAATCAGTGTATGTCGAGCTTTCAGCAGCAGTGACGCCAACTTTCGGGGGGGCCGGCTGGTTGTTGAATTTCACCCAGAAGCATTGAAGCAACTCCTCCGCTTTCTGTCGCGTCAATGTTCCGTGCTCGATGCCTTTCTTGTAGAATGGATAGAGATGCTGATCAAGCCGGCCCGGGTTGAAAGCATCCCACGGATTCAATTCGGTCGTAACGCCGAGGTGCACGAACCAGTAATACTGCAATGCCTCCCAGAAATCGCGCGGCGCGTTCGCCGGAACGTGTCGGCAAACCTCTTCCATTGTCTCCAATTCTATCTTGCGAAGAGTGTCCTTCTCAGCACCTGCCATCTCGTGGAGCTTGTCTGCGTAGCGATTCGCGAACGTCACGATCGCATCTGCGCACACCGCCATCGCCCTGAGTTCTTCCTGTTTCCCATAAGCTTCCGGATCATTCTCATAGTCCAGCGAGTGAAGGTGATTCTCGATGTCTCGCTTAAAATCCGTCATCCCTTTGCGATAGATTTTGTCATCCAAGACCGTGTGGCCGGGTCCCCGTTGCTCCATGAATTCGGTGAAAATGCCGGCGTCGTACGACTCCTTCCACTCGTCGGCCATTTCGCTGAAGATCTTGTCTCGCATCGTTTTCCCCTTCCAGAACGGAATGAAGGTCTCTTCAAAGACCTTTCGCACAGCATCGTCGACGCGAAATGACACCTTTTCACGGCTGTCGAGAATCTCGAGATCCTGCAAGCTGTGGCAACACAATTCGGGGAATGTCGACGTAGCCTTGGGAGCGGGACCCCTCTCGCCGACGATCAGCTCTCCATCGTTGATACAAATCGCTTTCTTTTCCATCAGGGTCTTGAAAACCAGGGCTCTCTTCATCGGAGAAGACACAAACCCGATGTTCTTCATTGTGTCGGTCACAAGCGCTGCGCGTTCGGTATCCATTGTTGGAATGGCGTTCAGGCTCTGTTCCCTCAGTTTTCGCACTCGTTCGTTCATGAATTATCCTCCTATCGATACGAGCTCGACATGGTTCCCGAGCTCATCCGCGATCTCATTCAATTGCTTTTCGGTTGGGGGCGTTGTTTCGTTCATCGTGTACTCCAACCCAAGGCGACGATATTTCTCGATCCCCGTCTGATGATATGGCAACAATTGTACCTCACGAATGCCACCCTGAGAACCGACGAAGGAGCCGATTTGTTGAATCTCCTGGGGACTATCATTCACTCCGGGGATGATCGGAATTCTGACAATGACATCTTTTCGCCTATGCAACAAGAGCTGCAGGTTCCCCAGAATCTGCTGGTTCGAAACTCCCGTGTAGTCTTTGTGCTTTTGCTCATCCAGGGTTTTCACATCGTACAGAAAAAGGTCAACGAAGGGGAGCGACTCTTCCAGGATATTCGCTGAAGTAAAGCCTGTCGTGTCGACGACAGTACGAAATCCTCTCCCTTTGCTGATCTTTAAAAGCTGAAGCAAGAACTCGTGCTGAAGGAAAGGCTCACCGCCGGAGAAACTGACCCCTCCTCCTGACTCGTCGAAGAACACCGCGTCCCTTTCGATCTCCTTCATGACTTCTTCAACCGACATTTCCTTTCCAACAATTTCCCGGGCTTCTGCATAGCATAACTGAACGCAATCGCCGCATTGTTGGCACGCTCTTCTTGATGTTACAAACTTTCCATCCTTTTCACTGATTGCTCCGTTCCTGCATAGTCTGAGACAATCACCACAGCGTATGCAACGATCTTCACGCAAGATGAGTTCTTTCTTGGGGGAAATGGACTCGGGATTGTGACACCAGCGACAGTGGAGGGGACAACCTTTGAGAAAGACCGTCGTGCGGATTCCCGGTCCATCGTTCACCGAGAACCGTTGGATATTGAAGACAATGCCGGTCATTGCACCTCTAAGGTAAACAAAAATCAGAGTGCAATCACCTTCTTACATCGGGCAGACGCGGATCAAGATAACTGCAGATGAGTTTGAAATTCACGTAGAACCGGTCTTTCTCAATTTTGAAATCTTCAGGGCGCATATCGCCAAGCTTGATCGTTTGCCAGGTTGTCGTCGGATGAATAAACTCGTACTTGTCTTTCGATGTTGTCACCCTGATCGGCATCCGGAAATCCATCACGTCGGCGCTCCAACGAACCATGGCCGTAACAGAATCACCCTTCTTCGTAACGACGGCAATGAGCTCCGGGATTTTCGGATACTTGAGATACTGGTCAAAGAAGTAAGTATAGTCGTTGCCTGTTCTCTTGTTGATGTACCCGAAGATGTCATCCGCGGTGACAGTCTGATATTTGAACGTTTGCTGGATGCCCTTCAGGATTGAAAACCACAGGTCGTCGTTGTCAATGACGCTGCGAAGCGTATTCAGAACCAGTTGGCCCTTATCGTACATATCGCCCGAACCTTCGTGCTGGACGTTATAGATCCCGATGATCGGCGAAATGTTGCGGACATTCTGTTTCTTGCCGTTAATGTAGGCCAGCGATTCTCTGTATCCCCACATATGCTCCACGAAGAGCGCCTCTGCATAGGCGGCAAAACTCTCGTGAATCCACATGTCGGCTATGTCCTTTGCGGTCACACTATTTCCCCACCATTCGTGCGCACTTTCGTGAATGATGATAAAATCGAATTTCAGTCCAACGGCAGAGGAGGCCCGTCCAACATAACCTTCGAGGAATCGATTCCCATACGCAACCGCACTTTGGTGTTCCATTCCGTTATGCGGCGCTTCAATAAGCTTGTAACCATCGCGGATGAACGGGTATTCGCCGAAATACTTCCAGTATGCGTCCATCATTTGCTTAACCTGCTGGAACGTGACCTCTGCCCTCTGGAGATCCTGAGGGAGGACATAATAGTCGAGTGTCAGTGTGTCGCCATTAACGTACTTGTCGTTGAAATGCGCAAATCTTCCGATGTTCAACGTAACGCAGTAGTTGTTGATCGGATAGCTGACAAACCAGTCGTAGCGCCTCCAACCATCGGGAAGATCGGCAACGTCTCGCAGCCTGCCGTTGGAAACATCTTCGAGTTCTTTCGGCACCGTTATGCTGATGAGCATGCTGTCCGGCTCGTCCGATTGATGGTCTTTGTTCGGCCACCAAATGCTCGCACCGACTCCCTCGCACGTGACCACAACCCACGGGCTTCCGCTGGAATCTTTTGTCCACGTCAGCCCGCCATCCCAAGGGGGATTCACGGCGACCGTCGGCGTTCCGCCGTAATACACTCTGACCGAGTGGAGAGAGTTCTTTTTCAGAATGCCAGGGAGCTGGACGTGCACGGCGTTGAATTCGCGATTGAACGCCAGCTCAGTTGCGTCATCAAGGATAATCTTGTCAATGTCCAGGTTCTTGTAGAGATCGATTTGCATTCTGTCGAAAGCACTGTCGACTGCAAACAGAATCGTGTTCGATCCTCTGATTGTCTTTGTCGCAGGGTCGACTCTCACATCGAGGTGGTAGTATTTCACGTCGTAACAGCTTCGTTCGGGAAGAAGCATCCCCCTCAGAGTATCCGCGCGCGTAAAAACAGGAGTTTGTGGGGTTTGAGGCCCAAGCAAACGCTGTCCAAGGAGAATCGATGGGATCAGTGCAACCAATATAAATTTCTTCATAGTTGTTCCTTCACAGTAATCTTTCCCAAGGTTGGATCGACACGAGCCTCAGCGAACGATGAGGTCCACGTAATGGCCAATCCATCCCTTTTCTCCCACAGCCCAGATTGCCGTTCCGTTGCGGGCTTTGCCAACAGCGTGGTACCCAATCATATCGATTTGTTTCCAGCTCTTCCCGCCATCCGTCGAGAAGTCAGTTCCCGTGGGGCCGACGGTGACAAGATACTCCTCAGTAAGACAAACAACCGCGGAGCGAAAGCCAGCCGGCGGTGAGCCTTCGGCTAGATTCCACGTGGCACCCCCATCGTTCGTCAGAGCGACGTTGTGAAATGAGTCGGTCGGCTTTTGGTAGTCGCCACCAACAGCGACTCCTTTTCTTGATCCGCAAAACGCAATGGAGAAGATACCAGAAGTTTCGTTGGCGTGTGCAATCGAGGTCGTTGAAATGCTCCACGTTTCTCCACGGTCCGTCGAACGATAGACCCTCGCCGCTTTCACCCCGCTGCCAATCCATACGTTTGAATCCCCTTCGACGGTGATTCCAGAACCGCTCGCCGCAAACGCTCCTTCACCGGGAAGAGCAGGTGGAATCTTCGAGGGAGGGATTCGGTCCCAGTGGTTACCGCCATCCGAAGTCCGGATCAGGAACAAATGCCCGTTCACTGCGTCACCCACTGCGATGCCGTGAAGTGCATCCCAAAACGCAAATTCATCCAGAAAAATCTTCTGGTCGTCCGCTATAAACTGGAGCTTCCACGATGTTCCTCCATCGGAGGTCTTGTAGATTCGGGAATTCTCACCTGGTCCGATGCTCAATGCATAAGAATTCCGGGCATCAAACGCTTCGATATCCCGAAAATCGAGCGAATCGGCCCCGGTAATTTTTGAGGCAACCCAGTTCTTGCCACTATCCGTCGTGATGACGAACGTTCCGTGATTACCGCTCGCCCAAGCAATCTGGTCGTCGACGACGCTGATTGCGCGTAAGCGCTCACTGGTCCCACTCTTTTCGTGAAACCATTGAGCGGATAACGAGGATGTCGCGACGACAACCAGGATAAACGCACATTGCAGCCCGCTCACTTGTTTATGCCTCATATCTTCGTGGCCTGCTCACACCTTCTTCTCCCCTCTCACGACGCACATCCTGGCACAAGAGAGGGGAAGTGAATAGATCGTGTTGAAAGAACCGCATACAAAATGAGTCTTGTTTTCAACTGCTGCTCGCGCGTCCAATCAAAGGAACGGTTGATCGATGGAAGGACTCTGCTGTGTGAAAAACTGTGCGCGTTCTTCCGTGATATACATGCAGTCCTCGTGACGCACCCCAAACTCCCCCGGAATAGAGACCGTCGGCTCGTCGCTGAAACACATTCCTGGCTGCAACGGGGTCTTGTTTCCGCGGACCAGGTACGTCCACTCGTGACCATCAAGCCCAATCCCGTGCCCGGTCCGATGGGGAAGCCCCGGCACCTTGTAGTCGGGGCCAAAGCCGTAGTCCGTGATGACTTTGCGCGCTGCCGCATCGACTTCCTCACACGGGACACCGACTTTCGCGATCGCGTAGGCGGCATCCTGCGCCTTTCGTGCGAGAGTCCAGATGTCGCGTTCGCGCTGCGACGGTTTTCCAAAGACGACGGTCCTGCTTATGTCCGACTGATATCCTTCGACGCTGCATCCACCGTCCATCAGGACGACATCGCCTTCCTTCAACTTCTGCGGCAACAGACTTCCGTGTGACGATGCCGAAGCTTTGCCGAAGTTTGCATCTGCCCCTCCGGATACACCGAGCGCACGAAACGCCGATCGACAGATTGTTGCAAACTCCTCCGGCGTCATGTCTTCCTTCAATGCTGCCGTGGTGGCTTTGTAAGCCACGATCGTGATATCGTTGGCCCTTTGCATAAGGGCAATTTCAGCGGGGGACTTGTACATACGGCAACCTGCAGTCACCGGAACCGCACTGACGTACTCGTATTCGCCAGCCTCCTTTCGAATACCATCGAAGAGAAAGAACCGGACTCGCTCTTCGATTCCGATCTTTCCCGACCGAAGGCCCCGGTCCTTGAATATTCCAGCGACGACTTTGTACGGACTCTCATCTTCTTCCCACGTCCGGATGTCTTTTCCGAATTTGATGATTTCGTGCATTCGGTCTTCTTCGAACTTCGGACATACCCACGCCAACTCACCCTTGGCAGGAATGACGAGAGCTATCATCCGTTCACTGATCCACGTTCTCATGCCCGTAAAGTAGAACGAGCTCGTCCCCGGCTCGATGAAAATCGCGCCGATTCCCTGCTCGGTCATAAGCCTCTGCGCCTTGTCGATCCGATCCCATCGTTCCGCATCGGTAATCGGAACGATCCCATCCGTCATCGGTTTCAGCTGCTTGATTGGATCGGGCGTCGACTGCGCTTCAGCTGTGCTGCTTGTCGCCAGCAATGCTGCGCCGGCCGCCGCCGTTGCGGACATTTTCAAAAACTCTCTTCGCTTATGCATGACCTACCTCTTTGGTTAGTTCGTTGCAGCGGGTTGCTTTCGCATGAATGTGATCCATAAATAGTAAACCGGTATCCCGATCAGAACGATGATCACGCCGGGCCACGTGTACATGGGCTTGTAGACCAGAAGATCAATACAAATCAGTGCGGCCACCAGGACATACAGAGCCGGAAGTACCGGGTAACCAAAGGCTTTGTACGGTCTGTCGGCATTGGGCCGCGTTCTCCTGAGGATGAACAGGCCGGAAATTGTAAGCACGTAGAAAATGAGAACTGCAAAAATGACGTAATCGAGCAAATCACTGTACGTTCCGGAAAAGCAGAGAAGTCCGGCCCAGACTGCCTGGATGACGAGAGCAAACGCTGGTACTGAATTCTTGTTCAGCTCTCCCGCTCGTCTGAAGAATAGTTTGTCCTTCGCCATGGCATAGTACAGACGAGCTCCCGCAAGGATCAGCCCATTTGTGCATCCAAAAGTTGAAATCATGATGAGAACCGCCATGATGACGGTTGCAAGATCGCCAAAGATGATTGACGCGGCGGCTGTCCCTACCCGGTCTGCTGCTGCAAACTGGATCCCTTTCCCTATGACGTCGGTGGCATTGGGATCACCATTCACCGGAAGAAGAAGGATATAGGAAACATTCGTCAGGATGTAGAGAACGGATACGAGAATGACACCCATCGCCAGACTTCGTGGAAGTGTTTTCTTCGGGTTCACAACTTCGCCGGCAGTGATCGCGACGTCGTGCCATGAATCCGCCGCGAACAAGGAACCAACGCTAGCAGCACCGATGGCAGCGAGGATCTTCCACCCGGATAAGGTCTCAATGTAATCCACCTTCCCGTTTTCCATATGTGTCCAGGTCGCAGACCAAAAGTTTGACAGGTTTGCTGCAATCGCGTCGTGGTTACGGACGACGAAGAGACCCAGGATGATGATACCGATAAGTGCTGCAGTCTTGGTCAATGTGAAAATATTCTGGACGATCTTACCTTCTCGAAGGCCCATAAGATTTACCCACGTCAGAAGGATAATGCAGAGAACCGCAGTGATCTGGGCAGTTGTGATGTGCAAACCGAACATGCTGAAGAGGATATTCTGATCGCTAATCCACGGTATGATGACGCCGGAAAACTTTGCGAATGCCACGGCAACTGCTGCGATTGTGCCGGTCTGAATCACCATGAAAAATGTCCAGCCGTAGAGAAACCCGACGAGTGGATTGTAAGCCTCCCGCAAAAACACATACTGCCCACCCGCTTCGGGCATCATCGCAGCCAACTCGCCGTAGCTGAGGGCCGCAATCAGTGTCAGGATTCCCGTGATCAGCCAGACGAGGAGCAACAGTCCCGCAGATCCAACGGTTCGAGCAATGTCCGCGCTAACGATAAAAATGCCCGAACCAATCATGATGCCCACCACAATCATAACCGAGTCGAGCAATCCGAGTCCGCGTTTGAACTCTCGCTCCTGTGAAGGATTCTCCATAGATCAAATCTCCTTGTTGAGATCGAAATGGTCTATTCGTTACTGTAGAAATCGATCACCTTGATGATCGCTTGCTCGTTCACTTTGTAGTAGCTCTTGTCCTGCTCGTTGAACTGGTTCATCAGCGAGTTGATGGTCGGGCGGTACAGCCCTTTTGCCGAATATCCAGCTCCCCGAAACGCGCCGACCTTGCCTCTCATCGGATTGTTCATCATGAAATCGCGGAGCTCCTTCTGGATCCCTTGCGCTCTTTTGCCATACTCGTCGCGCACGTGTTCGACTTCCTTTTCCGAGGCTCCGGACTGCCTTAGATCGTTCAGTTTTTCCGATTGTTCCTTGTAAATTCTGTTCAAAGCAACGTTGAGGCTATCGTACTGTTCCTGGCCCCACGGTGTTGGAATCGGCACGCCCGGAGTCACAAGGTCTTTCCATTTCAGGTTCTGAGGGTCGAGTAGTGCTGTGAGGTTGGGCTCCGTTGGCTCGACGCCGGGTGAGAAAAAGTCATTGTATGCCACATCCGATGAATAATACTCATCACCAAGACCACCAAAATTGTGGCCGAATTCGTGGAGGAACACATATTCGCTCCACGGTCCGTCCGACGTGAAGGTCGAGAAGCATCCAAACAGCGCCCCACCCCCGTACCGCTTGCTGTTGACCATGATGACGATGAAATCGTACGGCACCTGTGCGGCAACATCCCTCATCGCCTTGTTGTTCTCCGTCAGAAGATACCGGTCGGAATCCATGGAATTAAATGTTGCATCGAGCAGAGTATTCTCGTAGTGCCCCTGCCGAGGCTCGTCGACGCCGCTCTCGGGAGACGGACTGAACACGCCGTAGAAATTGAACCGCTCCTTGTAGCTCTTGTAGGGTTCCCAGCTGAAAAAGATGTCGGAGTATTTTTTCAAGTCGGATTCAAATTTCTTTTTCTCGGTTACAGTATAGCCCTCTCCGAGAACGATAATGTCGACTTTATCGTGCGGGTCCCCGTTGACGATTACCTTGTATATTTGATCGCCTCGTTGAGGAGATTCCGTGTCAATGTGGTAGTCGGCAGGATCGATACGTTGTTCGAATTCAGGATGATAGACGTTGTTGGAATCCCGTCGCTCGACCACAAACAGGATTGGCTGCTTCGGAAACGGAACGAGTGCCGTTTGCGAAAAGATGCGATCGACACCCTTTGCCGCAGGTTCAGTCGTTTTGTATTCACCAAAATACCCGTCATACCCTCTCGAAAAGACGAGGCTGTTGCTTGCGATGTCGAAGACCTTGACCAAATAGCGCCCGTATGGAAACGGATAGAGAAGCTCCTTCGTATTCCCAGCCCAGATGCCCTGCTCATAAATTTTGTCGAGAATAATCGACTCGTGTGTCCTACTCCCAACGTGCCAGTAGTCGATCCTCATCGTCTTGTTCACAAAATACTGATCAAAATTGATACTCTGTGCCTGGACCAGCAAACAGACGATGACGGTCAGCGCAACAATAGTGCAAGTTCTTTTCATGGAATTAACCGCATGAGGTTTTCGTGATTTGTCAAGAGACTTTCATCTTGAACACGCCGCTTCCACCTCCGAAGTTGTTTTCGGAATCTTATTGCCGAGGATACGATGGCCCTCCGGAGTTACCAGGACGTCGTCCTCGATCCTCACCCCGCCGAAATCCATGTACTTCCCGATGGCTGCGTAGTTCAGATACTGCTCAAATTTCTTCTCGGACTTCCAAGCGTGATAAAGCTCAGGAATAAAATAGATGCCCGGCTCGACGGTTACGACATACCCCGGTTGTAGTGCCTTTGCCAAACGTAAATAGCACAGACCAAACTGAGGGTTTCGTTGCGTGTGCTCATCATATCCGATGAACTCCTCACCCAGGTTCTCCATGTCGTGGACATCAAGGCCCAGCATGTGGCCTGTGCCGCACTGGAAGAACATTGCGTGAGCACCTGCCTCCACGGCTTCTCCCAAATCCCCTTTCATCAATCCCAGTTCTTTCATCCCATCTGCCAATATCCTGCACGAGGTGCGATGGACCTCCTTGTAAGGAACGCCCGGCGCCACCTTGGCGATGGCTTCTTGCTGCGCTTTGAAAACGACCTGATAGATTTCTTTCTGCCTTGACGTGAATGTTCCGCTTACAGGAAGCGTCCGAGTGATATCTCCGGCATAGTGGAGTGATGATTCGGCTCCGGAGTCGTTTACAACGATGTCTCCGCGTTTCATCTTGTTCGCGTGCCCGTGATTGTGAAGCGTCTCGCCGTGGATGGAGAAAATAATATGAAAA